>Ga0213919_1000128_pt1 | contig 40111 bp, 61 predicted proteins | sample McNCre317MG_FD_161056 | JGI IMG/M metagenome (GOLD analysis project Ga0213919, IMG submission 161056) | Freshwater microbial communities from McNutts Creek, Athens, Georgia, United States - 3-17 MG | ecosystem: Environmental > Aquatic > Freshwater > Creek | place: USA: Georgia | collected...
TGGAATTGATTCATAATAAGAAGCCAGCGGTACCTAAACCTAAAATCTTGAAGGATTGACAATGACAACATTCCCAAAATTCGAAGGCTTCAGCATCACCGTAACCGACGCAGAAGTAGAAGCTAGTAAAAAGTCTAACGGCCCACGCCTAACCCCAGGCGAGCATGAACTTGAAATTCTGGACATTGAGTACAAAGGACCCGTCCAGGCTGACAACACCTGGCTGCGTTACTCCCTGGTCCTCGGCCTACCAAGCACCAAGCGCGGCGACGACGGCAAGTTCAAGGGCACCGTCTTTAACAGCGTAATGATACCAACTAAGGACATTCGATACAACGACAAGCTAGGCGTCTTTAATATGCTGCAAAACTTCTTTGACGGTATCGGTGAAAGCCTGGTGCCTAGCAACGTTAAGGATTTGGTACCGGCTTACTTCAGCGACCCCAAGCAGCTGACCGGCCTCAAGATCAAAGTGACTCTCGGCTACAAGAAGCCTTACATCGATTATGTCGACGGTAAGTTTGTGATCAAGAATAGAGACGGCTCTCTTTACACCACGTCGGCTCCTAACAGCTTCTCGGCACGCGAGAGCGCCGAGGGTCAAGCCTTTACCGACAGCATCGAACTGCAGAAGTACATGGAAGTATTGCGAGTGCATCCAGGTGAGAGGGTTGTTAAGGAAGCGCCTAAGGCTAAGTCGAAGGCTAAAGCTTCGGCTGACTGGTGACACATGGAACTCTACAGAGAATGGGTCCCAAGTAACCTATTCCGCACAGGAAATGTTGTCCCCGTCGCCGCCTTTGAGCAAATCTTAGCGCGGCGGGATCCCGGCTACTGGTCAGTGTACGCGATCAACGCAACCGATGCTCAACTGATTCGGGCGGCTGGCAGCAGTGCTGGCCTGTCCCGGTTCCCCGTCTGGGCTGATCGCGTGACCCTCGATATCGACAACCCAGACGACATTAACCAATGCCTCGAAAAACTAGACCAACTTGGTCTGGCCTACGAGGTTTGGGATAGCGGGCGCGGGTATCACATCGAGATTCCGCATGACCCGATTTATGACAACCGGCTGCCCTACTCACACAAGGTGTGGGTAGAGGCGCTCGGCCTCCCAGTCGATTACAGCCTTTACCAGCACGGCCGCATCATTCGGTGCCCAGGCACGGTAAACACAAAGACTGGTAGGCGCAAACAATTCCTTGAAAAGGTGGACGGCATGAAAGCAGAAATTGAACTCCGTACCCCACCAGCATTCGATTTTAAACCTGACGGTGGTCTCAAGACTATTTCCACGGTGCTGAACCACTTCCAGCGCCTTGCTATAGCTGAGCCGCTACCAGGTAACCGCCACACACAGATCTGGTCAGCAGCGCGTTCTGCCTGCGATGCCGGGTTGTCCTTCTCCGCAACGGAGGAGATCCTACAAGAGGTCAATCGATCATGGCAAAGCCCAAAGGAGCCCGAGGAGGTAACTCGGGCCATACAACAAGCCTACAGCGGAAAATAAAACGCCACGTGATACGCGGCATACGGGAAGCCTGGTCTCGCTACTCGGAGGAGCGGCAGCAGGTATTGGATGCGGTGATGGTTCGTAAGATGGGGCCTACGGGCCGCATGCGAAACGAATATGCCTGCACGCGCTGCCAACACTCGTTTGTTCTTAAAGATATACACGTTCACCATGAGCCCGAAGTTGGTAAGGAGCCTGATTGGCCTCCTACCGGCAACGGCGCGTGGGAGCGTTACATACTTGAGATACACTGCGAGGTTGAAAGATTGTTTCCCGTTTGTAAACCATGCCACGAGGCGATCCACCATGGAGAAAGAAATGAACGTTAATCCGATATTACCACCCTATTTCGACAACTTGCGCGAACTAATACGCCACGCTGAGAACCTTGGTCAGCGCGAGCACTTCGAGAGTGAAGACTTGGAATTGGACGCTCTAATCTCAACCCGTATCTACGAGCGTGATGCACTGGAAAACTTCATTGGCGAAGCACAGTGTGTGATTCAGGAGGTGACCAAACGTGTCAGGTATCTCGAAACACGGATTGCTGAAGACGTTTGACGGCAGCAGCCGACAACCCAGGCCCTTGCAAGTCGAGGCTCTAGGTTGGGTGGCTGACAACTGGAAAAGTCCTGGCTTGGTGATGCAGTTACCAACGGGAGTTGGTAAGAGTGCCATTGCCCGGGCTATCCAACTGCAGACCGGTGCCGCGATCATCACGCCCAATAACCACCTTCTCGATCAGTACGGTGACAGCTACCCGGAACTTAACACCCTCCGGGGGGCTGCCACTTACGATTGTGGGTACGCGGAAGATCACAGCAATTGCGGTGATGGTTGTAAGTATGGTCAGGCTAGGTCGAGGGCTGAGGTCGAGGCTACTGTTTACAACCCTATAAGTTACATCTACGGGCCGGTAGACAACGACGTCTTGGTAATCGACGAGGCGCACAAGTTACCTGAGTTCCTGCGCCTGCTGATCAACTACAAGTTCAGTAGGGCCAAGTATAACCCGCCTAAGAACCCTGACGCCGGTTGGATCAGGTCGAAGGCGGCTCACTACAAGGCCCTCGGCAGCCTCTACAAGGAGCGGAAAGACGTGCGTAAGGCTTCCCTAGCCTTCCAGTCTGCGAAGCGCCTAGACCGCATTATGGCACTCCTAGAGGCCAACCCAGGCGAGTTTGTAACCTACTGGAAAGATGATGACTGGTATGTAGAGCCGCTGGACGTGCCTAGAGAGGTTTACGACCGATTGTTTGGTGACGCACGAAAGATCATTCTTCTATCAGCTACCATCCCTCAGCGGTGGGCTAAGGAGATACTCGGCGACCGTAAGTTCCAATTCCTGGACCTACCCTCCCCGATTCCTAAAGAAAACCGCCGCGTGGTGTTTGACCCGGCAGGGCTGAAGGCCAGCTCTGACCCGGCGCATATTGCGGCTTGGATCAAACGACAACTTGAGAGGTATGAAGGCAATGCAATTGTTCATGTTACCTATAGCCTTGGTAAGCAGCTTAGCCGTTTTTTTCCTGATGCTCACATTCATACAAAAGAAACAAAGCAAAAGACTCTTCGAGAATTTAAAAAGCGTGGAGGACTTTGGATTGCAGCCGGGGCCAGCGAGGGGGTCGACCTCGCAGGAGACCACGCCAGGGTCAACCTGGTGCCGGTCCTCCCGTTTTCCAATAATAAAGAGCCGCTCGGCGCAGCGCTCTTCGAACGCGACCCATACAACTACTACCTTGAGACTGCGATCCAGTTCATCCAGCAGTGCGGCCGAACAACGCGAGGAGTTGACGACTTTAGCACGACAGTATGCGGAGACACTCGTATGAGCTGGCTGCTACAGAAAGTTGAGAAGGACTTGCCACGGTCCTTCAAGGAGGCATTGGTATGGAGCTGAAATTCAACTTCCACAAGAAGAGAATACTGTTTCTCAGCGACCTTCACGTACCTTACCACCACCCAGACAGCATCAAGTTCCTGGCTGCGCTCAAGCGCAAGTACAAACCACACTTGGTTGTCTCGGTGGGCGACTTGGCTGACTTTCACAACATCAGCTTTCATAAATCCGACCCCCGCTTGCCAAACGCCAACGACGAGCTGCTTGCGTTGCAGGAAGGGGCTAGGCAAATTGAGAAACTATTCCCCAAGATGATCATTACACAAGGTAACCATGACGCCTTACCTAAGCGTCGGCTGTTTGATGAAGGTTTGCCCGACTCACTGCTGAAACCCTACAACGATATTTATGGAGTTGGTAAGGGTTGGCAGTTCGTCAACGATTTAGTCATACGTAGCGGAGAGGAAATTATTTATGTCGCACATGGGATTGTCAAGGACGGTCGTAAGCTTGCTGCTCAGCGCGGCGTACATGTGGTGCAAGGACACTATCATACTGAGTGCCGTATTGATTATGTGTCTAATCCACGTAATTTGCTTTGGTCGATGCAGGTGGGTTGTCTCATCGATCGCGAGGCTCTGGCTTTCGCGTATGACAAACTCAACCTTAATCGACCCATTATTGCAACGGGTGTTGTGGTGGGAGGACAGCCGCGCCTCGAACCGATGATCTTAACAACTAAACATAAGTGGATAGGGAGACTCGCATGAACCTTAGTCAACTCATCAAAGCCGGTCAAGACCGTCTCAAGAACAAGAATGTAGCCCTTTGCCTACTCGGCCCCAGCGGCTCCGGTAAGTCCCGCGCTTGCGGCACCTTCGGAGTCAAGACCTTGTACCTGCACACATCAGGCGAGGGCCACGGGCCTGCATCAGCTGCAAGCGGCGGTTCTGAGATTTTACCCATTTGCCTTGACCGCGATGGCGACACTGTTCTAAGCGCCGACGAGGCTTACAAGCGCCTGCTCGACATTTTGAACAGCGGCGCAGAACTCAAGAAGCTGGGTGTTGGTGCTATCGCCTTGGACGGTGCTACTGAGATCGAGGCTATGATCCAGAACACTACAACCTGGAAAACACGCCTTGCTACCGAGTACAAAAGCATCAAATCCTACGCTGGCGATCTCACGCTTAGTATGTTCCGACCAATCCTGGTTGGGCTGCAGAAGCTGCAAGATGAGATCGGTATCCACTACGTGATGACTTGCATCCTCAACGTCAAGGAAGTTGGTGATGACAATGAGATTCTGGAAGCAGCACCTGCTCTCTACGGTTACAACGTCGCAACTGGTCTTATCCAGCAGTTCCCTGACATCCTTGTCATCGGTCAAGTTTCGAACGGTGAACGTACGAAACCGGCTATCCAACTGGGGTCGCACGTATCGCGCGTTTCCAAAGATCAGGCGTCGAAAGAGGTTCGCAAGTTGTCCAATTTCTTCTGCCGAGTTACGGGAGCGGATTTGTCGGAGGCTCCAGACTTGATGAAGCCTGACCTTGGGCGTGTGGCGCGTATCAAAGCTGCAGAACACTACGTGGAGTAACAATGAAACCGTCTATCATCGCCTTCGACTTTGAAACGACCGGCCTTGACTACTGGAGCCCTGACTTCCGCGTCCTGTCCTGCGCGTTTGCATGGCAGGGCGATGATGGAAGGATTAAGACTAGATATCTTACCGGGGAAGACGAGATATTCGCCCAACTGTACATCGTCTTTCAGCAAGGGATTAAGCTTGCGGCGCATAACGCGGCCTTTGAGTTAGCCGTGTTGAAATATCGCTTCAAATGTGACCCCGAATTGATAGACACAATGCGACTCGTCCAAGTCTACGACAACGGAGGTAAGGACGTTAAATCAACCGGCCCCATGAGTCTGGAAGATGAGCTAGCGTCGTTGACAGGTGACCTCAAGATCAAGACCGGCCTCGGGTTGGAGTCGGCCGTCACCCGGCTTCTGCCCAAAGACTTCCACAACCATAAGCAGCCCTACTACCAGTGGTTGCGAGACAACGCGGGAGTTAAGAAGGGCCAAGAGGGCGCTAACCTTCACCTGCTGCCTGAAGACATGCTTGAGAGCTACAACACCATGGACGCGGTGTTGACTCTCATGCTCTACAACGTGACGACAGAGAAGTTTGCTGCTGAGGATTACGACTGGACATACGACCATCGCCTGCATATGAACGCTTGTCGCAGGATTGTTGAGGCTAAGGTTAGGGGGTTGCTGGTTGATAGGTCGACGTTGTCGGCTAATGCCGAGATCGTGTCGACGGAATGCCAGACAATCGACAAATCGTTTCAAGACCAATTCAAGGACGACATCCACGCGATCGAGGAGGAGCGCTATGCGGCGTGGTTAAATGCTCCTAAGACCGAACGCGGTAAAGCCCAACGCGCAGCCAAACCATTCCCCGAGGAGTTGCGGTTCAACCCTCGCAGCACAAGTCAGCTGGCCGAACTCTTCATCGACAAGCTGGGTATGCAGCCCAAGTTTCACACCAAGGAAGGGAAGGCAAGCAAGGCCAAACGCCAGGCTAACCCGGACACGGCACCCTTCCAACCTAAACCAAGTATGAGAGCCGCGCACTTGCCCAGTTACGGCGAAGGCGGCGAGATCCTGTCAAATTACAAGAAGAGGTTATTGGTGTTCAAACAGCAGGAGAAGCTGTTGGAATTGAGCGCTAAAGACGGCGTGTTTCATCACGACTTGAAAGCTTGCGGGACGAAAACTGGGCGGTATTCGGGAGGCGGGGGACTTAATATTCAAGGCCTAGCTCGTAAAGAGAAGGGCTTGATGGGTTCATTAGTACCTCGTGAAGACAACAGATTCGTATCTATTGACCTTGCAGCCGGGGAGCCTACTGTAGTTGCCCACTACAGCCAGGACAGGCTTTACCGGTTGGCGGCCTTCGACATGGTTGGTAAGAAGCCATACTTGGACGGCGAGTTGTTGGTTATCGACGACCCTTACCTGATGTTTGCCAGCATCTCACCTATCGGCAAGGACGAGGTTAGACAGGCTATTGCTGACGGGTTGTGCGATCGCTGGCTAACTGAAAGCGAGACTTTCAAATTACAGCTTAAGAAGACGCGCGCTTTCCACAAGACAGTATTCTTGGCAAAGATGTACGGTCAAGGCGCGCGAGGTACAGTGAACTTCGCTGCCGACCAAGGCGAACACTTAGACTACCAAGTGTCAAAAATATTACACCATCAGTTCTGGTTCGAGTTGTTCCCCAACGTCCGCATGCTGAGCGAGCGACTCGAAGTACAATTCAAACGCCAAGGCTACCTGTTCAACGAGTTTGGCTACCGCATGGTACCGGAGCGTGAGAACCTTGCGCTGAACTACACAATTCAATCGAGCGTGTCAGGCATCATCAAGTTGTTTGATGAGTTCGTATTGGAGGAGGCTCCTTGGGCTACTTGGGTCACAGTAATTCATGACGAACAAATTTGGGAGGTGCCAGCCGAGCGGTTAGAAGAGTTTCGCCTGTGTGTGCAGCGAGCAACGCAGCGGCTTAACAAGTTTCTTGGTTGGACAGTTGAAATACGCACGGGGTTTGCCCCCGGCAATAGCTTATTTGAGGCAAAATAATGCTCCGTAATTTTATTGACGCCTGCTGCATGGTGCTGGCGATTATCATCACGTTCGTAATTACCTTTGGAGGTTGTCAGTGATCAAATGGTACTTCGGATCTTACCGCGGTAGACACGGTATTTATGAATGTTGTTACGGTTGGTTGGTTGTCGGATACAGCGGTTGGTGTAGCAACGGCGACACCCTATCACACACCTTCTGGGGCTTTGTTTGGCGGGGGCGTTATACGTTAGGTATTGGTCGCGTGGAAGGGGATGACTCATGAGTATTACTTGGCGCGAGACCGTCTGTAAGTGTGGCTGTGGGTTGAATATCACCACGGCCTTTTTTAATCTCATCAACGACGTTCGAGAGGACCTTGGTAAACCCATGATCGTCTTGAGTGGCGCTAGATGCTACGAGCACAACGCCAAGGTTGGAGGGGCTAAACACTCGGCCCACCTAGAGGGTATGGCCTGCGACTTTGAACGTACGCCGGCTCTTGAAAAGTGGTGCACTGAGGCTAACCTTGAGAAGTTTGGGTTGTTCATGGAGGACCTCCATTACACCACACAATGGATTCACTTAACCAGCCGCCCATACACCAGCTGGAAGCTGGGAATGAGCCGGGTCTTCAAACCTTAAAACAACAAAGGCCCTATACCTACCTGGACTTATCCGGGCGGGTTAGGGCCTTTTTATTTTGGCTAGATCTTGACGTTCCCAAGATTTTGAGTTATCAAGTTTTCTAGACTGTTATCCGATTTTATGGGTCGGATTCCGCTAGAGAGGTAGATAACCAATGTTTTTCCAACGCAAACCCGGCAAACACTTACCCCGAGTATGTGTCTACTATTTTAAAGATAATCGACAAGTCGCAATACCCCGCAGTAAGACTAAGCACTTAGACGGTAAACCCGACCACGAGATCGAGGATTGGATGCGTTTCTACGCGGCCATAAATCGAATACCGACCAAAAACGCGCTAGCTGATCTGGGCGAGTTAGAAGGGTTGGTGGGGCAATTCCTAACCCACTTAAAGCACCGGGGGCTAAACCCCGGCACCATCCGCATATATCAGACCTGCCTTCGAATGGGGCTACTCCACTTCTTAAAGGACCCCGACCCTAACAACTGGTACCTGCTGACTGGCGGTTTTTCCGAGTACTTACGCAAACTAGGTATAAGTGCCGAGCAACACAACCGAACCAATCAATCATTTGGGGTATTCTATCGCTGGTTACAGCTTCAGGGTAAGATAGCCCACCGGCACGGGCTCCTACTAGACAATAGGCCCTCAGAACGCTCAAAAACGCCTCTGGAGCGTGTTCTGGCCCCGGATGAGGTACTAGCCTGGGCAACCGCCCAGACAGCCTCAGAATTGAGATTTATGGCCTTGGCGGGGTACTTCTTAAGTCTAAGAACGGGGGAGTTGTTTGGGTGTCGTAAGTCCGATTTCCGGGCTGGTTCGACTGCCAGAGGGTTTGAGGCCGCCAAGGTCCTTACCAAGGCTGGAATGCCTTGTAACCTAGTCTACAACGTCCGCAGCTGTCGGAGGGCCAATGGCTCCAATTACACCCCCACCGAACTCAAGCGCGGGGGTATTGTGGGTTGCTTCGACCAAAGGGCCGCTCGGGAGATCGTAAAGCTTGCCAACGTCGCGGCAGGGGACTTGGTATTGCCGGGCAAGCCCGAGCCGCTTATGAAGCGGTGGGGTAAGTCAGGTATTGTGGGAATCTCGCTAAAGGACCTTCGCCGAGCCTCTTTGTATTGGTTGGGGCACTACACCGAGATAACCTTGGTTGGCCTCCAGAACCACGCCCGGCACACTGACCCCAAGACTACAGCCCTATATTACCGTCGACCTGAGGAGGAGTTTGACAATACAGAGGGTATGTTGTTAGACTTGGATGCCTAGCGCGGGTGTAGCTCAGTTGGTAGAGCACAACCTTCCCAAGGTTGAGGCCACGGGTTCGAGACCCGTTACCCGCTTAAACGCAAAAAAGCCCACTCAGGATTGCTCCCAATGGGCTAAATGATACTTTATTACCGATTAAGCAGCGATTATGGTCAAAAACTTAAGTTCGGTGTTGGTTATTTGGCGATTCATCCTATTTTTTCATCTTAAAGAAGATATTTGGTGCCAATAATTCCACGGCACGACAAACAGCCTCTTCCAACTTATCTCCAAGTACCTCAGATAAACCACTTACAGCCAACGCCGCATGACAAGCCTCATGTAATAAGCTAGCGTTAGGCTCGTCTTTGGTGGGGTCGATGAAGATCTTACGGCTGTCGTGGCTATATAGCCCGTGTTCATCAATATCGTCGTCCAACAATACCTTGATACGGCGACCGCCTACAGTAATCGATTTAGGCGCTTTAAACTCTGACTTACCACTCATAGCTGACTCCCAGCGTAACTTCTTTGTGTCTTAAATCGAACTGCGATTCTGCCCACACATCCCCAAACAACCTACGACCTACACTAACCGTAGGCAGGTCTTTCGCTAGTGGTATTAATATTCCCGCTCGGTATTGTGGAATGGCTGGCTGTGGACTAGTTTTAGTCTTATCGATGGTTTGCGTAACCAACCGCTCGACGATTTTCCCGTCCGGGAATCTGGTAATCTCTTTAGTGACGACTTGGGTTTTTGTAACTGTTTTAGGTACCTCTCGTAACTCTGTCCGAGGGAAAAACTTGTGACCGATAGCAGCACCAATAGCAAGGCAAACAAGAGCGCAAATAACATAGACATACTTCATCACTCAATTGTCCCGATCAAAGCAAACCGCCCTACTGGAGTGGGGTCCTCTGATCTTAATAATAATTTGTGGCCGTAAGGATTGATTAAAAGGAGAGCGCGCACGCCGGGGTTACGACGTCGCCACTCAGTAGCGGTATGGTAGGCTCTCATTGGTCGACCATCTTGTCGATAACCGACAATGCTGCCACAGCTGCTTCAGGTCCGCGTTGCGCGGCGTCCTGTAGTATCTGAGCGAACTTGGGGTTCTGCATTGCCTTGGCAGCTTTGTCTAAGTAGATACCTTGCAACTGCGGCCCAAACCTTCTAGCACCTTCTCTCAACGCACCCATAACCACAGCCGCGGGACCGCCGCCGACATTTGCGGCTAGTTGAGCTGCGTGCCAGGTGTTCATACCAAGGTCGTTGTTTGCTGCTGAGCGTGCCGCACCTTTATCAGCCATGTCTTCAACAAGATTGCTAAGGTGCAAATCCTTAAACAACTTTTCGTTAGCTTGTCTAAGAGCGGGGTCTATTTTCTCAATTTGACCCATCTCAGCGCCGCGTAAGGTACCGTACATCTCTTTAGAAGCCAACTGTGCAGGGGCCTCAGAATTAAAATTAACCGTCTTGGCAACCGCTTGACGGAAGTCCTTAAGGTCGGCAGGGTTAAAGCTAGAGGCACCAGAATCAAAGATCGATTGTTTGTATGCTTCGAGTTTGTTGATAATAGGTGCGTTGCCGGGGTTAGACTTCAATCCTGCTATCTTATTATCAATTAGACTTACCAACTCTTCCCGAGGCATCTTTGAGCCAGCGGCCTGTTCGTAAATTGGCTTAGTCTGGCTAGCTAGATCCTCGCCGACACTAGCAGCCCGATCGGCTAAAGTTTTGCTGCTGGCAAATGGGGATAAGATATTGTCCCTAGCAAACTGAGCGACCTCTGGAGCTTTATCGCCCAAGTTCTGTATCTGGCCTTGCGAGCCGCCTAAAGCTTTGATCGCTTGGGAATCGGCTCTCTTTTGCATCAGCTCCGCAACCTTACTACGTCCAGCATCAGTTAGCATAGGTAGGAACTTGGTTATAAGACCTGCGGTAACGCCAGCACTAGCTGACTCGGTCGCTATCTGTCCAGCTTTTTTATCGTCACCTACACCGCTCGCAGCCGCATCAGCAGCCGCTATTCCAGCAGCTGCTAAAGGGTTAGCCGTTGAGGGTAACGTAGTAATTTTAGATGCGATCTCGCCCGTAGTATAAGCGGCAGGCTGATCATCCTTAGAACGTTTAGCACGGTCTTGGAAGGCGGCCTTAGCCGCGTCACCACCTAATACCCTAGCAATCTCGTCACCAAAGTTTCTAAGACCGCCTTGAGCGATACCGTACATACTAGCTTCAAGCGCGCCCGGCTTAGTCTCTTCATATTTCTTGTCAGCGGCTAAAGTAGCCTCGGCTTCGTAGTCTGGGGCGGCAGCCCTATCTTTCCAAGAACCGGAAGCAGGAGTAGCTCGGCTTTTCCAATCACTCATGGCATTCTCCTAAACCCATCCTTTTCAGCAGAAGCTAAGTCAGCTGGGTCAATATCAAAGGTTTCTTTACCGTTGCTTACGCGGACTTTAGTAACTTTTGGAGCGGTGTTCGGGTTACGTAATGCGGCCTGCGCTGAGGGATCTACCCCGAGAGTTTGCATGCGTGCACCCATCTCGGATTCCATTTTCTGTAATTTACGTGCCTGCATCTCTCTGCTATCTGTTGCGCTAGGTAACATCTTTAAGAAACGTGCTTCTTCATCTTTATTGATAGCACCGCCCGACTGTAAGCGGCCGTAGTTTTCAGCTGCCCGTCGCGCCGCTTCAGTGAAATTGTTATCACCCCACAATGTGAAGGTATTGTCGCCATTGGTTAAGGCATCACGCATGTCCTTAATACCTTGATTCACAGCCGAAGCGTAGGAAATAACCTTCTGCTCATCGCCCGACAGTTTAGGCTTTTTATCGGCAGCGGCCTTTTGTCTTTGTATATCCAATTCTTGTTGTTTGAAGTCATTGGACGTGGACTGTTGAGCCTGTGTCGCTGCTTGCTGAGACTTACGATAGGCGTCCATTGCCTTGATCTCATCGTCCTTCTGCTTGAACGTCGCCCCCCATCGCTGATCTTCAAGCGCCAGCCGGTCGGCTTGTATTTTGTTAGCCATTTCCTGCTTTTTTTGTTCAAGCATCACTTGGATAGCTTGGTCACGATCAGTTTTAGCAGACTGCAAACCTATCTGTGCGTTGCGTTGTAAACCGCTGAGGTCCGTATGTTGGGCCTGTGGTGTGATGGTTGTAGGCGCTTTACCGAGGTCCTGCATACGGTTTTGCAGTACCGTGGTCTTACGTTGATTGTTAGCGATTACGTCGCCGATACCGGCAATCCCCTGAGCGGCGTTTGCGAAGTCCACCTGACCTTGCGCGTCTTCCACCCCTGTTCCGACGTCGTAGTCGGCAGGCAATGAGCCTTTGTCTTGTAAGTATTTGATTACCCGTGGGTCCATTATTTCTTACCTTTGGTCAGGTGGGTTAGCTTGACAAACAGTTTGGCAGCTTCGGCAGCTTGGTTAGGTTCCAGCTGCGCGATGGAGCGAGGGATAACAATTTCACCGGGGCTCAGAATCGCGGGTACAGTGTCGTTCTTCAGACTGTCACCAGGAACGTGGGCCTTACCAGGAACCTCGCCACCTTCAGCCATTGCGCTCATTGCACCGGCACCAGCACCAGCCACAGCACCCCAAGGCCCCATAGACGAGCCTGCAGCCGCGCCCTGAATCATAGAGCCAAACATATTAGGCTTGTTGGCGTTCTTCATTGCTTCGCGGTTAGCGGCCTCAACACCTACGTTGTACTGCATTTGAGCCCCGCCTTGACGGGCACCCAATACATTTTGCTGGAAGGCGTTGTTCTGCGCAACGTTCTGGTTCGCCAAGCTTTGGTGCCCTTGCCAATTCATTTGATTGGTGTTGTAGCGGTTGGCGTTATTGAAACGGGCGATCGCGTCTTGAGCAGCGGCCTTTTGAGCAGCTTGCTGGAAGTCCCGGCCCTGTAACTGTCCAGCCATGTTACCAAGCTGAGCTGTCGCCGCCCTGCGGCCTTCTTGGGCCTGAGCGTTCTTCTCAAGGCTTGCAAGTGCTTGTCGCTCGGTAGCGTCTTGGGCTGCTTGCATTTGAGCAACCAACTCCATGCCGGACCCGCTCATACCCCTGGCGGCCATACCCTGCTGTATCGCCCCAACTCGGCCTGAGTTAGCTCGGTTGACTTGCGATTCAGTTGCGGCTAAGTCGGCTAAGTCTCTTGCGCTCATACCGTCTTTAGATGTTTGCTCAAGGTCGCGTAGCGCCTGCTGCTCGTATTGGCTGTAGCGCGGGTCTGTTGTGATACCGTTGAGAGCCGATGGGCCGAGTTCTGGAGCGCCTTGAAAGTCGCCCAACCATTCATACTGGTTGTTGCCGTTCTTTTCATATTGTCTGAGGGCGTCGAAGTACGCTTGTAGCCCCTTTTCCTTTTCGTATTCACCTGCGTCTGACATGAGACCTCCTTAAAATCCTGTGTAACCACCGGCGTTCTTGTTTCGTACCGCTGCTTCGGGATCGTAGTCGATACGTTGACCGTTCTTATTACTGTGAACCGCCCCGTCAGGCCCCATGAAGGTACCGTCAGGCAACGCAACCCAGTTGTTGTCGTCTGGTTTAGGTGCCATTGGTCCGGCAGCTTCCTTCTTACGGATAACATCGGCGGCTTTGACAGCTTGGTTGTACCCGGCCTTGGCGGTGTCTATAGACTTACCACCTGCAGCAATAGCGTCGTTGACCTGTCCAATCTGTTTCTGGGCCGAGCCTTGTTGTAAATTGTTTGACCAGTTGTCAATCTTGTCCCGACCGTCCTGCCGGCCAAGGAACGTGTCCAAAGCCCCAAAACCTGAGCCATAGCCATATTGCTTTTGTAAGCCCGCCTTTTGTGCGTTTACGTCACCGGCGTACGTGTTGGCAGCGGCCTTAGCATTTTGGTAATTCTTATCGAGGTCGTTGTAACCCTCAGTCTTAGTCGCGTCTGCGGGCCCTTGGTAGGTCTTACCAGGATTAACCTGAGCATAAGCATCGTTGCGGAGTGTGTTGGTAGCGTCACCGTAGTCTCTAGTCACGTCGCCCACAGCTTGGTTTACATTGGTGGTGGCGTTCTTAGCCCAAGCATCGGCGTAGTCACCGGCGCTCTTATTAGCAGTGTCGAACTGCGTTTGGCCGTTGTTGACGATGTTGTCAGCTACGCCACCGCCCGAACCTTTGTTGGCAGACAGGTATTGCTGCAAATTAGTGAAACCAGAACCGGCTTGCTGTTGGGGCTGGGCACCCGCTGCCCCACCTGAACCAGCCAACACATTACCACCTGCCTTAGGGGCTTGTTGTTGGTCGTCTAAAAGATCATCTTGATAAGCCATTACACAAGTCCTAATACTGTGAGTGTGTGTTTGTTTGAAGCAAGCCCGCTGAGGGTGAGTTCTACCTGGCCGTTGTTATAAACCCAGCTGAATGAGTAGGGAGAGACCGCAGCCCCAGTAGTGTCAACAATGTTTGCAGGCATTACGGCTGTGGGCCTCTCGTTTAGCGACCAACTGTATTTCACTGGGTAGGTTTGAGCCGCTTCGATGGTGATGTTGTTGACCTGGGCCTTAAGGTTGTCCTTGATGGTGATACCATTCACAAGAGCGTAGTAGACCTGCTCTAGAAACTTGTTGAGGGGTTCGACCAGCTTCTTGAGCCAGCTTCTTACCTCGGAGGGAAATTCTTCGAGAATTATACGCTTGGTGGAATTGATTTTTGCCATGGGGTAAGCTTTCTGTAAAAGAAACATTACAGGCTAAAGAAAGTGCTAAAGGATGCCGATACACAAGCTAACAAACGCGGATGTTAAAGGAGCGTTTACCCGGTCTCGGGCATCCTCGCAGAAGATAATTAACGAGCCGTCCGCATGCTGATGGGGTTGAACACCAGACTAAGACCGTTAAGTTGGAAGTCGTTGTAGGCTACGCTGGTTTCGAACCTGACAGACAGTTGGTTGCAGCGGCATACAGCCCTAGGCACCCCAATTCTTGTCGGCTCCTTGACCACTTCCCCGCCCCATACCTCATCACCCCAATCAAATTGCCCCCAAGCGCCGTTACCAGCCGAACTTGTGAGTTCAACTGACGACTCACCGGGGTTGGTGTCGGAATAGAAGTAAACTGTGGCAGAGAGTTGGAAGCCTTGCTTAAACAGCAAGCTAGCCTCTAGGAATTGTTTGTAGCCGGCAGGGTTGCCCGAGAACTCAGCGTTCCACTCAATCTTACAGGGTATAGCCTTCAACCAGTCTACAGTTGCTGCTCCGGTTGTCCAAGCCTGTTCGGTATCAACAGTTACAGACCCTGCGGCAATGTTTACCGCCGTAATGTAGGCGTTGTAGTCGCCCTGCTCAAGTATATCACCAACACTCATGTTTGCTGTGTTGTCGATGTAAACGGTTGTACCACTGTAACTTGAGATTGTGCAGGTTGCTCCGTAGTCCGCATAGTCGGTATACGTGAAGTCCTTGCGCTCGGTCTTGACCCTGGAAGCACCCGCCAACCCATAGTAAATGGTGTTGGTGGTTGGGTTAATACCGCCTGACCTCATACCAAGTGTCCAGCGGCACCAGGTCCTCCCGTACACGTCAAACACAAACTGCTGGCCGCAGGATGTATCGCTGTCGGCTTCGGGCATCGCTAGGATGTACTTACCGTCAACATCGTAACCCATACCAAAAGCGTAGGTCTGAACAGCGGTCGGCGCAGTACCAAACAACTCTAGGATCTTGTCTTTGATTGGTAGACCAATATAGGAAACGCCGGAGTCTGAGACTTCGCCGATCCCTGCCGTAAAGAGGCCGTAGATGAGATTGTTAACCACAGCAAGACTGTCTGGAGCGTAAAGCTTCGCGGTGTTGTCCAGCAGTGACACGCTGAAACTGGTTTCATTCTCACCTCGAAGGACATAAATCCCGTCCTTCTCTTTGAAGATGAACAGCCCGTCTCGGAGAGCAACAATTCGTTTGATTCGGTCATCGGATGAGCCTACGCGAATGAGGTTCTTAAGTGGGACAGCCTCGGGTATACCCTGCTTGCTAAACATCAAACCGTTTTTATATTGGTCGTTTGTAGCGTTCTGGGCAGAGGCGATACTGGGGTTCCAGGCCGCGGTGTTGTTGCTTGCAACCGTGAATACCGCGTTACCAGCAGTCCGTTCTTCCAACAAGATCTTACCCGGCAGGTCACCGTCACCAGTACTTAACAAGTAAGCATAAACCAGTGAGCTGGCTTGGTTGATGACGGACACAAGCGCCCTAGCCGTGGTATCTATTCGTATGGATAGTGAGGCCGACGCCGTATCAAGGTTGAAGTACTTGCTACCAACTACAGAGCCTGTGGTCTTAGCTGTGTAAGTCTCAGTCGTAGCTCCGCGTGTGATGGTGAAGGTTTGGTTGTTTGCAAGACCGTACGACCCGCCGCAAGCAATCAAGGTTACCGAGTAGCGGTACTTGCCGGTCACGTCAGCAAAGAACAGGTGGTTCTTAAACTCAGCAATATCACAAGCCAGAGGCGGCTGGGCATTATCGTTGACAATACCTTGCTGACTAGGGCTCGTGTAAAGGGAGGCACCTAACAGCTCATCTGGTACGATATCGGTAAAAGTGAAGTACCCGTTGCTAATGTGTGTGCTAGACACCATCTGTTCGTAGCAGATCTGCATTTCATCGTTGGGCGTGCCGGTTGTGTTGGCTGTCCGGTAAACTTGGATGTAATGCTCGTTAGCTGTAAGTCCTGTGGGGATATAAACTTTGAGAGGCACATCGTAAGGACCAGAAGCGCCGGCTGTTACCGAGTAACGGCTACTAACCCCACCAGTCACAACATTGTTGTTTGCATCCTTGCGGGCTACCACGTAGCGGTAGGCGACTGAGTTTGAGGTTAGTACGGCGGTACCAGATGTTGTAAGCGAGCCGTTCGACTCGATCATGGTACCCTTAGGGATACCAGCCATGTATAAGCTGTTGGACAGACTATCAAGCTTGTATATTCCGTCTGAGTTAGTGAGATATAAGTTGTTACTTACAGCTGCCGAGCGAACCGAGGTTGCATTGGTGGGGGCGGCCAGCGTTCCCTTGCTGGTCCAGCCCGAGTTGTTGTAACCGAAGGTCGTACCGTAGTGGGCAAACAGTCCGCTGTTGTAGAAGAACAGTTTCTTGACCTCTGCGCTAGGATCATAGCCTAGGAAGTCAAAACCACGTCTAGGTTCGACGATATTCACCCGACTTATGTTCACATCGTCTGCCACGCTGAGAGCACCCATAGGCACTCCAGACAGCTCAGACGCGTAAGTGTGTAACCCCTTGACTGAGAGGTTCAAAGTTTGGTTGGACATGGGATTTCCTTAGATAAGGGTGGTCCCAAACCGCCGTGGAGCGCCTTGGACGCGTTGGGTGAGGACCGCCTTGAGGGCGTCTTTAAGCATTTGGGCGCGAGTTGCAGCGGGGGTGAGGTTGGTTTGGTCGCCGAGGGCTTCCAGGGCGGCTACAACCGTCAAGGCTACAAGCAATTGGTGGGCGTCGGCGGGTATCATTGGGAAGCAGCTCTCACCGGCTAGACAGACCCAATCACCTACTTGGGTATCGTCGGGCACGGACATGAGGGTCATGTCGCCTGTGTTAACAACAGAGGCCGCCAGGTCCATTCCTTTGAGCCCAAACGAGCTGTCGCCCCGCACAACATCAAACGTATCAGCAGTTGTCCAGCCGGTCGGTACTGACAGTGTAAGTGTGGTTCCGTTTATGGCGGTGATCTGGGCGCAATCGATAACCGGTACTAAGGCGCTTGGACGACAGAAGTAAGTTACGCGTAAGGTGTTTGTAGTAGTATCAGGTGTTGGATATAGAACGATATTGTCGCCTTGGAGGTAAAAGCTGGAAGGTGTTCCGGACTCTGTGCTGTCCATATCCTCAGGATCCATGCGTGGCAGGTCAACTATTGTTGTGCCCCGTATCAACTTTACTTCTCTTAAGGAGCTGCCAACCGCTCTTGTTGGTAGTAGGTATTCTGCTTGGTCGGCTGTGATGGTGTAATCTTTGGTGCGAACGAAGAACTCTTCCCGAGCCGCTATCAGCATCGGGGCGATTTCAGCTACCAAGGCGTCGGTTGCAAGGTCCAGTATTTCACTGTCCTCGAACCGTCCGTCTGGTAGCGCACCTTTAAGAGTCACCTGGGATAACAGCCGCGTCGTGTTAAACGTGGCCATTGATTATCCCCTGGAGTACATTTCCATCAGTTTTTTCATATCTTCGTCGTCTTCTTCCGAGGGCGTTTCGGACTGCTCGTGGGCCACGCCTGGGGCAGCTGTATCACCTTCAGGACCTTCTGCGTCCACTTCAATTTCTTCAGGCTTCTTCATGCTGCCGGCGATGTGGTCTTCCAGCATTGCGATAAGTTCGTCGATTACATCTTGGTCGATATTGGATTTCACTTCACCGCCCTCTGAGTAGTACTTAGGTCCACCGAGACCTGGTGTGAATTTAGTCGTTGTCATATTTTTCCTAAAAGTTTAAGGAGCCCTACAACACTTACCGCCCCGGCACAAACAGTCACAACAAACTTACTTGCCCTAATAGGTAAGAGAGCCGTTTGCATTTGCTCCTCCAGCAAGTTGGTTCGCTTAATATGTTCAGCGAGAAGAGAGTTATAATGCTCAAGGTGTGTTTCAATTCGAGCAAGGCGCTCGTTAGTTTCTGACATGATACCGCCCTCCTTAGGCGGGAGGGTTATGCCCAAGATGGTTTGGAGTCGAGTTCAACGTCGCCAGAGACACCATACTCAGTGGTCGACACCGAGTTGTGGGTTAATGTTACCGTCGATGCGTTAGGATTACACCAAGCAGCGGTTGCATTATTACTTGAGCCGTCGTTGTAGGCCGCTGCGGCTTGGTAATAATTTGCAATATTTTTGAATGTTACGCCCGTTAGTGTAACAGTTCCACCTGTTCTAGCTCCTGCGGTTACTGTACCGACAACGTTAAACTTTAAACGAGGGTTACCGTCTTGGTCTTGGTAATAGATACCAACTGCACGCACGGTGGTCCAACCAGTGATTGAGCTGGTTACGGTTAGGCTGTATTGTCCCTTGCGAGGGTTTACCAAACCGCTGCTATTGGAGTCGGCCTTGCCAAAGCCTACGGGAGAAGAAGCGTTGACAAGGGCAACACGCCACATGTAGGTGCTACTTCCTGCAATACCCGACCAAGCTGAACCAGCGCCACCATAGGTAGCCGAGAAGTTACGACGATATTGACCGAAGTAGACTCGCACTTTGGTGCTTGTTACTGAAGTCAATTGAACGCCATAAGTGACACTGTTTTGCGTGTCATACATAGACACCAAGCTGTTTACCATTCCGTGGTCAAACCAAGTTGTGCCGCCGTCGTTTGTTATTTGAAATACGGGCTGCAAACCGGATTGAATCGGGTAAGGGAATTGCACGTCTTTATAGTGTTCGGCGGTGTATGCAATAAATTGCGAAGGCCCTGAGACAAAGTTGGTAGTGTCGTCGGCAGCTGTGTTGGAACCGTTGTTTGATGCGTAATAAGCTTGCGCCCCAGGCCCGAGGTTTACCGTCCCGTTGCCGGCCCATTCGGAGATAGGCACAGCTACTTTCATACCAAATTCATGGTTGTTAGCTAATTGGTTTCCGGAGAAATTTGCGCCTGCGCCTGTAGCCATGAAACGTATGCCGTTTGTCGACAACCAGAAAGCATCCATTAGCGTAATAACTGAAGCATTACTCCAAACAGCTGTGCCGACTGGCGAACACGCTACGTTTGTGCCGCCTGAAATGGCTGTGGAGTCGATGGTGTAGCCGGTTGGTAATGCTATAGAGAAGTTGGATGCTGCGCCCGCTCCGGTGAATACGGCGTAGGTTTGAATCTCCATTGTGGAGCCAACACGTCTCCATCGGCCTGTGTTAGTTGATGTAGTGCCGCCGTTGGTAAGTGTCGGAGTGTAAGTTTGCCAATCATTAATCGCCGCGCCCTGCACCACCACACCAGGACCAACAACAAAGCTGTCAAAGTAAAGGTTGACCGCCGTAGCTGTCGTTACTGCCCAATGGAATATGAGGCGGTAGCTTGTGCTTGTGGTCGAGTCGAACGTAATTTGCCACGTTGAAGCACCGACCTTTGGCAAGCTTGTCGAGCTAGGCGTAATGAGAGTTGCGTTGGTCACGTCATACACATAGACAACAACATCGCCAGCCGTGAAGTTGCTGTCAGAGCTGTTCAGGTCAAACTGTATCTTGAGCTTCTTAGACTTGTCAGGAGTCTTGATGCTGAAGTCATAACTGAAGCCTTCGCCCTGGCTGTTGGCTGCACTCTTGGCAACCTTGAAGTCGTAAGAGTCACGCATTGGGGACGAGCTATTAGCGCTCAGTGTCAGCGTTGTGGGTGAGCCGCCAGTACCGTCCGTTGGGGTAGCGCCGCTGTCTTTGTAAGTTGCCCAGCCAGTGGTTGCGCCAGTCTCAAAGTCTGCGTTGCTGATGTAATTGATTTCGCCGCTACCAGCGCCCGAACCAATCTCAGTCTCAACGCCGTCAGAGCCCTTGCGGTACATCTTCTTATCGGTCTTGGCATAAACTGCCACCTTACCGGCTGAAGGTGTACTCGGCGCTGAGGATTCAGTAAAGAGGGTGTAATCGCTAAATGTGGGGCTTGCAATAGCAGGGCTGGTCAACATTTTGTTGGTCAGCGTCTGGCTGTCTGAAGTACCAACCACAGCTCCAGTTACACCGTGAACGCCTGTACTTGCGCCTGTGTGGGTTGTAAGGCTGGAAGTGCTTGCTTTAGCATCCAGTTGGGTCTGTATAGCGCTTGTCACGCCGTCTAGATAACCAAACTCTGTGTCTGATACGGAGCCGGCTGCAATCGATGCTGCAGGCACTTGGCCGTTAGAACCAGCCAGCACAACGCCTGCATAGGTTAGGCGGTCACTGGAGTCAACAGACAGTTGTTTGTCAGCGTTGTTAGCTGCGTTGCGCCAACTGATGGTTTCGGTGTTAGCTAGACGAAGCACGCCGCTTGCAGCAATGTTGCTGGAGTAAGATTTAAAGTATTTGGCCACGAGGCCGTAGGTAGCGCCGAAGTTAGTATCAGCTGTAAGGGTGAAGTTACCGCCAGACTTGCTGAGGGAACTGTTCGCCACGTCAACGAGGAAGGAGCTAAGGCTAGTACCCCAGCCCCTAGGCTCTCGGTTAGCCGGGATACTATACGTGTTCCCGTTAAAAGTTACTGAAGTTGCCATTACGTTCCATCCAATGTTAATAAGGTTCGCTCTGAACCTGTCATGGAAGCTGTGATTCGGTCTTTAGTGTCGTCAAGGTCTCGGAAGACAACCGTCGCGTTACCTCCGCCTAAGTCAGTTATTGAAGTCTTGCCGGCTGCCACTGATGCGAGCAGGGCCATAACTTCCTCAGCCGAGTAGGACCCATCGACCAGCGAAGCCCAAACAGCGGCTGCTAACGATTGTGGGCTAAGCTCCGTTACGGAGGTGATACTTGCGCTGATGTTGGCAGTTGCGAAGTCGTTGGCATTAGTAAAAGACCCGGAGGCGGTTAGGTTTGCAATCATCGAAATGATAGCGCCTAACTGCGCGTCGGTGATCGTGCCAGTAGCAGAGAAGGACGCCTGCAAACCCGCGACAGCTGCAAGCAACGCCGTGTTACTTATAGAGGCGGACAGGTCGACCAGCATATTGATGATTTGAGCAAGGTTGGCTTGGGTTGTGGTTATCGAGCCAGTGATACTGCCGACCAAGTTGATACCACTATTAAGCTGGCCCGTGTTTGTGGTTGCAGCGGTTAGACTTGTAAAGGCTGCTAAGCCTCCGCTGGTTTGTGCAATGATCCAAGCTGTGCCCCCGGATGGGACAGAGTTGAACTTTGCAACACTAGCTTCGCCTGCATACAGGTTGCGGAAGGCGCCAGGCTTAACATATTGGGCTCGATCACAATCCACAGTGCCCGCTCTAAACTTACCAGGGCTTTTGTTGATCAAAGAGTAGTTACCGATGAGGGCCATAATTAACCCCAAGCAACATCAATGTGACCAAAGAATGCAGAGTTGGTTGGTGTTGCAGCACCGGAATACCAGAGCCAAACAAGGCAAGCGCCGTCAACTATCTGAGGCAGGCTTGGCATTTGGTTAACCAGGTCTCTCTCAGAGGCGACCCCGAGCGTTGTGATAGGCAAAGTAAGAAGGGGTTTGCACAGTGCGATGGAGAATTCACCGGAGACATATGATGCTGAGATCGTCACGGACTGTATAGACCTGATACCTGAGTCGCCACCTTGCAATGGCATGAACGGCCCGTACTTGCCTGAACCTGTACCGCTGTAAAGAATCAACCCGTTGGCGGCTGCAGTCTTACCGATGGGCAATGTTGTAGGGGTTGCCCGTCCGGCCGTACCCGCCTGGTTGGTGTAGTTGATGCTCAAGTTAGGCGTTGCAGCACCTAGCGGGGTTGCGTTGTTTGCAAACATGAATGCCTGGACACCAGCACCTGTTGTATAGCGAGGAATGGTTACAGTGTTGTCTAGGGTTTGTGCAGTGATCGTGGTCGTTGACGTAACCCGGTAAAAGCCGAGCATGTCGACCAGCATCAGGACGCCAGGGGCAACCGTTGCGGACGCAGTAAACGCGGATGCGTTCAGGATATGCTTGGTGTCAGTTGAGACGTTGCCGCCGTGCTGAATACCACCCGCCGTTGTTGTGGTGTCCGATACCGATTGGAAGGCTAAGTTGGTTCCGGTGTTGTAGATGGTAGCCGCTGCCGGGTTTCCGCCGCCGTTGACTAAGCAATGCCATTCGCCAGCTGTCGCTGCAGTAGTTGGTAGAAAGTTCTTGTTCCAATCAATACGGCGGAACTTGCCGTTAGTTGTGGTCTCATTTATCAAATCATCCATTGAGCTAAAGCCCATGATCATCTCCAAGTGAAATCTAGTTGGCCAAGTAGTTGGGAGCCGGTTATCGACCCGTTGGGGCAGCATATGAAGTTAAGGTAGGCTTCATCACTGATTGCAGGCATTGTCAGACCGCCGTTAAGCAAGTAATCAAACTCAACCGGCGCGTCGATACCTCTGATTGTCATTTGGGCTATTGGCTTAACCAATACCAGCGCAAACAAACCCACGTCTTCGTTGTTGATAGTTACGCTTTGAATTGACCGAACACCAGTGTCGCCGTTTTGCAGTGCTATGAAAGGTCCGCTCGTGTTTGTAGTGGCTGGCGCTGTCGTAAGTATGCTTCCGTTGATCGCCACAGTATTTAAAACCGCGTTAGGCGTAACCCGACCAGATACACCGTCCTGGTTTGTGTAAGTTACGGAGAAGGTACCACCACCAACTTGAGCCGCAACACACACGGCCATCATTTGCACGCCGGCGCCTGTGGTGTAACGTGTTAGGGTTTGGGTGTTGTCCATGACTTGCGGGTCTAGTACCGACTCATCAATGAAAGGATAGTAAAGCAAGTAGTCGCAGAGGATCATGGGCAGTGGAACAGCTCCAGCCGTTTGCGTCATAAGCATGGAGCGCCTGAGATACTTCTGTGCGGGGCTTGTGTTGGCCCCATGGAAGATCCCCTTGTCCGTCGTTTGGCTTATTGGCGTGGCAACTAGAGGGCTTGCAGCGTAATATTGAGGCACCGGGAAGCCCGGGCTCATGCTGAGATCAAACCAGCTTCCGGCCACTGTAACTTGCGTGGGTTTCTTGCGGTAGAAAAATGATCTAAGGGTTGTCTCTTCAGTTTCTTTGATCTCTCTAACGTTTTTAAAGCCAGCCATAATCAATCCAATGTGAAGACTAAAGCGCCTGCACTAAACTGGGGTTGGATACCTGTAGCAACTGCAACCGAGCTGTTAAGTGCACCTGAGACGACGATGGTCCCTGCGCCTGAGGCTGTAGTTACGATAGACACATGGGTACAGGTCGAGGAGCCTGAGGTACAAACTGGGAACTGTTCCAGGTTTGCGTTGCTAACAGTTGCACCAGTGATGGTGAAGTCAGATGCTCTAGTCAGGGTCACGCGGGCATATCCGCCGTAAGTAGCTTCCGAGGTAATAGCTGTTCCAGCTTCGCCCGGGTCGGCCGTGTGAAGCGCGAGATAGAGATCAGTGTTAGCAGCCCAGCTTACCGCTGTACCTGCAAAGATATAATTATTGATTGCCGTTTCTGAAGTATTGCTAAAAGACATTACCAGCCTCCTGGGTTGTATGAGTTAGTGGTTCCGCCGCCGCTACCGGATGAATTGATCGTGATCGTGTTTGCGGCTTGAGATATGGTGACGTTAGAGCCAGCAAGGATCGTCCTAAATCGAAGGTCGGTACCGTTAAGGTCTTTGAAGACCTCATAGCCGCCGCCTACGCTTGATGCTGAGGCCACTGAACCGCCTCCACCAGCCCGCTCTACGTCTTCGAGAACTGCATAGGCAGGGTCAAAGGATCCGATCGGTTGCTGTACCCTATAAAGGATTGCTACGGGGTATGCTGAGGGCTCGGGGCTTAGAGTGTAGCTGCCAAAACTATCGAGACTACACACAACCCTAGACCCGCCAGAGCTAGCCGCCGCGTTAAAGGTAGGCTTGCCAGCCGATACCGTTGAAACCACAGCTTCCTCAAGGTCCTGGAAGGCGTCGAGGATAAGCTCTGACCCTGTGGGAAACGCGATAGTTCCCGATGCTGACTCAACAAGCGCCCAATACGTGGCGAGGATTGTTTCATTATTTGCGCCTAATGCTATGTGGGTGTTTGCCATTATTGCTTACCTGTCCATTTCACGGTTAGGTCACCAGCGCCAGAAGACAAATCATAAGATGCTCTTAAGTACCGATGACCTGAGCCGGAGTAGTTAACAGTGTGAGAACCCTCAGTCCCGCCAGTCGCTTGCGAGGAACCAGGCAAATCCGTCCAAGTAGATTTATCAGGACTTACCTGTACCTTTACAGTGGCTGTAGGTGTTCCTGTCCAGATAAACACCATCGACCAGGTTGAACTAACCCCAGCATCAACGGGTTCGCTGTTTGCCGTTGTAGAGGTTATAAGTATTGTTCGAGTGTCACCTGCGTAGAACACGAGTCAACCCCTTACGTAAAGGTGACAGGAGTAGATGTTGGGCCTACGCCACCAGTTGGTTGGGTGACCGCGATGCCTGTACCAGTCTTAGACAAGAGAACGGCGTTTGCGAGGTAGCTACGCTCTTTGAAGGTCAGGGTCACAACACCGGCGGCTTGCGTAGCAACCAAATATTTGCTGGTCGTTGTGTTGGCGTTGAGCGCCGTAACCAAACTGTCGGCGGTTGCAGAAGCGTCGGTAACCTTGTTGAATTCGGTTGTGCCGTTAGCGCCTGATGCCTTGCAAGTGAAGGTAGTTTGACCAACAACTACCGTGTCGTTAGCTGCGATAGAGGCGTAAGTGATAGTGATGGTAGCGGTAGCGACAGCTGGAGCCGTGCCTTGCAGGTAGCCGATGCGGACATTGCCGTTGATTGCGCCGGACGAAAGTCCGCTGATAAGGTTACCCAACTTGTTGTAGCTGTTGTGCTCAGTTGAAGCCAACTCAGAAACTGGCATGTCGCGGTCGACTTGGATGCTTACGTTAACTGTAGAAGCCATTTTTAATCCTTAATTGCAAAAAGGCCTGACCACTGAGGAGCAGCCAGACCTTGTTAGGAGGAGAGACAATGAGCGAACGGGCCGGAGCCCGTCGTTTTAATTACAGAACACCAGCGTCGGAACGTGTGATGTAAGTGATCCAACCTGGACGCTCGCAGAACACAGTCCATTCTGCAAACAACCGCATTTCTTTAGCAGAGGTCGACTCAAGGTCAAACACAATGTCGCCGCCAGGGCCAACTTGGTTGACCATTTCGCTGGAACCGATCAGATATGTGAAACGCTCTGGGAAGAGAACAGCTTCGCCTTGTTTCATGTACATATAAGGAACGATTTCGATAGCGCCAGTTGCGCCGTAGAATATGATCGACTCAGCGCCGTTCTCAACTTTGGCTTTGCTGTAGCTTGCATCGTACTTACGGAGTGCGGCTTGGTCAGAGACCAGCGACTGGAAGCAGCTAACTGGCGCAAGGCAAGTCAGTTTCTCGTCACAACCTTTGTCAGCTGACATTGCGGCAGCGGCCAATACTTTAGCCAGCGTCAAGCCCGAAGTACCTGCGTCATAGGCGTTTGCGGCCCACAGAGCATAAGTGGTGGCGCTGATGTTATACAGCATGCCGGTGTTGCGGGCGATAGTCATCAGGCCGACAGGAGCGTTGTGAGCGGTCGTCGTACGATCGCCCTTGTAGTAGAGGTGGTCGTTGGCAACAACCGACGAGTTGGTACCTGTGACAGTTACAGTACGTGTGCTGATCGCGATAGAGCTAACAGTCAAGTCACCGTTGTGCTGGTTAGCGGTTGCTGTTTTTGCATCGAAGGCTTCGAGGATGAGACCTTCAGTACCGAGCCACAGGCTTGGGGCCCAAGTGTCAACTGTGATAACCAAAGCACCCGAGGTGTTGCTAAGCACTTTACCGAGACCGTCGCGGCCGTAGATAGCGTAGATTTCTTGGCGCTTTTGGAACGACTCAACCATAGGGATGAATTTGGAGTCGTTGAAACGTGCAAAGGCTGTCTTGCTAGTCTTAGCGCGGCTGATAAGGTCGTAAGATACACGGCTGCGGAGGATAACTTGGTAGCCGTCAACTTTAGCGTTGGCTGCGATTTGAGCGACAGCGGCGTTCAGCGTAAGTTCGCCTTGTCCAACTGTAAAGCCATGCTCATGGCTGAGTTGTACGTCGAATACAGCTTCTTTACCCAGTTCCAACTCTTTACGGAACTTGAGGCGTTTCATAAGTTCGGTGCTGTTAGGGATGATTGAGGTAATACCGTCGGCATATACCTGCTTGAGGCGTGTTGCGAGTGTGGCTGAAGAGCCGGAACCTGTGTTGGTCGTTGCCATGTGTTTAGAGTCCTGTGAATGAAAAATAGATGTTTTGGTGGTTTTTGCGCAGAAACATTCAAGGTAGGGCTGATCCGGCATCCCTTAACGGGGTAGGCGGATGATTGAGCATCCCTTAACGGGGTAGGTCACTTACCGAAGAGCATTTCTCTAGCGCGTTGGCGGGCTGCGTACGGGTCAAGTTTCTCTTTTTTAGAGGACTTGCTCGGCGCTTCCCAGCTATCGTCTTTATGGGATTGGGTTGGTTGGTTGTTGGCTTTGAGGCGGGCTAAGTCTGCTTTGCGAATCTTCTTCACAACGTCTTCGCCGAGGAAGCCTATAAGGTCTTCACCTTCGAAGCGTTGGGCCAGGGCGTACATACCCTTTTGGAAGCGGCTTTCAGCGTGACGGGCTAAGTCCTCTGCCCCAACTTCGATGCCCCGCTCTTTAGCGGCTCTCAGCATCATGGCCATGTCCCGCATCGCCATTGCAGCGACTTCGGGGTCCTTGGTGAAGGGGGTTTGCTCCATAGCCTTTTGGAACAGCTGGCTAATCTCTTGGCGCTTGATTTCCTTGCGCTGCTCCATCTCGCGATCTTGGGCTTCGCGTTGGGCTTGTTGGTCCTTAGTCTCGTATTCCTGCAACTTGGCCTTAAGTTCACGAGCCTCGCGCTCGGCGGGGCTTAACATCTCGCGCTCAAGTTCGGCCAACAACAGTTTCTCGCCCAAGGACTTACGGTCAATGGGTAGGTCGGCTTGCTGGAGGATGCTAAGTGGGTCCTTCTTGAAAGCCTCAACAAACTGCTCTAACTGCTTACGGGTCTCGGCGGCCTCACGGAACTTCTGGTCAGCGCCTTTAGCCTTCTCCCTAAGTTGCTTAAGTTCGGCAACCGTCAGCTTCTCACCGTCAATCTCAATGACTTGCGGCTTAGGCTTAGGAGGCTCAGGCTTGGCTTCTGGAGCGGCTTTGGGGGCTGCCTTAGCCTTGGGCTCGGCCTTAGGCTCAAAGCTGTCAGAATCGCTGTTTTCGGGCTCTGGAGCGATTTCTACTGGGCTATCATCCCAGCTATCGGAGTTGTCCGCTGGGGCGGCGTCGCCTACCAGGTTTGGGGTACTTAGCTCGCTCATGGTTTATCCTTGTGGCATCACATCTTGAGGTTGTTGGTTGGTTGCCTGCGCGTAGTCTGCAGCGGCTTCAGGCGGGGTTCCGGGCGGGACGTTGGGCAGGTTAGCCTCAGGCGGCATCGGTCCTTGCTGTTGCTCAGGAGGCGGTCCTTGCGGTCCAGGTGCCGGCTGTCCTTGCGGTGCTTGCTGCGAGGGTAGTGGCTGCTGACCAAACAGGGCGGCCATGTCTGGTGGCATGCTGAGGCGTAAGTTGATGTGTTCTTGTATGTGGGCCAGCACAGAGTTGACCATGTTGGGGTCCATTCGGCTATCTGGGTCACTTAACAACTTACGGTGTTCTTGTACGTGGTAAGGGTGGTCATCTGTCATCAGTGCAACAACAGGCTTGCCCTCTTTGAGGTTCTGGTTCTCTTCGCGCACAAGCATTTGGTCTTTGAACTGGTCTTCGAGAAGACTGTCTATCTGCCCACTCTTCATGAACTCGGCAATCTGCGCCGGGCTCTGAACCAACCCGTATTGCATCCACTGCTGCACAAGCTCGTAACGACCAGCAACTGTTTGGGCCAGGGGGTTACCCATATCCACGGACACGCGGTCGACGTTTATAATGTCCTGTGACTTGAAAGGCTTGATGTAGGACTGGCGGCTCTGACCACCGATCACAACCAACATATCGCCCTTGGCAAACTTCTGCATGTTGTTGATTACTGCGGTGCCAACGTCTGATGCGAGTTGCGCGTAGTTCTTCTGTAAGTCGCTGACAAACTGTATGGCTTGGGCCAGCATCAGGGCCAGCGAGTTACCGGATTTGAGGTTGGACTCGGGATTGCCGCGAGCCGTATCGTTAATGCCTGAGAGCAGTTGTTGTTGTTGCACCAAACTCTCAATCAACTTGTAGGTCTCACCACTCGATTGGGTGAGTTGTAGGGCCTCTGGCTTGACAGCGCTGACAACCAGGTTCTGTCCCCTCGACAACGCCTTAATACTTGTGTTGGAGTCAGACGACCAGACGTTCTGCATAGCGAAGTTGAGATTGTTTGTAACTACGGCGCTTGTAAGGGCGTTGATTACTTCCTGAATGCTGAGCAGGTCAACCGAGGGGCTGTCGCCTTGGATGGTGTCAATTACGTCGCCGGCGGATAGCCGATATACTGGAGGGCGTTTATAGCCAAGCTTGCCGTCAGCAAGTACTTGATTATTACAAACAACGGTGAACCTCCCGTCAGGTAGTGCAGGAGTATCACGGTGATAAAGATAATACACATCAACAAGGTCCGAGTCATAGCGCGCCTCGATTGGTCTGAGCCGATATTGGTCCATCGTATCTTGGTAGGCGCTGTCGCTTAAGATAGCGTCCTTGAACTCGGGGTGTAAGGCGGCTAAGTCCCACTTGTTGCGGCGCGCTCGTATGATATAGAAGTCGCTGTCGGCTTGCTGAAGGTTACGGGCAACGTCTAAGGCGGTGTAGACTTCGAAGTCCTGGTCACCTGTGTGGATGACCTTGCCGTTCTCATCGGCTGTAAGTTCGTAACCTTTGTTGAGGTTCCAGGAGGTGTGTACGAAGGCTTCGAGGCAGACAAGCGCCGTCTCTACAGAAGCCGCAAACACCCTGTCCATACCTTTCTCATCGGCGTAGTACTCAAGGATACCTTTAGCTAAGTCAGCTTCAATCTGCGACTTGGTATCTGAGTTGCGGGCGCGGGGAACGAAGTTGATTTTAGACTGCGTAATCAAGATGTGGAGGCGTTTGACCAAGTTCTTAAAGTGGTTGACGGTTACGCGTGTGACGCTGCCGTCTTGAGACTTGGAGGCGCGGTAAGCACCGTCCTGGTCTATGTTATAGAAGCGTTGGTAGCTAGCGCGAATCTTGTCGAGGTACCCGGTGGTGTAGATGTAGTCAAGGTAGTTGTCAAACGTCGACTTGATCTCTTGGGCTATACTTTCGATGGGCTCGGCTGCCCAATAGTAAGTGTTGTTGGTTTGGTTACCAGCCATCGTCTGAACTCCAGGTAAGCGCGTCTAGCGTGTGGTTGGGGGTTACTTTGCGGGGGTCAAGGTCTAAGGCAGCAATGAACTTACCAGCCTCCCTAACCTTCTGCTTGCCGCGCCGGTCAGCGTGGCGAAGCCCGTATATAAGGGCCGCAAGGGCATCGCAGTGCCCCATATCTTTAGTGCGGCTGAAGTCCGTTTTTTGTTTGTTGAGTTGGCCTGAGCGGAGGGTTGTGATGAGCAGCTTGCAGCTGGGGTCAACCAGCACTTGGTCTTTCCAGAATGCTGTTTGCAGGCGATGTATGTTCTGCTCAAACTCAAGCTTCTCAGGTGGGAAGCAGGGGTAGTTGTATTGGCTGCTCAAGTCAACGAAGAGCTGGCCAGGAGCATCGACGAAGCGAGAGAGTTGTCGTCCTCCCTCCATGACCAACGCCCGTTTGACAATCTCTGAAGTTGGCGTTTGGGGGTCGGCAACTGTCTCTCGAATGATATATATTTTGTCGATGCTGTAGTCGTAGGCACATAGTAGAAACACGGACTTGTCTCGGACACCGCCCACGTCGCCAGCCACCCAGTAGTACGCGTCGCTGGGAATCGAGTCGAGTATCTTAACATGCTTGCGGTCATCAAATTGTGGGACGACGATGATGTTGTCATCTTTGATTATCTCGCAAAAGAGTTCGCGTTTAGTGTGCGGGCTGTCATAGCCACCTAAGCTGTCAATCTCTGCCTCAATCACTTCAGCGGTGATAAGTGGGTTGTCGCGTATGGTGTAACGAAAGAAAGCCCCATTGGCGCTAGTCGAAGGTATCGTCTGCGTGTGGAGCGGATGGTCAATAGTTAGAGCCGGCGTCGTCAAGTGGACAATACGGCCTCGGCTGTGCATTAAGGTTGGGTAGAGAACGGACTTGATAACGTACTCAAACGTCTCGGGGTCGGCGCTGCCGCTCTCTTCAAGGTAGATGGAGTTTGCGCGCAAGCCGCGTATGCTCTCAGCAGCTGTGTCGAAGCCAGCCAACATGAGTTGTGAGCCGTTCTTAAAGTGCCAGCGCTTCTCAGACTTAGAGGGTATAACTAAACCTTTAGGAGCATCGGCCAGTATCTCTGGCAACAGCAGGCGTATGATATCGAGCGTCTGCTTAATCGAGGGCCCAACAAATAGCACGTTAGCGTTTGGTGTCTTAAGACAGTCTTCAAGGGCCAGAACACAGGCTAGGAACGATTTCCCATAGCGTCGGCTACAGAAGACCAGGGCCTCACGCGTCGAGGCTGGGAGAGCCCGTATCGTGCGTCTAATAAGCTTTTGGCCGTCGTGTAGTTTATAAGAGAGGTTGCCTTGCTTCCAGAGAGATTCGATCTGAGCGGGGGTTGGCTTACTCGTCGAACTCGGAGGTGTCAACTGGCTGCTCATTGCGTTTAGTCTCGGTAGGCAACTCGTCGCTTAGCAGCTTGGACACAATCGCGAAGGACTCAGCGTAGGTTTTAAACATACGTGGGTCGTTGAGGTTGGCTCGCATGTGTTTGAGGAGGTCGTCTGCTATAGCTTGGAGTTGGGCTTGGTGGGATTTGTGTTCGGCGGTGTAGTTGGTAACTACGCGCCGTTCGGGTGGGCGGGTCATCAGGCACCTGGTTGTTTAGGTTCCGCGACTTGCAAGCAGCTGATGTGCTCGCCCTTCTCAAGGCAGACAATGCCAGCGGGCAGGAGACACAGTTTATAATCTTCTTGTGCTTGCAAACATTCAGTTGGTACTTGTGGTTGTTTAGTAGTTTGGCAGCCGGCGAGCGCCAGCAGTAAAGGTAGGAAGTATTTCATTGGTTACCTCAGCATCGACTTAACAGCGAAGGCTTGGTTAAGTTCGGCAATCTTGCGTTCAACTTCTTCGAGTTTGGTCTCGTCGGCTTTAGCAGCTTGCGTTGCTTTGTGACTTAAGTGCCGTTTGTAATTATACGACAACAGCGTCAGCAGCAAACTTGCAGCCACTGCCCAATCAATAGTTGGGGCCAAGGCTATCTTGGTCAACAACACCATCACACCAATACTTGTCAGTGAGATAGAGTTGTCAGCGTCAGTTATCTTTAACGCTCTCAACAAGCTCTTCGTCTTGGTCTCGGATTTGCCATAAGCAGTCATCAGCTCGTCCTATCTGTATTTCCATCAGGTCGCCAGCACCGCGGTCTAAGGCGCGCTTGCTGACAACTTTGTTATCAACGATGGTAAGTTCAAACACTCGGTATTGCAGGTGCGCTGCTTTCGTTACTGTCACCACCTTGAGTGGCTTCTTGGTCGAGGCGTTGGAGGAGGGCTTGGAGTTGCTCATTGGAGTTCTTCTCTATGTAGTTGTCAAGCAGTTCGTTAAGCGTCGCCTTGGCAACAAACTTAGCAAGCTTTACGTGTTCGTGTTCTTCGCCGGTGTACATATCAAGTAGACTGTTGATGACGAGGTAGGCTGTGATACCCTTCTCCATAGTTTCAATAGCTCTGTACTTGCGTTGGGATTTGCTCATTGGTAGGTCTCCGGGGATAAGGTAGGTAAGTAGGGGTTGTCCGTCCGTGGGCCGGAAGTAGGCTGCTCAGACGCCGCGAGGCTTAAGCGCTCAATCGCCGCTCGGCTGGGGGCCGGTCGTTCCTCCCTCCCTACTATATATAAGATCGGGGGAAGCATAATTATCCAAAATAAATTTGAACTTTCTTGTAAGTATTAATAATTACTAGCAAGTATTTTTTAACTTAAGATCAAGCCTTCGCCGGGCGAAGCTGTAAGTATCACTAGAGGGAGGAGGCCCGACTATGCGTAAGTGCCGTAAACCCGTACACCACCCCTGGCCGGTAATCGTTTGGAGGGTAAGTAGACCTACAGCTTTTTCTCTTCGTTAAGCGCTTGCCTCAACGCGGCCTCAAGTACCTGGGCTAAATTGTCCCCAAACACCTTCTTAGCCTCGGCTTTCAAGCCGGGGTCACACCTAAACCCCAACACTTCTTTTGCTGGCGGTTCGGCTACACCCGCCTTAATACTCTTAAGTTTGCTCACAAGCACATTTTCAACCTGCCCACCTGTCTTTTTCTTTGTACGTTTAGTCATTATTTAACCCCTTAAAACTTACTTAACAAAAATACCACACGTCATCAGTCTACCATTCTTCGGCGTTTACGTCACGTTAATATACTCGTAAACCTTACCGTTAACACTCGCGTTTACGTTGACGATAAGTTCTTTGTAAGTGGCGTAGGACACAAACAAAGGAGCAAACAAAATAAAGATCACCATCAAACCAACAACAAAATGTGGTCTCGAAGTTTTCCAATGTTTTGTCAACGGTACCTACGCAACAGAGTTCATGAGTATAGCAATGGCTAGGACTTGGGCTCAGAACTTCATGCGTAAGGTGAGTTGAAAAAAGTTTGTGATGTAAATGAAAAATACAACTTCCCCCGATCTTATAAACAACAGGAAAAGGAGATACGACATGACAAAACACACCAAACACTGGCTCGGCAAAGTTCTTGAGATTAAGGGCGACACGGTACTACTTGAACAGCTGCAATCAAAGACGCAAGTTGTAGCAACGCGAATCGGCCCAATGCAGAAAAACGAAGTTGTTGCAATCTACCACGACTTCGAAGACCTGGACACACCAGCTTACGAGTTCCAAACCAAGGCAATCAAATGTTTGGGTGAGGTGTTTCATGACTAAGAAGAAGACCGCTTACACCATGACACGCGGCCAACTGTTTAGCCGTATGTTTGAAAACTATCACCATATTATCCCACGTTACACACGGGCACAGCGTGTTGAGGCTTACCACAACCCCGACAAGCGGATTATATCGGGCAAGATGACCAACAGTGAATACGCGTGGGCAGAAAAGTTTGAGCAGTTGGAATACGCGATTGAAAAAGGTGACGTAAAGACTGCCATGCGACTTGAGACAGAATTAAGAGGGCGCGATATAACCGACAACGAAGCGCAGGCGATTTTAGACGCCGCACAAATAAAACTACGCTGTAACCCGGCTAAAGCGGAAGCGTTCCAACGGGGCGAAGCAAAACGCAAAAAGACCGACCGCAAACAAACAGAGTCCGTCTACACCCCAGACGACTGGGTTCGGCAACAATTCAAAGTCGACCCAAAGACTGACAAGGTTTACGAAGTAGCCTTGTCCCTTAACCCTGAAGATGCGTTGATTGAAGCCTTGGATGCTGCCGCTACACACGGCGTCAGCCTCGAAGACTTCATCAACAACCCGCAATATCATACGCCTGAGCGTAAGGCTGGGCGCCCTAAGAAGGAGACGAAGGAATGAAAGCTGAGATCATCGAGAAAGGTCACTGTTTAGCTGACCACGCAATATACCGGCACCCTGAAAATGGGGAACTGCGCATACAGGGTAAGCTTGCTGTGAACTGGGTTTGGGAAGTGGCTAGGGATTGTACATACGTTGACGAGGTTCGCCTCATCTGCGGTCAAGCGATAGCAGTGTTCAGCATTGATCGCGATTACGACCCCCCTCGTGTAGCAGTAACTCAAATCTTTGATGGAAGGAAGTCGGCATGAGCTACATCAAGAAGCAAATAGAACTAGATTACAACGGCTTTACCGACTTCGACTTTGACTTCCCCTCGATGGAAGAACCCGTAGGCGACCTGTTCGACGACGACACCTACTGGCTGAGCGACGAGGACATGGGAGAAGAAGAATGAACTATATCGTAACCGTCTTTGACCGCGCACGCGAACGTACCAAGGTTAAGGTGTTTGAGTACCGCCACGAGGCGATGAGTTGGCTGGCTCTGGCAGGGTTTATTACAGACGAACTAACCAACCCCTTCACAGGTGAAAGTGCTGAGATAACAAAGGAGACAGCAACATGATTACAATATTTGCTGCAGCAGTTGGGTTCTTGCTCGGTGGTTTGTACGGAGCAGCTTGGGCGATCGTGCTTGTTTACGGCGTGATATTTCTCTTAGCAATCTTTGGATAAGGAACATCAAAATGAGCAAGTTTCAAGTTGGTGATGTGTGGGTTAATGGTGAGGGCCGTAAAGTGCGGATACTGGCAACGGACATTAAAGCTTCAATGCCCGTTTTGGGTGCGATCACTGGACCTTATGGAAATGAAACGGTCGAATCGTATACCGATGATGGGTATTATCATGGATCAAAAATATCCGACAGCTACGACCTCGTCTCCAAATACGTCCCACCAGTCATACCTATTGGGTATGTGAATTTGTATAGGTGTTCGGACGGTATAAGAATGATTGCCGCGCGCAGTGTACATGATACGGCGGATGAAGCTAGTAAGGCAGCTCAACCAGATGTAGTATCCATAGCCGTCCCCATCTACGAAGTCGGGATGGCACCTATACCAGAGGAACAACCATAATGTTTGTGCAAATACCGGAATTTCGCGACTACCTTGTTGATGAAAATGGCATTGTCGTATCTATGAAGAAAGGGCTATGGAGAGTACTGAAACAAGGCCGCAACCCAGCTGGCTATCGTACAGTCATATTATCAATGAATGGTATCGCTAAATGTAAGAAAGTACATTCGCTTGTGACTTTAGTTTACTTAGGGCCCCGTCCAAATAAAATGCAAGTAAACCATATCGATGGTGTCAAAGAAAATAACCATCTAAGTAACTTAGAATATGTTACTGGAAAACAAAACATTAATCACTCCTGGGATATTGGGTTGCGGGAGAATGGCCGTAAGAGATCTAGGAAATGGGGCAGCAGACTAGGGCGTATGTTCACCGGCGAAAGACATGGTAATGCTAAATTGAGCGATGAGGATGTAATTCGACTCTTAGCATTAAGAGGCACCATATCATTGCGGGAAGCCGGTAAGTTATTTGGGGTGGGAAAATCGCATGTTTCAAGGATATGGAACGGAACGTCTAGAACAGGCCAAGCGCCTATGCCGGAGGAGGTGTGAGATGGTCGGTGACATATATTTGGCCACAAAAGCCTGGGACGAAGCCACGCGGGAGGCTGAGTGAATGAGCAGGCCTATTGATCAGCTACACGCAAGCATTAAGTGCCTACAAGAGACCTGCCTACATATGCAGGTGAGGCAAGAGACTTTGTCTTCAGACTTTATCTATTGGCATCAGCGGCGTATATGCAAAGACTGCGATAAGTTTTTGGACAGAACATCCACGGGGGTTTGGGATATACCGCTTACTGACGGATGTATAGTGGAGGATGTGGGAAATATATTGAATAAAGTCGGTAGTGGGGGTGAGTGAATGAGTAAAACAGCTTTTAACGCCCGCACCCAGTGACGCTTAGCGGGTGTTTTTGATAAGGAAGGCAAATGAATCTCGAAGACATAATTACCATCTCGCCGCAAATTAAACTGTCCTGGCGACAGGAGGAACTACAGGCCGCCCTGGAGCGCTACAACAAGATAGCAGCGCGCCTGGGTGAACCATTACTGAGATTGGGGGAGGAGGAATGATACCTACACTGTGCTTTACCATAGCCGCTCTAGCATTTCTTGTGCGCTTCTGGGCTGGGAGGGTGGCGCGCCTAGAACTAGAATTTGAGCAAATGGCCGTCCAACTACGTTCGGCTAATAATCAGATAGTATCTATTCAGGATAAAATTGAGGATCGTTACATGACCATCATCTACGTTCGCAAGGACGGCACAACATTCGAAGGGCCGTTGTTTCATCCGCATATGGAGCATGCAGGGGTAATAGATCCGCTAGACGGTAGGCTTAAGGCATTTGAAACCGTGTTTGATGAGAATAGAAACCCAATTAAACGAGTGGAGGATTGAGAAATGAGCGACAAACAAGAACGTTATTTTGTGGTGAGTGAGAGTGAGTTGGACTGCTTACAGCGATACTCAACAGAAATATCGGTTTGTGAATATGACGACTTGGAAATGAACAAGCGTAATCTTAAAAAAGCCGAAGCCGCTTGTCGTACTAGACCTGTGCCTACAGAGGTTAAAGGATTTTACATCATTGACGAAGAAGGTGATCCAAAATGTCTGATGATTCTAAAATGAACACAACCAATAAATCAAAGGAGATATCAATGAACTTGTTAGAAAAAATCCAAAATCTGGAAGCAGACCCGGTGACAGTAACCGGCTATCAAAGGATGATTACCTTGTCTCTTGACGAGGCGACAGCCCTGAGAAATCTTTATGAGAGTGCCGCCGCCCTTTACACCGACGATCCTGACCGCCACAGGAACCTTTGGAATGCTCTGAAAAACATCAACCCTGAATTTGGTGAGACAAATGAGAAACGTAATTAATCACTTACAGCACGAAATTGCTAGCGCATACAAAGACGGCGATGAAGAGTATGGAGATGCAGTAAACCTGTATGTAAAACAAGCAGAAGCGCTATTGGTTGTAGTCGAAGCAGCCAAGAACTACTATCGTAATCCTGGTAACCTACTTATAGGGGCCAAACTGCATGACGCCCTTGCGGCGCTGGAGGAGAACAAATGAAACACTACCTACTAGGCCTACTCGACGGCAGTCACACAGTTAGTAATGAGGGAATAGGGTTGGTGATAGAGCGGCTGGAGAAGCTGGAGGTTGCCCTTAAATTAGCCGAGTCATTCTTAAATGAAGACGAGCTACTTATGCATCAATATTACAGAATTAAAGATAATTGTGACGACGAAAAAATAAAGTGTTTTAACGAAAAGGAGGAGGCTTGGCAAAACGCTTTGTCGGCGCTGGGGGGAGGAGAATGACCCAATGGACAGTAGGAAAACTTAAAAAAGTGTTGGCTCAATTCCCCGACGACGCGTCCATATGCATATTGTTTGAATGCCCGGAAGCTATGCCTAACGGCTGGCAATACCATGTGCCGGTGCTTGATCTGGCCTATTCTTCAATGGCCAATTCGCTCGCGTTTTGTCACGAGGAGGATTATGAAGGGCACTATTCAAAGATGAAAAAATGAAACTAGGACCCGTAAAGGAGGTTGGATGCGAGAAGTAATACTGATCCCGGACGCCGAGCTTGATGAGTATCTGAAAGACAAGATCCTGACCAAGCCTGACTACGGAATACCTACCGAAAAGACTTCAACAGTTATTAGCGACTACATCAAACGAATGGAAGCGGAGCGTAAAGAACGCGACCGCAACAACAAGTCAACCAAGAAGGGGTACAGGCTATGAGACTGTTATTTGCAGCAGCGCTACTGTTTACCGGCTGCGCTAAGATTATTACCGACAGTCATCACGAGGTAAGCGGTGACGCTACAATCCATGTTGTAGTCGGTGTGGACGTAACAGCGTGTCAGGACCTGGAACCGGCGGCTAAGGCTGAGTGCATTGCTGCGCTGATTGAGCTGGCAAAAGCGGCTACTGAGGCGCAGAAGGATGACCAACAAGGAATAGGAGGTATCTGATGAAAGACGAGTTTGGACCATCCTGCGAGCAGCTTAACAATACCCACAAGCGTTTGTTGGCTAAAGCTAAGAAGGAGTACCCAATTGAAGAAGTTTGAGGGGGTGACTAGCGACGGCGAGATGCAACCTAATCCGCTGTCGACTGACGAGTACCTAACCCAAGCCAAACGCCGGTATAACATCGACGAACGTACGGGGCAGGTAGAAGAGATAGGCGGTACCAAACATGACAGTGGCAAGCCAGATCTATCGCTACTGCCGCAAATACTTATAACCGAAACAGCCAAAGCCTATATGTACGGAGAGAAGAAATATGGTCGCTACAATTATGAAGGCGGTTTTGAATCGCATCGACTTCTTGGTGCTTGCCTTCGGCATGTGTTTGCTTGGAATGAAGGGGAAGAGCGAGACCCAGAATCGGGTGTTTCGCACCTTGCGCATGCAGCTGCAACCATTGGCATGCTACTGCGTTGCCAGCAGCTTGGGTCGCTTACTGACACGCGAACTAAGCGGCGAGTACGAAGCTAAGGTGGAGTTCATCGATGCTAAATGAAAGCGGCTCCGATCTTGTAATGAGTTACATTGAGCATCTTACATTATGCGCAAACGGACACCAATCCTATGTGCATGATATTGAGGCGGCTGTATCTAACGCGACGCTTAACCACCTGTACGACCTTCACAAGTTGCGGGATATAGAGTTGTACAATGATCTTTGTCCGTTCATCTTTGCCGACAAATCCATTCTTTTCGGCCCTACGTTTCAAAACCTTAAGGAGATGCAGGATGATTAAAGACGCGCTCATCAAAGGTGACTTGGTAACCGACACCGAAGGCTTAGAGTTTAAGGTCATAGCTGCGGCACCTACTGAAGCGGTGCTGGAGCTGTGCGCTTCCTTTAAGGCTAAAGACGATGACCTGTTTCAGTTCTATACAATTGATCGAAACGACCAAGGTCAGTGGGCGTTCCGTGATGATCCAAACGTACATCTAGTTGACGTTGATTAAGGTCTACCCGAGCAGCCTCGCCTTCTCTTGGAACACATACTACACACCTAAATATGACTCTAGTTGTTGGCGCTACATGCAGCTTGCTGTAGGGGCCAAACGCGTACCGTTGCATCCTGACTATGCAGCGATAGGTGTGTTGCATGAAGAGTTACATGAGAAGACCCACCCTGAGGCTAGGCGCGAAGTACCCTTCAAGCGTGAGGTTAACGCTGACGCCATTATAAGCGGCCGCGCAGACTTTGTGTTTGAAGACCGCGTAGACGAGTGCAAAGCAACCTTCAGCGAGTCAACTTTCAAGAACGCCAAAGCCGGCAAGCCTGAGATGAGCCACTTAACTCAACTGACTTGCTATCTGATGGAGTTTGGGTTGACACGCGGTCGGCTCATTTACGGGTATTTCGTCAAGGCTAAGGACGGCAGCTTTAAACGGCAGGACACGGCGGTGGTTGAAGTCCAGCTTGATGGTGAGAAGGTGTTGGTCAGTGGTTCGGATACGGGTTACACGGTGTACGACCTAACAAACACTATCTTACAGATTTCGCAGTGGATGAAGACCGATGTACCGGCACCTAGACCCGCGGCGAACGGTTTTATGAGCGCTTGCAAATTCTGCCCGTGTAAAGAGCTGTGCGACCGTATCGATGACCAAGGTTTGTTTGTATCGGAAGTTAAATCAGAGGCGCTGGAATTGATTGATAATAAGAAGCCAGCGGTACCTAAACCTAAAATCTTGAAGGATTGACAATGACAACATTCCCAAAATTCGAAGGCTTCAGCATCACCGTAACCGACGCAGAAG
>Ga0213919_1000129_pt1 | contig 39900 bp, 64 predicted proteins | sample McNCre317MG_FD_161056 | JGI IMG/M metagenome (GOLD analysis project Ga0213919, IMG submission 161056) | Freshwater microbial communities from McNutts Creek, Athens, Georgia, United States - 3-17 MG | ecosystem: Environmental > Aquatic > Freshwater > Creek | place: USA: Georgia | collected...
TGCTTCCGTCTGAAAACCTGTGAAGTTCACAACCCCCTCCCCCTTCGTGACTCGGAGTCAGTCTTGATTCGATGGCACGCATCGCAAAGCATCTGCTCGTTCGTCTGATCGTCCCTGCCTCCCTCGAACAGAGGGATGATGTGGTCACGCACTGTGCCGAGCGTCACCCTGCCTTGCGCTATGCAGTGCTGGCAGAGCGGCTGCCTGCGTATCAGGCTCGCTCGCATGCGCTGCAAGCGTCTGCCCGTGATGCGCTGTGGCTTTGCCTGGTTGCTCTGCCATTGCTTCTTGGCGTGTGCCGGGCAGGGCCTCAGCTCCTTGCAGCCGATGGCACCGCAAAGAGTCTGCAGCTTCACTGGCCTTGCCATCCTCGGATAGTCACGGTCTTGACTGGCTTCTCCCCGCTGTCCAGGGTTGCCACCGCCTTGACGTTGTAGAGCTTGCCGTGCTCGATGCCACGCAGCCCATAGGTTGCGGCATTGTTTGTGTAGTCGTTATCGGTCAGGTAGTTCGTCAGGGATGGTGCCGAGGTTATCGCGATCGAGTTGACCACGATCCCAGCAGGCACGACATCGCTGAAGTCGAAGGTGTACAGCAGCTCGCCGCTGACATCCTGACAGAAAACGTCAGCCACTAGACGCTCCACGTCCCCGAGATGTTCAGCGTGTCGCCGTTGATCACAGCGCGATCGCCGCCTGAGAACAGGCCCGCAGAGTAGAGCACGCCGGTGGTGCCGTCCTTCGTACTGTTCGTGACGATGAAGGCACCTTTGACTGTGCCTGTTGCGGTGATCGAGAAGGCCGACGCGGATGACGTCGCCTTGCTGCCTGAGCTGGCGGCGGCGAACGTCACCGCGGGCCGCGTGGACTGCGAGTAGTTGGGGGCATTGGTCGGGCCTGCCTCCGTCCATCCGGAATGCGAAGAGATCGTGTCGCCCGCTGCGATGGCAGTGTAGGACACGCTTGAGATGAGCCCCATAAACCACGCTGCCGTGTAGGCAGACCCGGCGAAGTACTTATCGAGAAGGTCATTCTTTCCGGCGGTCGTGACGGTGTTGTAGAACTCATCCGTCCAGCGGATAGAGCCATCTTCAGCAATGCATTCGACGGAGAAGCGGAACCGTGGCGCGTTGATGGCTTCGGCGATACCGCCCGATCCAACTACTTGGGCCGCGCATTCAGCCTGGCCGTTCACTTTCTCTTCCACGGTGTTTGTCTCCGAATCAATTTGGCTTAACTCTGATGGTTCTGTTCTGCCCGCTCACCAGGATGATTCGCTTGCCTCTCGGCGGAACCCTTGGAGCTGACAGGCTATCGATTGCTGCGGCCACTTCTGCCAGCGATGCAAGGCCGATGATCTGGCTCGGGTGAGTGTCAGTTGCTCCACCTGCCTCGGCGATGATAGACACCGCCTGCATCAGCGTGGTGTGCGCATCGAGTGCGCTACCAGATTCTGCGATTGCTGCGGCTGCAAGCAGGGTCGTTGCAATGCTGTCCGAGGATGCTGATGTCTCGGCAACCGAGACCGAGTAGGTATTGCCGGCTAGAGAGCTCGAGAGGCTGTCTGTGCCACTCAGGGCATCCGACAATTGCCCGATCAGCGCCGCGATTGACGAAACGAGGTCCGCAGCTGAGCCGGCCTCAGAGAGCATGCCAACTGCAGTGACGACCGAGCTCACCGAGTCGGTGGCCGTGCCAGACTCAGATAGAGCGGCAACGCCGGAACTGAGCGCACTTACACTATCCGCGGAAGATCCCGACTCGCTCAGTATCGAGTCATTGCCGGTGCTCGATGAAAGGGAGTCAGCGCTGGATGCTGATTCCGTGAGCGCCGCAACTGCGATCAGTCCCGCTGATTCGGTATCGGATCCTGCCGCCGATTCGCTGACAGATCCGACAGCCGTCTGCGCAGAGGAATCGGAATCAGAAGCTGACCCGGCCTCAGACAGTGCGCTGACGGCAATCAGCGCTGATGCAATCGAGTCGGCACCAGCGTTGCTTTCGCTTAGCGCCCCAATCAGAGAGGCAATGCCTGAAACGGAATCAGTGGATGATCCAGACTCTGCGAACGAATCGGCATACACACTTGCGGCTGCCGGATAGGCATCGATGCCAGTCCGGACGAAATATCGCCCCAAGCTCATCGGCCCGCGACCAGGTCGAGCCTGGTTCGTTCCTGCGCGGTCGACCACGTAATCGCTTGTGATCGGCGGCGGAGGCGGCGGAGCCATCGAAACCGCGAGGCTCTCGCGTATACGGTAGCGGCCTGCCTGCAGCGGACCACGGCCCGGCTTTGTCCGAGAGCGGAACCCGATCCCAACCGGATCGGCTGCGGCCGTCACCACTGACTCGAGGAATACTGCCGCTACGGTGATTCGATTGTCATTGGTCGATGCCGTGAACGTCGCAGCAACAGCAGAGGTTGCAGTGAGCCGCTTGCTCTCGCTGGCACTCATATTGATGCCAGTGCCGAACTGCCAGGCGCTCGTCTGGTCGGACGTGAAACCAGTCCCAACCGCTGTCGTCGCGCTATTCGCGGTAGCAGCGCAGAAGCCTGATATCAGCGCCGGCTGTGATGTCAGCGCTGGCGTGTTACCTGAGGTCGTCGCGTTTGCGCCGGTCGTTGGCGCCGTCTGCAGCTGCCCCGCGTGTGCACTGGCGGTCGCGTCATAACCTGACGTGCCGCCGATCTCTTTGATCTTGATGCCTCGGTAGAAGCAAACCGCCGTGAAATTAGCGGTTATCGTGTACGTGCCGGCGGCAACTCCATCGGCCTTGTAGTGCGCCAATACCTGGTTGTTTCCGGCATCATTGATGCTGTCTAGCGCAGCAGAGAACGTGATCGATCCGCCGCTCACGGTGAGCGGGGTTGCCGCCATACTCACAGTCGCGCTGTCGCCGTGAGTCACCGCTATGTGCAGTGAGCTGCCAGCCGTTACAGTGATCGAAGGCGCGACAATCGTCGTCGCGGACGTCCCAGGCTCCTCGTAGGAGATCTCCTGGAGTACGCTGATCGTCACGGACTAGTCCATAAATCAGGCCGGTTGCCATTCGCCCAGCTCGGCGTGTGCCCGGCCGCGCTCTTGTCGGTGATGTCGCTGGGCGTTGGGTTGCGGTTGATGTACCAGATATGTCCCGATCCGCCTGAGCTGGCCGCAGTGACGCCAGTGCTCGCCGCTTCTGTGCGCGCATCGGAGATGCTGAGCGCCGTATCGAATAGTCCGATATTGCGCATGATGCAGCCCGGAGTCTCGTTGTTCGTGGTGCCGGTGCCGGTGCTGGCAAAGTTGCTCGAGGTCCACGGCGAACAGCCGAGGAGGAAAACAGGGGTAGAACTCGATGTCAGGGTGCCCGTGGCGATCTCTTGCACGATGGAGAAATCAGCGTTCCCCAGCGCGCCGAGGGCGTCAGGGTAGAACGTGTGACGGTAGTTGCCGCCGACCGCCTCAACGATCCATATCTGACGCAGCCATACGCCCTTGGTGACTAGCAGAGAGCTTCCGCCAGGCGTGGCTATGTAGTCCTGCGCGCCGAGTCCAGCGATCTCGAAATAGTGCGTCGTGCCGGTCGATCCGCCTGCGTTGGCTCGCTGTCCATTGCCAAGCACTGATCCGTCGGTGCATGGGTGGGGATGAAATCCGACCTCATATGTATCCTGGTGAAAAGTGCCGTCGTTATGGCAATTCCAGACGCACGCGTAATACCCGGTTTGCTGGACATAGAAAGCGTCCATAAAACCAGTCTGTGCGGTTCGCGGCAGTAAATTCGCGCCCGACCAATTCAGACGGATATCGCTATTCGCGGCGTCGTTCGTGTAGGCGCGAAAGTCCAGTCCAGACTGCTGCAAAACCACCGCCGTCGAGCCATGGAACCCGCGGCGAATCGGCATGGGATCAGCTCAGACGCTGAATACGTCGATGCTGCCAGCGTGCAGCGTGATGCTGTTAGACGCGTTGCTTACCGACCATTGGCCGGTGAGGTCGAAGAGCTGCGCGACACTGTTGTCCACGCCAGTGCCGACAGCAGGAGCGGCGTTGTACGGCAACATGTGCACGCCGCCACCACCAGCAGTCGGAGCTGGTGAACCGATGACGGCATGGCTGGAAAATTTGCAGCCCTTGGGGAAAAACGTCGTCGTGGTGCTGTTACCGATCGCTCGGCAAATCAACTCGCCCTCGAGCGTCCAGTTGACGTTCGTCTGCGCCGTGGTGTTGAGGGTCATCGCCCCGGACGAAAAGATGTCGGTCGAGCCGAGCCGCAACGCGAGGGTAAGCGTGCCCGGCGTGGTGACGACGGTGCTGATGCGGCCAGAGAACGAGAAGGCAATTGCGCGCCCAATCCGATCGAAATAATCGGTCGGGAAGGCGAAGCCCTTCCTCGAGCTCGGGAGCAGGCTTGTCTGAGTCGTGCTGCTAGCGAGAGCGCTACCGTCCTCGGCAAGCTCGAATACACGCTCGCGAAAACCTTTGCTCGACATTTCGTGGGCTCCAGAAACGAAAAAGCCCCGCTGGTTAGGCGAGGCTATTGGGGATGCGGAAACGAAAAAGCCCCGCCGGAATGGCGAGGCTTTCGATGTTGGGAAAATACCCCCCCAGGCGAATCAAGTCAATCTGCGTCTTCCCGCAATTTTGCGTTTGCCATGCCGACGCCGATCGATAGCCAGCGCTGGAACTCTCCGAGGATGGCCTCATAGATGGGGCTGAGCTTGCGCTGCCATGTGTTCTTGCTGGCCCTCAGCTGCTGCCGGCGTGGATTCTCGTCGTGCGGTCCCCGCGCGAATCTCCATGGCTCCCGAATCTCTACCAGCGCCATGTGCAACAGGTCGAATAGGAAATCACGCTCGAAGCCATCGATATCGAGAAAGCGCTGCGGCCAGTTCTCAGCGGCCCGGCGGAATACCGCCCACATCATCAGCTCGCGGAATAGCTCGGCCTGTACCAAGTTGTCGAGCCGGTAAACGTACATCTGCGCGAGCCAGTACTTGCGCTCGACGCCGGCATTCGCTTGGGCGCACTCCGCATGCGTCCACTCCCGCGCACGCATTGAGCGCGTCTCTCGGCCTGATGCGCTGCCCTGCCCGAGCCTAGAAGGCCTTGCAGCATCTTCTATCGGCATGCCGATGCTGCGCTCTCCGGTGATCGACATCAGGATATCTGCTTTCAATTGGTCACCTCTGTAGGCACGGAAAACAACCAATCAACGTCATCCCCTAATTCTTCCCGCAAAACTATGATGAAGTTTCGCCCCTCGATATCTATGTTGATCGCGTCACCACGGCATAGATTTTTCATTGCGATTGCCAAATCGATCAGCTGCCTTAGTTTCGATTTTAAGGCGTCTGGAGATTCGGTTGATGTATCCTCAGGAACAAAGTTTTCCAACTGATCACTGGACACCTGTGCGCAGGTTTCCCGCTCAGCTCCAATCGGCACGAAGGCCACAACGATCGAGGCAGACGCGTTACGCAAATCATCGGCCAGCACTCGGCAAGCGATCTTGCTCTCCCGGAATCGCACGGGCTTACTCAAATCTGGCTTCATTGCATGGCTCCCGAAATTTTCTTGGTGATCTCGCGATTCTTGGCTGTGGCTTGCGCAAAGGCATCGATCTGCTCTGGCAAGGAAATATGGCCTATGAGGATGCAGGTTTGCCCTAGAAGAGGCTCAAGATCCTCGACTTCATCGCCTCTAACTGGCCATGAAATCCTGCCGGAAAGCAACGCTCCGCCTTTAACGAGCTGCAGCTCAGACTTCTCTATGTGCGTCGTGCCGTTTAGGGAAATCTCCTCGTTGCGGTTCTTGTTGCCGGATATCGCCCCAGAGAATTCATAGACGATCTGCTTGCGGCTGATGGCGATCATAGAAACAGGAACGCCATCGTCTGCGTACAGCAGAGTCGTCGCAGCGATCGGCAGCCCGAGCATCTCGTCGCTGTATTCGCGATCGATGAACAATCCCGCAAACTTCACGCAGGCCAAAGTCGATGGCAGGCCGTCGATCTTGGAGCGCTTGACCGAGAATGACTTGGCTATCTCAATCGTGTTGTGCACCTGGATGCGCATGTACCCCCTCCCTTGCAAAACCTCTTTGGATGCTCGAGCTCAAGCGAATGCGTCGAGGTCGGAAAGCATCACTCGATACCCAGGAGCATCGCCGTCGGCAGCGATTACAAGACCCACGATCTCGTTGTCTGCCCTCAGGTAGGTCCACGATCCCCGGAACTGTTTGGGGGTTAGCGGCAGGTGGCGGATGGCGTGATTGGCCAGCCTCATGTTTGGCGGGTCCGGCCTAGCGCCTGACTTTGGCGCGTGCCTGGCTGCGATCGCGTCGAACTCCGGTAGGTTCGGCAAGAAGCTGGGGTACTTCGTGCGCACATCCGCAAGCACTAGCGCGATGCGTTCCTTGCCGACACCGTCGATGGCTTTGGCCCAATCCGGAGGCGGCGCCAGAGTGCGGAACTTTCGTTCCATGGCATCGGCGCCATACCAGTGGGTAAGCCGCTTCCAGGTCTCTCGGGCCAGCGCACTGACGCTCACGATTCACCTCCGGCGGCTTGAGAGGCATCCATCGCATCGCAGGCCTCATCAATCAGCTCATCGATGGATTTTCCAGCCGCGTTCCGAAGCGCTTGGGGCCCCTTCGAGGCACTCGAGCGAGGTTTGCGGAGAATCTTGTCCAGGTAGTTGGCGGGTATCGCCTCGGGCCAAGGCTTGGATATCCGGGCGATGTCAGTCGCAGCCACCGCCACATCGATCGGGATGCCATCCCGGATCCAGCCCAGTAGGGTCGGATGCTGGCTTGTCACCTGGACCCCGAGCTTGCGTAACTGAATGGCCATGGCGCCCTCCTCGCTCGGGGGTCGGGTAGATGGTCCGGAAATTGGGACGACCATAGCCTTAGGCATGGTCCTGTCTATGCCTAAGGCCATGCCTATGCCTAAGGCTATGCCTTCATCCTTAGCCTTTACTTCGTGCGCGCGCGCCCGCGCGTCAGCGTCTTTCATATGGGAATTGGGAAGTGGGAAGTGGGAAGCCGTGCCATCCGCGTCCTGTCCGCGGGACAGGTCACCCACCTGTCCGCGGGACATCCGCGGGACATCCGCGGGACAGGTTGCGGATGTCCCAGGGTTGTCCCGCGGGACATCCGCGGGACAGGTTGCGGACGGGTAGCTACCCGCGGTCAGGCCGGCAAGCTGAGCTTCGAGCTCGAGGATTGGCGCATCCCACTTGGGAACAATCCCATACCCACGCAGGGTGTCGAATATCTCCCTGCGCCGCTCCCTGGTGCGCCGCTTACGCTCAGTCTCGCTCTCCTTGCGAGCCTGGCGACCAACATCGAATTCCCTGAACCGCTCTAACTGCTCATCGCACCTAGCGTTATGCCAGCCATCATCCTGGAGCTCAAAGAACTCCTCGAGCACGACCAGAACGGCTGCCTTCTCTTCCTCGGTCCGGGCCCCAACCAATCGCTGGACCGCCTTGTGGTCACTCGGCAGGGGTCTTTCGGTCGCGTAATACTTACGCACGCACCGCGAGTAGGCGGCATCCTCGAGGAACGTCAGGTGCGATGTCTCCTCGGCCCAGTCGCCGAGATGGTGTTCGTAGTAGTTCATTTGGGTAGTCCTGCGGAGCGGCGGACAGTTTTGGGGGAAGCTGCTGGGATCTTGAGCACGCGCCGGTTGAAGCCTGCGGCGTAGGCTCGGAAAAATTCACACCTAGTCATCCCATTTCTGCGATAGGCGTGGTGTATGTAGTCCTTGAGAGTTTTCGGGCTGATATTCATGCAAAAGGCAATCTTGCGAGTCCGAGTGCCAGCGCAAAGCGCATCCATGATTTGGATGTCGCGGTAAGAGACCCGGATGCCCTCAGGCAGGGTGATTAGAGGAATTTTCGGCTTCATCTGCTACCTATGCCTACGACGACTCCGGACATCTCAGAAATAGCGCCGACCGCGGTAGCCGGGAAGCCCAGTAATGAAGCTACGACCCACCCGCCGGCACTGGCCTTTTTGCTCTCGCGGGAGTAACCAGTAGCCCGCGTCTGCAACCAAGCACGCCGAGATAGTTAGCGCGCTTCCCCTGCAGCAGGGGTCTTCGAAACTTTTGGGAACCTGGCGACATCGGCGGCTCGGTAACCGACTTTTGGCTCGATACCCGCTCTTGCGATGAGATAGCCAAAATGGTGATGCGTGCGCGCGCCGAGCTTTCGCTTGGCGGTCGTGATGTAGATGGACACGGTCGAAGGCCGCACCCCAAGATCTTGCGCAATTTCCTTGTAGCCGCGACCGGCCGCCAATCGCTCGAGAACCGCAATCTCAGATGGCGTCAGCGGATCGCCTTTTTTACAGGCGCGCGTGATCACTGGATCACCTTGCTGACGATTGCGCTGGGCGCGCTAAGCGCGCCGCTGGCGTTCCGAGCGACAACCTGGAAGAACCAAACACCCGGGGGTAGATTGGTCACCTCGTAGCGTGTCGTATTGGCTCCTGGCAAGTCGATCGCGATCGTGGGTGGAGAGACCGTTCCATAGAGCACGCGATAGCCGGCAAGGTCGGCGAGGACCGAGCCATCGGTGTTCAGCGTCGGGGCGTTCCAGGTGAGCATTGCCGCGTTTGCGTGCGAGCTCACAGCGCCTGATGGGGATGGCGCCGGGGATATGGGGGCATCGACGGTTCCCGCCCCGGACTCAGCTCGTCGGATGATCCGATATCGGCCGCCCTGGATGAACTCGCCAGTCGGATCATCGAAGCACACAGCGGCCGCCTTGAGTGGCGTGTCGTGATTGCTCGTGGTGCCGTTGGTGCGCACGCACTGCCAGTCGTAGTCGCTCACGCGCTTAGTCGAGACATCGGCCTGCGCGGTAGGGATCGACGCCAGCGTAAGCACGGCGATTGCGTGAATGTGTGCACGCAGACGAATCAAAGCCCATGTCGCCATGTCAGATCCTCGTGTATCCAGTGCCCGTCGAAACGTAGCTAGTCGTTGTCCAGCCTGCCGGCTCGGTTGAGTCGTAATCCGCGAGCAACTCGCGAGCCCGCAAGAAAGCTTGGAGCTCCGCCTGTAATTGCGGCAGTTGCTCATCCGCCTGCCACTCCAGCTGATCCAGCACGCACTCGAACAGGTTCTCAGCATCCGACGTTTTCATCCTTAGCTTGCCGCGGTGACTTGCGACTTGCGTTAGCCGACGGATGTTGCGTTCAGCCTGATCGATCCACGACGTGAGCGACTCGCGCATAAAGTTGAGCGGCTTCACCCCCGGATTCGCTTGCATGACGTACGCACTCCAAATGCGCGCCATCACATTGCGCGCCCGCAGATCTAATGGCGTGGCCTTCTGGTCGCTGCCCGTCTGGTCGTAGCTAGCCCGCGATTCTTCATCGCTCAGCACGTCGTACGCGCGTTGGACGCGCTGATATCGCTCCGTGGCGCCGTCGTCGCCCGGATTCTTGTCAGGATGATGCTTGCGGGCGAGCTTGCGGAAGGCAGCTTTGATTTCAGCTGCGGTCGCTTCGCGCGAAACTCCGAGCGTTTCGTAGTGATCACGCATGCCGCTCAATTGTGCCTCCTAGTTATTTCTGATGAGTTTTCGAGATGCGGGGATGAAAGCTCATGATCGGCCTCGGCCAGAAGATCCCGCTTCAGGCGCAGCAGGCCAAGGTCGTGCAGCTCGATGTCGGTGAGGGCGGCACGAATCTGAGCTCGCTCCCTCTCGTCTTTACGCCTACGACGCTGCCGGGCAATAAAGGGGTGCTTCATGCCGATTGCTCAGAGTTCTGGCGATCCGTGACAACAGGTGAATGCCACTGCCGATGCGCGATGATCGCGCGGCGCATAGCATCCACGCCGATCAGGTCGTGCGACCAGCCAAACGTCCTGCGCCGCCCAGTGCCATCGTTGTAAGTGACTTCGTATCGCTGCCCGCGGTCACCTGGCTCGCGCAGCGACTCTGAGCGCTCCAGTGCCCCAAAATGCCGGCGGAGGCCGACGACCCCCCATAGCAGCGTTGCGAGCTGGCTCACCAACAGCGTGTAGATGGCAATCACTTGACACTCCTGATTCTCGACTCGTTGGTGCATAAGGCGCGCTTGATCTGATCGAGGCGTTCGACGCCAGCAATGAATTCGCGCTGCAAGCGCTCGCGCTCGTCCTCGGGCGAAAGCCACTCCACGCGGCAAGCGAGCTGGCGCGATTCGAAATCCACGGTGTGATGGGAGCCGACCTCGTGCGCCCAGCGTTTGAGCTGCAAGACCTCGAGTGGCTTGAACTGCTGCTTATTTCCCTCGGCGCAGCAGGCACGAATGCGGTCGTAGGCCGTCGTTTCGCTGTCGCCTGGCCAGAGACGGACGCAGACTTTCTTCTTTCCACCGAGCGACTCGATGTCGGCGGCGATGGCCTCGTGCCAGCTCTCTACCCACATTTGCATTTGGCTACTCATTTCCACAGATCTCCACAATCGCAACTGATGGTGTGGATGGGTGTGGATTGGCGTTCGTGCGACAGTGATAGCGCGCGAAAACAGCAATGCTCGCGTGAGACGTTTGACAGTAATGAGCCCCCTTCAGGGGATGCACACGGGAGGCGGCGACATATGCGGATTGGTCGGAACATGGTGGCGCCAATTAAAGTTTCGGCTTCTACGTCTTTTGACCAAAGTAAGGAGGAAGGCTGCGATGAAGAAGCATCAGGGAGCGCCTTGGCTTCGATTGGCATGGGTATCTGGAAAATTATCGAGAAGCGCGTCGACGGAAAGGCCAGTGACCTCGGAAAGCTTTCTCAGGTTGGTCGCGGATGGCTCGGCTGCGCCATGCAGCCACTCCCAAACCGTTGGCTGCTTCACCCCGACCAGAGTGGCCAGTGAGGACTGCGATTTCCCGTTTTCAGACATCCAACGTCTTAGTGCTTCCATGTCAACAAATATAGGGGAATCCTATGCAGAGTCAATAGGACTATCCTATTCGGATGTCGAGCATGATTTGGCAATGCGCAAAGCAGCAGAAAATCCCGGGCAGGTCGAAACGTCGCTCGATCGAATATATCGAGCAGCTCGAATCAAGCTCGGAAGAGAGCCGACACAAGCAGAGATCGCGAAGGCGGCAGGGGTAAGCCAGCCCACTGTGAGTGAGTGGCGGGAGCGGCCGGGCGGAGGGCCAAGAATGAAAAATGCACTACGTTTGGCCGCTTGGATAGGCATTACAGTGGACTACATCTATAACGGCACAGAGCCGATGTTTTCAGGTCCAGTGCAGGACAAGCGGCTTGCGGCTCTGCTTGACGCGTGGCCGCATTTAGACGAATTCGATCAGGGCGTGTTGCTAGGCGAGGCCAAGGCAGCAATCAGGAAAAAACAAGCAAAATGAATCCAAACGCTAGCGGAATAGTGATTTCTTTCGGAATTGCACTATTGATTGTGGGCGCATACTTCTTTCCTTCAATAGTCTCGAGCGCTCGGAAGCATGTCAGCGGTAGAGCAATTTTTGCGCTTAACTTGCTCACTGGGTGGACGGCCATAGGTTGGATTGCCGCGCTTGTCTGGTCGCTGACAGGTGAGACGAATTCAACAACTAAATGCCCGAACTGCGCCGAGACCATACAGGCAGCGGCAAAGGTATGCCGATTCTGCAACCGAGACGTGAAATCCGCTTGAGATAAAAAAAGGCGTCGCTCTGGGTCCCATCCCATATTTTTCTCCCAAAGTATAGGAAACACCTATTGACGGGAATATAGGTCTATCCTATTCTCACTCCCACACCAAGGGAGCGAGCGATGCCGAACACACAGCACCTACCCGGCGCATACGATCCCGCCTCAGCAATTCAGGCGATTGATGACAGGCAATGCTCGGCAGTCGCGCATTGCGCGATCCCCAGCATACACAGCCTCTACCGAGCGCACGTCGCAGGCGCGACATCGCGCGACCCGGATCTCACCGTATTTGTAGAGGCCGACTCGTGGGCCATCGCGGTGACCAAGATCTCCGAGGCAATCTCGGCCATGGAGCGCCGACCCAGCACCCAAGTCGCCGAGCGAATCTACAACTGCCACACGGCAGAGGCCTGCATCGAGATGGGCGAAAGCACCGACCTCGAGCTGCGCCTATTCGAGATCGGCTGGCAGAACAAAGGGCCTTTGTTCGCTGAGCGCCCCGTCTTCCTCGTCCTCGACCCGGCGCCGCTTTGGCGCAAATGGCTCGAAACGCAGCCACAGATGCGCGCGGCAGCTGAAGTGCTCGACGCCCTGACTGATATCGCCGACCTCATCGATGAAGGTTACAGCCGCAACGACGGCGCAATGAGCGTGTGCCTCGGCAACGCACGATCCGTCATCAAGAAAGCGAAAAGCGCGCGCTGAATCGCGCCACATCCAACTGCCAATCAACGTTCCCGTAGGGAGTACTCATGGAAGCTCAGGGTATTTGTTTCTCGAAAATCGGCGCCGACGGCGCCGTGCTGCCGGCCGACGCGCCGAAGTGGGATGCAGTCATCGACTGCAAAACGGGGCTCATGTGGTCGGTCGAGACCAAGGAGGTCGAAAAGTGGAGCGACGCCGGCGCCGCAGCCTCGAGCATGAGCTCGGCCGGCTTCAATGATTGGCGTCTGCCCACGGCCGAAGAGCTGCTCACGCTGGTAGATCGCACCCGCGTCTTGCCTGCGATCAGCGTCGATTTCTTCCCCGGCACGCCGTGTCGCTGGTTTTGGTCGAGCACTCCGTATGCCGGGTCGCCCAGCGACTGCGCGTGGGTCGTCTACTTCAACGACGGCAGCGCGAACTGGAGCTACCACGGCCTCAGTGGCTTCGTCCGCGCCGTGCGCGTCGGTCAGTAATTGGCCTTTTGGCTTCATCAAAGCAAAGCATAGTCGGGTGTAGGGCTTCTACGCCTCTGGAAACGTCCAAGGAGAACAGATGAGCAAGCAAAGGTGTGTGCGACCGGACAGTTCGATGCTGCCGCCTGCGAGGCCGCTGCGAGACCTTAAGGATGGAAGGGTGGTGGATTCACTTCCTGATGGTCTCGGATCCTTCCTGCTCGCGCTGAAGCGTCAAGGCTTTCGACTCGTTTGCAGGCGGAATTCAGGAAGATGAACGAGGCGGTGAGCTGCCCGATCGAGGGCTGCACGGCAACTGTGTGCGGCGGGGTCATGTGCCTGGAGCACTGGAAGCTTGTTCCGTTCACCGTGCAATTCATGGTGTATCGAGAGCTCGTCAATACGCGCTCAGCGCGCAGCGATTCGGCTCGCATCGAAGCGACGCGGAAATACATCGAGGCTAGAAACCGATCGATTCAGCTGGCGCAGAACGCGACCGGCTGACTTGGAAACACAAATTACTTTTGCGGAGTGATCGATGGAACAGAAAGAACGATTCTCGAAGGTCGGTCCCCAAGGCGCAGTGCTCGCGGCTGATGCTGCGACGTGGGTCGCTGTCCTGGATAACACGACTGGCCTCATGTGGTCGCTGCAGGCGACCAAGGTCGATAATTGGAAAGACGCCGAGGCTGCCGCGAAGAAAGTCAAAGCCGCCGGCTTCTGCGATTGGCGCCTGCCTACGGTCGAAGAGCTGTTCGCTCTTGCTGAGCGCACTCGCCACGATCCAGCCATTGACGAAGGCTTCTTTCCCGACACCGCGAGCGATTGGTTTTGGAGCTCGACGCCGTGGAGCGGGTCGCCCAGCGGCTGCGCGTGGGGCGTCTTCTTCTACGGCGGCGGCGCGTGCTGGGGCGGCCGCGACTACAGTGGCTTCGTCCGCGCCGTGCGCGTCGGTCAGTCCTAGGCTCATTGGAGCTTATCAATGAGCTTCGAATCGCCACCGATCGTAAAGCTGAGCGAGCGCGTATTGCTCGAGATCGAGGTAGCTGTCAGAAGCTTTCCTCGATACCACAAGTACGCGGTCGGCTCAGAGCTACGTGAGCAAGCGCGGGACGTCGCGCGCGCGGCTCACAGGGCTTGGCGCGATCGTGCGCGACAAGGCCAATGGTTGGCTGACCTCGTCTTCGCGATCGATGACTTGAAGCTCACGCTGCAAATTGCACAGCGTCTGCATGCATTCAAGGGATTCTCACAATTCGAGGCGCTAGCGCGCCTCATATCGGACCTCGGCCGGCAGTGTGGAGGCTGGCAGAAACAGCACCAGAGGAGCCAGAACCAGCAGCCGCAGCAGGCTAATGGGCGTGCTCAGATACTGAGTGCCCGCGACACCTCGCAAGAGGTCAACCCATGACGAAGCCGCTCTACCCCTTTGGATGGCCGGCCAGGTCGCAAGTACGCGGGAAAGCGGGTCGCCCAGCGACTACGCGTGGAACGTCAACTTCAACAACGGCAACGCGAACTGGAACAACCACGACAACAGTGGCTTCGTCCGCGCCGTGCGCGTCGGTGAGTGTCAACGGAGCTGTAACTCTGCAAGATCTCTACGCTGCCTGGCTGGAGGCTCGCCGCGGCAAGCGCCCCAGCCACAATCAGGTGGCATTTGAGTACTACTGGATAGATAACCTAATGCGCCTGCAGGAGCGACTCAATTCGCATTCCTGGGAGCCGATGCCGCCAACATGTTTCGTGGCGAAACTACCCAAGGCGCGTGAGATTCATGCGCCAGACTTCGGCGATCGAGTTGTACACCACTGGCTGGTGCCGCTACTGGAGAACATCTACGAGCCGGTTTTTATCCACGATAGCTTCTCCAATCGAGTAGGTAAAGGCAGTCACGCTGCCGTGGATCGTCTGCGAGACTTTGTGCGCCAGATCGATTCCGGGAATGGCGGCGGCTGGTACTTACAGCTCGACATCCATAACTTCTTCAACTCAATCCATCGTCCGACACTGTACGCCTTGCTGAAAGATCGGATTACGCGCTACGGCCTCGGAGATGTTGTAAGGCATGCGGCGCACGCTCTGTTGCGGAGCTCTCCCCTGCACCGGGGGGCCCGGTACGCGTGCTCGAGCGAAGAGCGGGCGCAGATACCTCCGCACAAGCGACTGGAAAATGCCGAGCCGGGCTGTGGAATCGCGATTGGCAACCTCTCATCCCAGTTCTTTGCCAACGTCTATCTCAATGAGCTCGACCAATATGCGAAGCACCACCTGAAGGCAAAGCGATACATCCGATACGTCGATGATTTCGTGCTGGTGCATGAGAGTCGTGAGCAGCTGGAGAGGTGGCAGGCCGAAATTGAGGCCTTCCTGCAGGAGAGGCTTCGGTTGAAGCTCAAACCGGACATCAAGCTAAAGCCGCTGAGCTCGGGTATCGACTTCCTTGGCTACATCATTCGACCTGAATACAGCCTAGTCCGCAGTCGAGTAGTGAATCACCTCCGGGAAAAGCTTATTCAGTGGTCAAGCGAACACGTTGCAGGGACTCGCGTACGCGCCACACCGAGAGAATTTCGCGACATCTCCTCAATCTGGAGCAGCTACTTAGGGCATTTTTCGCATGCCAATAGCCACAGACTAATTGCAAGGCTTCATAGAGAATTCCCCTGGCTGTCCTTTGCGACGCAGCCTCGGAGGTTTGGCCTTGATGCAGAGGGAAACATGCTTTCAGCAATTTGGACAAAAAATGGGTTTTTCCAATGAAGCACGTCAAAGAGCTTCAAGCCAGGATGGCGGAATATGGGGCCGGCGGCAAAGATAGGGATCTATCAAATCAGGAGTTTGGATGTCGCAGTGTGAGTGAGGATTGGGCGGAGGAGCTAGCCACGGCCATCGCGGAGGATGAGCCAAAAGCACGTCCACTGAGCGAATGGCACGAAGACCACGGGAGCGTTGTATGGTGGAAATTCCCGATCGAAGAAGCTGGATGGATTGGTACGCCAAGCGATAGTGAATGGCCAGGCTATCACACGCACTGGACTCCACACCCTGAGAGCCCAGAGGAACCGCAGACATGAGCGAAGCGCCGGAGAGTATTTCCTGTAACCCAGTCGCCCTTCGATTACACGAGTGTCGCTTGATACTTGAGGGGACTGGAAACCCTGAGCTTGTTTCGATTCTTGTCATTGCCGAGCGAGAAATAGAGCGGCTGCACGAGATCAATTTCGGCTCCAAGGCCGAGGTAGGGCGGCTGAAGCAGGAACTGGAATCCCTAATCACCGCCTCTAGCTCCGCTGCAAATACCCTGATGCAATCGAGCAATGAGCTTTTTAGGCTCGGTTCGGAGGTCGATCGTCTCACTCAAGAAAACGCAGCGCTTAAGAGTCGCCGCTCGGGCTGCGCGTGCCAGATCGATGACGCGACGCAGACAATAGCAAAGATGTGCAACCACCACGCGCAAGAGATTGAGAGAGTGCGCGCCCTGGAGATAGAGCGGCTGCAGAATCCGAGTTGGCTGGCCGTGGAAAACTCAGCCTTGCGAGCTTCGCTGAAGCGTTTGCGAGATGATCAGGCGGTATCAAGCGAGTCCATTTTTTCGCTTGCGACTGAGGTCGAGCGGCTGCAAAAGGCGCTCGACGAAGCGCAGCGAGACAACGCGCGCATCCTGTCATCAGACATACCAAAACGCGTGGAGCTCGACCGGCTCAACCGGCGAGAGCAGGAGCTGATGAAGGAGAACGAAAGGCTGAAGAAGCGCAACGAGATCGCAAGCGATTACATGTCGAGAGACATCCGCTACCAGTACCTAGAGCGAATTGCTGAGATCGAGGCGCAGCCGACTAAAGGCCAATACGGCGGGGTGTGCAACCGCACCGCTTGCCACAAAAGGCCCGCGACATGGAAGAACCACGGCGTGCCGAATCGATTCTACTGCGAGCTGTGCGCCAAGCTGATCAACGAGAACAATCGTGGCATTGAGCCGCCGCTGTGCTCGCCAGCAGATGGTCATGAAGATATCGAGGCGCAGGCCGGGAGGGTCGAGTGAAAGAGCGCGGAATACTTTTCTCTGCTCCGATGGTGCGCGCCATCCTGAAAGGAATGAAGACTCAGACGAGACGCATCGCCAAGCTCAATGCCTCTGGCCGGGTGCAGCTACGAGGAAAGCAATGGCACGTCGATGATCCTGACGCTGTGCGTGCGTGCCCGCATGGGCAGCCGGGTGATTCGCTTTGGGTGAGAGAGGCCTGGGCGCAGCCTGCGAGCCTCGATCCAGGACCGACATTTTACCGCGCCGATTATCCGGAATGCGTTCCGCCACAATTCGAAAACGTGCCTGAAGTTGGTGATATTCGATGGAGATCCCCCATCCACATGTTCCGCCGTGATTCACGCATCACGCTTGCAATAACCTCGGTGCGACTTGAAAGGCTGCATGATATCAGCGAGTTTGATGCGATCGCAGAAGGGATGCCATCTCGATATGCTTTAGTTCCGCAGGCTGCCACAGATCTATGGCACCCACCTTTCGCAATTTCTTGCTATCGAGATTTATGGGAATCCCTGCACGGATTGCACACCTGGGAAGCGAATCCTTGGGTGTGGGTTATCGATTTTCGGAGGGTCGATTGATGCCGCAAACGAGAGCAGAGAAAGCCGAGTACAACCGCCGCTGGCGCGAGGCGAACCGCGAGAGGGTGCGAGCCCTCGACCGTAACCGCAAGCGGAAGGATCAATCAGAGGCTCTTGCTCCACTGGCCGCGCGCAACCCTGAGCGCCAGCAGAAAATCCGCCAACGCTGCGAGAGCCTCAAGCGAGATATCGAGCGACTCAAAACGCAACCGTTTAGCTGGCAGGAAGGCGCTCAGCAAGTGGATATCCTCTTGGACGATATCCGATAGATAGCTGATTTACATGAAAAGGAATCGATAACATGACACTGAACAACACGCACCCACTCGGCAAGCAAGCCCGCGACAAGATCACGGGCTTCGAGGGGATCGTAGTCGCTCGCGTCCAGTACCTCACTGGGTGCGATCAATTAGGACTGGCCCCACCGGCGAAGGATGGCGATGTAAAGCCGGCGCAGTACTTTGACGAGGCACGCGTCGAGATCATCGGCGATGGAGTTGCGGCTGCAAGCGTGCGTGGCCAGGTTAATGGCGGTCCGAATCGGGATTCGCCGCGATGAGCGAAGCAATCCAGGCTTTTCCTTTAACCTGGCCAAATCGCGCACGCACGCGCTGGCCGGAGGGCGCAAGGTGAGAAAGAAGCTGTTTACTCAGGCTGGGCAGGCGCACGTGATATGGCAGACCGCTCCCGAAGGAGATATTCCTAACGAGGCCATTGCCATCCACGTCGATGCCGGCGGAACGATCTGCATCGAGCAGGATTCCAGCACGGTATGCCTCAACAAAGAGGCCGTGCCGGAGCTGTGCAAGCTGCTCAAGGAGCTGGCGAATTCATGAAGCGCACGCCAATGGAGTATCGAGTCGTCTGGAAGCGCGCAGGGATGAAGCAGAAAACCAAGCGCTACGCTTCCCTATCCGCGGCTCAGCGACGCGTAACACTCATGGGGCCGGAGCCGTGGCTTGCATTCGCCGCAGATCCTGACGAGCTGCATTGCTGCTCAGGCCACGAATGCGGCTGCGAGGGCGCGACATGGAGAGAGTACCTGCTAGGCAGCAGGGCGAATGGGTGGAAGGCGGACGATGAAGGCATGCCACCGCTCGAGTATTGCCGCATCGAGAAGCGGCCAACCTCAAACTGGGAGCCGATGGAATGAAGCGTATCGAAGTCACATGGGAATACCACGAGATCCACGGCGCGAACGGCTCCGAGATCATCGAGGTGGATGATGATTTGACCGATGAGGAGATCAGAAAAATGGCTGAGGACATCGCATTCGACCATTTCTCGTACGGATGGCAGGAAGTCGAATGAAGCGCATCACCCTGCAGGCGTGGGCAGAGAGATCATGAGCGAAGCGTGCCTCACCGACGACGAGCTGCGCGACTTCATCGGCTACGTTCAGCCGGCGAGACAGGCGCGATGGCTGCAGGAAAACGGCTTCCGCGCTGGTCGCGATTTCTTCCTCAATGCTCAGGGGAAAGTCAGGCTTCCGCGCGAGGTTATCGCGCATCGTGGCGGGGCTCGCATCACCCCGAAGAGCGAGCCAGACTTTTCCAAGATCCGGCAAACGAGGTAGGCTTGGGCGATGGGGAGGCGCAGAACCAAGAATAAGCACCTGCCGCCGCGCGTCTATGCAGACCGCAACGGCACGCTGTTCTATTGGCCGAAGGGCTCGCGCAATCGCATCCCTCTGCCTGAAGGCCTGCGCTCGTGGGCGAAGATCGTAGAGGCATCCGAGCCCGTGTTCACCCTGGCGGGATTGTGGGCTCGCTACGATGTCGAGGTGCTGACGAATCTCGCGCCAAAGACCCAACGCAACCGCCGGCAGGAATGGGGAGCGCTCAAGGATGCATTCGGCGCCGTCGCGCCAACCGATGTCGAGTCGCACCACATATGGAGCTACTGGCGTGCACGCGGCGAGAGCGAGGGCGCAAAGCACGAGATCCGATGCCTGTCTGCCCTGCTCACGTACGCGCTGCAGACCGGCGCGCGCACGACGCCTAACCCATGCTTCGGCCTGCGACTGACCTCCAAGACCGGAGGCGTGCGCAATCGCTACGTGACCGACGCCGAATTCCTGGCAGTGCGCGAGCTCGCGCCAACGATGGTCGGCTATGCGATGGATCTGGCTCTGCTCACCGGCATGAGCCAGATCGACATCTTATCGCTCGAGCTGCGCCAAGACCTGGCCAGCGGCATCCTGTTCGACCGGCGCAAGACGGGCAAGGTGCAGTTGATCGAGTGGAACGACGAGCTGCGCATGACAGTCGAGGTGGCGCAGCGCGAGACGCCCAGGGTGCGGCGCTCGCTGATCTGCTCACGCAGCGGCAAGCCCTACACCTCGCAAGGCTTCCAGGTCGCCTGGCAGCGACTCATGGCCAAAGCGCTCGATACAGGAGTGCTGGCCGAGCGGTTCACCTTCCATGATTTGCGCGCCAAGAATCTGAGCGACGCGACGAGCTTGGAGGAGGCGCAGAAGCGCGGCGGGCATGCGGATTCGAAGGTGACCGAGCGGCACTATCGGCGGCTTCCGATGCGCGCGCCGGCGCTCAAGATATTGCGCAAGACGTGAGATATTGTGCAGGCACGCTCTAAAATGGCGCCCCCGACAGGAGTTGAACCTGTGACCTACCGCTTAGGAGAGGTTAGCCCATCTGCCAATAGGCGTATGAATGGTATCAGCTTTTTCGATTCATCAGCGCAATACTTTACCGCATAGCGCGATGCGTTTTTGGCGTTTTTTAAGATACTTTTGCGTGCATATTGTGCAGCAATTTCACTGGGGAAACCATGCAGTGTCGCATGACGATCTGTTGCTATGATGAGAGGGACAATTAGTCCATGACCGAAGAGAAATTCTCGAATCCTGAGCCATCTAGGTTCGTGTTTACCATACCCTGGGAAAGCGCTGGAAATGCGGCAAAGGTACTTCGCGCTGCAGATGTACCGCGAGGCCAGCGCCTCAAGCTGGTGGCGTGGAAACATGACTGGCGGGTACGCAAGATCGTCCCAATCGAATGGCAAGATCCGGAATGGGCATGGATCTGGCCGGACTCATCGGTAGATGAGTGGTAATGGCATAGACAGCGACATGAACCTTACGGGGATCCCGTATAGTTCAGCGCTGCGCCTCGCCCGCCCAGCGCTGCAGGCCAATCAATTGCTGCCTTTGCTGCTCGCACTGCTCGACGAGGGTGACGAGATTATCTGCCGCAACCTCTCGATGTAGCTCGTCGATCCCGGTGGCTGCATCAGTTCTGCCGGCGGCATTGGGTGCGGCTGGCACGGGACTGCGATGACTCGCGGCTGTGAAGCGCACCCGCACAGCGCCAAGCTCAGCGCGCAGGCGGTCAGCATCGGTCTTAACTTGCTCGAGCTTTTCTGCGTATGCATGCGAGGTATCCCGGTTGAGTTGAGTTAGGCGGCCGATCTCGGAATCCGCCTTGCGCTGGTGAGCCGCAAGCGCCGCGGCATCCTCTGCCCTTACCTCAGCGCGACCACTCTCGACAGCGCTGCAATGCCACCAGGCGGCGCCTGAGATGATGATGAGCACGACGGCTGCCCGAGCGATCAACGCCGGGCTGATGGATGGCAACATCATGAGCACCTTTCGTTTAGCTGGAATTTCGGTGCGAAAAGTTTCGCTTATTCCTGGAGCTTCTTCGGCAGCAGGCTCGGCAGCTTGGCGGCGAGCGACGAGCCCATGTACCCGCAGCAGAACGCGCCGAACGCCGTCAGCGACACAGGCATGCCGATCAGGGGCCCGAGCTCTGGCAGGATGTACGGCAGCGACGCCGTAGCGATCAGGGACGACGCCCAGGCCGGCGGGTCGAGCGCCACGAACTGCCAGGGCCAGACTTTGGCTACCGTGCGCCAGTGCACCCCGTAGCGCGAGAGGAAGTGCAGCGAGAAGCCGGCGGCGCACAGCAGCCAGAATGAAAGGACCATTACAACCTCCCTAGGACGAAACCCAGGCACCCCATCGAGGCGCACAGAGGGGCATACCAGACGATCCAGCTCGCGATCTCGATATGCTTTGCCGTGAGTACGAATCCTCGCTTGGTAGGCTCCAGTATCACGCCTACCGCTCCGAGAGCGCGCCGCGCTCGATGAATGACGCCACCCGACTCAGCCAGCCTGCGGCGAATTCCGCCTGCGACTGATCCGCGCGGATGATCTCGCCATAGAGGCGCACCCGCGAGGCGCACAGCCGTCGATAGATAATGTCTTGGTTGCCGCGATTCACCGCGCGGTCAGTAGCGTCGCCGAATACGCCATCGGCGAGCGCCCCGGCCGCCGACTGCAGCATGCGGACAGCTCGGCTCGGTCCGTGATTCACCGCGCAATCGATGGCCAAGTCCTGCAGCTCTGGGCTGACGATCCGAGAGAGCCCCGGACGGATCGCGTAGACATAGCGGTAGATGTCGCGCGCTTCGACCTCGGTGAGCGCGTGTACATCGTCGGCGCCGACCGGCCGCCCGCGGTAGTCGGCCAGGGTCCGTTGCGTGATGCCGTAGCGCGTCGGCCCGCCGCGGTCGTTCGGCCGGTGAGTGTAGGTAGAGCCCTCGCGCACCAGAATCGCGTCGATGATGTGGTCTAGGCTCATTGCGCCGGCCTCGCGGGGCACGGCACCGCTGCCGGCGGCAGCCGGCCAGTCCGGGTGCGGTACGCCTCAATCAATTCGTCGAGCTCGAGCCTGAGACTTTGGTACTCGCCGGCACAGAGATCCTTTTGCAGCCCACTGATTCGGATGCGCATCAGCACCGCCGAATCTCCCTCGAGCGCCGCTAGCCGAGCCTCAGCCTTGCGCATGTCCTCTGCAGAGGCCGTGAGCGGCGTCCACAGAAAGGGATTCGCATGCCACTCCACCGAGCCCGCGATATACAGCGGCAGCACGATCAGGCACACCGTGCAGCCCATCAGCAGACTCGCGCCCGGCCTAAACCGCTCTGGGATCATGGCCAAGAACGCCTTGCGCCAAGCTCCGCGCTGCGCCCAGTCGGTCGGTTCCTGCTCGCGTTTGCTGTACTCATGATTGTATCGACCGTCATCGCGACTGCGATCGTCAGATGCGTAGTAGTCACGCGGGGGGCGGTTGTCTCTGATGGGGCGCGTTATCGGTCCGGTCATTGACTCAACCTCTGCGCAAGAGCCCAGTTCGGGCAGGCATCTATGAGTGGCTCCAGCACGCTTCGCATGGCGGCGACGCCGGCAGCGTTCGGATGCACCCCGTCGAACTGATACTCCGGGTGTCCGATAAATAGCCGGTGATAGTCGGCGATGGGATAGCGCTCCTCGTACGCGAAGGCGAGCACCTTGCGGTCCCATTCATGGAATGACTCAGCACCAGGGCAAAGGAATCCAGTGCACGGCGGCAGCGTCGCAAGGATGACGCACGATCCGGCGGCCCGAGCTGTGCGTGCCATTGCTTGCAGATCCTCGATCGAGTCACGGCCCTGAATCAGGTCGTTCGTTCCGCCAAGGATCGCGACTGCGAATGGCACAGAATCGAGCGCAGGCTGCAGCTGCTCATTGAGGATCTCAGTCGTGGTCTTGCTCGGTACCGCGAGGTTGATCTCACCAGCGTCAGCGCCCAAGAAGACGGTGATGCTATCGCCGATGAGAGCTGCTTTCGTGCAGCCATGCAGACACATCAGAATCGCCAGCAATGCCAAGAAGCGCGAGATCATTTGCGCACCCTCGCTTGATTGATTATTGCGCGCTGCTCGGCAATCTGCGCATCGATTTCGGCAAGCCTGGTTGTGGCTGCGGTTCCTTCGGCCGTTCCCTGTAGTAGCACCGCCTCGCGCACTGCGCGGAACTGAGATCGCTCGAGCACATCGATACTTGCGCGCGCCTTTGCTTCCGCTGATTCTTTGGCGACGACATCAGGCTTTTTCACCCAGCGTCGCACCCGATTTCCTTTCTCGTCCTCGCTCACCCACTCGTAATCATCGCCGGGAGACGGCGGCTGGTAGTCGATCACATCTGGTTTTTTAGCTTCTTTACTTTTTCCATTTGGCAATGCCCCAAGCTGCACAGGATCTTGTTGCAGATCGACGGTGGATAGGTCGACGCGCTGGGATAGGGGATCAAAAACACCTTCAATCGCCCCATTTTCTCCTTTGTTCACATGCACAATGGAATCCGATCCACCAATCACTACTCCAGTGAATTTCCCCGTGCTCATGTCGTAGAGCGAATACGACTTCATTTCTTTATGACCTCTGCGCGCAAGTGCCCCTCGCTGAATCCACAACCGGCACTGCCGCTTATCGTTTGGTAAAAGACTCGCGCGCTGATCGACGTGGAGCCGGCTGGCACGATGCCAGTTAGGCTTCTGGTAACGTACTGAGTCGAATTGGTTACGTCGAAATACTCGCTACTTATTGTTGTAGCGTCGTAAGTGATATCTACAAAAATTCTAGTGGTCTCCCCGGATCCTGCAACTGACTTTCCCGTCACTGTGACAGTGACAGTCGAGTCATATGACATGCTCGGAATCGTCAAAGAGTAAGAACTTGAAGCAGCACCGGAAAACGAGATCCCAGAAGCGAAGGCAACTGCAGTTGCCGCCTCGTTAGATATCTCAGCTGTGTTGACTTGAAACTCCTCGAAAATGTTGCCGTAGCCAAAACGGATAGAATTTATGCTGTTCCCATCGAGAAAAAATGAGCTGTCCATGTACCGCACGGCAGCGCTAACAGACACCACGCGAACCAAAGACCGATCAAGCAAGTACGCTACGAACGTATCTGTCCACAGAATTGATAGCTCAGTAGATGTATCCCAGCTGCCGAAAGCGCCGACAAATGAGCCGCCCTCGTAAATGTTTGCCGTACCATCATCGGCTAGATTCCACGAGTAATCGATCCCTGTATAGTTGCTGTCAGTTGTCGGGTCTGTGTTGATTCCGACGACCACGCCATCATTGCCAGTTCCTGCGAGCGCAGAAGGCCCGCCCTTGAACTGCAAGTGACCAGTCACGTAGCCATCTACGCTGTAGACGCTGGAGTTGAACCCGCTCGTTCCGCCGATCTTCGATGCGCTGACATCGCTTGCGAAGCAACTTCCGCCCGTGAGGAACTTTGCAGATGCTGGCGCTCCCGAAACGCCAGCTGTGGAGCTGACCGGATACCACGATGAAAATATCTTCCCCGAAGATGCCGAGAGGTTGACCGTCCGCGCCCAGTAGTACTTCGTCACGCTGGGCGTGTAGCGATCCAAGAATTGGGATGCAGCGCCCTCAAACTCAAGCACCGCAGTCGTTCGGTCGTTGGTCTGCGATCCGTAGACCTGTATCAAATTGACGATCGTGCTCGTCGGGACGGTCATCGATACATTCACGCCGCCTACTCGGCTGGTCGTTGTCAACGCAGTGATCGGCGGCGGCTGGCTCTCCAGATCGTTGCTGGCCGTCTCAGTCGCTGCGATGTATTGGATGCGAAGCGCCGAAAGTGTCATATCGAGAGCAGTGGTATACGGCTGCTCCGGAGCGCCGCGCCATCCGCCGACTGGCTCTCTCTCGGTCGGATAGCGGTTGATGTTATCTACGGTATTTACGCCAGGCCGCGGGATGATGTTGTTGCGCTGGACGCCGAGCGGCGAGCCCTGCAGCGTGGTCGTTCCGGACCTCGCGACAAACTTGGTGCTGAGGTCAGGCAGAGATAGCCCTGAACCATCCAGGAAGATGTAGCACGCGCCAGGCATGCCGGCAGCGCCGCTGCCGGGGTAGTGGCTGTGAGCGATGCCGAGCACCGTATAGGTCGTGCTTGCCGGTGAGCTGCCGTTCGCTCCAGACAGATCGATTAGCGACGACAGGCCCACTGCCATGCCGCGGCAGATGATGATCAGGCCAGCGCCGCCGTTGCCACCAGCGCCGCCACGGTGGCCTGCAGCGACCGTGTCGCCAGCGCTGCCGCCTCTGCCCCCAGGTCCGCCGCCAGTACCGGCCACGTCGGTGAAAAATCCCGTGAGCGACCCGCCTACCACCGCGGGCGCTACGACAGGCGCACTACTCTGCGTGCCGAATGTCATCCGCGCGGGTCGGGTGTGCACGTACGGCGTTACGAGGCCGTTTGGCGGACGGTAGTCGACGCCGTCGCTGCCGATAGTCGAGCCAATGAATCCCGGTGTCCCGAGGATCTGGTTGACGCGCGGCTGAAATGCCGCGAAATCCGTTGTGGTGCCCGTCAGCCCGCCGACCACCAGCGTGATCGCCTGCCCGGTGTCGGCGACGCCAGCCTTGCCCCTGCCTACGCCATCGATCGTGCCATTGACGGTGAGGAAGCCTTTCACGCGCAGCTGAACCGTGCCATTGATAGTCACGGTCACGCCGCTGTTGATGGTCAAGTCGCCGTTGTGGCGATAGATGCCGTCCGGCAGATTGCAATTGCTGACGATGGTATTGCCGCTCAGCGCCGCACCGATCTGCGTGGCCAGGCTCGTTCCGCCGGATGTGTAGTAGGCATCCGGCAGCGCCGTCGATGCGCTAGTCGGCGACTGGATGGACGATGTCGCCGTGGAGCCGAAAAGGTCGAGAGTCACGCGGCCAGTGCGCTGGTTGATCGAGACCGATTGCACCTCAAATGCGCGATCGATCGATGTGCCGGTCTTCGTGAAATCCCGCACGCTCGCGTACTGCACGCGCACCACGTCGCCGATCTCGATGGCGTTGAGCGATGGCAAACACTCGACCGTCATGCGCAGCGGCGGCCCGGCGTAGCGATCCCGCACAGAGTCCAAGCGCTGAAAGATGATGCCGTCAGTATGTCGGCTGCCGACGAGCCCGCGGAAGTTGAGCTCCAGCGTTGGCGCTCGCCCGTGGCGATTTACAGAGGTCGAATCGATGAACGCGGTGCGCCGCCGGTAGGTCTTGCCGTCGTATGACCAATTGACAATGAACGCGTTATGCAGCGAATCGAAGTCGTGCACGAGGTCGCCGATCTGCGTCGAGTTGCTCTCGCTCAGGATCACCACGCCAGGCGACGTTGCGGTGATGCTGTTCATCCGGCGCAGCGACAGCCTGCCATCGCTTGTCACAGGAGAGTAAACGCCGCTAAGCAAATACAGCTCTTTCTCTATGAAGCGCTTTCCGTCCTGCTTGGTGATTCCATCGAAGCGAACGATAAAGCCCTTGGAGTCGTCAGTGGGATCCCATAAATCGGTGCCGATCGCAGCGAAGCCCGCAAGGTCGATGAGGGAAGTATCGATGCCGAGGTGCCAATGGCTCGGAAGCACCGTGGTGCCTGCGTAGTTCTTGCCCGTCAGGAGCGTGTACGCCAGGTACACCGATGGCAGCTCTAGATAGATGTACTCGCTGACCTTCTCGCGCCGGTCGGAGGCAACGAGCGGATCCACGGTGTATGCCGCGGCAATCGTGCCGAGTGCGCCGCGCGTGCAGCCGGTTACCTGATTCGATCCGGTATTGATGACGGTGTAGCGGATGACCTCATCCTTGATCTTGATGTAACCGACCGTGCTGCTTGGCGCGTCGCTGTAGCTGGTTCCATGTGGAACCATGGCCAGGCCGGTGACGGATGCCAGCGTGATAGTTGTGTCTGTGGCCGAAATTGTGGCCGCTAGCGTCGTTTGGATGACGTCGAAGATGTCTTTCTTCAAGGTGCGCTGGATGTCGCTGCAGCTGACCTCGTAGGCTCCCTTGCGGTAGATGGCCGATGTAACCATCTGCGTGCCGATCAGGACGAAGTCGCTGAACGCCAGCGTAGAGTATCCAACGTAGAAACGCACGGTACGGCCGCGCAAGCCCTGCAGATTGCTGAGAAGCTGATCGCGCACGGCATCGGTAAATGCCGAGGCAAGGTCTGCAATGGAGAAGGACGCGCTACCGATCTCGCTGGATCCCTCGTCCGGGTTGATGCTCTGCCCGTTGACCGTGGGCTGCATCAGCGCGCCATCGATCACCGTGCCAGGCACCCCACTGATTCCGGTGTGGCTCGTGATGTAAAGCGACGCAACGTCGTAAACGATGTTGACGACGAAGCGAGGCTCCTTCTCCGTCGCCGTGTTGTCGCGAGCGAAGAGAGCCGGATCTGTGCGCATGGGTTACGAGTAGAGGCGTCGAACGGTGAAAGTGATCGAGAAGAAGTCGTCCTGGCCGCCGGTTCCTATCTGCACGTCGCGATTCTCGCTGTAGCCGCCATCCTCGAGCACTGCCGTGAACGGGGAATCAGTCTTGCCGTTGTAGCCGTAGGGATCGCAGGTGAAAGACTGGCCGCCCTCGACCGAATCGAGAAACTCACGCAGCATGTCCAGCGAAAACCCGGAAAGCGGGAACGTGAGTACCGGATAGGTCCGCACAGCGCCGTACCTGAGAGTCTCGCGTGCCCCGCTGATGGATTCAGAGACCTCGACCAGCGGCCGGCGGGAAGGCGACGCGATGTCTTGGCACAAGATCTCGAGCGTGTAAACCATGCCGGCCGAGTGCCCGTTGACGAGCGAGCGAAGAGCGGTATATGTGACGATCATCAGGCCGCCATGAATTGCTGAGCTTGAGCGCTGCGCGGAGTGATCACGATCACGTCACGGTCGGTGGCCTCCCGAACGGCGTCCACGATTAGCTGTTGCGTCTCCTCGGTGTTGAATACCGGGCCGCTGAAGACGACCTGCGTCACTGTTGGCTGCGCTTGTATCTGCTGGGCTGGCGGCTGGTTGACTGGATTCGTTGGAGCCGTGCCGATGGTCACCCCGCTCCCACCAGCCGAGAAAGACTGGCCGCCGCCAACCCCAATATCTGGCGTGGAATTTAGCGAGGTGACTGCTTTGAAGCCCACCGCCGCCGTGCTCGCAGCAGCGATGATGTTCAGGGGATAGGGATAGTCGAGCGCTCGAGTGATACCAACATAGACGTTTCGGATCGCTTCAGCGACCTGCACCGCCTTGCGGAATGCTGAGTGCTTCTTCTCGAAGCTCGCGAGTGTTGCGAAGTTCGCGATGATGTTGTCGGTGGCTTGCTCTCTGAGTATCGCTTCATTGCGCGCTTGCTCTTCAGACAGCCGATCCGAGAATTCCCTCACCTTCAACTCTGCATCTGCTCGCTTCTGCAGCTCGTCCTCTACAACCTTAGTCTTTTTTGCTTCGTTTGCAGCCAGGTTGTCGAAGCCCTGTTGGGCCATTTCGGAGATGATTTTATTTAGATCGAGCTGATCCTCGAAAAACTGCTCCCTTAGTGCTAGGTTCAGTTCCTTGTTCTTCTTGAGCGCCTCCGCCTGCGCCTTGGCCGAAGGGTCGCCGAAGGTTGCCTTGCTCGGATCGACTAAGCCCGGAGCAATCGGAGCCTCGGCCTTTTGCTTGGCGATCTCCGCATCTATGTTGAATTTCTGGATCTTGTTGCTGAGGAAGTTCAGCAGGTTGTCCGTTACCCTGATTTTCTGTTGAGCTTCAGCTATGGCAATGTCGAATTCAGCATCAAGACCAGGAACGAATGTCGTTTCCTTTCGCTGCCGAAGCTGCGTCAGCTCTTGTATCAGGTTCCTGCGCCGCTTCACCTCGGTGTCGAATTGATCCGTAAGCGTTGACAGCTCTTTCTGCGAGTCCGTCTTTGGCGCCAGCAGTTCTTGCAGCTTCTTCGTTACGAATTCGATGCTGGGCGCAAGCTCTGAAGTAAAAATCAGCGCAAGGTTACTTGCGCGAGCCTTCAGCGCATCCACTCTATCGCCCGCCGCGTCCAGCGCGTTCGCCTGATCGGTCGTCAGGGTGATCCCGAGCCGCTGCGCCTCCTCACGAGCCGAGCGGATGCCCTTGGCTCCATCCTCAAACAGCGGCAGCAGGTTTGCCCCGCTCTTGCCGAATATCTCGATCGCCGCGCCTGCGCGCACGGCAGGGTCTTTAATCTGCGAAATTGCCTCGGCCAATACCTCGAACTGCCGGTCGGGCTGCAGCTTCCGAAACTCTTGCAGGTTGATCCCAAGCGATGCGATTTTATCGCCGCCGCCGGCAAGCTCCTTTTGGAACTTCGAGAAGGCGTCCGAGAGGTCATCTGTGCCCACGCCGGCAAGCTTGGCGGCGAAGTTCAGTTCGCTGAATGCCTCGGCGGAAACACCAGCCTTTTTCGTCGCGTCGGCGATCGCCCCGCCAAGCTCCAGGCTGCTAGAGATCAGCGATTGCAGCTGCGAGGTGATCGCGGTGAAACTGACAGCGGCGAACAAGTTCCGCGCGATCTTGCCGACCGAGTCGAACTGCGCGCCGAGCCCATCGATGCTCGCATTGACCTTGCGCAGTTCCGCAGTGAAGCGGGCTGTTTCCGCTGCAAAATCTACCGTTACGGTACCGGCTGAGGCCATGTGCTAACCTATTTGTGAATTTTCCAGGGGATATGCATATGAAATCTCGCCTGATCCTTACTGCTCTGCTGCTGCTATCAGCCTGCACTGCCGGCGGCCTGCGACCTACCCTATTCACCATCCCGCCGAGCTACCTGAAGTCCTTCCCGCTCGGCTCGATCACCGAGGACGACCTACTGGTGAGGATCGGCCCGCCCGAGAATCGAATCACCGGCCCCCGCGGATTGACCTCGATCGTCTATTCAGTGGGCAGCGAATACGGCCGCAAGACCTTCACTTATGTGATGAAAGATGGCTTCGTCGCCGACGTGATCTACAACGACAACGGACCCTATAACGGCACCAGGGCAAGCAAGACGCAGGGCCTCACTCCTCCCTGATGACCGGGTAGAAGTCCTTAGGCTTGAGCGGCTTCGGCCGATGCTTTCCTTTGGGGATCGGAATCGTGGAGTGCACGGCGTTAACCACAGCCGCGGAGAGCTGCGCAAAACGCCAGTTCTCCATTTCCCAGTAGCTAGGCTCTATGCGCTGATACGCGAGCCACTCCGTGAATTCAGCGGACGACATCCGCCGCTGCGCCTCGGCTACTGTGCAGCCGAGCTCTCTTGCGAGCCGGTGCCACCAGATGCGCTCTGGCTCGCTTCGGATTTTTTTGCAGCTTCGTCCTCGGACTTTCGGCCAAGCCCGGAAACATCGAACAGCGCGAGCACGATCTTGTCGAGATCGTCGGCGCGTACCTCTCTCAGTTCTTCCAGGTGATGCGGGTTAACCACGTCGAACGACAGCTCGCCGCTCTGCTCACACAGCCCCAAGGCCGCTATGCGATGCGTCTCTGGCTGCCCATCCTTCGCCATGGCCATGTAACGAGCACGCGTCTCGCCGCTCATGCCACGCACGTAGACGGTGCCTGAGCTGATCTCCACCGGGCGCACCTCGGGACGCGAGGCGCGCAGAACGTCACGGATACCCATCACGGCGTGACCGTGATCGCGCCATCGACGGCAAGGCTGAAGCTCGCGCGATGCTCTTTCGCATCCTCGCCAGCATCGAACGGCTCCTCTGTCCACTTGTTGAGGGTGGCAGCGAAGTCGAGCTGTCGATTTCCGGTGTCCGGATAGACAATCCGCCAATTGCGCTTCACGCCACCTGCGGTCACCGAATCGGAATACATCGAAGTGTGCACGCTCTGAGTCCAGTCGATGACCAGCGAGCCTTCGCAAAGGCGATCGCCCAGCTTGCCCGCGAGACTGCGCTTGTTCGCGTCGTTCAGGATCGAGAAGAAGCTCACGGCCTGTTCATTCGGCGGCGGCGTGATGCTCGAGAGCAGAGGAACCTCGGTGAAGGTGTCCGAACCATAGGCAGGCAATGGAACTGCCGTGCTCGTGCCGATGTAGAGCTTGGCGTTGACGACGCTGTTGTAAAAGGCCACTTATCAGCCCTCCAAGTAGACGAAAAGGAAATCCTGTGAGACGAATCGCACGATGCGATCACCGTCGATAAGGCTTTGGTCGCTCGGCGTAGCCAAGCATCGGGAACTGTGGATGTGCGTCGTGCCCATCGAGCCGAGGTACGACTTCAGCGCGCCATTGATCGCCCAGGCCGTGGCGTAGGCGTTGGCGTATTGGTCTGTGATGACGCTGATCGTGAAATTGCCGCGCGAGAAAAGCGATGTACCGCCTAGGGTGCGAGGCTCGTTGCCACCCGTGCGAGTCACGACGACGGTCGGATAGGCATCCTCTTGGAGCACGTTACCCGTGCGCACACGCGTGCCCGCATCAGTGCCCAGGGCCTTGATGTAGGTCACGAGCTCCTGGTCGATCATTTGGCGAATCGCTTGATGATTTCTCGATCAATCCCGGCACGCATCTCGTCGGCGAACCGGCTCACGACATCCGCGGCGTTCTGCTCGAGCGCCGGCCGCAGGAATGGATGCGCGGCAACCTGCCGGCCATTCCGGGCCCGGAATCCGAACTCGACCAGGTGCCCGTGCCGAATGCCGGCCTTTGCCGGCCGGCCGTAATAACGCTCGTATTTCGAGATGGCGCGCTTGGCCTTGCGTGCTGGGTACAGCTGCGCGCGAAACCGCCCACCGAGCCGCGGCAGACCCTTTGCAGCTCGGCTGCTGCTGCCGGCCAGGAATCTGCGCGTAATCGACTGGCGAAGCGCTCCGGAAGCCACAGGCACGTCCTGCTTGGCCGCCTGCGACGCAGGGTCGAGCGCCTTGATCATCGCCTTGCGCAGCACCCGGGTAGTGGACTTGTCGCCCAGCTCCTTGAGCACTCCACCGACCTCCTTCAGGCCGGTCACGCGGATGTCCACTTAGGCGCTCGCGCCCATGAGGATGATTTTGTAGGTCACGCTCGTGGTGCCGGCGGAGTTGGTCAGATTGATCAGGTCACCCGTTCCCGCAGTCACGGCATAGCCGGTGGCATCTGGCGCGCAGATGATGATCTCGCCACCCGGGCGGCCCGCAATGCCATCGCCGGCGGCCAGAAACAGCGGCACGCCATTGGATGCCGGCCGCGTCAAGTTGACGTTGTTCGTATTCGCCGAAGACGGCCACAGCACCAGCAGCTTGAGCCGCGCGATGGTGAAGGCCGTACCATAGATGTCGGTCAGCCCGCCCCCTGAAAGGTCCAAGTCCTCAGTAGCGCTCGCCGCGAGCGTGCGCTCATCGTGGAAAATCCTGTCCACCTGATTCGCACCAGTCCCATCCGTCATCGCCAACGAAAAGGCCGCCTGGAGGCTCGAATTGCCGCTGCACAGGTCGAGCGCCTTGCTCAAATCTGCGACTACCGTCGATTTCAGGCTCATCGTTAGTGACATGTCGGAAACCTCAATTGTGCTCGGTGCAAAGTAGGATCAGCTCGCGCGCACTGTGGTCGCTCTCGAGCACTGCTGTGATGTCGAGCACGCGATCGGTGCCCGCTAGCCCGTCGTGGAAGACCACGCGGTTTGATGTCTTGATCTGCTGCAACGGGTGATTGATCACCACGCGCATGCCTTTGTCGCTTTTGACCTCGAGCCCGGCGTAGAACTGCCGCTCGCTCTCGTCGGTGACGCGCGCCGGGATGCGGGAGAACAGGGTCACCCATGCGCCAGACTGCTGGCCGTACGAGTCCTCGGTGGTCGGCGGCGACTGGATGCTGACCCGGTGCTTGTAGGCACCGCTACGCATAGACCACCCGCAACGGACGAAGCAGGTTATCTCGCGCATCCTCGATCAGCTTCACCTTTGCAGGATCTGCCTCGTAATAGCTCTGCACGTGCAACTTGATGGCCTGCCGGATTTGCTCCGGGGTGTCCCCTGGATTGCTGCCGTAGCCAGCAACTACCCGGATTGATATCGCATTCATAGTCTGATGGCGGACTATCGGCCATCGCTTTGCGTAGGTAGGCCGAATCCGTGTCACGAGCGACCTATTGTCGACGTCGTAATCGGTTCCCTCGATGAGGGTCTGCTCAATCCCAGAGGAGTCTGTGTATTTGACCGATGTGACGCTCTGTATCGGACCTATCGGCAGCTCGATAGTGCAGCCCGGAAACTGGTCTGCGAAATAGTCCCACGTCTGGGTAACAAAGCGCCTCCCTGTGTAATCCTCGGCGTACTGGCGGCCAGCAATCAGATAGGCAGCGACGATGGGATCATCGTCATTGACATAGATGCGAGCGTCTTGCTTTGCCTCGGCCAAAGACACCGGCTCCAGGGCCGGTGGTGTCACGATTGCCAGTGCCATGTAGGGTTACTTCTGTCGCTTCCCTGGCTTGATTTCTCCTGCCTCACCGCCGCCGGCAGACTCCGATGGCGCATCGTCCTCAGTCACTGGCTTGCACCACCCGCGACGCGAATAGCGTGCGGATAAGTCAGGATCCAACTCGCAGGTATTGCCGGCACGAAACCTGACCTCGCCGCCAAGGTAGATGTCCGACAGGAATTTTACTTTTGGCATGAGACCCTTCATTCGCCGGTAAGGATGCCCGGGCGATAGCGCTAGGCTACCGCCACCTCGACAATCGACGCCGGTTGGGTGGCTGGCTTGTAGACCGGCCTCGCCCAGATCGCCAGATTCGCAGCCCCACCAGTAGCGCCGCCAGTGACCGCACGCAGTCGCACGTAGCGGAAGCCGTTATTGCTGTCGAGCTTGTCGCTCATTGCGCTGATAACGATCTGCTTGCTGTCGTTCGCCGAAGCACTGGCAGAGCGCTGAGTGGCAGCCTTCAGATCCTTTGCGCCGGTTCCGGAACTGTCGGTTGCCTGCTCGATCTTGAAGTCGATCGTTTCCGAGGCCATGTCGCCGAAGTAGGCGATGCCCATGAGCTCATGGACATCCTTGGTATCGACCCAAGATGTCGTGAGGGGCGTGCTATTGGCTGTTCCGGTAACAACCGCGAGAAGCTGCAATTCTTCGTGGATTCTCTGCATAGTGGTACTACTCCGAAATTTTGACTATCAGTGCAACCGTGTGCACATATGCAATCGCCCCAAGCTGAATCAGCTCGGGGCTTTGTCAGTGGATCAGCGCGCCTCGAGCTGCACGAAGGCCGAGAGCGTGTTTGCTCCGTTGTTCGGAGTGATCGGCGCAGACATCCACGGTTGACCATCCATGCGGAAGGTCACGCGGAATGCCATCGCGTCGGCGTCGAAGAAAAAGTGCATCGACTCCGCGTACTCCGGACCCTTGCTGATGGTCATGTACTGAGCAAAGTCGATGAGGTAGATATCGCCCAAATCACCAAGGGTCTGCGCGGTCTGTGAGAGCACGATCGGACGGCCATGCAAATATCCGTAGGGCGCGTCCTTGAAGCCAGTTCCCGGCGGGGTCCAAACCGGCGTATCGCCGATCTTCATCAGCGGGATTTGCTGCCACACGTCGTGATTGATGACCCACTTGGTATTGTTCGATGCGCCAGCAGCGGGGCTGAGTCGGCCAAGCATCTTCGTGGAGTTTTCCGTGACGAAAGTATCCACGGCCTGGCCGGATTCCTTGCTCACGGTGACGATTGCACCGGAGTTTTTGATTCCCCGGGGGATTTGGCCGCCGATGCCATTGATGATGGCGTCATTGGTCTTCCAGGCCATGGACCGCCCGAACATCATCCGCACATACTGCGCGGTGAAGGCAGCGTCTTGGACCATCTCATCGGTCAAGGGGCAAAGGCCGATGAGCTTCCGGAGCTTGAGCGTGCCCTCGCCGATTACTGGCTTGTCCTGACTTGCCGCGGTGGCCTCGCTGCTCCAGCGCATGCGAATGCCATTGGTTCCCCAGGGCGTTGTCTCATCCTTCGGGTAGGTGATGCTATTGCCGCTGACCGGCAATTGCGTCGTCCATGGCATGAACGAGCCCTCGCTCAGCGAGTGCGCGTAAACCTCGCGGGCGAATTCCGGCGGGACCAAGTATCCGCCATCGGCACCCGTGCTTTCGTTGCCGTAGCCGGTTGGAGCGGCGGCCTCGAATACCAGACGCTTGTCGATCGCACGGCCGTTGTTGATGGCAGAAGTTGCGCCAAACACTGAGCGCACAAATTCTGCGATTGAACCGAAGCCGCCTCGGGGATCCAAGCGGGCTCGATCCTCACCGCCAGTGATGCTTTCCTCCCGATCCACTGCCTGGCGAACCGGCGTGAGCAGGCGTTCAGCCTCTGCCGCATCTCGCTCGGCACGGACTGCGGCGGCTGCGGCATCCATGGATGCCTTTAGCCGAGCTGCCTCAGTGGCGTGCGCATCCGCATCGGGCCCGGAGATCTCTTTTCCGGTGTGATCACGGTAAGCCTGCACGGCAGCGTCGAGACGGCGCTGCAGATCAGCGAGTCTATTCTTCATGGCGTCAAACCTCTTGGATTGCAAACGCCGGGCGTACTGCTCCGGCAAACTTCAGGAAGCGAGCGCAGTAGCGATCGCGATATCGGCCTCTGCATTCGCGCTCCGCCTCTTGCGAGACGGCATTCGTGCCATGAGGTCGTCGATGGTTCCGATACGGTCAACCATGCCGAGGCTCTTCGCTTGCTCAGCTCCGAAGACGCGGCCTTGTCCGAAATTCTTGTTGACGTTCGCGGATGTCGTGTTTCGACCACGGGAAACCGCGGATATGAACTTGTCGTAATACTCGCCTACTCGCTGCTGCATGAAGGAAAGGGCCTCCTCGCCTAGCGCCTGGTAGGGATTGCCCTCGACCTTGTTGTCCCCAGCGTGCACGTAAGTCACCTTTACCCCGCCCGCTTCCATTGCCTTCGAGTAATCGACATGCATCATCACGACCCCGATCGATCCGACCTCTCCGGATGGAGTGACCCAAAGCTCGCTAACGGCAGAGCCGATCCAGTAGGCGGCCGACGCGGCAAGATCGTCTGCGATCGCAAAAAGGTTCTTCTGTCCGCGAGCGTCGTAAATCTCCTGCGCGACCTCCTGCACTCCGTAGATGGAGCCGCCGGGAGAATCGATCTGAAGGACGATATTTGTGACACTGGAATCAGAGAGCGCCGCTCTGAATGCTTGGGTGAATCGCTCTATCGACATGCCTCCCGAGAATTCGGAAAGCATGCCCATGCGTTTCGATATCGTGCCCATCACGGGGATGATCGCGGTAGATCCTGCCATCTGGTACGGCGGGCCAGCTGCCGCACGATCGAGATACAGGACATCGGAATCTTCCATCGCGTGCGGCATGGCTGCGGCCGGATCATCAATCAGCCTAGATGCGACGTGCACGATTTCTCGAAGCTTGTTCGGCGTGACACACCAGACCTCATCCTCGATCGCTCGCACCACCCTCGGGTTGCGCAATCGGCTAGTCTTCATTCGTCGTGTCCTCGTTCGGTGCCGGTGCCGGTGCCTGGCGTCGTTTTGGCGCCGGGTCTGGGGATTTTGTAGCGTTTGGCGGCGTATAAGGCTCGTCCCCCCATTCAACAGGGTTCATGTTCTCGCGCTCTCGAGCCTCGTTTGGCGTCATCCATTGCCGATCTATCGCGGAGTTGTAGGCGGCATACCTTGTGGTTATGTCGCCGCGAAGCAGCGCATCAACGAGGAATTCCGCAAAGTACTCATCGTCTGCTGAGTCATCATCGAAGAAATCAACCTGAAGGGACTGTTCCCACCGAATCAGCCATGGCCGCAGGGAGTGAACGACAAAGCCGAGCATGAACTGCTCTATGCCACTGCCCCAGCTGGTTGCCTTGTCGGTTTCCTGAAGCAGCACCAGCGGGACACGGAAAATCCTTGCGATGTCTGCCACCTGAAATCGACGCGTTTCCAAGAATTGCGCGTCCTCGTTGCTCACATCGATCTGCTCGTACTTGAGCCCATCCTCCAGCACCGCGGTTCGATGGCGATTGTTGCCGGACTGCGCACGCTCCCAGGCTCGTCGAAATTGATCTCTGGTTTCCTTGTCCCGGAAGTGCCCTGGATGAGTGATCACACCCCTAGGGCTGGCATCGTTCGCGAAGTACCGCGCGCCATAGTCTTCGGCGCCGAGCGCCATATTGATCGCCTGTGCTGCATTGCCGATAACTGACACACCGAAGCGGCGATCCATGGCGAACCCGGTGAGGAAGAACACCTCGTCTTCGGTGTATCGGTACGATGCCCCGTTTTCCTCGGTGTAGATGATTCCGATCGAGCCATTCTCTAGCAAATCCGCACGAACACGATCGGGGTGCATTGGCATGAGCTCTGTCAGCACGCCGCGGGTATACGACTTCGAGGCGAACGCCGTGCCCCTTAGCGCAGCATGCGCGGTCATCATCTCAACGAACTGCATGGACGTTTGCCAACGGTTTGGCTTCCATCGGAGCAGCTTGTACATCGGGTGATCCGTCGCGCGCTCCTTACCTCTATCTAGGCGGCGATAGGTTATGAGCGGCAGGGATCCGACCGTTTCTCCAATTATCTTGACGCACGCGTGAACCACGCTTGCTCGCATCGCCCGATTCGCAGAGATACTTCCGCTGACAGAATCTAGCGGGCGATACCAGAAGTCGCTTATGACGTCTCGTGACGATGATTCCTCTTCATCTCGATCGCTTGACGCAAAGAACCTCGAGACGCGGCGTAGAAGGCTCATACGACCATCAATGGCTCAGAGTCATAGACACAGCCTCTGGGTTGTGGATTCATCGCCATCAGAGTGACCGCGTCAAAGGTCGCCATAAGCGGGTCGATCTTGGCCGAGCCTGAGTTCTGCTTCGTGATCATCACTGCATTGCCTCGCGGCTCCACCTTTGCGTTAGATACACACCAAGACATCATGGGACTGCCCGCATGGAGCAGTCCGCCTTCCGCACATTTCCGCTCGGTCGTTTTGATCGCGCCGACTAAGCGCCACCCTTGAGAGATCCCGATGATGCGATCCGCGGCGATACCACGCTCCACGATCGCCTCAACGATGGATGAGATGCCGGACTGGTCTACCCCGATACGATCGAGCAATCCGCTAGCCTCGACCTCCGCAACGATGTCAGCGAGCTCGCTCACGTCCGTGCCGATCTCCTCGACTATGCCGAGATCTCCGTCGCGAGCAAAGTCTCGAAACCTCGTCTCGGCGCCCTTGTGTCGATCCATGACGATTGGATGAATCCAGCATCTAGCCCAGTGCAGCCACTTGCCATCGCGGGCGCGGCCCAGCACCACCAGCGCTAGCATGTCGTCCAGGCCGCCACCGTCGATACCGATGGTCACGACCTCGCTGCGCTCGAGCAGTTGCGTGAGCGTGATCCCTGCGGCGCAGCGCTCCCAGAACAAAGCGCCGGGCCACCGATTCGAGCCTAGCGCCAATCCCACCTCAACATTGAGGTGCTTCGCCATAAAGCCCCGAAGCGAATGCTCTCCTGCAATCTCAGCCTTGCTCATCTCGCGAGCGAGAAACTCCGGGCTGACCGAGGCTCCGAGATTTGGGTTGGTCACGCGAGCGTTGCTGACGTCTCGATGCTCGCCTCGCTCGATCATCGCCTTGGGGAACTCGTAGAGCACCGGCAGAAATCTAGGGTCGTCAATGGTGCCGTCGCGCACGCCGCGTGCGTAAGCGAGTTTCTGCGCGAACACACCGGCCGGCGGCTCGTCGCTCTGCGTGCTGAGGTATATGACTATCCCCTCAGGCCGCGACGCCAGGCCGCCCGTTGCCTCGCCCAGCATGCTTTCGGCATTCGGCCGCTTGCCGAACAACCAGAGTTCGTCCACCAGTACGGCACTGGACTTTTTCCCGCCGACAGTGTCGCTGTCGGCCGCCACCACCTTGAGCTCGGCCTTGGTCACGCGATGCGTGATCGTGCGGTAGTGCTCCTGCACCAACAGCAAGTCCGACAGTTCCTCGTCCTTGCGCACCATGTCGCGCGCGGGATAGAAGCTGTTCTTCGCGATCTCGATGGTAGGCGCAAGAATCGAGAACTCTGCCGACTCTCGCCAGTTCAGCAAGAGCATGGTCATCATGATGCCGGCGGCGCTGGTGCTCTTTGCGTTCTTTTTGCTGATCAGCAGCAGGGCCTCGCTGATCAATCGTCGTCCCGTCTCTGCATCGTACGCGCCAAATATCGCGCCGACGAAGTCGAGCAACCACGGCAGGCTGATTTGCCCGAGGGTTGGGCAGCCTGCAACGTCTGCCACCACGAGCTCACGGAAGATCCGCAGCGCCGCCTCGGCCGACTCAGGGTAGAGCGGCTGAAACGGTATCAGCGACTGCCCGGCGACGATCCTGGACTCCCAATCGGGACATGCCGTGGACCATTTCGGGGTCACTTCACCACCGACAACTTAGGCGGTGCCGAGGGAGCGAACTTGCTCACGGTCGTCGCGCGCTCTGCGGCCTCCTGCTTCGACTCCTTCTTGCCGGACTCACCCTTCTTCGTGTGCGTGTACGCGCAGGCGGCGATCGCGCAGCGCGCGCGCAGGTTCGCTGATTGGCGGTTGTCGTTCATGACCGCGAGCAGAAATTCGAGCGGGTCACTTGTAGGCGGGCAATCCACATTCTTCGCCCTACCGGCGATTGGCCCAGGCTCGGTGGGCGGCTCGGCGATCAGTGCCTCAGGCACCGGAAACATCTGCTCTTGATCCGCCGAGGCAGCCGGCTTCGGCTTCCTTCCTGCTCCGACCCTCCTGCCACCACTTCGACCCTTCACCCCAGCCATGAGATTTCAAAACAGAATTCAAACCCGAATTGAAAAGGGGGAAATTTTGTTTGAACGACA
>Ga0213919_1000130_pt1 | contig 39594 bp, 70 predicted proteins | sample McNCre317MG_FD_161056 | JGI IMG/M metagenome (GOLD analysis project Ga0213919, IMG submission 161056) | Freshwater microbial communities from McNutts Creek, Athens, Georgia, United States - 3-17 MG | ecosystem: Environmental > Aquatic > Freshwater > Creek | place: USA: Georgia | collected...
AATCAATTAGTATCGGATTCCGTGAGGCTATCCGGGCATATCGAAACATCAAGCGTATGAATCAGTTTGATCGTGCTGGCAAGTTTTCACCATTCTGAGGTAACAAATGGGCGTCCACAAAAAACTCATGCAAGCGCGTATGGCGCTGCAAAGCAAACAACTCAAAAAATCTGGCGTAAATGCGTTTGCTAAATACGAATATTTTGAGCTAGGCGATTTTCTGCCAACAGTTCAATCTATTTTTAATGATGTTGGTTTGTGTGGCGTTGTGTCATTCGCTCCAGATGTTGCGACACTGACAATTACCGATTGCGATGATGGAACATCGTTAGCAATTCAATCGCCAATGGCAGAAGCAAATCTAAAGGGCTGTCACCCAATCCAAAACCTAGGAGCAGTGGAAACATACACACGCCGTTATCTGTGGGTTACGGCTATGGAAATTGTTGAGCATGACGCACTAGACGCAACAACTGGAAAAGAAGCGCCACGCCATGCACCAGCAACAACTGAGCAATCTATCGTAAAACCTGAACGTGTAGATGTGCTGATTAACGTCGCAGACAACATGCGCTCATACTACTCAAATAACGATGTGATTGCAGCGTTTGAAGAATACGAATCCGTCACAGACGCTGAAGAACGCGCTTATGTCTGGGCGCTACTCAAACCAGATAGCAAACTTCGTGCAGCGATTAAAGCACACGGTCAATCACTGAAAGGTTAAAAATGAGCGATTTCGACAATACAAATACAGGCGTCTTGTTCAAGAACGAAGATAAACAGTCTGCCAATCATCCTGATTACAAAGGATCAATAAATGTGAATGGTCAAGAATTTTGGCTTTCCGCATGGATTAAACCATTGAAGAAAGACCCGTCTAAACGATTTATGTCTATTTCTGTCAAACCAAAAGAAGCAAAGCAAGCGCCTGCTTCTGACCCTGATTTTGTTGACTCGATTCCGTTCTGATGGCTGCTTAGGTCGCTCCTAAGATGAACTGAGAAGCGGAAACCGCAACGGGATAAATCAGTGATGTATAGGCCAAATGACACAGTGTTAAGTCGCTTGAATACTTTGGCAAATCCCGACCAATTTAACTAAAGGAAAAATCATGTTTGCACTTTTGAATGATCTGGCTAAAGCCGCTGTTGGTGTTGTAGTTGAAACTCCTGTAGCGATTGCTGCCGATGTTTTGACTCTTGGTGGTTCAATTACTGACAAAGATGAGCCATACACAGCAACTGCACTAAAACGTGTTATGGACAATGTTGAACACGCTGTTACACCGGATAAATCATGACTGAATACATTATTGCAATCAAGATTAAATCACCTGTAGAGTTACCTAAAGATATTGGTAATATTCTTGATAAGGTATCTCAAACAGCGTACAACCATATCGCAGCAAAAGGTATTCAGCCTGATGTCTCTGCGGAACTTCGTAAAACGATTAAAAGCTAGGGTAAATCCCTATTCAAATAGCTTTGAGTTAGTTTGACAATATAGGCTAAACAGGAGTTAGAAATGACAGCACATAAACACGCAGAAAACATGCTTCTTTATGCACAAGATGCAGCAGAGACAGAAACACCGTGGGAGAGATGGGAATACCTGTGCGGAGGAAAATGGTTGTCACTATTTAGCAATCCAAATTGGCAGAGTGGATTTGTATTTCGCCGTAAACCAAAGACCCGCAAAGTAACGGTTGATGGTATTGACTATGAGTTTCCAGAGCCTTTGAAAGAGTGGCCTAAAGGAAATAAAGAAGCATGGGTTGTAAGTGGTCATTGTATTTTTCCTTTGAGGGATGAGTTAATCGCAGCAGTTAAGCTTGGAATAGCTCAAGCCACAAAACAAGGTGCAGAAGCACAACTCAAAGCCATTCAAGCAGTCTGCGGGGTATTGAAGTGACTCCCGAAGAAAAAGAGCAACAGTCAGCAAATGATCTTGTTACTCACATTGTTAAACGTGTGAGTGATAGCGTATTTATCGCAAAGTCAAATGCTGGTACTTATGCTTATCAAAACAATCCAAACCCTGACGATCACTCAGCAGCTAGGACAGCAATTATTCAATCTGCAATTGAAAAAGCAGAGTGTGGGATTGTTAGGGCTATTTTGAAAGAGGCTTTGAAATGATTGAAGCAATGAAACAGTGGCTCGAGGCTTTGGAGAATGTAGAAGCTCTTATTGAGCATCAATACACAGGAACAAGAGAAGCAATGTCCTACCTGCAAAACACGGCGGACGATGCGCAAGAGGCACTAACATCCCTTCGAGCCGTTATCGAGCAGGCAGAGAAGCAGGAGCCGGTGGCATGGGTACATAAGGCGCACAAGCATGTTATTTGGTTCGCTCCAGTCGATATGGAAGCGGCTAATTTGTCACCACTCTACCCCGCACCAGCACAGCCAACGCATGCCATACACCCAGATAATTGCATCTGGAAACGCAACGGACATGAAGCATGTACTACTGCACAGCCAGTGCAGGATCGTTGCGCACACTGCGACGATACAGGCGACGTGCATTCGATTGATGGTCAGTGGCGTGGCAAGTGCATCTGCAAGTCGACACAGCCAGCACTCAAGCCGCTGAGTGAGCATTACGAAGCATTAGAACCAGCGTTAGAAAATTTGGTGAACGTCTGCAATAACAGTGTTTTTATGTCCACAACAGACGAAGTAATTTCAGCAGAGGCCGCGCTTGAACGATTGCACAAAGCACGAAAAGCCGCCAATGCACTCAAGGAACAAAAATGACAATCGCACAAGAGATTAGAAACGCTGCTATCAACTGGCCTCAGTTTATTGGTGATGTTGAGTGCGATGTTGCGCAGGCTTTTGATGATGTTCCATACAACCGCATTCACACTTATTTAACAAGTGCACCAGACGATGGATGCTGGAAAGGTTATGAATATCAAGCCCGTATATTTATGCTCTTAGTAGCAGAGGCGCTTGAATGAGCCTACAAAAAAACATCATAGAACTTCTAAGAAAGAACGAGGAAGGGCTAACCACAAACCAGATTTGCACTCAGCTTAATGTTGAGAAAAAAGCTGTGCAACAATCAATGCGGCGACTCAGGGAATACTGCGTTTATATCGACCACTGGACTATCCCAAGGAACATTAAGCGCCCAACTGCTGTATTTTGTTTAGCCTATCTTCCTCCAGATTGCCCGTCGCCCGATGAAAAGACCTAATCCGTTAGTCGTTAAAGTAGCACTAGAGAATGTGCGAAAACAGTTGTTGAACTTTCGTATAGCTCTCTTTGAGTTGGATGAAGGCGCAGATTGTCAAGAGTTCGCGTTACTGCTAAACGATCAGGTCTATATCATTGCCAAGGCTTTTGAGTTACTTGGTAAAACGGATACATTGGAATACAGAAAACTGAAGTCAGCATCAAAGACTTTGGTAGAGTGTTGTAACAGAGGGTTTACATGGCGCAAATCAGATGCGGTTACACTGGATAACGCAGTTGAGATATTTGCAGATCATGTAAATAAAATCCCAATCAAGACTATTATTCAAGCAACAGAGATTTTTCAGCAGGAGTTAAGAAAATGAAACAAGTAATTAAAGAAGCAAATGCACGTCCTATAAAAATTTGGACGGATGAAGTTGAAGACTCTGCATTAACGCAATTAAAGAACCTATCTAGACTTCCATTCATTGCAAGCAATGGTGTTGCATGTATGCCGGATGTACATGCTGGTATTGGTTCTACTGTTGGCACTGTGATTGCTACAGACAAGGCAGTTATACCTGCTGCTGTTGGTGTAGATATTGGGTGTGGAATGAACGCGGTCCGATTGTCTTTAAAAGCATCTGATTTGCCTGAAAACTTAAAGCCTTTGCGAGATGAAATTGAACGCAAGATTCCTCTAGGTGTTGGCGGCGCACACGATCACAGCACCGATATTGGAGAAATTACACAAGAACTACATAAATCAGTGATTAACCCTGTTTTTAAAGGAGATTTAAATAAATTCCATGCAAAAGCAGCAAGTCAAATGGCATCACTTGGTAGTGGAAATCATTTTATTGAAATTTGTCTTGACGAAAATCAAGATGTATGGGTAATGCTACATTCCGGCTCTCGTGGAATTGGAAACATGATTGGTTCTCATTACATTGAGATTGCTAAACGCAATATGGAAAAGTTTTTTATCTCTTTGCCGGACGATAATTTGGCTTATTTTCCAGAAAATACAGAAGATTTTGAAAGCTATATGTGTGCTGTTGGATGGGCGCAAAACTATGCTTTTGAAAATCGCCGCCGCATGATGATTTATGTAATTGAAGCAATGCAAGGAATAATTACAAAACCTTTTACTATCACACAAGAGGCTATTAACTGTCACCATAATTATGTAGAGCGTGAAAACCATTTCGGTAGAAATATGTGGGTTACACGAAAAGGTGCAATTAGAGCTAGAAAAGGCGATCTAGGAATTATTCCGGGTTCAATGGGTCAACGCAGTTATATTGTTCGAGGAAAAGGAGATTTACAGTCTTATTGCTCTTGCTCTCATGGCGCTGGACGTGTTATGTCACGCGCAGAAGCAAAGAGAAAATTTAGCTTAACTGATTTGATTGAACAAACAAAAGGCGTTGAGTGTAGAAAAGATGAATCTGTAATTGATGAAATTCCAGCTTCATACAAAGACATTGATACTGTTATGGCAAATCAAACTGATTTGGTTGAGGTTGTTCACCAACTAAAACAAGTTTTATGCGTCAAAGGCAATTAAAGTTAAGCTAGGCGGCAACTGCGGTCACTTTCGCTATGGGCGGCATGCCATGTCGTTAGCCTTTCCATAACATCCCATAGGATTGGGTTTCCAGTGTCGTACAAGACAGCCGCCTAGCACCTTACCAGCCTATTGGCATTTTTTGGAGATTGAAATGAATGAACAAAACTATGGATATTTGAGAGCATCAATTGCCTATAAGGCATATCAGAATATGGCTGAAAATCTTGACGAAGAAGGCTTGTCTGGTCATTCTTTGAAATTTGATGATCTTGACGAAGGCACTAAGCAATGCTGGATTGCCGCGGCAGAATCCGTCCATACTCATTCAATTGAGCCATTTGTTAAAGCTTTGTGATATACTTTAACTTGAATCTGAATCCCGGCTAGTCTGGATAGTAGGTTTCAACCGGGGAGCTTATGCTCCCCTTTCTTTTTGTTCATTGGCACCCAAAAAGAAAGCCCCTACACCGAAATGTAAGGGCTAAATCCATGAAGATGGACAACAGGAGACTTCAACGAAACTAATAGACACTCCAGTTTGAGCATCGCCTTGTCAGGCCAGCATTACCGGGAATCCCCAGAATTCTAGGCTTGGAGTGCTAATAAAAGAACTATATCACACTAAATCAATTGTGCCTCAAACTCACGGCGCAAAGTTAATCCTTTCAAAACTCTGCCGCCTGCTTTGTTCCATTTGCGCAATTCATCTGGTACGCTATTCCAATCACCAGCATTGATTCTTTTTCTCAACGTGCTAGACCTTAGCGCACCTACACCAAGATTAAAAGCAAAATCAACTATTGCAGCGAGTCTATCATCTGAATCAATTTTTGGGCAAAGCTGGATTACTTTTGGCATGTATTGATTTTTAATCATACAAAGCAAAAGTTCATTTGCACGTTCTTTTGTTATTGGACTGTCTTGCAATGTTACTCGTGTTCCATTTTCGTAGTATGTAGCCCCGTATCCAATCGTAGGAACTCCGGCAGGGCATAAATATGGCGTGAGATAGCAGCCCTCAAAACGACGGGCTAGAGCAGCGGCAATCTCAACGGCGCTCATTTTCCGCGCTTTGCAAGGTTACGGTCTGCCAAATAGATGCCAAGTGCAGCACTGGCTACAGATGCGGCAAACTCGCTTAGAACAATCAATCGAAACTCGGACATGGTAATCATTGCAATTGCCCATGTAGCCGTTCCCGGACGTATTACAGCACTCCATGCGTCAACCCATAAAACACCCGTTTTCACTGCCGTAGCTTTGATAGCCTCAAGCCAGCCATTCGCCTCAATCTCTGAAATATTGGCCTCTGCTTGGACTTGGATTGTCTTAACACCTAATTCAGATTGAACGCGGATAGCCTCAAGGTTTCTGGCATGTTGTGCTGCGTCTAATTCAGCTTGCAACCTCATGCGCTCTAATTCTTGTTGGTGATCTTGCTTTTTGGTTAGCCATGCTGAAATTTCACCCCAAAGCATGCGAAATACTGATCCACCAAAAAAGGAGATAAGTGCGCTAATCATTCAATCCTCCATCCAGTAATCAATACTGTTGTAAATAAGCAAAAACACGGAAAGGATAGCTAGCAGTCCTAAGACTGAGAGAATCCATAGCGTGTGTAAAGCATTCATGATTTTCATTTCAGCGCATTAAGCAAAAGCGACACTGACTCTAAATCTTGTTTTGTGTATTCTGATTTTGGCTTGTTTGCAAGCTCATACAGCTTTTGCTCTATTTCTTTGTAGTTTGATGCTTTGAATGAGTCGCTAGAAATGCCACCATACTTTTGTGAGGCGGCTCTTATTAAAGAGCCTTCACCACTGCCAAGAGCAATATTTAGTGCATCACCAACCTTTTTACCAATTGAACGATCTACTTTAACTCGATCAGCCAAAGGCAGACCAATACTTTTTACTTCTTTCAGCATTTCTTCAAACGTTGCACCCGTGTGTGGGTCAACAGAATAATCTGCGCCATGCACATTTCGGTGGTCGCTAATTCTTACTTTGTACGCGTCCCCGGTTGATGGATTGTCGAACATAAAATACCGCGCCGGGGATATGTTGCTTTTATCGTATGCGTAATCAACATTAGCATCGTCTAGTAATTTACCAAATCTGTTTGACAGCTTTTCAACATCTGATGCTGTTTCAGGTATTTGCCCTCGCCCTTCAATTCGCAGCATTCCAGCTTGCCGGTTCATTGTTCTAGGCGCTGCAAGGTTTGCGCCGTATTGATTCAGCATTTTTGCTGCGCCCGCTGCGCCTTGTTTAGTTGCCAGCAATGAGGATAGTAATCCCAAGGTTTCCCCCGCTACTTTTGGCGCTCCATTCTGTATGGGAGGTGTTAGGCCAACTTGCTCCATCCAGTCGCTACCCATTACGGGCTTTGGCCCAACTGGTACGCCAGCTTTTCTCAAAAGCCATGCAGCTACGTCAACAGGCCCGCTTACATTGGATGCAATGGTGTTGCTTGCTGATTGCGCTAGGTCGCCTGCGTTCTTTTTTAAGTCACGCTGGAACTGTTCATCTTGCAGTATTTCCAGAAGCGATGCCATGATTCATTCTCCACAATTTCCATGCTGTTGCTACACAATAGATAGCAACACCAAATCCAAGACACATAAACGAATTTTCGTGCCTATTTACCCCTGACGCAATAGCGCCTATTGATGTTACAGCCATTCCTATTCGCTGCAATAGTGTGTCTTTGAACTTGCACGAAAGCACGCCAACAATACAGGCCGATGCTACGCAAAGCATAGCAAGCATAAAGACCATACATTACCTCTTAAAAAACTTTTCAATGAGGCCGTTTGTAATTCTTTTGATCTCAAGAGTTGTTATCCCTTCGTGAACTTTTGCGACTATCGCCATGCCGAATAAACCAATCAGAAACCCGACAAGCCCGACAGATTCGCTCATGTGGATTAGTCTTGCAACGTAGTCGCTTGAATAGTATGACAACACCGCACCGCCAGCAGACATAGAAAGTCTTTCGGGAAGTGTGCCATTGATGAAGTTAAGCGAAACCAAAGCACCAGCGACAGAAGCGCCTACTTTTGCAATAGTTGGGTCAACGTCTGCCGCCATAATCACCTCAAGAATAGTAAGTTGCTCGCGGCGACGCCGCATGTAATCGCGTTGGCCGCAACGCGCCCTTCTTTGGGTACTTCGTCACGCTGAAGAATCCATGCAAAACCAGCTTTGAACGCGATGAAAGGTAGCCAGCCATGCGACATAAGCCCCTTCATTAACGGGTTTGATTCAACCCCCGCGCCGCTTGTGATCGCAATTTTTGTCGTCACCACATCCGCAGCTTGACAAGCCACAGCCGTGTTTTTACTCTCAAGCGTTGCGCAGCCTGAGAGCAGAATGGCAATGGCAATAATGATGGCACGCATATTAATTCACAGATCGGCAAGTCTCAAACCAATTTGTACCATCATGGATAAAACTGATTGTTGTGTTAATCGCACCAGTCAGATTACCAGCCATACGAAGGTTTGTGCCATCAACTAAGGTCGTATTTGCATTACCAAACATCACTGTCAATCGTTGACCAGTTTTTCCACCTGCAATACTTGTTACATTTGTTGCTGATGAATTGTTGAACATCACTAAATCTTGAAGACCGGGAAGCGTAGGTGTTGCGCTGTTGTCGCTAATCATCGTCGGGAACGCTGAGTAATACAGAAGCGTGTTCTGCATGAAGTTCTTTTGAACTGTCCCGCTAATGTCGCCACCCAAGAGATTGACAATACACCCTGCTGTCTGTGTTAATGATGTGTAACGCACATTAAAGAGATTTGCCGCTGTACTAGCGCCGATTGTTATTGCTTGCACTTCACTTTGCGCGATGCTGAAATTGCGCACCGTGCCAGATGTCAAGATTGAGCCACCTTGAACACCACTCAACGAGCAGTTGACGGATGTTCCATTCAAGACAAAATCAGCACCATCCGTAGGCGATGCGTTGGTGTTTTCAAAGTGGGCACCGAAGAACTTCGGATTACACCCGGTTGAGTATACGAGAGACTTTGTGAAATACCCTTGGAACGTGACCCCGTAAAAGTTTGCTTCAAACAGTGTTGAGCCACCTGTTCCTGACGTTGTATCAATCTCAATTGCTCGTTGAATCGTCCCCGCGCCGGATGACCCGACAACTTCCACGCCATGCCAATTGACCGCATTGCAGGCATACTCAACACGAATACCCACAGTAGCAGATTGGTAGACTTTCAGGCTTTGAATTCTGGATGTCTGGAAGTTTGTGCCCCAAAGTCCATATGCCCAACGTCCTGAACCAGATGCAGTAATGTTAACGCTTTCAATTTCGTCATTACTTGCGCCAAGTGTTTTATTGCTGATATTGATCGCCTTGCCACCGCTTGCATTTGACGTGCGAATTTGCAAATCAGCTAAACGGTATTGCGCATAGTTTGCCGAAACGACAATACCATCAGTCGCCCCCGTGAAATTGATAATGCTCGATTCTCGGCCTTGCCCCTGCAATACACAATTATCCGGTACTACCACAGCAGCAGAACTATTTGAAGTGCCAGCAGGAATGGTAACAGTTCCGCCGCCATTTGCAGCGACAAGATTTAGCGCGGCAGTGATAGCGGCGTTGTCGTCTGTGCTTCCGTCTATCTTTGCTCCTGCCATCGTCGTATCAATATCAATGGTATTGACGCGAACCCATACGCCATTTGTTCCAGAAGCAGTTTCACCAGTGCCAGCAAGAAACGCAGACAGAGACTGAGAACCAACGCCCGGAACAGTAGGGCTGATTACTGTGATGCCGTTGTGTGTTGACTTTGCCTTACTCGCATTCCAGACAAACAAACCGCCACCTTGAGGGCCGCGATTTGTTGCCGCGTATCCGTTGTAAAAGCTCACGCAGTCATAATAAACGCCGTCTGTAGTTGGGATGATCCCCGCAAGGTTTTGAATGGTGTTGCCGCCGCTGTTACCAAAATCAGCCGCGCTAACGGATTCTCGCATCTTTTCGGCAACCGTCCTAACCTCATCTCCCTCTGTTGTGTAACTAACCAAATCAGCACTGAATTTGTACGGCATGGAAAGTTCTGAATAAACCTGAGAGCCTTTTTTGTCTCGCACAAGAATAGAGTAGTCGCCGGATGTGTAAAACATCGCGGGCGAACCATTGCGCGAAGGGTATCCGTTGATTGTGCGGATTGGCTGCTCTGCCGTGATTGTTAAATCCTCATCCCAATACACAGTTTGAGGGTTGCCAATAGGCTCTAGATTGACTGTGCCAACATAGATATAACCATTCTCAAGAGGGATTCCAGCCGTATCAGCAAAAAAAGGATATGGAGGTGTTACTGATTGGGTCATGGCTGGCCTTTCTTCAATTCGCTTGCAAAGTTGATTGTTCGGTCTATCTTTTGTTTGATTGCTTTTTCTTGCGCTACACTTCTGAGAGCGCGAAGCGTACTCATTACTGGTAAAGGCAAACCAGTTGCAGCGCCCATTGCGCCAGCTTCGCCTAGTGCGGAGATAAGCGTTAGAGCCGTGCCGCTGGTGTTGACCAATGTTCCGGGCGGTACTGTTTCAATCCAGTTAGCCACATCAGCAACATCTCGCACGGTTTGGGCGCGTTGTTTGCCTAGCACAAGATCAAGCCTGCCGTTTGCATCCAATGTCTTAACAGCATCGCCCAACTTCGCAGAACTAAACATAGCTTGATCTGCGGAACCAGTGGCGCGAGAGGTTGCACGTTCTTGAATATGGCGAATCGTGGCAGCTTGCAGGTCTTTCCAAGCGTCCGGGCCTTCGCCGCCAGTTGTATGCAAAACACGTTTCAGAAAAGTGATTTCGTCAGGGCTTGCGCGAAGTATTGAATTGCGGAAAACCTCGTCAGCGTACACACGACGATCATCAGAACCGCGCTTCGTCTGCAAAAGGTCTTTCACAATAGCGCGGTTTTCAAATTTGACAGCTTGCATACGGCGCTGCGCATTGGCCTGTTTCAGCAGTGGGCCAGCATATGGATCAATCTGCGCGTCAATCAGGTTTTTCATTACTGCCAACTGCCTGCGTTCTGTTGCATTTGATGGAGATATTTCGCTAATCTCTCTACGAATTTTTGCAAAATCGCTCACCGTCATTCCCGGAATTTGCTGATATGAATCAGCACCAACACCAGAAAAAGGTGAATTGCTTGATTTTGTTAAAGTGTCTTTTTTAAGTGATATTTCACCGCTGCGGTCAACTTCACCAAGACCTAAATGGGCAATTGACCGCTTAACAGAATCAATTACTTTTGTTGAATCAACGCCATAAGGATGGCTGTTTAACCATGATTCAAGAGTTCCATTAAATACATCTTCACCAAACTGGATCATCACAGGACGAGCAACATCCACCATATTGTTAGCCTCTGGTGATTTATAAAACTGGTTATACATTGCCCGCGTTTTGGCTTTCTCTTTGTCCCAACCCTCAGACAAGGCGCGGATAACACGATCTCCAGCCGTTGATGGTGATACAACGCTTGACCCTGTTTGATCTGCAATAGCGTCAAAGTTTGCCAACACATCACGATGCGCCCGTTCTTTTTGTTCGCGCAACGCTTGACCGCTTTGACGTTTGATCTGATCCCTCTCAAAAGCCAAAATATCAGGGTTACGGGTCAATTCGCCACCAGTCAGAGACACAGACACGGGCAAGCTCTCTGCGGTAGTCATGCGGCGCATCACATCCGGCAATTGAGCACTACCTGCCGAGGCTTTGCCAAAGGCTTGTTCTGCCGCTTGTGACAGCGCATCACCACCAGACATAGATTCACGGGCTTTCGTTGCAATGTTTGCAATGCCTTGTTCTGCGGCGCGTCCAACTTGAGCACCACGCGCCAAAGCCGCATTGCCTGCCACTTGTATCAACGGCACTTGTTGGGCAATTGCACGGCTTGCACCTTGGCCCATTCCTACCAATCCCATAGGGCCAGCAATCACGGGCGGGAGTTTCGCCTCTTCCATGAATTGCGCCACGTTTTGCAGCGTTGCAGCGCCCTCTTGAGATGGTTTGTATGTCATGCCCTGCATAACACGCTGGAAGGCTTGTTCAGGCGTTTCTTGCCCTGTTCCTAGGGCTGCGTTATATGCCGCCATAGCACCGGGGACAACACCAACAGCGGCAGAGCCTGCGGTTAGTGCTGCTTCGCCAATTCCTTTAAGCGTTGTCGGGCCTGAAACCGTTTCAGCCAGTATAGGCTCACGCCCTAGGTCTTGGTATGTAGTTCCGGGGATATTCGCGCCGGGTTCTTTTCTTGCGCGAACAATCTCAGCCCCGAGAATACGGGCATATTCCATATTCCCGGCGTTGTAGGCTTTTTGCAGGCCTTCTTCAAGTTGCGCAATCGTTGCCATTACTTCATTACTCCCAATTCACGGAGAATGTCATCAGTTGATTTGCCGCCACTAGGACGTGCTGAAGGTGTATCAGGGATGGAGTCAGGAGCGCCATATTTTTTAGTCAATGTTGCTCTTGCTTTCAGCATCAATCTCTGGGCTTCTTTTACGTTGTCAGTAAATTGCTGCTCAGATTGAGCGCGTGACAAATTGGTTAATGCGGCGCGAAGCTGCTCACCCTCTGCGTTACTTAATGAGCCTGTCCCCTTCATAGCGGGGATTTGACTCAAGAATGCTTGAGAGCCTAATGTATTGATAAGCGCAATTGCATCAGCAGATTTATCGCTAAATGGCGCACTTCCACCGGGGATACGGCCTTCAATTGCTCCAAGAACTCGCGGCAATGCTGGATTTTGAAGCAATCGATCAGCAGTGTTAAGGAAGTTGTCAATTGTTGCTCTGCCTGATTCCAGATCGGATACGCGCTGTCGTGCCTCTGTTCCAATTTTGTCTTGCATCTCTTGTATTTTTAGCCCAAGTTCCTGCCGTTTAAGCACGTTGGTTTCACGAGAGATAGCCGCATTCAGTGCTGCAATGCGGTTTTTTTCCTTGTCGCTGGCAATGTCATTTTTGACTTTCTCCAAATCCCAAATTGCTTTTTGCTCTGCGTATTGAGCTTGTACGCCTTTTGTTTTTGCTTCAGCTTGTGACTGTTGCAATTCAGATGGAGCTTTTTCAGCGGTACGTTGTTCACCTGCCATTTTTGCCCATTTATCAGGGTCAACAGCAGACAAAGCAAGCCCAAGATTTGCGCCAATCAAATCAGGGGCAGAATCCAGAGCCTGACGCATGATCTTGAACTGAGTTACATCACGCCCTGCGTTTTGGTTAGCCGTGATTTGATCGTCAACAATCTTTTTGGCTACATCAGGAGCGCCGTTACGAATGGCGTTGAATGCTTGAACTCCTAGCGTAAAAGATTCTTCTTTCTGCGCTTCGTTTTGTACTTTCCATGCGTTAGTAAACGCATCTTTTACTTGCGGATACTTGGCCGTAATCATTGCCGCGCCGGAGGCTGAGGGCTTCATGAAATACGACTGAATATCTTGCTGGTATTGGAGTTGAGCCTGACGCGCTTGCTCTTGGGCTACGCGTTGTTGCTCCATCTGATTAACAGCTTGACCAAGCTGCAAGCCTTGCACATAACCTTCAAGCGGCTGCGCAGTTGGTACGGTGTAGTCATAAGGCGCTACCATTTTTAACCCCCATATCCCGGAATGCCAATTGCAGAACCAAAAGCACCCGATGACAAATAACCACCATCAGAAGGCGTAAACGATCCACCTGAACCGCCAAACAAGTTTTTAAACAATCCTGAGCTTTGCGCATAGCCTGCAAGCTGTCCGGGGATTTGATACAAGCCCTGCATGGCCTTGGCGCTACCAAGAATTCCACCAGCTTGTGCAGCACCTGCCTGCCCTTGCAATGCTGCAATCTGCGCCGCAGAGTTCAATCCGCCTACACCAGTCTGTGCTGCGCTTGCTTGCCCGATTTGCGCAAGGTTTTGCGTAGTGGTTTGCCCGAGCGATGTAAGACCGCCGAGACGTGAGTATTGCTGGTTAATCAAGGAGTTAAGCAACTGAGGACGGAACTGTGCCAGAGCCGCCTGAGTGTTGCCACCACGAAGCCCGCCAGTTGCAGATGCGTTTTGCAGCAAAGCATTTTCTCCTTGTTGCGTGAGCGCCTGCATTTCGGGCGACTGTGCAATTTTGTCGATTGCCGATTGCTGCGCAGCGCCACCAGACAGGCCAATTAAGGCTTGCTGTTGCGCCAGTGCAGGAGCGCCTGCTTGTGCGTATGGCTGCAAATTTGTGAGGCTTGCAGTTCCTTGATTTACATAAGGTCGCAGCAATGCCTGAAGAGCGTCGAATTGTCTGCGCTGCTCCTCAATACTGTTTGCTGAAGCCTGTGTTTGCGCGGCGGAAGCGGCTTGCGATGCGTCTGCTGCTGCATTGCTTGAATCAATGCTTCCACCAATTGATGCGCCGATTACTCCACCAATACCAGGAGCAATAGCGTTTCCAATAATTCCACCGACTAGACCGCCCATGATTTCAACTCCATACTAACAAAGCCGTTTTGCTCTTCAACCGGTTTGAATCCAAGTCGTTGCGCAAAACAAATGCTTTTTTGGTTGTCCTTGTGGGCTTTTGTGCGGGCTTTACCGAACCTCTCGACCAAACCGCCCACTACGCGCCGCAATAAGCCTTTTGTTGCCCATTGCCCATGCTTTTCAGGAACTACAAAACAATCAATTTCGTTTCCAGAAACAATAAAACACCCGCCGTTAAACGGGTAAATTTCGCATGTGCTCTCAAGGATTGAACGGGCTTTTTCGTCCGGGCGAATGCCGTAATATTTCTCAGTCGTTGACTGTATTACTTGCCAGACTTGATCGGAGATTAGCGCCATTCCTATGCCCCTAGAACATGGCCGCTGGTTGCCTTATCTCAGCGGTCACAAATATACCAGATTTTTATAAAACAAATCAAGTAATTTCTCGCCCATTTGCGCGAATTGTCAAAGATGTTGCAGCGCCTGCTAATGTGGATATAAATCCACCAGACTCTAATGATTGCCCAACCAACTCAGGACAATGATAAGTTTCACCGGGCGCAATTGATTTTGAGCTAATCAACAAATTAGCAGAGCTAGCAGAGCCGCCCGAAGTAACCAAATTAGCCGAAAACGTAACGTTTCCAGAGGTTGTATTTGTCACTTTGAAACTATCAATAATTGTTTTGCAATTAGTTGCTGTGTATTGAGTAGTTTGTGCATTCTCAGCTTGTTTTGCTGCAATTAGAACTTTTACGGTTACTGTCATGGCATCACCTCTTAAATATTGTTGCTCACGGTTACGATGATTGAAGGAATTGCTGGAACAGGAGCCGCAGCAGCAAAGGCCGCTAATTGCACCGAAGTATCACTGACTGCAAATTTAAATTCAGCGTAATCGCCTGCTTTCAAATCCAAGAAGAAATTAGCAGCACTAAATATCTCTGCGTTATTGCCTTGGACTTGAATTTGACTTGCTGAATTGGCTACATCCGTACCATTGATTGCAGACCAAATCCAAAAATTAGCAGTTCCACCAGTTGATTTATCTAGTTGAATTGAAAACTGAAAGTCATAAACTCCCGGTTCATCAACATAAATTCTTGAGGTTGTCGCACCGATGTAAACACCCTTGCTTAATGAAGTGGTGTTATAGGTGATCGGGTAAGCCGTGTTTGCTACTGCCGCTGTTTGCGTGGTCGTATCCAAAAACATGCCATGCCGCGACCGCTTTACTGGAGGTGCAGGAGGAGCAGTCAAGAGCATATCCAAGTCGTGCCGGATGCCGCTTAAATCTGATTGTTGCGGGATGGATAGGGCAAGGTCTTGGGCTACCTGAGATAGCGTGTTTAACGCTTGCTCTGGGCGTGTACTGGTTAACGAAACCTCATGCGCTAAAGCAGAGAAAAGAGCTAATGCTTCCTGAGCGGTGAATTCTGCCGTATCAGCGGATAGCGTGACTTCCTCTAGCTGGTTGTCTGAAATAGTGTTAGCCGTACTAAACAACTGTTCAAACTGTTTGATGGACTCAGCATCAGGCAGAAACTTTTCCAATTGAGCGCGGGATAGCTTTAACCTCATTCCAAAGCCTCCACAGTTGCCTCAAGCCGCGCAAAACTTGCATGTGCTTGGCTAGTCCCTCTGAATCGCTGCATTCTGAGGTAGTCCATCTTTCCTTGCTGCAACCATGCAAGGCGCTTCATACGTGCACCCGGCGCGCCAGCAGAGATATAGCGGTCTTGGCTCCATGTTTGGCCATCAACAGAATAGGACGTACTTATTCGCGCTTCTTCTGTTGCGTAGCCAGTTAATGCTACCAATTCAAGAGCATGGAATATTGCCCCTTTGCCTTTGTTGTAGGCAATTGATGTGCCAAACTCCCAGCGAACATTACTACCCCATAGGGTAGAAACATCGCGAGTAAGCCTTCCAATTTCTGTACCGTATCCGCAATACCAATCGCCATAACAAAAAACAAAGTTAAGCGCCTGATATGCGGAAAACCCGCTTAGAGTGGTCGTTAAAACATGCCAAACCGCAGTGCCGAATACTTTAGATGCGCCTGCGTCAAATACTAGCGTTTTATCAGGCAAACGGATATAGAGAAACTCATGCGACTTATCAATGCGTGATTCAACTTTAATAGACTGAATTTCAGCTTCTGTATAACTCGCGATGATTTCGTCAATCTCTTGAGTAGAGATTTTCTGCGTTTGTCCATTGGCGCCAATGTAAACAGATACCCCCTCGTTTCTACCAGAGCCAACAAAAGCAATTGAATCTAGGAACTTGCAGCAGGCAAACGTGCCAACTGCACCTTTCATTATTTGCGCACCTTCAATGCGTTGATATGGGAATAAATCGCCGCCTACGTTGTCGAAAGCTTCAATGGTATAGCGATTGACAGCATGAGGCTCATTCCTTAGCTTAATCAATGCTTTAACAGGGTCAGGATCAGCCTCTGAACTTCCGTATTTCAAAGGGTTAACACTTGTCGGGTCATTTAGCTCTGTGACGATTAGGTTATCACCATCGGTCGTCATAAAGTAACCGTCAGTGAAACAGAAATGAACTACCGTTCCCAAGTCTGGGTCTGTGACTTGCGTAAGCGTCGATCCATCCCAATAGAAAAGACTCCCACTAGAAGCAATCGCCAGACGATCAAAGGAGTAATCAAGAGTGACATATCCAGAACCCCCAACATCGCCTAAAGTCGTTACAACACCCGCGCTAGACACAGACACTAGCTTCGTGCCCATAACGCGATACATCACGTCATTCCAGGCAATACCGCCTCGATCATCGCCGGGGCCAGTGGCAAACGATGTAACACCATCAGCAGGACGCAAATAACCCTTGCTAATCCCTTGCTCTTTTGGGACTGGAACTAGGTTAACCGGGTATGAGACACGAAAATCAGCGTTTTCCGTGTAGATACCGCTGAGAATATCGACTTGCATTAGCCGATACGCCAGTTTGTGCCATCGCTGAAAACGGGCACTTTGTTAGAGCCACCACCAGCTACAACGCTGTTAAATGTGGTTGCGTTTGCGTCAGTTACAAAAGATCGCGCACCAACGCCAGCGGTAGAAGCACTAAACAGATTTGCAACTGTCACGCCCGTGGTTTTCACGTAGTTAGTCGCCACAAGGCTATCGGCTTCAACGTCATCAAAGTTAGCTTGCAACCAATCTTTAATCGTGGTTAGCGTTACTTTGCGAGAATCGCCAGCGTCTGAGGAATAAACAGGAAATTGCAGCCCTGCGGATGCTGTATCAATTTCGGTCAATTGGTTAATCGTTGCCATGTTTTCCTCACAAATCTATGTTTCCATCCAAACCCGTTGAAAGTGGGTCTGTAGGTGGTTGTAATGTTGGGCTTGTATTACGCCAGTATTTATTTCCTGACCCTGCCAATGTCGGAAATGAATATTGCATTTCAGAAGGTATAAGCGTTTTTGACAGCAGCGCGTCATAACCTTGTTTAGCTGCTACTTTTATTTCAATGGAAACCGCTTTCCCATAGGCTGGGCCTAGACGTACTGACAAATTATTAATGATTGCTGAATTAGCCGAATCAGTAACATTTGTTTCTGAATCCAGATCGGAATTTTCAGGCGATGTAGGCAATGGATAACCTAGGCGAATACCCAAAGCATTCCATTCAGCCATCATTGCATCAAGTTTACGAAGCGCACGCTCCCATTGATCGGCAGACAGTTCAAAGGCGTAAGTCGCAAGACCTAGGCCGTCAAACGCTTCTTCAATGAATTGGCGCTTCGTGTAGCTCATTTTGTTGCCTCATCAATCTTTGACAACAGTGTTTTGTCGGATGTGCGACCATCAAACTTAATGCCTAACTCGTTAGCTTTAATCTCAAGCTCTGCTCGAGTAGGTGCGTCTGCGCTCTCTGCTGGTTTTACGCTTTGCGTTTCGGCAACAGCTTGAGGAGAATCAAGCCAACCATCAGCCAGATATTCTTTAACCTGCTCATCTTTTACGACAATGGTTTGCACCATTACACCGTGCAATTTTTCTTTGCCGCCTGATTTGTAAAGCATCGTGCTCATTTTTTAGCCTTTTTCTTTGCCTCTTTAGCAACGCTCAAAGCAATAGCGACTGACTGCTTTTGAGGTTTGCCTGACTTGATTTCCTTTTTGATGTTTTCGGAAACCGTCTTTTTGGAATAGCCTTTTTTCAGCATGTCACTTCCTTTATGGAAAGAGAGGGGCCGAAGCCCCTCCATTTATCAGGTCTGGTTTTCCAGCATGATGCCAGCCAACTCAGGATTGAGCACAGCGGCGTTAGCCCAGATAAACATGCGGTATTTAGCCACAAGCGTATCCACGTTGGAATCAGACAGCATCACGATCTGGATGCCAGAATCGGTCGTAGCCTTGCGGACTTTCTTACCAGTGCTCTCGAAAGGCTCTGTATTGAAGTCAGCATGCAGGATTTCGACTGCGGGTTTCTCGTAGAACACGGACACAGGCTTTGTGACGATGTTCTTGATTGTGATAGCAGCGTTATCGGCTGGTGTAGTGTTGACGTTCGCATAAGCCTTTTGAGCAGCGGAAGAGCCGTCAGCAGGAACAATGGCAGGACTGATAGTCCAGTTACCACCGCTAATAGCCATAATGCGGAATGTTTTCAGTTGACCGGTGGACTGCTTGTTGATTTGACCAACAGCATACACACCAGCAATAGTAAACACATCGCCCACAGCAGCATTAGCGCCAGTATCGACTGCCAGAGTCTGCGTACGGTTATCTACTGGCAAACCAGCAGAAGTAGCGGCAGGAGTGGTGTATTGGTTTGCACCGTTCACCAAATAGCCGGAACCAGTCGAACCCGTCAAAGTCTTGGCGTAGTCAACGCGGAAGGTATCAAAACCAGCCACAGGAGGCAGAGCGGAACGAGTGTAAGCGTCCATTGGAGCGCCTGCCATCGTACCACGGCTTGCCAGATTACCAGCCATGTTCTTTGCCATGCGGGGATTCAGCAGCATCACGCGCTGGCCTTGAGTGCATTGCTGTTCAAGCATCAGGGCATCAGCTTCAGCGGCATCATCGTATGTATCAATGGAAGTAGTGTTAATCACTGCCAATGTGCCATAGTCAGCAATCGCGCCTGCAACCAGAGTATCCACTTTGTTAGAAAGCAGTTTCTGAGTTGTAGCGACAATATTTGCCATGATGTGAGGATTGTTCAAATCCACACCAGTCAGCGACACAGGCACGTTACGAATGTGCGACTCTGTGAGAGTGCTAGGGACGGTCAGCTCTGTCAGGTCTTTGTAGCTGGACGACATATCACGACCGTCAACCACCTCAGACATGAGAGGCATAGGGCGATAGAACGTCTGACCAGACTCGGCAAGAGCGCCGGACGGGGCTTTGTACTTAGATACGTTTTTGGCTGTGACGTTAGATGCGTCAAAACCAGCAACAACATCCTCGAAGAAGATGTCAACTTTTTTAGAAAATGAGTTTGCCATGATCGGCTCCTTAAAAAAATGAGGTTTAAATGCCTTGCGGCGTTCTTACTCATCCTTTAGAGCCGGATGGAGGCTTTCGCTGCCCGTGAGGTGGGCGAGTCCGTGCAAAATATTATAGGGGAATTAAATCCCCTGTCAATTATTTTTGATTTGCTTTGCGAAAAGCGATAACCTTATTAAAGTTACCTGTCTTTTCAGCCTCTGCGCGTAATTCTGCCAATTTGCGGTCGTAATTGCTTCCGGCAGTTGCTCCAACAGAAACAGTTTTTTCGGGAGGTGGAGGGGTCTTTTTCATTACAGTACCTTTCATTTTTGCGCGGTATTCATTCACAGCAAGGGCAAATCGAATAGGGTCTTTGATTTCAGACAGCTTTTCCAATGCGTTGTAATCCTTGCCAATTGAATAAACGATTGCGGCAGAATCATCAAAGCCTTGCAGAATTACGGTTTGCTGCACTTGGCTTAACGCAGCGTTAATCATGGCCTCAGATTCTGCAAAATCAGGCGCTTTCAATTCTTCGCGCTGTTTGGAGTAGTGCTGAACGCGGCTTTGCCATTGCTCTTCAATGATCTGTTGTTCGCTCTTTACTTTTTCCTGTTGCGCGTCAAATTCCCGCTTTTCGGTGTACCACTTATCAATCTCTTCGTCGAATTTGTCTTGATCGTAATCAATGCTTGGGTCGCTCAATTTTGGGCGTTGACGAAGATTAACGGTTTGCACGTCCTGAGTTTTCAGCTTTTCGCGCAGTTCCCGCAGTTCTTTTTGCTGTTCTGCGTATTGCTTGCGCAACTGCTTTACCCAAGGGCGCTCAGTCTCTTCGGTTTTCTCTGGCAATGTTTCAACAGGTGTTTCTTCCTGATCCGAAGCTACAGGCTCTGATTCTGTTTCAGACTCTGTTTCTGCTTCAGTGATTTGATCTTCTTCTTCAATCTCGTTTTGTACTTCCTCGGGTGTTTCATTTTCAAGCATTTGGCGCTCCATACTCGCTGGCTACGGGCAGCGGGGCCGCTTGGCTCAGGGATTGAGCCAAATTCATCAAGTGTTCTTGCTGGCTAATGTCCATCGTGGACATAGTTTGAGCCGTTTCCGCTTTAGTTTGCTCTGCTTTGGCAATGGTCAGCACAGTGTCAGCGTTAGCCTTCACAGCCTTAGCTTCAGCTTCACGCGCTGCGGCGTTCAGGTATTGCGTTTGCGCGTCTGGGGCTTGGCCTTGCATCTCTTGCATGAGTTGCTGCGCTTCTTCCTCTGTTGGCTTCAAAGCTCCCAACTTAATCAGCTTTCGGCGGTAATATTTATTCACATCCTCAGAACCTTCCACATCCATATTCATCATGGCAAGAGCCTCAAGGATTGTTTTTGTTTCAGGGTCTGTTGCTACAGCATTCATAGCGGTCAGATTCTTAACTGCCGCCTGACGTTTGGATTGTGAAGCTGGGCCAATTGTTGCTGTCACATCAAATTTTGCATCATCCAAATTGTTGATAACAGTTGTCTTTCCTTCGTTTGTCGCCATCAATTGATGGAGTTTCGCGCTAGAAGGTGTTCCGTTCTCATCAATCAGTTTGACGTTTCGATCATCCTCTACGTAAATTTCTTTAGCCATTGATAGCCAAATCTCTGCGCTGCGCTTGTCTGCTTTGGCGTAGTTTGAAAGGTAGATAAACGATTGCATATCTACGCGAGTCTGGATTAGTTCTACTGCTTGCGCAGAGATATTGCTAACCATCTTGTCAGCGCCATTAGATACGCCTAACAAATCCTGAAGATCACGCTCTGCCACTTCAATTAAAGCAGCAATTGCAGGAGGAATAGAAGGTGGTTTTGTGTAGCCTACTGGCCCTGCGGCTTGTTGCGTTCCATCTGCTCCGGTGATTTTGTTAACCAGCATGTAAGGGTATTTATTAACAATGTCATTGCTCCACATATCAGAATGACCTTGCATCTGCTCGGGTACAAAAATAGGCTTCTCAATTGGAGATAACGAGGCAATTTCAACCAATTTAGAACGAAGAATATTGCCTAATCTTGCTGAGTCTTTGCATGTGCGAACAATGCCAGAGAATCGCTCGATACCACCAATAAACCAGCGTTTACCGTAAATAGGAACAATCGGAATTTGATCGCCAGCAATATAACCACAATCCTCTAGGACTTTGTTTCCATCAAGAATGTATTTATGAACCTTGCGTTCTTTGATTGTGCGCTCTGATACCTTTTTATTTCCAATGGCGTTAAATGTTGCTAGCGTTTCCTCGTCAAGATCGTCAATCTCAATCTTTTGCTTGTTGCCTGCTACATCTTCATAAATAGCAATTTTGCAGTCTTTGTATTCAACTTCGTAATACTCGCACAACCAGATGTAATCTGTTGATGCCCAATCAAACTGCAATCCATATTGTTGATAATTCCATGAGGTTGAATCTTCAATCCCGTATTCATCCTCATATTCACCTTTTGTTTTAGGCGACAAAACCCAACATTTTTTTGCGTCTGACTTGTCTTGCCGTTTAGCGCCTAGATCGAAAAATACACGGCTTTCTGCTTCGTAGATTGGCTCAAATTTAATTCGTTGATTTTCGTTTTCAGGGTCTGATTCATCTTCATAGCATGAGCGCAATCGCCATGCGCCGAATCCACCTGCGCAAGCCTCATCAAATGCTCCGTCTTTAGCTTCATCTGCATTCGAATCTTTCTCGTCAGCACGCAAAAGCCCGTTGCAGAATTGAGCAAGTTTTGAATTGTCAGTTCCGTCTTTTGATGTAAAGTCAATCTCAATTCTGTTATTTCTATATTCTGCATAGACTTTTAACAATGCCATTTGAATCTTATTAGATTCAAACTTAGGGGCATTCTCAAACATATCACCAACAACACCTTCCCAACTTGCGCCGGGCAGCGCTACAAATCGCCTATCTTCAGCGCATAGATCACGCTCTTCTGATACAGCAGACCATACAAGATCAAATTCCTTAATGGCTGATTCGTGAATATCTTTGAGATTGCGTTTCATGATTTACCACTTACTAAACATTGGTGTTGGAGTGAATTGTACGGGTTTTGCGACATTATTTGCCCTTCTTGCTCCCTCACAAGCATATCTAAGTGCATCAATAACGTGATTTTTCTTATCTTCCAGAATTGGAAGAACTTTCCCAGTTAAAGGGTCTGTTTTATAGCTGTAATGGGTTAATTCATCTATTGTGTGTTTACAGCGAGAATGTACGACTATTTCAAATGATTTAAGCCATTCAATGCCATCCTCTACGGATTTTGGCCCTTTTACTGCCGCCATAATCTTGGGAAACCCGTTATTCCTCATGTGCGAAATAGTCTCAGGTCTAGCCGAATCAGCAACGATAGGCCATTTTTCAGATTCTGGCACGGTCATAAACAAGCTAGGCGTGTCCATGATCTCGCACCCTACCATGTAAGCCTCATGGTCAATAAATAGCTTTCTGCCAACGATATGACAACGGACTAACACTGTAGGGTCAACAGCAAATCCCCAGTCAGCACCTAAACGATGGACAGCATCATCAGGCGATTCAAAATCCTCAATTCCCCAATTCCTGAATACCTTAGTGTCTGAGCGTTGGAGATACTTACCCTCCCAAACGTGCGCAAATTTATCAGGGTCGCGTGAACGGTCGTACTCCATCTCACGGCGAAGCACATCAGGAAAGTGAGGGTTGTCACGGTAGTTAACCTCGATCACTGCGCTATCAGGAGGAGGCTTATCCCCTCTTAATAGAGTATCAATAGGGTCTGTGTTTTGTGCTGGATTCCAGCTTGCCCAAATCTGGCTATTCGGCTTTCTAATTGTCGGGCGCAATAGATCAAGGCTTCGCTGGCTTAGGCTTTGGGCTTCTTCGATCCATGCTGCGTCAAACCCTTCCAGCGACTTAATCGAGTCTGCCGTGTGGTCTTGCATGCCTTGGAAAATGATTAGTGAACCAGTCTTTCCAATGATCTTGTTTTGTTGGACTTCAAATAGATGCCCAACTCCCAATTCTTCAATCTTGATCTCAATCAGCTTTTTAACCGATTGGTCTAGAGTCTTTTGAACCTCTCGGACACAAACCAAATGGAATTTTTCTGTCGCTGCACGTTCTACAGCCAACTCAGCAAAGAAATGAGATTTACCAGAACCACGTCCACCATGAGCGCCTAGATACCTAAGATTAGGTTTAAGCAGCGGCTTAAATACTCTAGGCGTTGGTATTTCAAGCTTCATTGTGGTCAATGATCTTTCGCACTACTGCTGTAACCGCAACAGGCCCTCCGCCTTCACCCACATGCTCAGTCCGATTTAGCTTAGGTGCGGCATATTCAGCCAGTTTTGCCAACAAATCCAATGCTTTTTCAGGAGCTGGTTTTATTCCATGCTCTAATTGACCGTTAGCCACTTGCGATAGCCACAATTCCACGTTTGTGCTATTTCGCTCTAACAATTGAGTAACAGTCTCTTTGAAAGCGATTGTTGCCTTATTTGGCGTACCTTTAGCCCTGCCGCCATATTTCGGCAATCCTTTAGGTCTTCCAACTGTTCCATTAGCCATAAATCTCTCAGCGAACTACTATGGTTTTATTGTCTCTTTTTTACTACATTTGTCAAGTCCCCAGTCTTTTGATGTTCTCTCGATTATTTTCTTCAGTGTGTCGCTCATGTTTAACTTTTCTTGTTTTCTATACATGTTTTGTTCAATGTGTATAGGTTTTCGTGTTTTTTATGCAGATCAATGCCTAAGTTGACGAGATAACTATAAATTCACCTCAAAGCCTCCCCCTACCCCATTGAACTAAATTCAATCAGGATTGAGAGAGGAAGTTCTCACCCCACTAATGTGGACAATCATGCTAACCATAAGTTAGTCCCCAGGCTTGATTGTGCAGCCAGCCCCACGGATTGTTACGGATTTGCACCGGGCGGTATCTCTACCCCTTACCGTGTAATCGGTTTGTCTGAGTGCGGCCCCGATTGATAGGCCCGTTAGCTAACCCGCTCTGAGGGGTTTAGCAGCCACAAAACAAAAAACCCTGCCTAGGAGGCTTTAGGCTTGGTGGCCGCATACAACGGGTAACAATCATTCCGCTGTAGCTTTGACGAAGCCTGCCTAGGCAGGGTATTCTATTTGCTTGATTGTAGCTAAAACGGTTTACCACGCCGTTTATATTTACATTACACCATAACTGACCTATATTGTCAACAAAATAGGTCAGTTAGGGAAATTACTTAGTAAATAATCAGCAACTTTACATTTGCGTAAGCCACAAGTCAGTTTCAAGCCTAATAATTCACCCATGCCAAGCAATAACGCAAGGCAATAACAGGAGCCACAAAATGAGCGCATACAGACACTGGAATGACGGTCGGCAATGGATTCGCATAATTGACGAAAACGGCAATGAATGGGATGAGCCAATCTCTGGCTGGACTGAAATACTCAATTTGACAGATGGAAGCGCACAATACAGACATGGCGCAACAAATCGTGTTTGTAAAGCCATTTAATAACAGGAGAAACCGAAATGAACAAAATTACCTACATGCCTCGGAACACAGGAGGCAAAGGCTGGACTGTTATTGAGAGAACAGGAAACCGGAAAATTGGCTACACAGAGAAAATAGCATCAAATACTGGTTTGACCATGCACACAGCATGCGCTATCGCCGCAACAATGCAACGCGACTACAACCGCAGCGGACAATCTCAGATTTAAGGTGAAATCAAAATGATCTACTCACACAAAAATCACCCACATCCACAAAAACTAATCAGTGGCTGGAAATTGGAAGACGGAAAAGTAACTATTTCCGGTTACGTGCTAGACCCTCAATTCATGGAGTCGTGCAGTATCGGCCTTGCTTGCAAGGATACGATTGAATACATCGAGGTCAAGAAAGCTATTGAAGCTCAGAATTTGCCTTGAGTTTTCTGGCAGCTTCACGGTAATGACGGGCTAACTCGATTAGCCCTTCTTTCGTGTATTTTCGGACTGTGTTATCAGACTCGATCATGTCCACAGCATCAAGGCCGATTCTTTCAACCAATCCTTTTCTGTAAGCAACATGATTGCCGCCTAGGTGGTTGTTACAGTATTTACATTGTCCGTTCACGTTATCTTCGACAAATCTCATATGCGGGGCGCTGCCTACTGATCTGTAATGCCCTGCGTCATAGGTGTTCGGCTCTGGCCCTAAAGGCTTTCCGCATGAAATACAAGGTTTGCCAATGTCACGCGATCGAATGAAGGCATTAAACGCGATTTGAGCCTTTTTCTTGAGTTCTGGCAATCCTTGCATGGATTCCAGCTTCTCGCGTGTTTTAGCGCGTTCTAGGAGTGTCTCTCTGGTTTGTTTCTTTTCTGCTTGTTCGCGTGTGTGAGATAAAGCGCAATCAGGACTGCACACTTTTTGTAGTGGTCTAAGCCTTTGATATTCTGATTTACAGATTTTGCAGATTGATTTTTTCATAATTAGCTAATGGTGGCCGGTGCTGATCCCCGGCTTGTGGGTGCACTTCGGATGCGTCCTCCACGGCTATCATCTTCACCATTGCGCCTCAGCTTGCGCATTCACCATCACGACTGTTGACTTCTCGCAATTCCCCGAAGGTACTTCCAGCTACGCCCGCAACGGCTGCGGGTGTTGCGCCCCGCCAAATCAACATGCGTGATGGCTCACATCACGGCGGCCACAACTATGTGCGGCCACGTCTTGTAATTCACCATCACGGCTGCGGACTGCTGTCCGGTGTCAAAGTCTGTTGCGGTCAGACACGCTGCCGCACTCTGTTTGCTCACCAGTCGCGCCACTTGAATGCTGGAACATCCTTGTCTTGAACATGGCTTCCAGACCATGCCAATCCGCGCCCGTGATGGTGTTGGGCACAACTCCAACTCAGTGCGTTCAATGTCAATTATAAATGTCTTTATGCTTTACTCAATAGGTGTTTACACTATGCTTTTGAGTAAGCAATCACTTGTCGTGTTCTGAGGATATCCTTGCTTCCCATTCCTTTAACTGCTCGAATATCCTCCCCTGCTTTTCTCTTGCTTTCAATACTGCTAGAGGTGTTTTTAGCATTATTCCGGGCTGTCTGTTCGTCAACCATTGAAATAGACGAAAACTTACGCCAGTTAAAAGCCGTGTTTGTTGATTTAGGTGTTCCGTCTGGCCATTTACTCATGGTGTGTGCCTCAGAAGAATCTGAATGCAGCCAGCGACAAAGATCACCGGAGCGCAGCAAATGCAGACCACACCAATGTCTCTCAACCAGTTGGGAATATAGGCGTTCCAGTCGTAAATGAGCAGGGCAATGGCGAAGACTGCCAAAGCTGCGGCGATGTATATTAAGGTCATTTGCCACCCCTTGCGCATCGTGCCATCTGCTTCTCTACTTCACCATCTACGTCCCACGCTTCATCTGCAACAACATAAGTGCGGATGACTTTTCTGCATTCGTTTTTCCAATGCTCTGCTTTCTCTCGCTCTCTCAGCACGGCGGCTGCTTGTTGGTCGGCGGTGTAGAGAGGTAATGGCCAACGGCGGACTGACATTTCCCATCTGACCTTTCCTAGATGGTTTTCAGCTACTGCCACAGGCTCCCCACTCCCTGCCAGCAGCTCTGCGCGGTAGTCGTCTTGTGTTTTCTGGATGAGGCGCTGGATTACGCCGTCAAACTCGGTTTTGTTATCAGAAATACCATCCCACCAAGCATTCAGCTCGGCCATGTTGTCTTTATCCATGATTCAGCTCCTTGAGTTTATTTTCGGCTGCAATTGCACCATCCGCCCACTCCGATGGCATTTCGGAAAAGAAATAGCTTGGCAGCCCGACCCACTCACGCTCAAGCGCTTCGCCAGCCGCCATGGCTGCCTTGAAATCAGCCACAAAACCAATCGCTTGCAGGCCATATTCCTTCAGGATGTTTTCGACGGCAGGCCACCAGGGGGGAGACTCATCCATCTTAGGCGCTGGTTTACGCTCGCAGTTCAGACAGCCCTCACCGGGAATCAGTGTTTTCCATCCGCACGCTTCGCAAAGCTCTAAGGCTTGCTGGTCGTATGTTGGTTCGCTGGATTGCACCTTGGCGATGACTAATTCTGCGTCTCTTGCAAGGCGGCCTGTCGAGTTGTCTTCAACAATTCGTTTTGCTATTGTCAGCAACTCATCCCGCTGCGCCTCAAGTGCTTGCAGTCTAGACCGCATCATGTCAGCTCGGTGCATGCCTAGCTCTTTTGTCTGAATGGTTTGAATCACCCATTGCGTTTTTTCAAGCCATTCAACAATTGTTGAGTTTGCGCTTTCCAGCTTCTTCGCCAGTTCTTCGGATTGTGGGAAAAACTGGCTCACGCCTTGGCCTTCTGCGCATTGCCGCCAGCCGTTTGTCTTGAGGTGTTCGATCCATTGAGCATCGCGGGCGGCTTCTATTGCTGCAAAATCGTTTCCTCTGATCCTGAAGGCAATTTCAGCAATCGCACGGCTGGCATACAGATGTGAAATTGCGTCAACCGCTTGTTCATCCGTCAGTTTAGGTGGTGTACTCATGGTTACTCCTTGATGCCGTGGGCGGCTTCGATTTCTTGAGTAATCTCATAGATATTTCCGAGAAAACACCCTTCACCGGAAAGATCGTCAATCTGTTTTCGGCTCAGCGGCTTGAGTGATGGCTGTGCCGAAAATTGCTTTGGCAATTTCTCTTGATAGAAAAGTTTTGGAGGCGCCTCAGATTGGCGCTGATAAACCGAAACGACACCCCCCCAATCCGGCGAGTCATACTCAAGCCCTGTAAAAAATTCTGGCAGTTTGGGCTCCTGCACTGGCTGTGCTGGTGCGGGGTGGGTGTCGGTTTGAGTATGAAGTAATAGCGTCAGGTCAATAACGCTCGACCGAAGCGCGTCGAACTCTGCCGTGCGTCGGTCGGCTACGTCAATTACAGCCTCCATCGCCTCAAGCGCCTGTTTCATTGCTTCAATCATTTCAATATCCCCTTGTCCAAATCTTCCATGCTTGTTTAAAGCCTAGATAACACCCTTTTGTCTTTGCGTACATCTTCCACAGATTGATAAATGTTTTCATTTTTGCTCCTGTTTGAAACTTGCTTCTACTGCTTTCTCCCGCTTCATCTGTCTGGCTAGTGCCTTCTTTTCTGCGGGAGTGAGTTCTTTCGGCTCTTCGCCAGCCCGTGCGTACAGAGCGCCGCACAGAAGAAGGCCGATCACGATAGCCAGCAGGACACTGAAAAATGATTCGCGCTTGCTAGGCTTTTCAATTGCACAAGCTAAGTCGCCTTTACACCCAAAGGCTTCTAGTGTTGTACGTGGGTATTTGCGTGTGGTCATTCTTTTTTCGCTTTCAACATTGCTTCTGCCGCCTGATGACACCATCTCGCCCTGTCTGCCGGGTGATTCATTGGGCACACTACCAATGCCTTCGCCGCAAAGTCATCCCGCAGACTCTGCTCAATCATTGCATCAAGCCAATCTGTGCCGCTGTCGGGTACTTTAAGTTTGATTGCAGCGTACTGGCGCAAGGTCATGCCTTGGTTTTCTCCGATAAATTCTCCGTCCTTTGTCCAGCTTGTCGCCGGAAACGCTGGCCCGCCTGTTTCTTTGTTGCTCATGCTGTGCCACCTTTTACTTTTGCAATAGCCTCATCATAAATTATGTCAATGACGTTAATTCTATTTGTGTTTTGAATGCGCTTCATAGCATTAAGCAGTATGTTGCAATTGGATTCAAGCTTTCGCAGTTCGGCTGCGGCTTTCGCATCATTTGAGCCAGCTCTGTGCCAGTGGTCGAGCCAATCAGCTAATCTTTGCGCTTCGGTTTGTTTTGTACTCATGCTGTCTCCTTTTGTGCAAATTCTGCAACGTACTTTTTAATCAACGCTTCACCAGTTCCATTGCAAAGTGCTGCGACGACTTCACTCAAGTCATTCATGTAGCACTCGACAATATCGGTAAGTGAATATCCGGTTTCAGCTACGTTTGTTTTAACGTCTGCATCATCAATCAGCTTTTCAGCATCTTTGGTGATGTACTCTTGTCGAGCTTCTAACGCTGCTTCGTTTTCCTCAAGTCGTGCAAAGTAGTTGTCGTCCATTGCTGTCATGTCAATCATGTCAATCTCCTGTTAATGCCCATATTCTGCCACAGTCGGGCTATGCGTCAACATTTATTTAATAGGTGTTTTCCCTAGTAAAATAATCTTGTAAATCGGCATAGTGTGGCATATACTAGCACGACTTTAACAGGAGTTTGATATGACTGAACGAATCTGGCACTCTGGTAAACCTCCTTGTGTTGGTTGGTATAACGCAAGCAAACAAAGGCAAGCTAATTGTTGGCGTTGGTGGGATGGACTGCTCTGGTCTTTGCCAGCTTATGAAAATGAAAAATCAGATTTAGCCCTTCAATCTGCATTTGCAAAAGCCGAGTTTCAAGATTGCATCGAATGGACAACCTACTGGCCCAAAAATCCCCGCGTACCTGATACACGTAATCTGAAAGGATACAAATGAGAAAAGGAAACCGACTATTGCGAAAGTGGCTAGACAAACAGCCACAAGGCTCACGCGCACACTTAGCTCGATTGTGCAATGTTGACCCTTCTACTATTGGGAAACTTGTTCCACGTAGGAAGGATGTGTTAGCTCGTAGCCCTTCGCCAGATTTGGCTGAGGCAATTGAACGATTTACAGGAATTGGGGTGAACACATGGTAAGTGAATTCCATGTTGTCGAAGAAAAAGAATTCTTCGCGCCCGTTTCTGCTGATGTGGTTGATGGATTAGTTGGTCAGTATCAATCCATGCGCGGCAAGATCGAGGCGATGGCATCGCGCATGACGGATGTGGACGCTCAGACGGCCATGCACTATTTCTTGGACGCAGCCGCCCGCCATGACCGCCAACGCAGCGCACCCGCTGTTGCAGAGCTATTCAGGCTGGCTCCAGCCATCGCCAGCCTCAACGCGGCATACTGGTCGAAGGCGCTCCAACTCACTGACGTGCTGGACACCATGCCTCAAGCACGACGGGATGCGTGGAACGAGCAAATCCGAAACCCAGAGGGAAACAGGCGTGACAGGCACTCCAAGGACTGGATCAACCCACCGCTGCCAGACTTTACCGATGACAACGTGCGCAACACGCTGGGCGACCTGCTGCGCATGCGCGGGCAGTTCTTGGCCGAGCGCGTGGACGGCATCTTTCGTGGCCTGAGCGGCGAGCACGTCACTAATGCGCCAGAAGCCTTCGGCAAACGCATGATTGTGGCATTTGTGCTGGGCGACTACTACGCTACCAACCATGGCCGCGCTGGTCTCATCAACGACCTGCGGGCCGTCATCGCAAAATTCATGGGCCGCGATGAACCGAAGTGGCACGCCACGTCTGGGCTTATCGAGACGCTGAAATACCGCTGGGGTGAGTGGGTTGCCGTCGATGGTCATGCCCTGCGAATCCGGCTCTACAAAAAGGGCACGGCGCACATTGAAGTTCACCCGGACATGGCGTGGCGGCTCAACTGCGTGCTGGCGCAGATGCACCCGCGTGCCATCCCCTCTGAGTTCCGGCAGCGCCCGACCAAGCGACCGAAAGAAATCAAGCCCATGCAGCGCCCACTCCCCTTCGCCGTGGTCGAGGAACTTGCCAACTTCAAGCGCGACCGCCACGGTGCCCGGTGGTCATTCGGATACGGCAGCAGCGAGGGCAAACACAGCCGGGAGGAAGCCGTCCGCATCATCGAGAGCATCGGCGGCGCGAAGACTGAAAACGGCTTCGGGTTCGACTATGACCCTACGGACGTTCTGGGCGACATCGTTGCCAGCGGCTGCGTGCCAGATCAAAAGTCGCATCAGTTCTACCCGACACCCGAGAAACTGGCCCGCATCGCCGTCGAAGCCGCTGAGATTGACCACATGCACACGGTATTGGAGCCGAGCGCCGGTCAAGGCGGCTTGGCCGACATCATCGGCGAGAACACGAAGACGCTGGACTGCGTGGAGCTGTCGTCCCTGCACTGCAAGGTGCTGGAGGCCAAGGGCCATCGCGTGACCAATGCGGATTTTCTGGCGCTGCACACAAACCGCGAACTCTACGACTGCGTGGTGATGAACCCGCCCTTTGATCAAGGCCGCTGGCAAGCGCATCTTGAGCATGCGGCCAAGCTGGTGAAGCATGGCGGGCGGCTGGTTGCCATCCTGCCCAGTGGAGCCAAGAGCCGCGATTTACTATCCGGCTTCGATCTTGAGTGGCGCGGGCCATTCGACAACGAATTCCCCGGCACATCGGTGTCCGTGGTGATTCTTGTGGCAGACAAAAAATGAAACCGAATCCGCGTATGGTATTGCACTGTTCGCGGTGCGGTAAAACGCTACTAAACAAGCCTGCCGGATGGATAGCAGACATGGCCTTCGGGCCTGTTTGTTTCGCAAAAATCAAAGGTGCAACAGTTCAAATCCAAGAGTCTAAGATCGTGCGGGATGATAAGACTGTTGATATGTTTGAGGTGAAAAACAAATGTTAGTAAATGCTATAAATTTCCCCGGCCCTGCTTTATGGCAAGGTTTGATGATGTGCGCTATCCCATTTTTTTTATGGCTTGCTTTACACAAAGATGGCAAACATATCAAGCTTGCTTCAATAGGATATTGTGCTTTAGGGTTTGTCTTATTCTTTGTAATTGGAGTGAAATAGAATATAATTTAATCGTGAATTCTTAGATATAGCCGTGGACAAGACGGTTACGCTAAGGGTTCAACCCTCGCCTAGTGGCCCCTCTGCTTGTCCCAGAGGTTTGCCCTAGGCGTTTTTTTTGGCTATTTTTATGCACTATTACAAACGCAATATTGGAGACTATGCTAAACGGACGAGCAGGCTTACGCTTTTGCAGCATGGTGTTTACACGCTTTTGCTAGATGCTTGTTATGACCGTGAGGTTTTTCCAACTGAGGAACAGGCAATTCAATGGCTTTGGGCAAGCAGCGCAGAGGAAATTGAAGCTATCAAATTTGTCTTGAATCGGTACTTCATTAAGTCTGATGATGGAACATTTACACATGACGATGTGCTTGCTGATCTGTGTGAATATCATGCAATGGCAGACAGAAACAAGCTCATCGCCATTGAAAGAGAAACGAGACGTAAGGAATTACGCACGAGTCGTGCACACACCGTAAACGGCGCGTCACGAGATATGCACGAGTCGCCACCTAACCAAGAACTAAGAACTAAGAACAATAAACCATTAACAACTAACCAAGAAACAAAATATACATCGCGCAAGCGCGTTTCAAATACTTTTCAAAAGCCTGATGATGTAGATGAGTCAATCTGGAATGATTTTCTTGAAATCAGGAAAGCTAAGCGGTCGCCTTTGACTGAAACAGCATTAGCCGGAATCAGATCAGAATCTGATAAAGCAGGGCTATCAATGAATGATGCGCTGCGAACATGTTGCCTTCGTGGTTGGCAAGGGTTTAAGGCAGACTGGATAACAAAAACTGACAAGCCTAAGACTTTTCACAATGTCGCTGGTATGGATTACACGCAAGGAGTGAAGCCAGATGGAAGTTTCTAACTCTGACGTACAAAAAAGAACTTGCCTTACTCATGGAGAGTATGAGCAATCTTTTGTCGAAATCCTTGGTAGAAAGATTTACAAAAACTGTCCCAAGTGCATTGCTGAACAAAGCAAGAAAGAAGATTCTTTGAAAACAAAACTAATTGAAGAAAGACGACTTCGTGAAATTGAGCGATGCCGTGAAAAGTCTTTGATACCAAAACGGTTTAAGTCTTGTAGTTTTGAAAATTTCAAAATATCCAATGATGGACAAGCTGCGGCGCTTAAGTCTGCGATGGAGTTTGTATCCGATTGGGAGGAAGTAGAAAAGTCTGGGCGATGCTTGATTTTTTCCGGCAAGGTAGGAACAGGAAAAACGCATTTAGCATGTGCTATTGCCAACAATCTTGTTGAACTGTCCGTTTTATCAAAACTGTACACAGTAGCTGGATTGATGCGCTACGTGAAGGAATCATTCTCAAGTGATTCGCAAGAATCGGAATCAATGATTATTGATGAGTTATCAAATCTTGATTTGCTACTTTTGGATGAAGCAGGAATGGACTACGGAACAGATTTTAACAAAGCCACGTTGTTTGAGATTTTGAATCGTAGATATGAAAACATGAAGCCAACAATCTTAATGACGAATCTAGACATTAACGCTCTGCGTGAATATTTGGGTGATCGTCTGCTAGACAGAATGAGAGAGGGCGGCGGCAAGTTGGTTTCATTCACATGGGAAAGCCAACGAAGATAAGGGTTTATCCCAATTGCATCACATCAACTAAAGATTGAGAATTGAGATTAACAGGAGTAAATGACATGAGCAAACAAACAGATGCACAACTGATTAAAAACTTCTTAGAAAAACAATGGAAGTCTGAAGTGCTTATTAGAGAACTTTATGCGCAGCGGGATGAGTTGCTGAAGGCGCTGCAGTCTATCTACGCCGACCAACTAGCAGCCGCCGTGCTGAGAGAACGAGAGGAGTGCGCAAAAGAGTGTGAGCGAATGGTATTGTTTCCGGGAGGTAGGCAAGAAGCTCATGCGCACAGTAGCGTGTGGGATGCCGCCAAAGCCATCCGCGCAAGGGGTGGCAAATGAACCGCACAGAAACACTTTTAAAACTCCTTCGCTTAGGCCAGTTGCAAGCATGGGAGATATTTGAAGCTATGGGCGGTTCAATCGAATCAGTCAAAGACGCTATTAACGATGCTGTAACACGTGAATTGGTTACTTATAAGCATTGTTATGGCGGTAGGTTTTATTGTCTTAAACAGGAGTGAGTTATGACAGACAAAGAACTATTAGAGCTTGCTGCTAAGGCGGCTGGATACAAAGAATACAGCTATGGAGAATTAAGTGGAGGAGATTCTTGCTTGTATTTGCACGATACGGATTTCACAGGAATCTGGAACCCACTTACAGACGATGGTGATGCGCTTCGGCTGGCGGTGAAGTTAGGATTCGGGATAACAAAGCATTGGCCTGTCACCCGATCCACAGACGGCACAGACCCATACGCCGCAACCCGCCGCGCCATTGTCCGCGCCGCCGCTGAAATTGGAAAGGGTATGAAATGAAATTTCCTGATTGGATTGGCCTTGCCCGGAAAAATGACCCGCAAACAAGCAAAGAAGCGGCAAAGCAAGTGCAAGAGTTTTCCGCTAACCACAAGACACGGATTCTTGATGCTCTAAACTTGCTTACAGAGGCTACAGCGCATGAAATAGCCCCTCACTGCGGGATTGATAGCGTTGCAGTGACCAGACGATTATCAGAGCTTGCAGACGATGGATTGATTTACTGCCCAAATCAGAATGGATGTGATATGACTCGCAAAACACCTTCAGGACGTTATGCTAGGGTTTGGAGATTGATGTGAAAAAAGTCGAAACTATGTACAAAAAAGTAGGGCGTAAATATGTCCCTGTCGGCATTCGTTGGTATGAAGATCACAATTGCTCAGGATCAATGAACGTTGGCACTTTTCTTTTGACTTATGCTTATACAGAAGGCGGGAGAATGTACGAATATTCTGTCAAGCCTGATACAGCATCATTTATTGCAGCTTCGATGGTTGCACGTAAAGCGATGGAAGAAAAAATAACGGAATTCGCAAAAGCGAAGCCCAGTGGCACAAAAAAGTACACAGACAAACAACTAGCCGCAATTGCTGAGTTTCGCGAAAAGATGGGCGGCATGTTTCCTACTTGGTGGATTGAAAATAGCAGTTATGACATTGCCAAAGCTGGCATTGATGCTGTTATAAATTACAAACCATGACTTGTGAATGTTGCGAGTTAGCAAGAGACAATCCATATTACAGAGTCGGTTCGACTGGTTGCAAGTGGTGCGTGGCTCGATTGATTGGATTTGTTATGAGCTACAACATTCCAAAGGAAGAAAAGCAGGCTAGAGCTAGATCACTTCTTGAATCGGCTAGGTGGAGTGACCCAGACGAGATAAGGGCGCTGGTTAAACGAAAAGAGTTCTATGAAAAAATCATTCAAACTGTACGAGAAGAAACAAGCACATCAGGTGATTCTCGAAGTATGGGAGCTGGCAAAAGAGCTAATAGGAAGCGGTAAGAGACTAACTCTCACACTTGCAGAGCAAACCAGATCACTTGAACAAAATTCCTTGCTTCACGACCTTTTCACAGACGCAGCTAATCAGGCCGAATGGATGGGTAAAAAGCGTACAGCAGAGGAATGGAAGAATTTATTTATCAGTGGTCATGCAATGGCTACAAAACAAGGTGTTGAGATAGTTCCCGGTCTTGAAGGAGAGTTCTTGAACATCCGAGAGAGTTCCGCGCAAATGTCAGTTGAAAGAATGACAAGCCTCATAGAGTACGTTATTGCATGGGGTACGCAGAATGGAGTTAAGTTTAGAAAGGTTCAACCATGAAGATTCTTTTAGAAGCAGGCGAAGAAGAGGAAATTTTGTTTGGTAATGACCAAGACATTGCACTAAAAAACTTCTTAGATACGTTCGGCGATATTGTTTCCAGAGTAGAGCAATTACGCTATATGGCGGCGGTAACCGGGGCAATGCGATGGCAAGAAAGTCAAGAATTTCCAATTCGTCTGGAATGGAGGTTAAGCGTTAGATAGGGTAAACACCTATTTATTTTTCTAACCATAGTGGCAGAATTTAGGTTAACAGGAGTAAGCAATGAAAGCAATTTTTCAATCAATTAGTATCGGATTCCGTGAGGCTATCCGGGCATATCGAAACATCAAGCGTATGAATCAGTTTGATCGTGCTGGCAAGTTTTCACCATTCTGAGGTAACAAATGTCTGTTTACAAAGCAATCAATGCAGTACAAAAAGCACTAGCAAAATCTGGAATCTCAAAAGATTCTGAAAACAAGTTTGATGGTTATAAGTTTCGTGGAATTGACGCTGTTTACAACGCGCTTTCACCTTTATTGGCAGAGCATGGATTGTGTATTTTGCCGCGCATGATTTCTCGCATTTGCGACGAACGCCTTTCCCAAAAAGGAGGAGCGTTGTTTTATGTAACGGTTGAGGCAGAGTTTGATTTTGTGTGTGCTGAGGATGGTTCTAAGCACACAGTTCGCACATTTGGCGAAGCGATGGATAGAGGCGATAAGGCTACCAATAAAGCCATGTCAGCGGCCTACAAATATGCGGCTTTCCAAACCTTTGCAATTCCAACAGAGGGCGATAACGATGCTGATGCACAGAGCCATGATGTAAAACCAAAACACGCACCAGCTACAACAGAGCAATCCATAGTCAAGCCTGACCGTGTAGATATTCTGATTTCCGTAGCCGACAACATGCGTTCACACTATGCAAGCGATGATGTTATTGGAGCGTTTGAAGAATACGAAACTCTGACAGATTCAGAAGAACGCGCTTATGTCTGGGCGCTACTCAAACCAGATAGCAAACTTCGTGCAGCAATTAAAGCACACGGTCAATCACTGAAAGGTTAAAAATGAGCGATTTCGACAATACAAATACAGGCGTCTTGTTTAAGAACGAGGATAAACAATCCGCTAATCATCCTGATTACAAAGGTTCAGTAAACGTGAATGGTCAAGAATTTTGGTTGTCTGCATGGATTAAACCATTGAAGAAAGACCCGTCTAAGCGATTCATGTCTATCTCTGTCAAACCAAAAGAATCAAAGCAAGCGCCTAAGCAAGCTGCAAAGCCAGCGCCAGCTTCTGATCCTGATTTTGTTGATTCGATTCCTTTCTGAGATAAAAAACATGATTAACGAAATCAAACAATGGTTTGAGGCCGCAGTGCCTGAGCCAACAGACAAAAGCCGTGCTGTTCAAATTGGCATCCACTATGAGGAAGTTGCCGAAATGCTTGATGCTGTTGGAGATGATTTCCCAGATATGGAATGGTTATCTGCTTACTACAAAATAACATCCCCCGGAATTGGTGTTGACGAAGTTGACCGAATAGCCATGCTTGATGCGCTCTGCGACCAAATTGTTACCGCCATTGGTGTGGCACACATGTTCGGAATGGACATTGAAGGCGCATTGGCAGAGGTGAATCGCAGCAACTGGAGCAAATTTGTTGAAGGCGTTCCGCACTTTGACGCAAACGGAAAGATCATCAAAGGCCCAAGCTACACACGACCTGAATTGTCAAATTTTGTTTTAGGTGCAAAATGAAATTTAAGTTTTATATGGATGTTTGGCCCGGTATTGATTTTTCTTATGCAGGAGCAACAACAAATCCAACATGGGAAAAACCGCCAAACGGAAAACGTATTTCTTTTGAAGTTGAGATTCCAGATCACCTTATTGGGAAAGGTGTAGATTTCAAAGTTCAAGAAACTTCAATTGCAAAAGAGGTTAAAAATGACTGAATACATCATTGCAATCAAGATTAAATCACCTGTAGAGCTACCTAAAGACATTGGAAATATTCTCGATAAGGTATCTCAGACAGCGTACAACCACATTGCAGCAAAAGGTATCCAGCCTGATGTATCTGCGGAACTTCGGAAAACGATTAAAAGTTAGGGTAAATCCCTATTCAAATAGCCTTGAGTTAGTTTGACAATATAGGCTAAACAGGAGTTAGAAATGAGTTATATCTTTAGTTTCTTTTGCGTACTGATCGGGGAAATTGTTTCTTACTTTTTGGTAGGTCACGGGCATACTTTTCCTGTTCTATATGGCGCTGCCATTGCTTTAACAGCGCACAAAGTTCTATTTTTGGATCAATCAAAATGACAGCACATAAACACGCAGAAAACATGCTTCTCTATGCGCAAGATGCAGCAGAGACAGAAACACCGTGGGAACGTTGGGAATATAAACTTTGTGGATACTCAAACCCGTGGATTAACATTGAATGTAGTCCAGATTGGTCTTTTTTGTGTGATTACCGCCGTAAACCAAAGACACGCAAAGTAACAGTTGATGGTGTTGACTATGAGTTTCCAGAGCCTTTGAAAGAGTGGCCCAAAGGAAATAAAGAAGCATGGATTTTAAGTGGTGACTGCATTTTTCCTTGCAAGGATGAGTTGAGCGCAGCAGTTAAGCTTGGAATAGCTCAAGCTACAAAAGAAGGCGCAGAAGCACAACGAAAAGCCATTCAAGCAGTCTGCGGGTATTGAAGTGACTCCCGAAGAAAAAGAGCAACAGTCAGCAAATGATCTAGTTACTCACATTGTTAAACGTGTGAGTGATAGCGTATTTATCGCAAAGTCAAATGCTGGTACTTATGCTTATCAAAACAATCAAAACCCTGACGATCACTCAGCAGCTAGGACGGCAATTATTCAATCTGCAATTGAAAAAGCAGAGTGTGGAATTGTTAGGGCTATTTTGAAAGAGGCTTTGAAATGACAATCGCACAAGAGATTAGAAACGCTGCTATCAACTGGCCTCAGTTTTTGGGTGATATTGAGAGTGAAATTGTGTATTCGTTTTATGGCTCTATGTTGTTTTTCCCATCAAATATAGATTTTGATTGCCGTGTATTTATGCTCCTAGTAGCAGAGGCACTGGAATGAGCCTACAAAAAAACATCATAGAACTTCTAAGAAAGAACGAAGAAGGTCTAACAACAAACCAGATTTGCACTCAGCTAAATGTTGAGAAAAAAGCAGTTCAGCAATCAATGCGGCGACTTAGAGAATACTGCGTTTATATCGACCACTGGACTATCCCAAGGAACATTAAGCGCCCAACTGCTGTATTTTGTTTAGCCTATCTTCCTCCAGATTGCCCGTCGCCCGATGAAAAGACCTAATCCGTTAGTC
>Ga0213919_1000131_pt1 | contig 39590 bp, 42 predicted proteins | sample McNCre317MG_FD_161056 | JGI IMG/M metagenome (GOLD analysis project Ga0213919, IMG submission 161056) | Freshwater microbial communities from McNutts Creek, Athens, Georgia, United States - 3-17 MG | ecosystem: Environmental > Aquatic > Freshwater > Creek | place: USA: Georgia | collected...
GGTGATGCAGGAACAGCCCGGCGACGATCCGGTACCGGTGTTCAGCTTTCTCGGCAAGGCCAGCCAGCATCCGCGCCAGCTGCCCTGCTGGATCACCAGCACCAACAACCGCACCCACGACATCATCCGCGCCAACCTCGACCGCTCGCCGATGTATTCCGGCGTGATCGAAGGCGTCGGCCCGCGCTACTGCCCGAGCATCGAGGACAAGATCCACCGCTTCGCCGACAAGGACAGCCACCACGTCTTCCTCGAGCCCGAAGGCCTCGACACCCACGAGATCTATCCCAATGGGATCTCCACCAGCCTGCCCTTCGACGTACAGCTCGACATCGTGCGTTCGATCCGCGGGCTGGAGAACTGCCACATCCTGCGCCCCGGCTACGCCATCGAGTACGACTACTTCGACCCGCGCAAGCTCAAGTCCAGCCTCGAGACCAAATCCATCGGCGGGCTCTTCTTCGCTGGCCAGATCAACGGCACCACCGGTTACGAGGAGGCCGCCGCCCAGGGTCTGCTGGCCGGCATCAACGCCGCGCTGCAGGTGAAGGGGCAGGAAGCCTGGTGCCCGCGCCGCGACGAAGCCTACCTGGGCGTGCTGGTGGACGACCTGATCACCCGCGGCGTGTCCGAACCCTACCGGATGTTCACCTCCCGCGCCGAATACCGGCTCAGCCTGCGCGAGGACAACGCCGACCTGCGCCTCACCGAAGCCGGTGGCCGGCTCGGCCTGGTGGACGACGAACGCTGGGCGGCCTTCTGCACCAAGCGTGAGGCCATTGAGCGCGAATCCGCCCGCCTGCGCGCCACCTGGGCGACACCCGCCAAGGTTCAGCCCGAGGCCGCCGAGGCGGTGCTCGGCAAGGCCATCGAGCGCGAGTACAGCTTCTTCGACCTGCTGCGCCGCCCGGGCGTGGGCTATGCCGCGCTGATGACCCTGCCCGGCGCCCCCGACGCCCCGGAAACCGACCCGCAGGTGGTCGAGCAGCTCGAAATCGCCGCCAAATATCAGGGCTACATCGACCGCCAGCAGGACGAGGTCGCGCGCCAGCTGGATGCCGAGGCCACCCGCCTGCCACCCGATCTCGACTACGCCACCGTTCGCGGACTGTCGAAGGAGGTCCAGTTGCGCCTCAACCAGCACAAGCCCGAAACCATCGGCCAGGCCAGCCGCATCCAGGGCATCACCCCGGCGGCGATCTCGCTGCTGCTGGTATGGCTCAAGCGCGGCGAACTGGCCCGCGGCACGGAGACCCGGTCCGCATGAGTGTCGAGCAGACCCTGCGCCAGGGCATCGCTGCCCTTGGCATCGACCTGCCCGCCGGCGCCGCGGACAAGCTCCTCGACTTCGCGCGCCTGCTGATCAAGTGGAACAAGGTCTACAACCTCACCGCCATCCGCAACGAATCCCAGGTGATCACCCACCACCTGCTCGACTCGCTGTCGGTGCTGCCGCAACTGGCCGGCATCAGCCGGCTGGTGGACGTCGGCTCAGGTGGCGGCCTGCCCGGCATCGTGCTGGCCGTCGCCCGGCCCGAACTGCAGGTCGACTCGGTAGAAACCGTGCAGAAGAAGGCGAGCTTCCAAAACCAGGCCAGGATCGAACTCAAGCTCGCCAACTTCCGCGCCTACCACGCCCGCATCGAAAACTGGCAGCCCGCCTACGCGCCCGAGGCGCCCGACGCAATCATCTCCCGCGCCTTCGCCGACCTGGCCGACTTCGTGAATCTCACCGCTCACCTTGCCGGCCCGGCAACACGCATTCTCGCCATGAAAGGCGTCTACCCTGCCGACGAGATCACCCGCATCCCGGCCGGTTTTACCCTCGAACGCAGCGCACCGCTGACGGTTCCGGGCCTTGACGCCGAGCGTCACCTACTCATCGTGAAACGAACCTGAACAATGGCCCGCATTTTCTGTATCGCCAACCAGAAGGGCGGCGTCGGCAAGACCACCACCTGCGTCAACCTTGCCGCCGGCCTCGCCCACGCCGGCCAGCGCGTGCTACTGATCGATCTCGACCCCCAGGGCAATGCCACGATGGGCAGCGGCATCGACAAGCGCAGCCTCGGCCGCTCCGTCTATCACCTGCTGGTCGGGCTGTCCACCGTCGCCGAAACCTGCGTCCGCTCCGAATCCGGCCAGTATGACGTGATCCCCGCCAACCGCGATCTGGCCGGCGCCGAAATCGAGCTGGTCGGCCTGGCACGACGCGAGAACCGCCTGCGCGACGCCCTCGCGCTGCACCGGGGCGAATACGACTTCATCCTGATCGACTGCCCGCCGTCCCTATCCTTGCTGACCCTCAACGGCCTGTGCGTCGCCCACGGGGTCGTCATCCCGATGCAGTGCGAGTACTACGCTCTCGAAGGCCTGTCCGACCTGGTCAACTCGATCAAAAAGGTGCACGCCAACCTCAACCGTGACCTGGCCATCATCGGCCTGCTGCGGGTCATGTTCGACCCCCGCATGACCCTCCAGCAACAGGTCTCCGCCCAGCTCGAGAGCCATTTCGGCGACAAGGTTTTCAAGGCCATCGTGCCACGCAACGTGCGCCTGGCCGAAGCCCCCAGTCACGGCATCCCCGGCGTCGTCTTCGACCGCAGCGCCAAGGGCGCACAGGCCTACCTGGCTTTCGCGAACGAAATGATCGAACGGGTCAAGACCCTCTGAACCTCACCATGGCATCCCCAAAACTCAAAGGTCTTGGCCGCGGCCTCGACGTCCTCCTCGGCGCCAACGACGACGACCGGAACGAAGGCGAACTGCAGGCGCTGCCGGCCAGCGAGTTGCAGCCCGGCAAGTACCAGCCGCGCACGCGGATGGACCCGGGCTCCCTCGAGGAACTGGCGGCCTCGATCAAATCCCAGGGCGTCATGCAGCCCATCCTCGTCCGGCCGATCAGCCGGCCATTCGAGGCCACGCGCTACGAGATCATCGCCGGCGAACGCCGCTGGCGTGCCGCGCAGATCGCCGGGCTTGCCGAACTGCCTTGTCTGGTGCGGGAAATTCCCGACGAGTCGGCGCTGGCGATGTCCCTCATCGAGAACATCCAGCGCGAGGATCTCAACCCCCTGGAAGAGGCAGCCGGCCTGCAGCGCCTGATCGACGAGTTCGGCATGACCCACCAGGCGGCCGCTGATGCGGTGGGCCGCTCCCGCCCTGCGGCCTCCAACCTGCTGCGCCTGTTGCAACTGGCTCCGCCGGTCCAGGAACTGCTGATGGCCGGCGACATCGACATGGGCCACGCCAGGGCGCTGCTGCCACTGGAAGGCGCGATGCAGGTCGGCCTCGCCAACCTGATCGCCGCCCGCGGGCTGTCGGTACGCGAAGCCGAGCGACTCGTGCAGCACGAGTTGAATCCGAAGACGAAGCAGCCTGCCCCCGCGCCCGATAGGGACATCCTGCGGCTCGAGGAGGAGATCGCCGATCGCCTTGGCGCGACCGTCAGGATCAAGGCGAACAAGAAAGGCGCCGGCGCAGTGACGATTCACTTCGGCGACCTGGACCAACTGGACGGATTGCTGGAAAAGCTGCGCTAGGTGCCGACGGGCGCCCGCCCTTGACGGTCAGCGCCGGCCCGCAGGCGGTTTCCCCTCGTCCTTGGGCGGCCCCGGCTGCTGGCGCCCGGGCGAGCGCGGCGGCCTGACAGCCCCCGCAGCCCCCTTTGCGGGCCCGCGGAACACCATTTTCTGGCGCGTACCCAGCGTGCGCTTGGCCACGATTTCAGCCATCCAGCACGCAGACGGCCCTCGAAGCCTCCACGGCAGCCAGAGCCTCCTGCGTGACCCTTTCGGAAACGCCGGAAATCTCCGCAAAACACCCCTCAAGCGGACATTTGAGCCCCGGTGCACAACCGTGCTCGCAGGCACACTGGCTCTGAGTCTGGTCGGTCAGAACCATCTCGCGAACAACTTCGCAACGGCCGATAGGCGAATCGATAAAGCTCATGATCTCCTCCCTTGGTTTCATCGAGTATAGCCAAGCGAGAAGAAGTCGAATTGATTTCGGTTAGTTTTCATGATTGTTGCAAAAACGCAACAATCATGCAGCAAAACCGCCGGCAAACCCGACGCAGGGCCTCTCAGGCTCAGCGCTGCACGACGAAGGATTTCAGCTTGAGCGTGTCGGCGATGCGTTCGGCAATGGAACGTGCCTCGAAGTCGGACGTGAAAGGACCGACGCGCAGACGGTATTTACCGCCGGACACCAGCACCGAGACCGACTCCTTCAGCCATTTCAACTCGTATTCGACGAGGTTCTTGAACTGCTCCGCCCCCACGGCGGAGCCAAAGCTGCCCAACTGCAGAAACACTTCATCCCCGACCTTTTCCGTCACGCGGTCGGCGGGACGGGCCGTTGCCGGGCTCACTGCGGCCAGCACAGGTGCCGCGGACTCGACCGGTGCCTGAGCGGGCTCGACGCTGGCGACCGGTGCCGGGGCCACTGCGCGCGCCGCCACGGCCGTCACACGGGGCTGCGCCGCCTTTGCCCGACGGATGGGCGGCACGGAGCGTCCGCTGCGGACCATCGCAACCTCCTCCGGCAACACCAGCGCGACTTCGACGTTCGCCTGCCCCTTATCGACATAGCCCAGTTTGTAGGCCGCCGCATACGACAGATCGATGATGCGCCCCGGGTGGAAAGGGCCGCGGTCATTGACGCGAACCACCGCCGACCGGCCATTGGACAGGTTGGTGACGCGCACGTAACTGGGGATCGGCAAGCTGGGATGGGCCGCGGTCATCGCGTACATGTCGTACGGGTCGCCGCCGGCCGTTTTGCGTCCGTGGAACATCTTGCCGTACCAGCTCGCCACCCCTCGTTCGAGGGCAAGACCGCCGCCGGAAGACATCGACCCGCGCAGGGAATAATCGCTCCCGGTCGCACCAGGCGTGTCAGGCAGCTCATCAGCCGCAACGCCCGAATCGCCATCCGGACGCGTGTCGTACTTGAAAATGCCGTCGGCCAACTGATAGCGCGATCCGGGCTTGAGACCGGCATTCGCGGCATCGGCCGCCACCTCGGCGGAAGACAGCTGGCTTGCGCCGGCCGTGATGCTCAACAGAAGGGCGCTACAGAAAAGCGCCGGCAGCAGTGCGGCGCGATGGGACATCGCTACAGGGGTCATGACGCTCATTCCTGTTCGGGCGCGCGCTTGGCGCGCGCGGGTTCAGGTTCCTACCCGGCGCCGATGGCGCTGGATGCTCATCAGCATTCCAACACCCAGACACAGGGTAACGAGTGCAGTGCCACCGTAACTGACGAAGGGCAGCGGAACTCCGACAACGGGGAGGATTCCGCTCACCATGCCCATGTTCACAAACGCGTAGGTGAAGAAGATCAGCGCAAGGGCGCCAGCAAGCAGGCGCGAGAACAGGGTCGGGGCACCAGCGGCAATAAAGAAGCCGCGAAAAATCAGCAGTATGTATAGTATAACAAGAAAAAGCGCGCCGACAAGTCCAAATTCCTCGGTCAGCACCGCGAAGATGAAGTCCGTGTGGCGCTCGGGCAGAAAATCGAGATGGGTCTGGGTTCCGCTACCCCAGCCCTTGCCAAAGACACCGCCCGATCCGATGGCGATTGTCGACTGGATGATGTGAAAACCCTTGCCCAGCGGGTCCGAGGTCGGATCGAGCAGCGTACACACCCGGTGCTTCTGGTATTCACGCATGCCCGGCCACTCGACGCCGGGCTGGCAGATCGTATCGCCCATCGCAACGATCGAGGCGATGCCGACCACGCCGACCACCGCCACCGGCAGAATCAGCCGCCAGGTGAGCCCGGCGAAGAACAGCACATAGAAGCCGGCTGCAGCCACGAGGACGGCCGTGCCGAGGTCGGGCTGCTTGGCGATCAACCCCACCGGGACGATCAGCAGGGCGCCCGCGACGAGGAAATCGCGCACCCGCAGCACGCCTTCTCGGCACTGGAAGTACCAGGCCAGCATCAGCGGCATCGCGATCTTCATCAGTTCGGACGGCTGGATGCGCGCCACGCCGATGTTGAGCCAACGCCGTGCACCCTTGGAAACATCGCCGAACAAGGCGACGCCGACGAGCAGCAGCACCCCCAGCACGTACAGCGGCAGCGCGATGCTCATCATGCGCTGGGGCGGAATCCACGCGGCGACCCACATCACCGCAAAAGCCACGCAGACATTGAGCGCCAGCGTCCCGAGCCGCTCCGGCGACGCACTGACCATGACCACCGTGGCAAAACCCAGGATCGCGGCCACAATCAGACAAAGCGGCCCGTCCAGCGGAGCGACGAAGCGGGCCAGCCACTTGCGTGGATCGAAGCGGAAGCTAGTCACCGGCAACATCCCCCGTCAGCCCCTCGGCACCCGGATACTCCGGCGCAATGCCGGCCGGCAGCTTGCCGAGCAGGTAGTAATCCAGCACCTGGCGGGCGATCGGCGCAGCCGACTCGGCGCCGAAGCCGCCATTCTCGACCAGCACCGCCAGCGCGATGGTCGGCTTGTCCGCCGGTGCAAAGGCGATGAACAACGCGTGGTCGCGCAGCCGTTCGGCGATCCGCGACGAGTACTTGGCACCCTTCAGCGAGAAGACCTGGGCCGTGCCGGTCTTGCCCGCCGCCAGGTAAGGGGCGCCGGCGAAGGCCCGGGTACCCGTCCCTTCCTTGTTCACGCCGATCATCGCGCGGCGGATCGTCTCGATATGCTCGGGCTTGATGCGGATCGTCTTCAGCGGCTCCGGCTCGATCATGCGTCGCGAGCCGTCGCGGGCGCTCTCGATGTACTTCACCAGGTGCGGCTTGTACATCACGCCGCCAGCGGCGACGGTGGCGGTGGCGTGGGCCAGTTGCAACATCGTGTAGGCGTTGTAGCCCTGGCCGATGCCGATGGAGATCGTTTCACCGCCATACCACTTCTGCTGCTCGGGCTTCTTGAAGCGACGCTTCTTCCACTCCGGGGACGGCAGCACCCCGACGCTTTCACCTTCGATATCGATGCCGGTGCGACTGCCGAAGCCGAACTCCCCTATCGTCTGCGCGATCAGGTCGATGCCCATGTCGTTGGCAAGGCGGTAATAATAGGTGTCACAGGAATGCACGATGGACCTGTACATATCCACCGTGCCGTGACCGCCCGCCTTGTCGTCGCGGAAGTGATGGCCGCCGAAATCAAAGTAGCCCGGATCGGAAATCGCCTGCCCCGGCGTGCGCTTGCCGCTCATCAGGGCCGCCAGCGCCATGAAGGGCTTGAAGGTCGAGCCGGGCGGGTAGGCGCCGTTGAGAGCACGATTGACCATCGGGTGGTCCGGCGAATTGTTGAGTTCGTCCCAGTCCTGGGGGGCGATCCCATCGACGAACAGGTTGGGGTCGAAGGTCGGCACCGACACCAGGGCCAGCACGCCGCCCGTACCCGGCTCGATGGCGACCAGCGCACCGCGCCGGCTGCCGAAGGCCTTCTCGACGACCTCCTGCAGCTTGAGGTCGACGGTGAGGATCAGATTGTTGCCGGGCGTCGCCGGAATGCGCCGCAGCGAACGCACCGCCCGTCCGCCGGAATCCACCTCGACCTCCTCGAAGCCGGTAGTGCCGTGGAGTTCCCGCTCATAGCTCTTCTCGAGGCCGGCCTTGCCGATGTGGTCGGTACCCCGGTAGTTGGCGGCATCGTCGCTATCCTCGATGCGCTCCAGATCCCGGTCGTTGATCCGCCCGATGTAGCCGATGATGTGAGAGCCGAAACTGCCCATCGGGTAGTCCCGGAACAGCCGGGCCTTCAGTTCGACGCCCGGAAAGCGATAGCGCTGCGCGATGAAGCGTGCAACCTCCTCGTCCGACAGACGGTTGCGGATCGGCAGCGACTCGAAGCTCTTGCTCTCATCCATCAGCTTCTTGAGACGGCGACGGTCCTTGGGCTGAATATCGACGAGTTGGGAAAGGGCCTCGATGGTTCCCTCCAGGTCCGCCACCCGCGAAGGCGTGATCTCCAGCGTGTAGGCCGAGAAATTGCGCGCCAGCACGGTGCCGTTGCGGTCCATGATCAGGCCGCGGTTGGGCACGATGGGGACCAGCGAAATGCGGTTGTCCTCGGCGCGCGTCGAATAGTAGTCGAAGCGCACAACCTGGAGGTAGAAGAAGCGCATCGCCAGCAGCCCGAAGCACAGCAGCGAGACCAGCCCGGCCACGGCCAGCCGGGTGCGAAAACGGGCGAGTTCCTGCTCAGGCGTGCGAATGCCGGTCATGGGACGGTGAAGGGTAAAACAGCCGAACCGGGACGCCGGACAACACACCGACCTGGAGGCTCGGCCCAAGCACGGAACACACCGCCTGCACGCAGCACGCTTCAGCCTTCACGCTTCTCTCTTCACTAAATGGGCCTGTTCGCGTCCCGCTCGACGGGCCGGAACTGGGGAAGGAGCAGCACGTAGTGGAGGGGAATCCACAGCAGCGCGCCGACGAAGGAACCGAAGAACATCCACCACCCCGGAAACTCCGCACCGGCCATCAGGCGCACGACGACCATCACGACCTGGGACAGGAAGAGCAGCGGCAGCACGTGAAGCGCCTGCTCCACCGGAGTGAACCACAGCACCCGCCGCGACAGTTCGTTGCCGGCATAGGCCAGCAGCACATAGGCGAAGGCGTGCTGACCAAGGGCCGCGCCGACACCGATATCGACCAGCAGGCCAAACACGAAACCCGCACCGATGCCGATCTTCAAGGGTTCGCGCACACACCAGAAGGCCAGCACCAGCGCCATCAAATCCGGCACCGCCGGAAGGTGACCGGTGGGAATGTAGTTCAGGAACAGCGCGACAAAGAGGGTCAGGTAGACGAACCACATCTTCACCGGAAGCAGGATTCGTTTCGACCGGTTGTTGGGTTGCATGGCTTACTCCTTGGCGGCCCTGGCCTTGCGAGCCTTGCCCGCCTTACCCTTGTTGAGCGGCTCCGGCTCGGGCGGGCGGGGCGCGACGCCCTCCCGCTGCCCCAGCACCAGCACGTGACCGAAGCGCTCGACCCCGGCTGCCGGCAGGCAGGGAATGCGTGCGAAAGTCTGGGCCTGATCGCGTTCGACCCGCGCCACCGTCGCCACCGGCAGGCCGGCGACGAAGACCCCGTCCAGGCCGGAGGTGACTACCTTGTCGCCCGGCTGCACGTCCGCATTGGCGGCCAGGTAGCGCAACTCCATCAGCCCGTTGCCCGACCCGAACAGCACCGCCCGAAGCCCATTGCGCACGACCATCACCGGGATCGCCTGATCCCGGTCGGTCAGCAGCGTCAGCTCCGCCTGCATCGGGAAGACACGGGTGATCTGGCCGATCACGCCGGCCTCATCCACCACGGCCTGCCCGGCCTCGATGCCGGCCTGAGCCCCCTTGTCGAGGATGACCTTGCGCGAGAACGGATCCTTTGCCGTGTACATGATCTCCGCGACCACCGACTTGGCGACCTGCCGCTCGCGCGCCTCGAGCAGCGCGCGCAGGCGCCTGTTCTCCTGCTCCAGCTGCTCGAGCCGCAGCAGGCGTTCAGCCCCCTGCAACTGGCGGACCTTCAGCTCCTTGTTCTCGATCTGCAGGCGGACCAGGGAAGCGAAGTAGTCGGAGGCGTTGCGCACGAAATCCGCCGGCGTCGCCGCCGCCATCTGCAGCGGATAGGCGAGCACCGACAGACCCTGGCGGAAGGCGTCCAGGTAGCGCAGGTTGAGGTCGGAGACCAGCAGCGCCAGCGAGACGATCCCGAAGAACACGAGCTTGGCCAGCGGCGCAGGCCCGCGCTTGAAGAAGGGAGGAGGCGAATGTCCGACCATGGGGCGGGGCGCTCAGGCCGACCGGCCAGCGACGAGCGCCGGGATGGACCCCGGCTGCCGGCGCGCGGGGAGGACAAAAAGCCTCACCGCGGGCGCCGGCGCGTCGCTGCCGAGGCGCCTTACTCGCTGGTGAAGATAGAGCCGAGCTGGTCCATCTTCTCGAGCGCCATGCCCGAGCCGCGGACCACGCAGGTCAGCGGATCGTCGGCGACGATCACCGGCAGGCCGGTCTCTTCCATCAGCAGGCGGTCGAGGTCGCGCAGCAGGGCGCCGCCACCGGTCAGCACCATGCCACGCTCGGCGATGTCCGCACCGAGCTCCGGCGGCGTCTGCTCCAGCGCGATCTTGACCGCCGACACGATCTGATTGAGGGGCTCGGTGAGGGCCTCGAGGATTTCGTTCGACGAAATCGTGAAGGCGCGCGGGATGCCTTCGGCCAGGTTGCGGCCCTTGACTTCCATCTCCTGCACCTCTGATCCGGGGAAGGCCGAACCGATGCCCTTCTTGATGGATTCGGCGGTAGTCTCACCGATCAGCATGCCGTAATTGCGGCGGATGTAATTGACGATGGACTCGTCGAACTTGTCGCCGCCGACGCGGATCGAACCCGCATAAACCATGCCGCCCAGCGAGATCACACCGACCTCGGTGGTGCCGCCGCCGATATCGACGACCATCGAGCCCGTCGCGTCGGCCACCGGCATGCCGGCACCGATCGCTGCAGCCATCGGCTCCTCGATCAGGTAGACATTGCTGGCGCCCGCGCCCAGCGCGGATTCGCGGATCGCCCGGCGCTCCACCTGGGTCGAGCCGCAGGGCACGCAGATGATGATGCGCGGACTGGGCGAGAACAGGCGGGTGTCGTGAACCTTCTTGATGAACTGCTTGAGCATCTGCTCGGTGACAGTGAAGTCGGCGATCACGCCATCCTTCATCGGGCGGATGGCCGTGATGTTGCCGGGCGTCTTGCCAAGCATCTGCTTGGCGGACATGCCGACTGCGAGGATGGTCTTCTTGGCGTTCGGACCGCCTTCGGTGCGGATGGCCACCACAGACGGTTCATCGAGGACGATGCCCTTGCCACGGACGTAGATCAGGGTATTGGCGGTGCCGAGGTCGATGGCGAGATCGTTCGAAAAATAGGAGCGCAGAGAGCCAAGCATCGGAGAAAAATCCCGGGGAAAACCGTTGGAGGGGTTGGGAATTGGGGCAATAGAATCGCGTATGATAACCTACAAACCTTTGTCGTTTAAGCAACTTTGTAAATTGCCATGACACTTTCCGTCGATGAAGTCCGCCACATCGCCAAGCTCGCCCGACTCGAACTCGCCGACGGCGAACTGACCGCCACCCAGGCCAAGCTCAATGGAATTTTCGGCCTGATCGAGGAGATGCAGGCGGTCGATACCGAGGGCGTCGAGCCGATGAGCCACCCGCAGGAGCTCGCCCAGCGCCTGCGCGACGACGCCGTCACCGAAAGCGACCGCCGCCGCGCCTACCAGGCCATCGCGCCGCAGACCGAAGCCGGGCTCTACCTGGTGCCGAAGGTCATCGAGTAAGAGTAAGCCTCCACCGAGAACACCCCGCCGGCCCCGGCCCGCGCTCCCCGCACGCATCCGACACTCCACGCCCCATGACAGCCTCCAGCCTCAAGGACATCGCCGCGGCCCTCCGCGCCAGGACCGTCTCCGCCGTCGAACTCGCCACCGACAGCCTCGCCCGCATCGAAGCCGGCAATCCGCAGCTCAACGCCTTCATCACCCTCGACCGCGATGGCGCACTGGCCGCCGCCCGCGCCGCCGATGCGCGCATCGCGGCCGGCGACAACGGCCCGCTGGTCGGCATTCCGCTGGCCCACAAGGACGTGTTCTGCACCGAGGGCGTGCTGACCACCTGCGGCTCGAAGATGCTGTCGAATTTCGTCAGCCCCTACGACGCCCACGTCGTCACGCTGCTGAAGCAGGCCGGCACGGTGATGGTCGGCAAGGCCAACATGGACGAATTCGCGATGGGCTCGTCCAACGAGAACTCCCACTTCGGCCCGAGCCGCAACCCGTGGAACCCCGACTGCGTGCCCGGCGGCTCGTCGGGTGGTTCCGCAGCGGCGGTTGCCGCAGGCATGGTGCCGATCGCCACCGGCACCGACACGGGCGGCTCGGTGCGCCAGCCGGCAGCGTTCTGCGGCATCACCGGCATCAAGCCCACCTATGGCACCGTGTCCCGTTACGGCATGGTCGCCTACGCCTCCTCGCTGGATCAGGGCGGCGCCTTCGCGCGCTCCGCGGAAGACTGCGCGCTGCTGCTGTCGGCGATGATGGGCCACGATCCGCGCGACTCCACCAGCCTCGCGCGGGCCGCCGAGGACTGCAGCCGCGACCTGTCCAAACCCCTCGCCGGCCTGCGCATCGGCCTGCCCAGGGAATTCTTCGCCGAAGGCATGGAAGGCGACGTGCGCGCCGCCGTGGACGCAGCGCTGGACGAGTACCGCCGGCTCGGTGCCAGCACCGTCGAGATCAGCCTGCCCAACGCCCGCCTGGCGATCCCCGCCTATTACGTGATCGCGCCGGCCGAGGCCAGTTCCAACCTCAGCCGCTTCGACGGCGTGCGCTACGGCCACCGCGCTGCCGACTACACCGACCTGATGGACATGTACCGCCGTAGCCGCGCCGAAGGCTTCGGCGCCGAGGTCCAGCGGCGCATCCTGGTCGGCACCTATGTGCTGTCCCACGGCTACTACGACGCCTACTACATCAAGGCGCAAAAACTGCGCCGCCTGATCGCCAACGACTTCGCCGCCGCCTTCCGGCAATGCGACGTGATCGCCGGCCCGACCACCCCTAGCGTGGCCTACGGCCTCGGCGAAAAGACCAGCGACCCGGTGCAGATGTACCTCGGCGACATCTACACCGTCGCCGTGAATCTCGCCGGCCTCCCCGGCCTGTCGCACCCGGCCGGCTTCGGCAAGGGCGGTCTGCCGGTCGGCCTGCAACTGATCGGCGACTATTTCAGCGAGGCCCGCCTGCTCGGCGCCGCCCACCAGTTCCAGCAGGCCACCGACTGGCACCGGCGAACCCCGCCGATCTGAAGACAGCCATGAAACGCTTCCGCACCTCACTCCGCCTGGCCACCGCCGGCCTGCTCGCCGCGCTGACCGGCTGCGCCGTCATCGAGACGCCCCGCCCCGCCCCTCAGGCGCCAGAGGGGGGCATCCTCGAACGCCCGGCCCCCGAAAAGCCCGGCCGCCTGAAACCGATGCCGCTACGCACCTTCTCGGTGAGCACCCAGTGCAAGTTCAAGGACGAGGCGGGCAACTTCGGCAGCGCCACCGTGGATGTCGTCAACTCCAAGGTCAACGCCTTCAAGGCCGAACTGACCATGCCCAAGCGCGGCACCTGCCGCTACGACCTCGCCCAGTTCCGCCAGACCCAGGCCCTGCCGTCAATCGAACTCGCCGGCACGCGGGACTGCCGCGTGCATATGTGGGAACAGGGCGAGCAGGTCTTCGTCGGCTTCGCCAACTGCCACCAGCTGTGCAGCCCGGCCAGCGCGCACGACTACGTGTGGCCGCTGCTGATCGACAAGGCCACCGGCCACTGCGACTGATCATCAAAATTTCTAGAGAGCAAACATGAGCAGAACCGACTGGGAAGTCGTCATCGGGCTGGAAGTGCATACCCAGCTCAACACGCAGTCCAAGATCTTCTCCGGCGCCAGCATCGCCTTCGGCGCCGAACCCAATGTGCAGGCCTGCGCGGTGGACATCGCGCTGCCCGGCGTGCTGCCGGTGCTCAACCGCGGCGCCGTCGAGCGGGCGATCCGCTTCGGCCTGGCGGTGGGGGCCAGCGTCGCCCCGAAGAGCGTGTTCGCCCGCAAGAATTATTTTTACCCCGACCTCCCGAAGGGCTACCAGATCAGCCAGTACGAGCTTCCGGTGGTGCAGGGCGGACACCTCGACCTGCTGGTCCCGGACGGCAAGGGCGGCCACTACGAAAAGCGGGTCAATCTGACCCGCGCCCACCTCGAGGAAGACGCCGGCAAGAGCCTCCACGAGGACTTCCACGGCATGACCGGCATCGACCTCAACCGCGCCGGCACGCCGCTGCTCGAGATCGTCTCCGAGCCGGACATGCGTTCCTCCGCCGAAGCCGTGGCCTACGCCAGGCAGTTGCATTCACTGGTGCGCTGGATCGACATCTGCGACGGCAACATGCAGGAAGGCTCCTTCCGCTGCGACGCCAACGTCTCGGTGCGCCCCCGCGGAGAGGCCCGCTTCGGCACCCGCCGGGAGATCAAGAACCTCAACAGCTTCCGCTTCCTGCAGCAGGCCATCGACTACGAAATCCAGTGGCAGATCGACCTGATCGAGGACGGCGGCAAGGTCCAGCAGGCCACCGTGCTGTTCGACCCCGACACCGGCGAAACCCGCGCGATGCGCAGCAAGGAAGACGCCCACGACTACCGCTACTTCCCCGACCCCGATCTGCTGCCGCTGGTCATCGGCGCCGACTGGATCGCCCGCGTGAAGGGCGAGCTCCCGGAACTGCCCGCCGCACTGTCGGCCCGCTTCCAGGGCGACCACGGCCTGTCCGCCTACGACGCGACGAGCCTCACGGCAAGCCGTGAAACGGCCCAGTTCTACCTGAACACCGTCGCCGCCGCCGGCACCGCCAACGCCAAGACCTGCGCCAACTGGGTGATGGGCGAACTCGCCGCCCGCCTCAACAAGGCCGAACTGGACATCTCCGCCAGCCCGGTGAGCCCCGCGCAACTGGCCGGCCTCGTCCAGCGCATCGCCGACAACACCATTTCCAACGCCATTGCAAAGAAGGTCTTCGATGCGCTGTGGAACGGCGAAGGCCCCTCAGCGGATGCCATCATCGACGCACAGGGTCTCAGACAGGTCACCGACAGCGGCGCCATCGAAGCGATCATCGACGAGGTGCTGGCGGCCAACCCGAAGTCGGTCGAGGAATTCCGTGCCGGCAAGGAAAAGGCCTTCAACGCACTGGTCGGTCAGTGCATGAAGGCCAGCAAGGGCAAGGCCAACCCGGCGCAAGTCAATGAACTACTGAAGAAGAAGCTGGGCTGAGGCCCGTCTTGCGGAGCGGCGGGATCGGATCCCGCCTCAATCCCGTCGCAACCATCGCAGCACCGTACCGAACAGCTTCTCGGGCTCGACCGGCTTGGTGAGGAAGTCATCCATCCCCGCCTCCAGGCACATCAGGCGATCCTCGGCGAAGGCGTTGGCGGTCATCGCCACGATGGGCAGACCCGCCCGCCCGGGGAGGGCGCGGATGCGGGCGGTCGCCTCCAGGCCGTCCATCACCGGCATCTGCATGTCCATCAGGACCAGGTCGAAGGCCTGCGTGCGAAGCATGTCGACCGCGACCGCGCCATCGGCGGCGATCGTCACGGCAAGACCAGCATCCCGCAGGAACAGGCTGGCCACCTCCTGATTGATCGGCTCGTCCTCCACCAGCAGCACGCGGGCGCCGGCGAAATCGCGGCGCAGCATTTCGTCCGCGCGACAACCCGCGGCTGGCGCCGGATGCGCCTCGAAGGCAGCCCCTCCCGCCCCCAGCCAGGCCGTGAACCAGAAGGTGCTGCCCACGCCGAGCGTGCTGCGGGCGCCGGCCTCGCCCCCCATCAGTTCGGCCAGGCGGCGGGTGATCGCCAGCCCGAGGCCGGTACCGCCGTACTTGCGGGTTGTCGATGCCTCCCCCTGCTCGAAGGCAGAGAACAGCCTGGGCAGCACCTCGGCCGCCACCCCGATGCCCGAATCACGCACTTCGGCGCGCACCCGGAGTCGCCCGCCGCGCCGCTCGACAACCCGCACGCCGAGGAAAATCGTGCCCTGTTCGGTGAACTTCACCGCGTTGCTGGCGAGATTGAGCAGCGCCTGGGCAAAACGCGTCGCATCGCCACGGACCAGGCCGGGCAGCCGCTCGACGCTCGCCTCCATGCTCAGGCCCTTGGCCTCGACTTTCTCCTGGAGCATCGCCACGACGCCGGAGACGACGCTGTCGATCGCAAACTCCGCCTCATCGAGGAGGAACTTCTCCGCCTCGATCTTCGAAAGATCAAGGATGTCGCTGACGACGCCCAGCAGGTGCTGGGCCGCGGCGTCGATGCGCTCCAGCTGCATCGCCTGCCGGGGGCTGGCGCCTTCCCGCCGCATGATGTGAGCCATGCCGAAGACCACGTTGAGGGGCGTGCGGATCTCGTGGCTCATGTTGGCGAGGAAGGCGCTCTTGGCGCGGCTGGCGCTCTCGGCGGCATCCTTGGCCAACTCCAGCTCCCGGGTACGCGCCTCGACCAGGCTTTCCAGATGCAAGCGGTGGCGGGCCAGTTCCTGGGCGATGCTCTTCTCGACGGTGACGTCGCGCATGATGCCGAGATAATGGGAGATGCTGCCGTCGCCACGCCGCACCGGCGAGATGACCGCCGACTCGATGAAGACCTCACCGCTGCGCCGCCTGTTGCTGAACTCTCCGACCCAGGTGTCGCTGCGGCCAAGGGCTTGCCACATCTGGCGGAAGACATCCCGCGAAGTCTCGCCGGACTGCATCAGGCGCGGATTCCTGCCACGCACTTCGTCCAGCGTGTAACCCGAGGCACGCTCGAAGGCGGCATTGACATACAGGATGCGCGCTTCCAGGTCGGTCAGCACGATGCTGGCGGGATTCTGCTCGACTGCGGCCGACAGCATGCGCAGGCGCTCCTCGCCCAAGTGATGCTCGCTCACATCGAGCACGATGCCGATGAAGCTGATCAGCCGCCCCTGATCGTCGCTCACCGGCTGGCCACGGCACATCAGCCAGCGCGGCGGGACATCGGGCGGCAGTTTGACCCGCCACTCGGTCTCGAAGGGGAGCCCCTCCTCGCGGGCATTCGCGACCGTCGACACGACCCGCCCCAGATCCTCCGGATGGATGGTTCTCCACCAGGTTTCCGATGAAGCCATCAAGCCGTCGGACGGCAGGCCGTAGAGCGCCCACAACTCTTCCGACCAGAAGTGGTTGTTGCTGTCGACGAACCATTCCCAGATTCCGGCCCGCGCCGCATCGAGGGCCAGGCGAAGGCGGCGCTCGCTGGCACGCAGCAGCGCCTCCGAGAGGCTGCGCTCGGTGATGTCCGACACCGTCACGAGCACATGGTCCACACCGTCCATCGACAGGCTGGCAAGGCTGATCTCGACGGCCAGCTCACCGCCGTCCTTGCAGCGTCCAAAGAGGTTGCGCCGCCCCATCATCGCCTGCGCCTGGCCCGGGCAGGAGACGTAGAGTTCGCGCTGGATACGATGGTTGATGCGCAGGGATTCCGGCACCAGGATGTCCACGTCGGCATCGGCAAGCTCGCCCGGCGCGTAACCGAACATCTTCTCGAGGGCCGGATTGACCAGCACCATGCGGCCATCGGCAGCCACCACCGCGAGGCCGTCGACGCTCGAGTCCCAGACCTGGCGGAAGGGAGCCTCGCTGCGCGCCGGGACGGCCAGCAACCGGGCGTGCGCGTCGGCCAGTTCCGCACGCAGGCGGGCAATCTCAGTGGCCGCTGCGGCCGGAAAGGGCGGGTTCGTTTCGTCGTTCATCTGGGCAGTTGTCCGCCGACGCCGGAGACAGGACCGAAATGTTAAGCCCGGACAGCCGGGCGCTCCTGTGACTATTTGTGTGCCGGCGGTCGCGGATCGGGCGCCCCCCCCGGGACAGCCGCCGTCCATCGGCAGCGATCGGTCGGTGGCGGCCTTGCGAAACCGGCCGGGACGTTCCATGATGAAACACCACCCCGGAGGAGATGACATCATGATGCGCAAGATTGCCCTGCTGCTGGCCCTCGCCCTCGGCTGCGCCGCCGGCGCCCAGGCCTGTGGCGAAAACGGCGCCAAGAGCGGAAAACCCGACATGAGCAAACCGGCCAACCCGAAGCCGGCAGTCTGAATCAACACAAAAAGGGGCGCGCAAGCGCCCTTTCCACGATCGCCTACCCCCCACCAGGAATCCACAGAGAGGAGTTGCACCATGCACAATCGAACGCTGCGCCAAGTCGTCGAAGGTCAAACGGTGGTCACCGCCCCTTCCGTCACCACGGTGCGCGCTGCCGCGGTGACGATGGCCCGGCACAACATCGGCGCCATTCTGGTGGTCGACGACCGGGGCCTGCTGAGCGGCCTGTTCACGGAGCGCGACGTGCTCAACCGCGTCGTCGCCCGCGGTCTCGACCCTGAGCAGACGCCGCTTTCCGCGGTGATGACCGCCAGGCCGCAGACCGCCACGCCCGACAAGCCCCTCGCCCACGCCCTGCACATGATGTTCGAGGGCGGCTTCCGCCATGTGCCGGTGGTCGAGAACGGCCGACCGGTCGGTATGGTTTCGGCCCGCAACGCGCTCGGCCTGGAGATCCATCAGTTCGAACAGGAGCTGGTGGAACGCGACCACATCGCCGAAATCCTCTGACCGGGCTGCCGGGGAAGGCCCGGGCAGGCCCTCCCCGGCCCCGAGCAATCGGCCGTCCGCGGCGATTGCCCGAAATCGCGCTAAAATCGCGATTTCCCCTCGACAAACCCCAGCCCATGTTTTCCGGAATCGTTGCCGCCACCGGCCGCATCCTGACGGTCACGCCCCTCGAGGACGGCCTACGTCTCACGGTGGATGTCGGCACCCTGGATCTCGACGACGTCCAGCTCGGCGACAGCATCGCCAACAACGGCGTGTGCCTCACGGTGATCGCCCGCGACGGCAACACCATCCAGTTCGACGTGTCCCGCGAAACCCTCAACTGCTCCGTTGGCCTGGATGCCCCCGGCGAGGTTAACCTGGAAAAGGCGCTGCGCCTGGCGGACCGCCTCGGCGGGCACCTGGTCACCGGTCACGTGGACGGTATCGGCACGGTGCGGAAGTTCGAGCCCGTCGGCGAAAGCCATGAACTGGTGATCCGCGCCCCGACCGCGCTGGCCGGCTACATCGCCCGCAAGGGGTCGATCACCGTCGACGGCGTCAGCCTCACCGTCAATCGCGTCGATGGCTGTGACTTCTCGATCAACCTGATCCCCCACACCGTTCAGGTCACCACCCTCCGGCGCCTCGCCGCCGGGAGCACCGTCAACCTCGAAATCGACCTCATCGCCCGCTACGTCGAGCGCATGCAGGCCTGGCGCAACATCGACGAAGGAAGCCCCGCATGAGTGCACTGGCCCCGATCCAGGACATCATCGCCGACATCAAGGCCGGCAAGATGGTCGTGCTCGTGGACGAAGAGGACCGCGAGAACGAAGGCGACATCGTGATCGCCGCCGAACACGTCACGCCGGAGGCGATCAACTTCATGGCCAAGCATGCGCGCGGCCTGATCTGCCTGACCCTCACCGAGGAACGCTGTCGCCAGCTCGGCATCAACCAGATGGCGCGGGACAACCGCAGCCAGTTCTCGACCGCCTTCACGGTGTCGATCGAAGCGGCCGAGGGCGTCACCACCGGTATCTCCGCCGCCGACCGCGCACGCACAGTACAAGCGGCCGTTGCCCGCCATGCCAGGGCCGCCGACATCGTGCAGCCCGGCCACATCTTCCCGATCATGGCCCGCCCCGGCGGGGTGCTGATCCGCGCCGGCCACACCGAAGCCGGCTGCGACCTGGCCGGCATCGCCGGACTCGAACCCGCATCGGTGATCTGCGAGATCATGAACGACGACGGCACGATGGCCCGCCTGCCGGAGCTCATCGAATTCGCCAGCACCCACGGCCTGAAGATTGGCGCGATCCGCGACCTCATCGAGTATCGCGCACGCACCGAGAAGCTCGTCGAGAAGATCAGCGAAAAACCCGTCGACACCCCCTACGGTCTCTTCCGCCTGTGTGCCTTCGAAGACAAGACCTCCGGCGACGTGCATCTGGCGATGCTCCATGGGGAGATCGACCCGTCGGAGGAAACCCTGGTCCGGGTCCACGAACCCGTGTCGGTGCTCGACTTCCTCGATCCCCGCAGTGGCCGCCACTCCTTCCCCGTGGACACCGCCCTTCGGCGTATTGCCGAACACGGCCGCGGTGTGGTGGTGCTGCTCTACACCCCCCAGAGCAGCCAGGATCTCCTCGCCCAGTTCTCCAGTGACAGCAGCACACCCAAGCCCGCCCAGAAATGGGATCCACGCCTGTTCGGCATCGGCGCCCAGATTCTCCGCGAACTCAAGGTCGGCCAGATGCGCCTGATGGCCAGCCCGCGCAAGATCCCCAGCATGGCCGGTTTCGGCCTGACCGTCGTCGGCCACCTCGCGGCCGAGGCCTGATCCTTTTTTGCAGGTAATTCCATGCCCCGCTACGACAACATTCCCGAAATCGCCCCGAATCTCGACGGCAAGGGCCTCCGGGTCGGCATCGTCATGTGCCGCTTCAATCTCGACGTGTGCGAAGGCCTGCTGTCCTCGTGCACCGCAGAGTTGCTGCGCCTGGGGGTCGCCGCCGAATCGATCACCATCGCCACCGTGCCCGGCGCCCTTGAAGCACCGCTGACGCTGCAGGTCATGGCCAAGAGCGGCAGCTACGACGCGCTGGTCGCCCTCGGCGCGGTAATCCGCGGCGAGACCTACCACTTCGAACTCGTCTCCAACGAGCAGGGCGCCGGCATCACCAGCGTGACCCTCGACACCGGCATCCCCATCGCCAACGGCATCCTCACCACCGAGAACGACGACCAGGCGCTGGCCCGCATGCAGGTGAAGGGCGCAGACTGCGCCCAGGCCGCCGTCGAAATGGCCCGCCTGCTGAAGGCACTGGCATGAGCGGCGCCCACAAGTCGCCACGTCGCCGCGCCCGCGAGTTCGCGCTGCAGGGTGTCTACCAGTGGCTGCTGAACCAGTCCGCGATCACCGCCATCGAAGGCCAGATGGCCGAGGTCGGAGGCTTCGACAAGTGCGACCGCGATCTCTTCATCGGCCTGCTGCGCGGCACGATCAGTAATGCGCCGGAACTGCAGGTCGGTTTCGCGTCCTGCATCGACCGTCCGCTCAACGAGCTGTCACCGGTCGAGCGCGGCATCCTGCTGATGTCCACCTTCGAACTGATCCACCGCCCCGAAACCCCCTACCGGGTCATCATCAACGAGGCCATCGAACTGGCCAAGGGCTACGGCGGCACCGACGGCCACAAGTTCGTGAACGGCGTGCTCGACAAGCTCGCCGCCCGCCTGCGCGCGGACGAGGTCGAGGCCAACGCCCGCGAGCGCCGCACCGCCCGCGGCGACAAGCCGGCCTGATCCCCTCTCCCCCGGCGGCTCCCGCCGAATCGCGATGCCCTCCGAGTTCGCCCTGATCCGCCGGCACTTCACCCGTCCCGCCCGCCATACCGACCTCGCGGTGGGCGACGACGCGGCGCTGATCCGCCCAGCCGCCGGCATGCAACTGGCCATTTCGACCGACATGCTGGTGGCCGGCACCCATTTCTTCGCCGACACCGATCCTGCCGATCTGGGCTGGAAGGCGCTCGCCGTGAACGTTTCGGATCTCGCCGCGATGGGCGCCACGCCACGCTGGGTGGTCCTCGCCGCCAGCCTGCCCGCCGCCGACGAAGCCTGGATCGCCGCCTTCGCCGGCGGCTTCTTCGCCTGCTGTGAGGCCTTTGGCATCGACGCCATCGGCGGTGACACCACCCGCGGCCCCCTCAACCTGTGCCCGACGATCTTCGGCGAAGTCCCCGTCGGCCAGGCCATCACCCGCGCCGGCGCCCGCCCCGGCGACGACCTGTGGATCTCCGGCCGGCCCGGCCGCGCCGCCCTCGGCCTCGCCCACCTGCGCGGCGAAATCCGGCTGGCCGACGAACACCTCGCCGACAGCCTCGCCGCGCTGCACCGCCCGCAGCCACGCGTCGCGCTGGGCCTTGCGCTGCGCGGCCTCGCCAGCGCGATGCTCGACGTCTCCGACGGCCTGCTGGGCGATCTCGGCCACATCCTCGAGCAATCGGGCGTTGGCGCGCGGATCGACGAAGTCAGCCTGCCCCTCGCGCCGCTCACCGCCGCCTGCAGCGACCCCGCCCGCGCCTTCCGCGCCTGCACTGCCGGCGGCGACGACTACGAGCTGCTGTTCACCGCCCCCCCCGAAAACCGCGACCAGATCGCCGCCCTTGCCGCCCCCCTCGCGCTGCCGCTGCACCGCATCGGCAGCATCGACAAGGGCGGCCTGCGGCTGCGCGACCGCGACGGCCGGGAGCACGACCTGGCCGCCAGCGGCTACGACCACTTTGGCCAGGGCACATGAAACCCGACGTCCGCTTCCTCGTCTCCGACCCGACCCATTTCATCGCCCTCGGCTTTGGCTCGGGCCTGTGGCCCAAAGGCCCCGGCACCGCCGGCACGCTGGCCGGCTGGCTGCTCTTCCCCTTCGTCCGCGCCCCCCTCTCGGACCCGCTTTTCGGCGCCCTGCTGGTCGTCTGCTTCCTGTTCGGCATCTTTGTCTGTGAGCGGACCGGCCGGGCGCTGGGCGTCGCCGACCACGGCGCAGTGGTCTGGGACGAGATCGTCGCGATCTGGCTGGTCCTGTGGCTCACCCCGGCCACGCTGGCCTGGCAAGCCGCCGCTTTCGTGATCTTCCGCTTCTTCGACATCGTCAAGCCGCCCCCCATCCGCTGGGCCGACGAACGCACCCGCGGCGGCTTCGGCGTGATGTTCGACGACCTGCTGGCCGCCGGCTACACGCTGCTCGTGCTGGCCATCCTGACCCGGCTGGTGACCTGATGGATACTCAGCTGGAAGCCCTTTCCCGCCGGCTGGGCGAGCATCTGCTGGCCCGCGGTTGGCGCCTGGCCAGCGCGGAATCCTGCACCGGCGGCTGGATCGCCGAAGTCGTCACCGCCACGGCGGGCAGCTCGAACTGGTTCGACTGCGGCTTCGTGACCTACTCCAACGACGCCAAGTGCGCACTGCTCGGCGTCTCCCCGATAACCCTTGCCCGCCACGGCGCAGTCAGCGAGGCGACCACCGCAGAGATGGTCACCGGCACGCTGAGGCGCGCCGAGGCGGAGCTCGCCCTGTCGGTTTCCGGCGTCGCCGGCCCGGGCGGCGGATCGCCCGAGAAACCCGTCGGCACGGTGTGTTTCGGCTGGATCCGGCGCGGCGAAACGGCCCAGACCGCGACCTGCCATTTCGATGGCGACCGGGAGTCGGTCCGACGTCAGGCGGTGGTGTTCGCGCTCACCGAACTGATCCGCCGCTACGCCTGAAAGCCTTTCGCATCAAGGGCCTGGAAGCCAGCCTGGACGAACGTCATTGACTGTATATAATAACAGTCAATGACGCACGAATTCGCAGCGGTCAACGGCACGCAAACTCTGTGCCATAATCGCCAAACCCTTTTCCAAGGATCACGAAAATGGACGACAACAAGGCCAAGGCCCTCGCCGCCGCGCTTTCCCAGATCGAGAAGCAGTTCGGCAAGGGTTCGATCATGCGCCTCGGCGACGGGGAAGTCGAAAGCGACATCCAGACCGTCTCCACCGGCTCCCTGGGCCTCGACATCGCCCTTGGCATCGGCGGCCTGCCCCGCGGCCGGGTCGTCGAGATCTACGGCCCGGAATCCTCGGGCAAGACCACGCTGACCCTCCAGGTCGTCGCCGAGATGCAGAAACTCGGCGGCACCGCCGCCTTCATCGACGCCGAGCACGCCCTCGACGTGACCTACGCGCAGAAGCTCGGGGTCAATATCGGTGACCTGCTGATCTCCCAGCCCGACACCGGCGAGCAGGCCCTCGAGATCGCCGACATGCTGGTGCGCTCAGGTGGCGTCGACGTGGTGGTCATCGACTCCGTCGCCGCCCTCACCCCCAAGGCCGAAATCGAAGGCGAGATGGGCGACCAGCTCCCCGGCCTGCAGGCCCGCCTGATGAGCCAGGCCCTGCGCAAGCTCACCGCCAACATCAAGCGCACCAACACCCTGGTCATCTTCATCAACCAGATCCGCATGAAGATCGGCGTGATGTTCGGCAGCCCGGAAACCACCACCGGCGGCAACGCCCTCAAGTTCTATGCCTCGGTACGCATGGACATCCGCCGCGTCGGCACGATCAAGAAGAACGACGAGGTCATCGGCTCGGAAACCAAGGTCAAAGTCGTGAAGAACAAGGTCGCCCCACCGTTCCGGGAAACCCTGTTCGACATCCTTTACGGCGAGGGCACCTCCCGCGAGGGCGAGATCATCGACCTCGGTGTGCAGCACAAGTTCGTCGACAAGTCTGGCGCCTGGTACGCCTACAACGGTGAGAAGATCGGCCAGGGCAAGGACAACTCACGCGAGTTCCTGAAGGCCAACCCGCACATCGCCCGGGAGATCGAGAACAAGATCCGCGTTGCCGTCGGGCTGCCCGAAATGGCGTCCATCGCGCCGGCAGTCACCACCGCGGCCGCCTGAGCAGCCTGGTGCGGGAGCATTCGACCATGGCGACCCTGCACGAACGGGCGCTGCGCTGCCTCGCGCAGCGGGAACACTCCCGCGCAGAACTGGCCCGCAAGCTCGGCGCACTCGGTAGCGACGAAGAGATCGGCGCAGAACTCGACCGTCTCACCGAACTCGGACTGCTCTCCGACGCCCGCTTTGCCGACGCCTATGTCCGCGCCAAGGCCGGCCGCTTCGGCGCCGCGCGGCTCCGGCTCGAACTGGCCCGCCGTGGTGTCGGCGTCGAGCAGATCGGCGACGCCATCAGCGAGCACGGCAGCGCCGACGAACTCGAACGTGCCCGCGACATCCACCGCCGCAAGTTCGCCGGCGCACCGGCCGACGCGCGGGAATGGGCACGTCAGGCCAGGTTCCTGCAGGGTCGTGGCTTCCCGACTGAAATCATTCGTAGCGTCCTGAAAGGCCCCTTCGGCGATGAGCCTGCTTAAAGTCAGCAACCTGCGCAAGAAGTACAAGGCCCGCACCGTCGTCCACGACGTCTCCTTCGACGTCGGCAGCGGCGAGGTCGTCGGCCTGCTCGGCCCCAACGGTGCCGGCAAGACCACCTGTTTCTACATGATCGTCGGCCTTGTCGTCGCCGATGGCGGAGAGATCACCCTCGACGACCAGGTGCTGACCCACCGCCCGATCCACCAGCGCGCCCGCCTCGGCCTTTCCTACCTTCCGCAGGAGATGAGCGTTTTCCGCAAGCTGACGGTCGCGGAAAACATCCAGGCCGTGCTCGAGCTGCAGAAGCTCGACAAGGCCCGGATCGCCGAACGTCTCGAGGAACTCCTCGGCGAGCTCGGCATCGAGCATTTGCGCGACAACACCGCGATTTCCCTGTCAGGCGGCGAGCGGCGCCGCTGCGAGATCGCCCGGGCGCTGGCCACTGATCCGCGTCTGATCCTCCTTGACGAGCCCTTTGCCGGCGTCGACCCGATCGCCGTCATCGACATCCAGAAGATCATCCGCTTCCTGAAGGAGAAGGGCATCGGCGTGCTGATCACCGATCACAACGTGCGCGAAACCCTCGGCATCTGCGACCGGGCCTTCATCATCAATGCCGGCGAAGTGCTGGCCAGCGGCCGGCCGGACGAGATCGTCCGCAACGAGCAGGTCCGTCAGGTTTACCTCGGCGAGCACTTCCGGCTCTGAGGCATCATCCGACTCATGAAGCCCAGTCTCCAGCTCAAACTCTCCCAGCACCTCGCCCTCACCCCCCAACTGCAGCAGTCCATCAAGCTGCTGCAGCTATCGACGCTCGAACTCAATCAGGAGATCGAGAAGATACTTCTCGAGAACCCGATGATTGAAAGGGACGAGCCCGAAGCCAATCTCGGTTCGAGCCGGATCGAAGCCCCCGGCCCGCTGGCCCCAGCCGGCAGCGAGGCCGCCGAGGCGCGTGAGCACGAGCAGGCCCGGGAGTCGGAGCGGGAACGCGAAGCGGACCACGATTTCGACCCGATGGGGGACGGCGGCGAATGGCAGGGTTCGGGCTCCGGCCAGCGCGACGACGACGAGGACGTCGACTTCCAGGAGTTCCAGGCCAGCACACCGACCCTACGCGACCATCTGGGCGCCCAGATCGCCCTCACACCACTCTCCGACCGGGACCGGGCGCTGGTTCGGTTCATGGTCGAAGCGCTCGACGAGGACGGCTACCTCAGCCAGTCCCTCGCCGACCTGCTGCCGCTGCTGCCCCCCGAGCTGGAGGTCGAACTGGACGACCTCAAGATCGCCCTGCGCCAGGTACAGAGCCTCGATCCGACCGGCATCGGCGCAGCCAGCATCAGCGAATGCCTGGCCCTGCAGCTGCATGCCCTGCCACCCTGCCGGGTGCGCGAGCTCGCCATCGCCATCGTCGCCGAGCACCTCGAACTGCTGGCTGCGCGGGACTTCGTCAAACTGAAGCGGGTGCTGCGCTGCAACGACGAAGATCTGCGCGAGGCCCACGGGCTGATCGTCAGCCTGAACCCCCGCCCGGCCGCCGAATTCGCCCAGTCCGACATCCGCTACATCGTGCCCGATGTCGTCGTGCGCAAGGTCCGCAACAACTGGGTCGTGACCCTCAACCCCGACGCTATGCCCCGCCTGCGCGTCAATCAGCTCTATGCCCAGATCCTCCGCGACAACCGGGGCGCCAGCGGCTCCCTGTCCAACCACCTGCAGGAAGCCCGCTGGCTGATCAAGAATGTGCAGCAGCGTTTCGACACCATCCAGCGCGTGTCGCAAGCGATCGTTGACCGCCAGCGCCAGTTCTTCGATTATGGCGATGTGGCGATGCGGCCTCTGACGCTGCGGGAAATCGCCGAGCAACTGGAATTGCACGAATCCACCGTCTCGCGGGTGACCACCCAGAAATTCATGGCCACGCCGAGGGGCATTTTCGAGTTCAAACATTTTTTCGGCAGTCACGTCGCCACCGACAGCGGTGGAGCGGCTTCCTCGACGGCGATTCGGGCGCTGATTCGCCAGCTCGTGGTTGCAGAAGACAAGAAGAAGCCCTTGTCCGATGCCAGGATTGCCGAGTTGTTGGGCCAGCAGGGTATCGTCGTCGCTCGCCGGACGATCGCAAAATACCGCGAGTCCCTCGATATTCCGCCGGTCAGTCTGCGCAAAACCATCTGACAGAAAGGTAACAACCATGAACCTCAACATCACGGGGCATCACGTCGAAGTCACTCCGGCCATCCGCGAGTACGTCACGAACAAGCTCGACCGCGTGATCCGTCATTTCGACAACGTCACCAGCGTCGGCGTGATCCTCTCGGTGGAAAAGCTGCGTCAGAAGGCCGAAGTCACCGTTCATGTACGCGGCAAGGACATCTATGTCGAGAACGAGGATTCCGACATGTACGCCGCCATCGATGCGCTGATCGACAAGCTCGACCGTCAGGTTCTGAAGTACAAGGCCAAGACCTCCGATCACGGTCACGACTCCCTCAAGCAGCATCTCACTGAATCCTGACCGACTGCGCAAGTCGTCACCTTTTCCCCGGCGCCGTTGTGGCTATAATGCGCCCGATCTGACACAACGGCCCCGGTGGAATCCTCCCCGGATCATCCCGCATCGTTCTCCAACGGCAACCTGGCCGGCCCGACCGCGCTCAGGAGAGTCCTCCCATGAATCTCATCGCCAAACTACTGCCTGTGGCCAATGTGGTCGTAGGCCTTGAGGCGAGCAGCAAGAAGCGCGCCTTCGAGCAAGCGGGCCTGCTGTTCGAGAACAACCACGGAATCGCCCGCAGTACCGTCTTCGACAGTCTGTTCGCCCGCGAGAAACTCGGCTCCACCGGCCTCGGGCAAGGCATCGCGATCCCCCATGGCCGTATCAAAGGTCTCAAGGACGCCCTCGGAGCTTTCCTTCGTCTCGCCGAACCGGTTCCCTTCGACGCTCCCGACGGCCGTCCGGTGAGCATGCTCTTCGTGCTTCTGGTTCCCGAGCAGGCCAACGAGCACCACCTGCAGCTGCTCTCGGAACTCGCGCAGATGTTCAGTGACCGCAGCTTCCGTGAAGCGCTGCAGCACGCAGCGGACGCCAATGCCGTCCATACTCTTTTCGCTCAGTGGGGCAGCGATGCGCCAGACGACCGTAGCGAGGCTGTTTGACGACAACCAGGAAAACCTGAGGCTGCGCCACATCTGCGGCAGCCTCGAGACCCGCATCTCGGTCTCGGAAGACCGCATCTGGCCCGCCGACATGGTCGGCCACCTCAACCTGATCCATCCCGACCGCCTGCAGATTCTCGGCTCGTCGGAACTCGCATGGGCCCGCCGTCAGACGCGCGAGAAGGTCATCCACCATATCCGCGACATCCTGTCCTATGGCCCCCCGGCGCTGATCGTCGCCGATGACGAGGACATTCCGAGTCTGGTCCGCACCGTCTGCGCCAACGAGGACGTCGCGCTGTTCGCCAGCCCGCTGCCGTCGGCCAATGTCATCGACCATCTGCGCAGCTACCTGTCACGCCAGCTCGCCGAGCGAATCGCGCTGCATGGCGTGCTGATGGACGTGCTGGGCCTCGGGGTCTTCATCACCGGCGATTCGGGCGCCGGCAAATCCGAGCTGGCCCTCGAACTGATCTCCCGCGGTCATGGCCTGGTCGCCGACGACATCGTCGAGTTCTCGCGCATCGCGCCGACCGTCCTGGAAGGACGCTGCCCTGCCCTCCTGCAGGACGTCATCGAGGTGCGCGGCCTCGGCATCCTCAACGTCCGCACGATCTTCGGTGAAACCGCGTGCCGGCGAAAGATGAAGCTCAAGCTCGTCGTTCACCTGCAACGCCGCCAGCCCGGCCAGGAAGATCCGCTCCGCCTGTCGCTGGAAGGCGAGCAGCAGATGATCCTCGGCGTAGCCGTCCGCCGTGTCGTCCTGCCCGTGGCGGTCGGACGCAACCTGGCAGTGCTCCTCGAAGCTGCCGTGCGTTCGACCATCCTGCTGTTGCGCGGGATCGATTCGACCCAGGAATTCGTCGACCGTCAGCAGCGTGCGATGGAGCAGGGCGGCTTCTAGCCCGATTCAGCAGGGGGAGACAGCTGTCAACGGATCACCCGACAATCCGTTTATGATGTTGCTGCTGTTTCAATAAACCGTCCTGACGAGGAGTGGCCTGATGAAAAAACTGATCCTGAGCGTCGCCGTTTCAATGTTTGCCGCCAGCCTGACGCCCGCCGCCTTCGCGGCCACCGCTCAGCAGAACAAGATGAAGGACTGCAACGCATCGGCTGCCGACAAGAAGGGCGACGAACGCAAGGCCTTCATGAAGGAATGTCTGTCCGCCAAGCCCGCCGCTGCCGAAGCCAAGGGCACCACCCAGCAGGAAAAAATGAAGTCCTGCAACAAGGAGGCTGGCGACAAGGCACTGAAGGGGGACGAGCGCAAGAAGTTCATGAGCGGCTGCCTGAAAGGCGGCTGAGCATCCACCTCGCGCTTGCCATGATGGAGGGCTCTCCGTGGAGCCCTCCTTGATTTTCAGGCTGAGTTCGCAGCCCTTCAGTCGAGCGCGAAGGCCAACACATCAAGCATGTTGTCACTGACCGAGAAGCCGCAGCCAATATGCCCTTTCTCGGCGAGGATGAACTCGTCCCGCTTGATGCAGTGCTCGGCATTCCCCTCCTCGAGGAGGTAAGTCCCGTTGGTGCTCGAGTCGGCAAGATAGAACAGGCCGTTGCGCAGTTCGATGCGGGCGTGCTGGCGCGACACGCGGGGGTCGGTGACGACAATGTCGTTGCCGGTTTCTCGCCCGAACAGCAGCGTCGGGCGACTCGCGTTGATCACCCACACCTGCCCTCGGAAACTCACGCGCAGTTGTTTCTGGGCAAGAAGCGCCTCCTGACGCAACTCTAAGGGCGTCGGCGGCGGGGCCTCACCCAGTTCCAGGGTCGGGAAGGGATTGCTCCCGTTCGACTCGTCGGCCTTGCCGAGCAGGCGGCGCATCGACGGTGACAGCAGAGCCGACAGCGCCTCCGACACGGCGATGCTGTCCGGGCTGTGGCTGGCAACCAGACTGGCTGCGCGAGCCTCCTCGCCCTCTCCGGCTTCGTCGCTCTCGGATTCGAGCACCACACCCGCGCGCAAAACCAGCTTGATCCCGCTCATCGGTGGCAGCGCACGCACCCGCTCACGCATCTCACGCGCGGCCAGCAGCGCCGAATCAGCGTCCGGGAAACGCGCGATGAGCACATCCGGCCGCAGCACCAGCCTGCTGGCCGAATGCGCCTCGGCACAACGCGACATGCGATTCAGGCAGCGCTCGACCGCGTAACCGGCCTCGGCCTCGCCGAGCTTGCCGGCCAACCGCAGACCACCGGAAACCTCCGCGTACAGCAGGCAACGGGCAGGTGGGTGCTCCATGGATGTCACGGCCTCCAGATCCCGATGGGAACGGCCTCCGCCGGCCCGCCGGAACCCGGCAGGTCTGGTGCATCGAAAACGATGTCACCCTCCTCGACCGGCATCCCGCTCGACACATTGAGGAAATCGAAGAGCTGGCCATCCGCCAGATGGGACGGCACGACGTTGCGCAGCGCCGTCGCGATCGACACGACGCGCCCGGGAAAGCGCTCGTCCCAGTCGCGCAGCATGGCCTTGATCTGCCTGCGCTGCGCGTTTTCCTGGCTGCCACAGAGATTGCACGGAATGATCGGGTATTCCATGCCCCGGGCGAAACGCTCGATATCCTTCTCCGAACAATAGGCCAGCGGGCGGATCACCACATTCTGGCCATCGTCACTGACCAGCTTGGGCGGCATGGCCTTCATCTTGCCGCCGAAGAACATGTTCAGGAACAGGGTTTCGATCATGTCGTCGCGGTGGTGGCCGAGGGCGATCTTCGTCGCACCGATCTCCTTCGCGGTGCGGTAAATGATGCCCCGGCGCAGGCGCGAGCACAGGGAGCAGGTAGTCTTGCCCTCGGGGATCTTGTCCTTGACGATCTTGTAGGTGTTTTCGGTGACGATACGGTATTCGACGCCGATGGACTCGAAATAGGCCGGCAACACGTCATCGGGAAAACCCGGCTGCTTCTGGTCGAGGTTCATCGCGACGATGCGAAAATCGATCGGCGCCCGCTCGCGCAGCGCCTGCAGCATCGACAACAGCGTGAAGGAATCCTTCCCACCGGACACGCAGACCATCACGACGTCACCGTCGGCAATCATCCCATAGTCAACGATGGCTTCGCCGGTACGGCGAATGAGATGCTTCCTGAGGCGCAGGAAGGAATTGGAGAAACGGGTTTCCGGCTCGGGAGAGGGATGTGCCACTGCTGCAGGTGAAGCCACTACGTGTTCCATTTCGCTGAATATCCGACAATTATAAGCCGGACACAAAAATTGTTCCGACATAAAGATGTAACACCCGTTTACAGGTGAGCGCTGCGCCCGCCATCGACGGCGAGCACCTGCCCGGTGACATAGGGTGCGTCAAAGAGCAGGAAGCGCACCGCCCGCGCAATGTCCAATGGTGCGCCCACCCGCCCAAGCAACGTGTGGGCGACGATCGCCTCCCGCTCCGACAGCGGAAACTGGCCATCTTCCGGCCACTCGATGGCCCCCGGCGCCACCCCATTGACTCTCACCCGCGGCGCCAGTTCAAGGGCCAGCGCGCGGGTCAGACCGAGCAGACCAGCCTTCGCCGTACAGTAAAGCGGGTAGCCCCTGAGGGGGCGTTCGGCGTGGATATCGACGATATTCACGATGGCCCCGCCACTTGCCTCCAGCCAAGGCGCAGCGGCCTGGGACAGGAACAGCGGCGCCTTCAGGTTGGAGCCGACCAGATCGTCCCAGGCCGCCTCGTCGATCCGGCCAAACGCCGTCGGAAAAAAACTGGAGGCGTTGTTCACCAGGCCGTCCAGGCGACCGAAACGCCCGATCACCGCCTCCACCAGCCCGGGCAGCCTGGCACAGTCCAGCAAGTCGGCCTGGACCACAAAGGCCGAATCGGACCGCGCAGCGTTGAGCGCGGCGGCCAGCCCGTCGGCTTCACCCCGCGAGTGGCGGCAGTGCAGCGCCAGCCGGGCACCTGCGGCATGCAACTGGCGCGCGATCTCGGCACCGACCCGCCGGGCGGCGCCAGTCACGAGGACGACGGGAGGCACAGGCAGTCGATTCATGGGAAACCTGGGCAATCTGCAGACGGGGCACCATCATACGGCGCCAAGACGGAGTGTGGCAGGGGAATCGAGCCGTCGGCGAGGCAGGTTAGAATTCGGCGTTTCCCATCCACTGGCCGCCATGAACCTGCCCCAACCCTCTGCCGAAGCCCTCGATCAGAGCGCACGCCTCGTCGCCCGCCTGCACGGGCTGATCCAATCCCAGGGCGGCTGGATTTCCTTCGCGACCTACATGGGCGAAGCGCTCTACGCACCGGGCCTGGGCTACTACAGCGGCGGCGCCCACAAGTTCGGCCCCGGCGGCGACTTCATCACCGCTCCGGAACTGACACCGCTGTTCGGCCAGTCCCTCTCTGCGCAGATCGCGCAGATCATGGAACTGTCGGCGCCACACATCGTCGAGGCCGGAGCCGGCACCGGACTGCTCGCCGCCGACCTGCTCCTCGAACTGGAACGACGCGGCGCGCTGCCCGAAAGCTACGGCATCCTCGAAGTCTCCGGCGAACTGCGCGAACGCCAGTTCGACACCCTCGCCGCGCGGGTCCCCCACCTGGCCGCCCGGGTAAGCTGGCTGGACGGTCTGCCCGACCGCTTCTCCGGTGCGCTCATCGCCAACGAGGTACTCGACGTGATGCCGGTCCACCTCGTCGCCTGGCGCCCCGAGGGCATCTTCGAACGCGGCGTGAGCATCGATGACGGCGGCAGCTTCGTCTGGGCCGACCGCCCCGTCGGCGGCAAGCTGGCCGAAGCGGCGGCGGCCCTCGGCCGGGAACTGCCGTCCGAGGGGGAGTACGTCAGCGAAATCAACCTCGCCGCCCGCGCCTGGATCGCCGAATGGGCGGCACGCCTCGAACGCGGCGCAATGCTGCTCATCGACTACGGCTACCCGCGCAGCGAGTACTACCTGGACAGCCGCAGCACCGGGACGCTGCTGTGCTACTTCCGCCACCACGCCCACGGCGATCCGTTCAAGTGGCCGGGGCTGAATGACATCACCGCCTTTGTCGACTTCACCGCCACCGCCGAGGCGGGGTTCGATGCCGGCCTCGACGTGCTCGGCTACACGGATCAGGCCAATCTGCTGTTCAACTGCGGCGTACTGAACTGTCTCGCCCGCCGCGGGCCGGAAGACAGCGTCGACTACCTCCGCGCAGCAAAGGCCGTCCAGCGCCTGACCGGCCCCCACGAAATGGGCGAGCTCTTCAAGATCATCGCGCTCGGTCGCGGCATCGACCAGCCGCTGATCGGCTTTCTGCGCGGCGACCGGCTGCACGCCCTGTAGGCGACACAAGCCCGCCACAAAAAGCGGAGGGCCTGCCGACATCCGGCAGGCCCTCGTGCGTATTGGGAACGCCCTATTCCTGGAAGCGATAAACCGCCTTCAGGAAGGCTTCCACATCCGTCGGCACCTTGTGCTGCTCATGGGCTGCCACCGGGATTTCCTGCAGGCCCAGGGCCAGTTCCGGCGGCAGGGGGTTGGCATTCAAGATCTCGTCGTCGTACGCCGGCGCGACTTCGCTTTCCGGCTCCAGGTAGCGCCGTTCACCGCTTTCCATGTCCATGAAGATCACCATTTCGGCCTCCGTTCCGGGGTAAGCAGACGGTCCCCTTGATTCATTTAACGGCTGCGGCCTCCAAAAGGTTGAAGGAATTCCGGCGCAGGCCGCGGGGAAAGGCCATCCCCGCTTGAAATCGTGCCCATCGCCAGTCGCATGTTTTCAGGATGGACCAGCGGTACTTCATCCGCAATGAAGAAGTTCACGGGCAGGATCAGCTTGTCCGGCCGGGGGCCGCAGCGGCCTACAGGCCTTGCGCGTGCAGCCAGCTCAGGATCGGATCGGCGGCGACCCGCCAGTCGCGCTCCAGCATCATGCCGTGCCCCAGACCGGGCAGGATCGTCGCCTCCACCTCGTAGCGCCACGCCGTCATCTTCACCTGGTCCGGCGGGATCAGCACGTCGTGCTCGGCCCCCAGCACCAGCATCGGCGGCTGATGGATGCGCGACAGGGACGGCAGGTCGAACAAGGACATGTCCCACAGCGCGCGGTGCGACTCCGGCTGGCACAGGTGGTAGTAGCGCTGCAGGCGCTCGAGTTCGATCGCCTCGTGGAACAGCGCGTCGCGCAGGGTCTCCACGTGCGGCTGGTTGCCACCGATGACGTTATTCAGGTCGCCAAGCAGGTGCGGGCGCGAGAAGGCAATGCCGAAGGCCGAACCCAGCAAGCCCTGCGGCGGCACCGAGGACATCAGCACGGCGCCAGGAACCGTCTGCCGTTCCAGAAACTTCTGCACCACCATGCCGCCCATCGAGTGGCCGATCAGTACCGGCGCGGCGGGCAGTTTGGTCACCACCTCCACCACGTCGTCTACATAGTCGGAGATCGACAGGCTGTCGAGGAAGGCCCGCCCGCGGCTGCGCCCATGACCAGACAGGGACAGCGCGTAGGCACTGTAGCCCTGCTCTGCAAACCACGGCAGAAAGTTCTCGTCCCAGCACCAGGCCGCGGTGTAGGCGCCATGCACGAAGAGCAGCGGCGTGTCGCGCGGGGGCCCGGCGGGGGTGTGACAGAGGACTTCCAGGTCGCCGAAACGGGAGCGGTTCATGCGCAAACTCCCAGGTCGGCGAGACAGTGACAGGCACGGACGTGAATGGCGATCATGGCGGCTCGACGAACTTGTTTTTCTGTATGGGCGCAGACCTTACAGGAGACTGACAGATTGGAGAAGAGTAAAGCATCTGACCCGACGCGCCCCCTGCCGTAACGCCCCAATCCGCCGCCTACGCTCGACAAGACTCCGGCGCAAGCCACCCAAGTCTTTCCAGACCCCTCCTGCGCGGGGCGCCGTCCCGCTTCCGCGTCAACACATGCTGTCTGGGCCTCCCCCGGTCACGACAGGGCTCCGGGCAGACCTGTCGGAAAATCTTACAAACCTCATCGAAACATAGCCCAAATTATTGAAATATAAATAATTATATATTGGCATGAAACATGCTTGAATTCGACTTCAAATCTTTCTTCAATCAACCAAAAACATGAAAAAAACATACGCAACGGCAATGCTCGCCATCCTCGCCGCTTCGGCCAACGTCAGTGCCGCGCCCGTCATTTCGCCCTATGCTGCGGATCTGACGGCCGGCAGCTACACGGCGAGCAGCACCTACCTGACCTACACCGCGCAGCAGGCCTTCAACGGCACCGGCTACTGGAACGCCGGGACATGGGCCACCTCGTGGATTCAGGCAGACATGGGCGTCACCCACACCCTGTCCGAAGTGAAGCTCACGGTGGCTCAGCTCCCGAACGGCTTCACCTGGCACAACGTCTATCTTTCCGACACGCCGATCGGTAACAACTGGGCCTCACTGACGCCTGTGGCAACCCATGCGGGCAATACCGTACATGGTCAATTGCTTGATCTCGTGTTTGCCGCAAGCTCCGGGCGCTACCTGGAAATCGTCAGCAACGGCGGTCCAAGCTGGACTGCCCTGGGAGACCTGGCAGGCCGTACCGACTGGACCGATCCGGCGACGCAAAATCAGGCCCTGACCGTTGCCCAAGGCCGGGCTCTGGCCGTTCCCGAGCCGGCCTCCGCAGCGCTCCTGGGCCTGGCCCTGAGCGGGTTGCTGGTCGCGCGCCGCCGCAAGACGCGGTAATTGAAGCGCACCGGAGCCGAACCCCGTGCTTAACTCCACGGGGTCTTTCTTTCTGTCCCACGACAAGACCGGTGAATCCCGATGCTCAAGTGGTTGCTGGCGATCGTAGTGGTGGCGGTGGTGTCCGGGCTCGGCGCCTCACTGCCGCGGCATCGCTGGCGGATCGGGCAGCTGCCCGGCGACCTGCACTTCCGGCCGTTCGGGCGGCATATCCACATCCCGCTGACCAGTACGCCGCTGATGTCACTGCTGGTCTGGCTGGCGCTCCGCTGGCTGTGACCCAGCTCAGAGGGGCGCCCGCGCCGCAAAGATGACGGTATCGAGGGCCTGCCCGTCAGCCGACATCAGTTCGAGCACGTGGCGCCCCGCCACCGGCCGCCACGCCACCCGGCCTCCCCCGCCGCCCTCGAGACGCTCGCCGTTGAGGCGGAACCAGGCACCGGACGGCGCGCGGACGGCCTCGAAATACACCCGGAAGCTGCTGTCGCCGGCCAGGGCCATGCCGTCGACAAGGCTGCCATCGGTGGGCCAGGCGATGCGCGGCAGACTGCGCGGCAGCAGCACCCGCTCCAGTTCGGAACCGCGGATGAACCACTCCCGCCGCGCCACCTCCACCGCCGGATCGAAGACCACCAGGCTGGACACCACGCCCGGCGGGGGAGCCGGCCGGACCGGCGGCTGATTGCGGTGTAGCCCGCGCAGGATGTCATGCCAGGCCACGCTGACCAGGGCCGGGGTGGCGCGGCTGCCGGCCGCCCACAGGGCCACGCTGAAACGGTCCGAAAAGCCCACCGCCAGCGCCTCGCGCCCGTCCGGCACATACAGGCGGAACGCGAAGGCCTGCGGCGCACCGTCGGCGTCCGGCTCGGCCAGCATGTCGCCGACGATGAAGCCGGCGTCGGCGCGCAGCAGGCGCCGCGGCGCACGCTCCGGCCCCGGCAGCAAGCGCGGCGCCTGCCACAAGCCGCCGCTGGCGAGACTCCGGTACAGGCCGGCGAGCTGGGCCAGGCCGAGGTCCGCGGCACCGTTACGCCCCACCTCCACCTCCGCCAGGCGCAAGCGTTCAGGTAGCGCGTCGCCGACCAGCCTGAGCACCGTCTGGGATGGCTCCGAAAAATCCTCGGCCAGCGCCCGCCGCGCACTGACCCACAGCCGCTCGTCCGGAAGGGTTGGCACATGGTTGGCCAGGGACTCCTCGAGCAGGCTGGCTGCAGTGAGCTGGCGTCGCTCCAGGGCAAGGCCGTAGGCGAAGGGCAGCAGCAGGGGGCCGCTGCCACGCAGGATCGCTGCCTGGTCGGGCAAGGCGGCCTCCGGCGCGCCTACATAGGCGATCACATCGCCGCTCCCGTTATCCACCACCGCCGCTGCCGCCTCGCCGCTGCCGAGGCGACGCACGGCCGCCAGCGCCAGACGCTGGGCATCGGCATCGAGGGTCGTCGCGACGCGCTCGCCGGGATGCTGAAGCAAACCGCGGGCCGCATGAGGCGCCAGCTCCCAGCGCGGGCTCGCAACCTGGCGGTCGAGGCCGGCCTCGACCAGACGCCGGGCCGGCGCGCAGGCGGAAGGCATTCCGATCCGCTCGGCCAGCACGCAGGCACGCCGCGCCACGGTATCGGCCCGGGCGTTGGGGCCGCGCAGCAGCACCGCGAGGATCAGCGCCTCCGGCCGTCCCAGCTCTCTCGGCGGCTTGCCGAAGAGGGCGCGCGATGCCGCGTGGACGCCCTGCAGGTCACCGCGGAAGGGGGCGAGATTGAGATAGGCCTCGAGGATCTGCTCCTTGGTCCACCGGGCCTCGAGATCCTGGGCGGCGAAGGCCTGATCCCACTTCTGACCGATGGTGCGGCGCGAGCCCCCGTCGCGGCCGAGGGCCAGCTCCGGATCGAGCAGCCCGGCGAGCTGCATCGACAGCGTGGACGCACCGCGCTTGCGGTCGTACCAGAGGTTGTGCCAGATCGAACCGGCGAAGGCCCGCCAGTCGACGCCCGAATGTTCGTAGAAACGCTTGTCCTCGGCGGCCAGCAGGGCCTCCTTGAGCGCCGGGGAAAGCCCCGCGAGGCCGACCCACTCGAGGCGCCGCACCCGCATGTCCACCCGCCGCTCGGCCAGCGGTGTGCCGTCGCGGGCCAGCAGCACGGCAACCGAGGGCTGCGCTGCGGCCTTCACGTCGGCGAAGGCGGGGATGGGGTGGACAGCCTGCGCGGCCGGCGTCGCGCCCGCCACCGCGAGGGTCAGCACGGTGCGCCGGAGCAGCGAGGGAAACACGGAAGGCAGACGGATGGCGGACATGGCTGGACGGCATTGTATGCCGCCGGCCGGCGGACGCGGGATCGCTAACCGTCGGCGGCGGGGCCGATCGCCTTCACTGCGGCGACGCGGGCCGCATGCACCGCGGCCGGGATGAGCGACTTGTCCGACAGCCGCCGGGCGATGGCGCCCGCATCGACGCCACGCACCGCCGCCAGCACGGCGCGCAGACGATCGCGCTGCGGATAGGGCCGCGACCCAAAACCATCACGCCCGGCATGGTCGCAGGCGCAGGCCTCGAGCATCGCGATGAAGCGCTCCGGCCGGCGCAGACCGTCGCAGCGCTCGACGAGCTGCACCGCGGTCGCCGCGCGGAGGGCTAGCGCCTGGTGGACGATGCCATGCTCGCGGGCGACCATCCGCGCCAGGTCGCGGCAATCGGCCGGGCACTTGAGGCGTTCGCAGACCTGCCGCGCCAGCAGCTCGCTGCCCATCTCATGGCCGTGGTGGTGCGGCAGCATGTCGGCCGGCGTGAGGCCCTTGCCGAGATCATGGAGCAGGCAGGCGAGGCGCACCGGCAGCGGCTGGCCGGTGGCGGCCGCCTCGTCGATGACTCGCAGCACATGCTCACCGCAGTCCACCTCCGGGTGGTACTGGACGGGCTGCGACACGCCGAACAGACGCTCGAGTTCGGGCAGCAGGCGGGCCAGCGCGCCGCAGTCGCGCAGCACCGCAATCATCCGCGACGGACGGGCTTCCATCAGGCCACGGGCGATCTCCTGCCAGACCCGCTCGGGCACCAGCGCATCCACCTCGCCGACGGCGACCATCCCGCGCATCAGTTCGAGGGTTTCCGGGGCGACGCGGAAATCGGCGAAGCGCGCCGCGAAGCGGGCCAGGCGCAGGATGCGCACCGGGTCTTCAGCGAAGGCCGGGCTGACGTGGCGGAACACCCGGGCGGCGAGGTCGGCCCGGCCGCCGTAAGGGTCCACCAGATGGCCATCGGCACCACGGGCGATGGCATTGATCGTCAGGTCGCGGCGGGCCAGATCCTCCTCCAGCGTCACCGTCGGCTCGGTGTGGAACACGAAGCCGGCGTAACCTGGCGCCGTCTTGCGCTCGCTGCGCGCCAGCGCGTACTCCTCGTGGCTGCGGGGATGGAGAAAGACCGGAAAATCCTTGCCTACCGGTTTGTAGCCCTCCGCGAGCAGCGCCTCGGGCGTAGCGCCGACGACAACCCAGTCCCGGTCCTTGACCGGCAGGCCGAGGAGTTCGTCGCGGATCGCCCCGCCCACGCAGTAAATCTGCATTCGCCGGTCAGTCCCGGTGGAGTTGCCAGGCGGCAAGGCGCGCACGCCTGCTGGCCTCGCCCAGCCAGGCCGGGGCGGCCGCCTCCAGCGAGGTCGGCGTGCGCCCCCAGGGCTGGGGCGCGCCATGCGCGACATTGTCGGCGCGCATCGAGCGCACGTTATCGCGGCTCATCAGCGGACCGGGCAGGCATTCGAGGACACCCGCCTGGAGCATGGCCAGGCCCTCCGGCAGCGGGATGACCGGTCGGCGGTGACCGCTCAGGTCGCCGACGTATTCGACGAGCTGGCGCAGCGAATAGACCTGCGGGCCCGCCAGTTCGAAGGTCTGGCCCGCGGCGTCCGGGCGGACCAGGGCCTCGGCGATCACGTCGGCCACGTCGCCGACATAGACCGGCTGGAAGCGCGCGCGGGCGCCCCCCAGCGGCAGCAGCGGGAAGCGCTTGAGCAGACCGGCGAAGAGGTTGAGGAAGCTGTCGCCCGGCCCGAAGATCACCGACGGGCGCAGGATCGTCCATTCGACCTGCGGCGAGGCGGCGCGGATCGCCGTCTCGCCGGCAGCCTTGGAACGCTGGTAC
>Ga0213919_1000133_pt1 | contig 39493 bp, 54 predicted proteins | sample McNCre317MG_FD_161056 | JGI IMG/M metagenome (GOLD analysis project Ga0213919, IMG submission 161056) | Freshwater microbial communities from McNutts Creek, Athens, Georgia, United States - 3-17 MG | ecosystem: Environmental > Aquatic > Freshwater > Creek | place: USA: Georgia | collected...
GGCCGCCTGGGTGTAGCCGATGTTCAGCGCGGTGTTCATGAAGGAGTAGAAGACCGTGAACAGCTTCAGCGCCGGGCTGCCGCGCTCCACGGCCGACAGGTCTTTCGTGGCCCCGCCGCCCTGCGCATCGATCACCGCTTGGTCGGCCATGGCCTTGGCTCGGCCGTCCTCGTTGCCCTCGCTCAGCGCCTTCTCGTAGGCGCCCAGCCAGGTCGGCACGTCCACCGCCTGCTGGAACCGCATCATCAGCCAGTAGGCGTAGCGGCCGGCCGCCTCCTTCACGGCGCTCTGGCCCTCCACCTGGTTGCGCAGCTCGGCCAGCTCGCGGAAGCGGGTGCGCTGCCGGCTGGCCATGAACTCGCTGGCCTCGTTGACTTGGCGCGTGGCGTCGATGGGGTGGGCGATGTACTGCGCCACACCACGGGCGATGTGCGCCGCACCGACCCGGACGATGGATTGCGTCAGGCCCAGCGGCTGCATGGCCGCGCTCATCACGTTGAAGCCCAGGCCGGCGATGCTCACGCCCTGACGCACGCGGGCCAGACCGGCCTCCAACGCATTCTGCAGCCCCTTGTCGCCCTCGGCGATGTCCTGCACCCAGCTCTTGAACTGGTGCACCACCTCGGGCCCGTAGTGGCCGCGGATGGCTGCGTCGATCTTGTCGGACCGCAGCAGCTTGTTGACGTCGATCAGCCACTCGTGCCAGGACAGGTCGTGGATGACGTCATTCACCCCGCTGTAGACGCCCTGCAGCGTATAGAGCAAGGGCCGGCCGTTGATCTCGCTCGCGCGGGCCTTGGTGAAGCCGCGGCGCGTCGTGGCGCTGGTGTAGGCGCCCTGCAGCTGGCGCTTGTCCGACTCGGCATCGCTGTGCTGCTCGGCGCGGTTGTTGGCCAGCGGGTCGTACTTGATCGGGTAGTAGCCGCCGCGCAGGGTGACGGTCTTGCCGTCGCTGGTCTGCACCGTCAGCTCCTGCGGGTCGATCCAGTTGGGCTCCTTCCCGTAGACCCGGCGCTCCTTGGCCGCGATCAGCGGACGGTAGCTCTCGAAGTGGTCCCACACCGCCTGCACTGCCTGCCAGTCGGCCGCGCTCAGTGTGGCCAGCACGGGCTGGATCTGCTGGATGCTCCAGCCCTCGCCGCTCAGCATGCGCTGGACGTTGCCGGCGTTGCCCATGTTCAGCGCCATGGCCAGCACCTGCTCGCGATTCATGCTGCGCCCGATGCTCGGGAAGTGCTGCCCCTTGCCGCCCAGCTTGGCCGACTTCATCAGCGGCGCCATGATGGCCACCAGCTTCTCGGTGGCCTCGGCACGCATGGTCGTCTCCATGTCGCCGCGCTCGTTGGCGGTGCGCACGAAGAACTCCCACATGGGGCCGCCGTCCTTGCCGCCGTCAAGGATGCGCGCCCAGCCGGCCGCCTTGATGTGCGAGGCCCCGAAGCGCTTGACCGCCTGCAGCCAGCGCCCGCCCTTGGTCGCCGGTGTTCGGGTGTCGGCGGTCTTGCCCTGAGCATGCTCCTCGATGCTGTCGGTGATCTGGTCACGCGCCGCCTCGAACTCGCGCGTGGCCTTGGCGGTCAGCAGCTTGTTCTTCAGCCGGCCCAGGTGCTCGATCTGCTCGATGGTGTCGCGCAGGCCCCGGACCTGCTCCACCGTCATGTCCTTGTAGGACTGCAGCGCGGCGGCCTGCTCGATGGCGTCGGGGATGTCGGGCTCGATGCCCTGCTCCCGCTGCGCCTCGATCCATTCGGCCAGGCTGCGGCGCTTGTCCACCGCGCGCAGGCTCTCGGCCGATCGGAACGAGAACGACACCAGCAGTTGCTCGATCTGGTCCTGGTAGTCGACCGCGATGGCTTTCACCCGCTTGTCGAACTTGCGGAAGTAGACCGCCGCCTTCTCCATCTCGGTCTGCGCCTGCAGTGCCGCCTTGGCCGCCTCGCTCTGGATCAGCTGCGCCTGCTTGGCCTGGGCTGCGGCTTTGATGTCGCCGGCCTTGGCCGCCTTCGCTGCCTCGCGCGCCGACCGCGCCTCGCTGGCCAGGTACTGGCCAGGCCGCAGGTCACGCACCTTCAGCCGGGCAATGATGCCCTGGGCGATGCTGCGGGCCTCGCGCCGCATCACGTCCACCGTGCTGCGCTGGCCGGGCTGCTTCTCGCGCACCTGGGTTGCCTGGCGCAGCGCCAGCAGCTCGGTGGCGATGAACCGGCTACGCGCGTCGTTGTGCAGCGCCTCGTCGGTGGCGCGCTCCAGCCCCTCGGGCGTGGCCAGGTCGCCGAACCGCTCCAGCATGCGCTGGTCGGTCAGCGCCTCCACCGCCTCCTTGGGCGGCTGCGCTGCGGCCAGGGCCTGCACCATCTCGTCGCCGCTCTGGAAGCCGAACGTCTCGGCCACCACATCCGGGTCGATGCCGTTGGCCTCGCTGGTCATGCGCAGCGCGGAGAGCTTGCGCCAGATGGCGTCGGTGGCATTGCCGTAGCGCTCCTTGAGGGTGGCGGTGTTGAGCTTGCCGAACAGCACGTTGTCGGGTAACGGCTGCACAGGCTCATCGGCCAGGCGCCGCGCCTCCATGTCCTTGGCGTAGTCGTGCCAGTTGCTGTAGACCGGGCTGCCCCCCAGTTCGCTGCCGATGGCCGCCTCCAGGTCGTCCAGCGTGGTGCGCCCGTACTCGTCGGTGGTCAGATACCCGGCATCGGCCAGCATCTGCGCCATCTCGTCAGCCGTGTGCCCGCCCTCCTTGCGGAAGATGGGCCGCCCGAACACGCCCGATTCGGTGCGGTGGTAGTCAGGGTGCACGCCGGCATCGCGCGCTGCGCTGTCGCGGTTGATACCGCCCATCTTGGCGATGGCCACCAGCAGGCTGTCGCCGGCCGTGTCCAGCTGCTTCTGGTCGGGCTGGGCCGTGTCAATGTCGGCACCTTTGCCGGTCAGGAACTGCCAGGCCCGGTACACCGGCTGGCCCATCACATCGGCCCGCGCCTCCAGCCGCACCTCGCGCCGCAACCCATCGGCCCGGCGCTGCAGCTCCTTGAGCTTGCGGCCGCGGGCGTTCTGCAGCCACTGCATGTCCTTCAGACCCTTGGCCTGCAGGTTGTCGATGGCCGTCTGGGTGGCGTCCAGCGCCAGCGCTTGGTAGGCCGCCCACTGCTCGGGCGTCATGCCGGCCTGCTCGGCGGTCTGGAACAGCGCGCCCATGCTGCGCGCAGCCTCGGCCGTCTGGATCTGCTCGGTGGTGGCCAGCATGCGGTCCATCACGCCCCGCACCTCGTCTGTCAGCGTGACGTTCAGCGCCTTCAGCTGCTTGTAGACGTTCAGCATCCAGGCGCGGAACTTCTGGAACGGGCCCTGCAGTTCGACGCTGGGCGCGCGGCCCTCGAAGGCGTAGGCCTCGAAGCCGCGGGCGAACTGCTCATGGTGCGGGCGCTTCTCGTCGCTGCTCAGCGTGAACCACTGCGACAGCGCCGACTGCTCGGGCGTGTCTTGGATGCCGAACCACGCCAGCAGCTTCTGCGCGTCGGCCAGGATTTCGGCCTCGCCGGGCTCGATGCCGGCGCCCTGGCGCTGCTGGGCTTCGATCTTGGCGGCCAGGTCGGTCAGCACCTCAAGGTAGAAGTGCCCCATCTCGTGCACGGTGGTCGAAAGATCAGCGCCCTGCAGCAGCGTGATGATGCTGGGGGTCGCAGTGATGTCGGCGCCGAGGGCGATCTGGCCGCGGGCGTTCTGCTCCAGGATGCTCGGGTTTGCCGGGTCGAAGTTGCCGTTGTTGCCGGTGGCGTGCTTGATCTGCACGGAGTCGAACACCACGTAGGTGTCGGTCGTCATGAACCGCATGTCGGGCGAGCCGTGATAGACAACCAGCGGCTTGCCGGCCTTGTCCACCACCTTGCTGCCGCTGAACCATGCATCGAAGTTCGGGTTGCCCGGCTGCTCCAGCACCGTCTCCCCCTCGGCCACCGTGCCCTGCACCCGCAGCGGGTAGCGCGCTGCCATCTCGCCCGGCGTGATGCCAAGCCGGGCCGCCTGCACCGCGAAGAACGCCCCCAGGGCCGCGCCTTCGGCCTTCGCCACGTCAGGCGTGCGCCCGGCGCTCTGCAACTGCTCCACGAACCCGGCCGCCACCTCGTCGCGGCTGGCCTGGAATGCCTCGTCGCCCTGCTTCTCGCTCAGCACACGGCCGATCTCGGCCTGCAGCGCCTCGCCGTGCTCTTGCATGTAGACCTTGGCCTCGGCCGGGCTCATGGCGTCCGAACCGGTGCGCGCATGCTCGAGCAGCGGCTGGGCGAACTCCTGGCCCGCCGTCAGGAACTCGCCCGTGGGGATGACCACATCGCCACCGGTAGCCAGCGCCTGGTCGTACTGCGCGGCGACGGACGGCAAGGCCTGGGCAAGCGCAGCCAGATCGACCCCCGACTCGCCCAGCGCCTTCGCGTCCACGTACAGGTTCGGCACGTGCTCGTCGGCCAGTGACTGCGCGAAGGTGGCGAACTGGTCCGGCGCGCGCTCGCGCAGCTTGGATGCCTCGGCCAGAGTGGACATCTCGGCCAGGGCCTGGCCGGCGCGGTCGGCTTGCTCGGCCTGGGCCTTGAATCGGCCGGCGTTCTCCAACACCCGCTGCCCGGCCTTGGCCGCGCCGATCTGCGCGCCCCCGCCCACGATGACGGACACCACGGTCTGCGCCACGGCCTCGGGCTGCTCGGCCAGGAAGTCGCGCAGTGACTTCTCCGGGTTGATCGTGGCCCACTCGTTGAAGTTCTGCCACAGCGTGGCCGACACCTCGCCCGGCATCTCCCGGCTGATCTCGTACATCGCCAGCTTGGTCGCGCTGGCGCCGGCCGTGGCCTTCTCCAGGAACCCGCCCAGACCGAAGAACTTCTCGGTGACCCACTCGGCCATCGCATCGGCCGTGCCGTAGATCAACGATGTGCCGACCCCGGCGCCCTGGTCGCGTGCCTTGTTGTAGGACTGGCCGCCCTGGTTTGCCGCCTGCACGGCCAGCGCCAGCGGAATCGCAATCTCGGGCGCCGCCACCGCCAGCAGTGCGCCGGCCGTGCCCATGGACTGCACGGCGCTCTGGATGCCGGACTGCACACCGCCACCCAGGATGCCGCCCATGGTCGGGCTGATGCTCTTGGCGGTGGCCATCGTTTCGGCCGCCAGTTGACCGAAGCCGGCTGCCGCGCGCCCTGCCGGGTTCTCGGGGAGGATGCGCGCATCCACCAGCGGCTGAACGCCCTGGGCCAGCACATCGAACCCGGCGCGGGCCAGCCCGCTGACGCCAGCCGAGAAGATGAACGGCGCCGCGGCCACGTCCTTGATGAGCCCGGCGCCGTTCGGGTCCGCGCTGGTGATGTACCGCGCCGCCTTGCTGATGGCCGTCTCCAGCATCGCCAACGGAGCGCTGTCGTCGTGGGCCAGCGCGGCGAAGTCGGCGTCGGTGTACCGGCTGCGCAGCGTGGGCGTCTGCGCCGTGTTGTCGCTCAGGGCCTTGAGCTTGGCCGCGCGCTCGGCATCGGCCGGCAGCGCCTGCACAGCGGGCGGCGTGGTGCCCAGATAGCCGGCCACGCGGCGGGCCCGCGCCGTGGCGTCGGGGTCAACGCCCAGCGCCTGGGTGGCCGATGCCCGGAACCGCATCTCCTGGTCGTCCCGCTCGGCCTGCATCATGTCCAGGTAGGGGTTGGCTGCGGCAGGGCTGCCGGCTCGCACCAGCGAGAGGTAGTCGTTGGGCATGGGTCAGTTGATGAGGCGCCCGGCGGGCGAGGCCTTGCGCAGGTACAGGCGGCGGATGTTGTCCTCGGTCGGAGCAAACGCCGGGTTGTTCGGCTGCTGGGCGTTCATTGCCTTGAGGGCTTGCACGATCTGCTGGCGGTCGGCTGCGGGCACCTTCACGCTACCGGCCTGGTCCTTGTTCAGCTGGATCACCGGCACGCTGTCGCTGCTCATGCCGAACCAGGCGGGCACGGCCACGGTGCGCGCCATCTCCTGGCGCATCAGCTCCATCTTCTCCTGACGGTCCAGCGGCCCGCGCTTGGCGCCCTGCGCCTGGTCGATCAGCTGCTCCACCCGGTATTGCAGCGTGCCCAGCATGCGCTTGTGGTCCTCGCTGTTGTCCTTGGCGAACGGCTTCAGGCCCATCTGGTCGGCGATCTGCTCGAAGTCCTGTTTGTCCATCGACGCGGCCAGCTTGCCCTCGCGGGTCTGCAGGGTGTCGAACTTGGCCAGCAGGTGCTGCGTGCCCTCCAGCCCGAATACCGGGCGCAGCGCCTCAACCTGCGTGCGGCTCATGGTGCCCAGCACGGCCGGGTCGCCGTACCGCATGTAGGCGTCACCGTTGTTCAGCAGCAGCAGATGCTGTTCGCGCTGCAGCCGGGTGTAGTCGCGGGCCTCAGCCGCAGCCGCGCGGGACTCCCGGGCCGCCGCGCGGGACTCGCGCGCTGCCGCCTCCTGCTCCAGCGACAGCGTGATGCGGTGCTGCTGGTCGCCCGGCAGCGCCAGCCATGCGGGCGAGCGTTTCACCGTGTTGACGCCGGCGCCGCTGTCGAGCATGCGGTACACGCTGGTGGTGTTGGCGGCGTGATACTCCGACTGGCTGGCGTTGAACGCGGCGGCGCGCTCGCGCAGTTCGGCGATGGTGGCCTTCGCCTTGGCCGGGTCGCCCTCGAACGCGGTGCGCGCCTGCGCTTCCATCTTGAACAGGTCCACCGGCGCATTGCGGTCCTGGCCGGGGCCGGCCGTCGTCCAGATTTCGTCGGCCTTGCGCGTGGCCTGCACCGCCACGTCGGTCTGCTTGACTGCCTCGCCCAGCTGCAGCCGTGCCTGCGGGGTCAGCTCGGCGTCCACCGCCTTCATGTACTCGCGGGCGTAGTCCACCTTGCCGGCCTGCAGCGCCTGGCCGATCACGGCATGGTGCGCCACACTCAGCGCGTCCACGGTCTTGGCCAGGACCTCGGCCGGCGCCAGCCCCTGCAGCCGGCCGGCCTCGGCCACCGCCGCCTTGATGGCGCGCTGCCCTTGCGCCACCGCCTCGGGGTTGCCCCACTCCATCGCCATCTGGTCGGCAGCCACCTTCACCGTGCCGGCCTGGGTGGACAGCGCGAACTGCTGCGACTCCTTGGTCATGTGCTGTTGCACCTGGCCGGTGAACTCGGCCAAGACCTTGCCGGCCTGCATCTGGAAGGCCCGGCGCTGCGCATCGTTGCCCAGGCTGGCGCTCAGCTCCGACAGCGTGGCCTTGTACTTGTCGCCGTACTCCTGATCCAGCGGCACGCCATCGGGGCGCTCCAGCGCGGCCTTGCCCTGCAGCGTGGTGTAGCCGGCGTCCTTGTCGTGGGTGAGCTTGAGCCGGGCAGCGATGGCCTGGTTCATCGCGTCGTTCACGCGCACCTGGTTCTGCTGGTCGATGGCGCCCAGCATGATCTTCGACAGTGCGCCGCCAGCCTGCGTCATGGCATCGCCGGCCTGCATCGACTGGCGCCCCTGAACCTCGCCAGCGGTCGGGCCGGCGACGTTCGGGGCGGCGGTGCTGATGCTGGTCTGGAAGTTGTCCAGGGTCGGGACTTTTGCCATTACCAGACCCCCGTGAACGGTGCCGGCTTAGGCGCATCAAACGCCCCGGCCTTGTTCATCGTGTACCAACTGCCGGCCACCTGGCTGGCGCCGCCCATCAGGGTGGTGAGCGCCGACATGCCGGGGCTGATGGCGCCGGCCGTGGCTCGGCTCTGCGCGCCCTGCGTCCGGTATCCCCAGGCAGTGCGCAGGGCGTTGGCCGCGATGGTCTGGGCGTCCACCTCGCCCACCAGGTCGGTGCTGGTCAGCACGCGGTTGGCGGTGCCGCTGCTCAGGTCCACGCCGTTGGCCGCCATCGCGGCGCGCTGGGCGCCCTTGACCTGCGCCGTGTTCAGCCGGCTGCGCTGCTGCTCGCGCTCGCCGGCCAGCATCGTGGACTTTGCCGACACCTCCGCAAGGTCGGCCTGCAGTTCAAGTGCTGAACGCTGCGCGCCTGCCGCGTAGTACGAGCCAACGGTCGAATTGATGGCGCCAGCCCCCTGCAGGGACAGCGCGGCGGTGGGGCTGCACATCGGTTGCGTCTCCGGTAGACAGCGGCATGGTCACCGCCGCCGCGGTGGTCAGGTGCACCGGCTGAACCGGTGGAACAGCGCGCCGTGCGGGCCGCAGCGCTGCACCGGGTGGATGGTGAAGCCCAGCCGCTTCAGCCACCGGATGCTGGCCGCGTGCCTGGCGTCGACGCAGTTCTCCAGCCGGCCGTACTGCCGCAGCCATTCGCCTACCGCCTGCCGGCCGCGCGCCACGAAGATGCGTGCATGGGCTGCGCATTCGTCCGACCCCATCAGCCAGGGGATGCCGCTGGGTGTGAGCATGGTCCCGCCCGGCGCACACCCCAGCAGCGCGATGACCAGGCCATCCTGCACCGCGGCCAGGGCATCGGGCGTGACAGCCAGGCCGTGCCGCAGGATCGCCAGGGCATCGGCATCTGCGCCGTGGGCCGCCCGCAGCTCCTCGATGTCGGCCGCCCGCAGGCGCGGCGCCAGGCTGTTGGCATCGGCCAGGGTGGCGCGGCGGAACTCAACCACCGACTGCCGCCTCCAGCGTCATGTTCACGATGGTCATGGGCAGCGGGTCGGACTGGCGCACGCACACTTGGCCGCCGGACTGCCATGATGGATCCAGGTCGATCTGAATCTCGTCCGTCTTCAGGCCAGGCGCCGTGCCGTACACCTCGGTGCTGCGCTGCTTGGCCTGCTTCAGGCGGTCAAACGATGGGCCAGCGAAGATTCCGCTGGAGCGGTAGACCCGCAGCCACACGCGGTTGATGTTCTTCGGCCGCCCCTGGCCGAAGGCCATGGTCTCGAAGGCCATGGGCAGGCTCTGGAAGTCGGCCGTGATGGGCAGGCCGACATGCACCTTGCTGGCCGGCTGGTCCAGCGTGATGGCGCCACCGGTCACCACCATCTGCCGGTGCACCGCGCCATCGGCCAGCACGCTGACGGTCTTGCCCTCCAGCCAAGTCAGGCCGCTGATGCTGCTGGTCGGAGCGCCGCTGTAGGTGCCGCCGCAGTCCACGAAGAAGGCGTCCTCCGGTGCGCTGAACATGCGCCGGCCCATCCGCTCGATGTAGCGCACGCTGGCGCCGTTGACGATGCGCCGGACGATGACATACAGCGCATCATCGAGGCCTTCGGCCACCACGCAGCAGGACTCGAACACGCCGTCCGTGTCGTGCTGGTGCCATGCGCCGACCTGCTGCTCGGGCACGTAGGTCAGGCCCAGCAGTTTGCCGCTGGTGCTGATGGCCCACACCAACGGCTGCGGGCTCTTGGCATAGGCCAACTGCACGATGTCCAGGCCGTCGAACAGGTGGGGGGCCTTGAGCGACAGGTCGCCGGTCAGGTAGCCCTGTGCCTGCCAGTTGAACGCCATCTCGCGCATGTGCCCGCCGCGCGCCGCGGCGAACAGCAGGGCGTTGTTGATGACCAGCGGCTGCGCCAGGCCGGCGCCGACGTAGCTCTGCGGCTTCAGGCTGACGCTGGTGGGCGTGATGGCATCGCTGTTGACCGACGTCAGCCGCCACTCGGCCGAACTGGTCAGCAGGACCATGTTCGACAGCGGCACGATGTGCCGGATCACATTGGCCTCGCGCGCCGCCACGCGGAAGCTCAGCGCGTCGTCGTCGCGCGTGGGGATGCTGTAGGACAGGTCCGACTCGGTGCCGCTGCGGGTGGCCCAGAAGGTTTGCGGCAGGTTGGCCGTGCCGGCGAACCACCGCCGCTGCTCGAAGTAGCTGACGGCGCCCGGGTAGCTGCCGACGCCGCTAAACGGGTTGCTGGCCTCGGGCGGGGTGATCGAGATGTCGGCGAAGATGTTCTCGTCCACCAGCGAAGTGCCGTCTGTCTCGCCGATGTAGCCGAACAGCCCGTTGCTTTCCTTGTAGACCTTGTACCGCACCGCACCAGCGACCGCGGACCAGCTGAATGTGTTCTTGTTGCCGGTGGTCAGCAGGTTGTTGGTGCACGAGGCCGATGCGCTGGCCAGCGACTGCTGCAGCCCGCCCGTGGCCACCGCCGTGACCTTGTACGAGTAGGTGGTCGTTCCCGCCCCCGTGGTGGCCACCGCCGACACGCCGCCGGGCGGTGCCAGCGATGCCCCGAACGCGATGTTCGTCAGCGCCCAGGACAGCGCTCCGAGCCGGCGCAGCTCGGCCGGCTGGTAGTTCTGGTGGCAGATCGTCAGCACGTCGGCCGACTGCACGTAGCGCAGGTCGAACAGGTCCGCCTCGTCGTAGCTCGTGGCCACCTCGTAGGGCACGCCGGGCGACGATTCCAGCGTGGCGCCGTTGGTGTGGAACCGGATGTAGTTGTGCCCGAACTCCAGCACGAACGTCTGCGTGGTGCTGAAGGTGAACGGGATCAGGCAAGTTCGCCGGGCGCTGGTCTTGACCTCGCGGACGAAGGCGAAGCCCGCACGGTTCTCGACTGGTCCGTGCGGCTTGCAGATGAAGTTTCGGCACAGGGCCAGCCCGGTCTGGTAAGAGGCATTGGCGATCTGCCCCCAGAACTCGGGCGTGACCTCGCCGCCGCTGAAACTGCGCGTGAGGGTGCGGACGTTGGCCATGTCAGCGCCCGTTGAGCCAGGACACGTTGTGCGCAGGCTTCACGCTGCGCTGGTTGGCGTCGGACTCGACGGCATCGCTCAGGCGCGACTTGAACACCTGGTAGGTCTTGGTGGCTGCCGATGTCCCGGTGTCACCCTTCAGCACCGGCCCGGCCAGGTGCGAGGCCAGCAGCCACGACAGGCACTCGACGAACAGCGGGCTGAACTTGCTGGTGTCGGTGATGCGCACGGTGTAGCGCAGCACAGCGTCAGGCTGGTTGGTGTAGATGACCTCCGCGCCGTCATCCTCACGCGACTCCAGCACGAACGGCTGCGGGGTGTAGGCCCCGAATGCCGACAGCGGGTAGGCCGGGTAAGCGTTGACCCAGGAGTTCGTCGGCGCGTTGCTGTAGTCGTCGCCGGCATCCGGCGCCAGTACGGCGATGACGTTCAAGACGTTGTTGGGCACCGCGTAGCAGTAGGCCCAGGAGGCGGATGTGTTGTCCAGCTGCGCCAGTGCCGCACGCCGGGTGGCGAACCCCCACTGATGCATCTCCAGCAGGGCGTCGCGGGCGATGGGGTAGAACCGCGAGCAGTGCTCGGCCTGCGCCGACCCCTCGGGCGGATCGATGGTGGTCACCGTCGCGCTGTCGCCCAGGTGGGCCAGCGCCAGGTTGCAGATGTCTACCGCTGAACTCATGCCGTCACCTCATGAAAAAGGGGGCGCGAGGCCCCCTTATGTCGCGCCTCGCCAGGATCAGGCGGCTTGCTTCTTGCCGGCCTTCTCGGGCTCGGCCGCAGCCTTCAGTTCGGCCACGATCTGCGCCATCTGCGCGCCCACCGCCGCAGCCACCGCGGCGGCGAAGTCGTTGGGGTCCGACTGGCCCAGGTTGCGCGTGTTGGCGATCAACGCCTGCATCGCATCCTTGGCTGCCTTCTCGGCCTCCACCACCTTGGCCTCGCCCTCGGCGTCCAGCGGCTTCAGGTTGCGGCCCGGCAGGCCGTCGAAGTCGATGACGGCGCCGGCTTCCACCAGGTGGTTGTCGATGAACGACTTTTCAAGAACTTCGTACTTGGGCATGGTGCCGCCTCCTTCAGATGACGGAGAAGCCGCTGGCGTAGAACTTGGCGCCGTCCTGCACCTCGACGCCGATGTCCGAGGTGATGGTGCCGGCCGAACCGGCGCCGACAATGACGTAGCGCGCGCCGAGGTAGCGCTGGCCCTTGCTGCCCAGGCGCGGGTTCAGTTCGACGGCGAAGCGGGCCGCGGCGGTCAGGCTGGCCAGCGGAATGGCGCCGGACGAGCCGACCACCGTCACGTTGGTGGTCAGCGCCGCGTCGTCGGCGGTGATGGCCTGGATCTCCACCGAGGTGGCGCCGGCGAAGGCCGTGCCGACCTGCGAGCGCAGGTACAGATCGCGGCCCTCGCCCATGTCACGCTGGGTGCCCAGGTCGATGGTGTTGGTTGACAACACCGAGGTGTTGGTGCCCGTGACGGTCTGAACCGAGGACAGGCTGAGGAAGTTGTCGGCGTACATGGTGCATTGCTCCTTGTAGGTTCAGGCTCAGACCACGCGGGCCTCGGTGTTGAGGATCTGGTCCACACGACGCAGCGGGACGCCTTCAAAGCTGGTCCAGTTGCCCGGCGTGCCGAACTGGTCCAGGCCCTGCTGCAGCGCCAGCGCGTTGACCGACTTCTCCATGGCGATGCGGCGCAGCAGCGAGTACACCGACCGGTTCATGTAGAAGGCGGCGCGGCCCATCTTCATGTTCGGGATGCGGTCCAGCGCACGCACCATCATGTGCAGCACGTTGGTGGCCACCGCGCTGACCGCCTGCGTGCCGGACATGCCGGCGAACACGGCGGTGTCCAGGTTGGCGATGCGCACCACGTAGCGCCAGTCCTTGACCACCAGGCCGTTCTTCCACTGGTAGTGGGTCTGCAGCGCCTTGAACGGGTTGTTGTTGCTGTCGTAGATCGTCAGCTCGCCGTCGTCCTCGTGCACCAGGCCGGCCTTGCTGCCCTTCGGGAACGGGCAGAACACGGTGTTCTCGCCCCACACCACCAGGTACACCGAGGTGTTGGCCGAGCCGGTGCCGCCCGCGTCCAGGATGTTCTGCGCGTTGCCGGCGCCGCTGATCGTGCCGTAGCGCGCGGCCAGGCCCAGGTACTGGCGCTGGTCGGTGGCCGGGTTGCCGTAGAACATCGTGCCGGCCTGGGTCTGGTTCATCGCCTCCAGGAAGGCGGTGTCCTCGCTCAGGCGGAACTGCGCGGTGTTGCCGTTGAGCATGGCCAGGTCGCGGTCCACCGCGGCGTAGGCTTCCAGCATGCCGCACGACTCGTCCACCTGGGCGGTGGTCGACTTGCTGCGCGGCACGCCCTGGTTGATCGAGCGCCAGTAGACGGTCGGCAGGCCGGTGCGGATGACGACGCGGTGGCCGGTGGGCAGGTTGCCCTCCATGAACACTGCGTCCTCGAGGATCTCGTTCGACTGCGACAGCAGCTCGGCAACGACCGGCACCTTGCCGTCCGGGTCTTGCCGCTTGGCCCAGTCCGCGAGGGTCAGGGCGGTGGTGGAAAGGGTAGCCATGATTCAGTCCTTCAGTGCTGATTGGGGTAGAGAGACTTGGCGAGGTCTTTGCCTGCGGGCTGGTTGCCCTGCTGGCCGCTGACCACGCGGCTGTCCTCGCTGATTGCCTTGCCGGCCCGGTAGAAAGCCCGGATCACTTCCGGGTGGTTGCCGAGCCCGGAGTCGTTCAACAGCGCGCGCAACTCGGGAGTGCCGAAAGTGGTCATGGCCTTCTGCGCCGTGGCCAGGCTCGCGGGCAGGTTGTCGCCCCCGAACTCCTTGTCGGCGCGGGCGGATTCGGCCCACTCGGTGCGCGCTTGCTGCACCACCTGGGCCTGCTGCGCCGCCATGCGCTCGGCCACCTTGGGCGCGAGCTTGTCGACCACCAGCTGCGCCTTGTCCTGCGGCAGGTTCAGTTCGCGGGCGATGCCCTCGAACTCGCCCATCAGCTCCGAGTCCAGCGGCGTCCCCTCGGGGGCCTTGAAATCGTACTTCTCGGGCGCACCAGCCGGCTTGTCGTCCGGCTTGGCGGTTTCCTGCGCGCCTTCTGCCTTGGCGGCGGCGGCAGGGGCTTCCTGCGTGGCCGGCGCGGCAGTGGATGCGGCTGCTGCTTGCTGCTCACCCGCAGGGGCGGCAGCGGGCGATGCGTCAGCGGCGCTTGGTGTGGGCGCTTCCGTCATCAGCGTTGGGTTCGTCAAGTGCCTGCTCCTTGAGCATCACGGGGAAAAGCTCGGGGCAGTGCGCGTTGACCTGCGCCAGCATGCGATTGCCGAAGTTCCTGTTTCCCTCCGCGAATGCCATCTGCATCGCGTTGGTGTTGAACGACAGCCGGAACACGCCCGCCTGGTCAAGCAAGCGCCACACGATGCGGCGCCCTCGCTTGCTGCCCATCAGCCACTTCAGATCCTCGACTTCACCCTGGGCCAGCAGCTTGGTGCGCTCGCTGCGCTCCGTTTGCCGCTCGTCCAGTGCATCAGGGTCGGTTGGATCGTGAAAGGCCATCTGCCGCAATGGTGCGAGGCCGTGGGTTGCTCAGGTGCACCGGGGTTGGGTGTGTACCGGCAGGGGCTTGGAAATCAGTAGCCCGACCAGACCGACGCCGACGCCAGCTCGGGCATGGTCACGGCCTCCAGCGTGCCGGCATCGATCCCGGTCTTGATGGCCGCCGCGATGGTGTCCAGATCGCTTTGCCGGATGTTCGTGTTGTTCGCCGCGCCCATGCCGGCGTCGTTGGTACCAGTGGGCATCACCCGATGCAGCATCAGGAGTGCATCGCCACGGCTGGCCGACAGGTTGCTGATGGCCGTCGTGATGCCGGTGATGTTGGTCGCCTCAGCCGCCGTGGTGCCGGCCCACAGGTGGCCGATGATCGGGCAGACCAGGCGGTTGTACTTGGACAGCGCGTCGAACTGCACGCCCTGCGGGTACAGGCTGCTGCCGACCAGGTTGCTCACGCCTCGGCCCAGCGTGAACCCCGCTGAAATCGCGGCATCCAGCAGCGCCGTGTCGTTCACGCTGCGCTGAAACTGCCCCTGCGGCCAGACATAGCAGCGGTCAGCACCAGGCACCAGCAGGCCGCGGTCGGCCAGCCACTGACGGTTCTGCCGCATGTCGGCGATGGCGTTGGCGATGGCGTTGGCATCGCCCGTGCCGTTGTAGGCCGAGAACAGGTTGCCGGCTCCCTGATTCGGCCACGGCCCGTGCGCCACCAGCGCATTGCCGGCATCGTAGAACGCCCGGAGCTGGCTGGTGTAGCTGAACGTCCCGCCCGCGTCCTGCGCCGATCCGATGACGCTCAAGGTCTGCTTGATGCCGCGCGATGCAAACAGGTCATATCCGAGCTTGAAGAAGGCGTCATAGCCATCGTCCCAGGTGACGCAGATTCGCCCCTTCGCCTGCGGCGCGGCAATGCCGAAAGCGTAGATGTAGACGGTGGCCGGGTTGGTCGTGCCCAGGGGCCGCAGCCGCAGCTTGTTGCCGCCCAGCGTGGCCGGGTAGGTCGGGACACCGAAGTTGGAGACCGCGCCCTTGCGGAACCAGAAGGTGTTGGCGCCGCCCTGCTCCAGATAGATGTTCTGCGGCGTCGGCTGCACCACCTGGATCTGCGTGACGCCGCCCTTCGCATAGGTGCCGTCGTCCTGGCTCCAGTACCACGACACGTAGTCGAGATTGCCCAGGCTGTTGGTGCCGTGCATCACCAGATAGGCCTCGCCGTAGTAGGCGGCGCCGGCCAGCGCGGGGAAGGTGATCTCGGTGTTCACGTTCGCCGCGCAAACGATCTTCAGCGCCGGTTGCCCGTTCGGCCCGGCTTCCAGGGTGATCGTGGGCGACCCGGCGACCGCCGTGACATCCGCCAGTGACAGCGGGTTGGAGCCGCCCACGGCCGCAAAGGGGGCCTTCTTGGAGTTCCCAGCCTTTGACACCAGGGCTTGAAGCGGCGACGTCGGCCAGTCTTGCCCGCCCGTGTCCAGCGTGGCGCTGCCGTCATTGATCCACTGGCGCGCGATCTGCGGATCCACGTCCGGGTTCTCGCCGGCAAAGTAGGTTCGGCCGCCGAAGGCGAAGGTGCGGGTGATGTTGACGAGCATGATTCAGTCCTTCGATCCGTAGAGGGCTTCGGCGGCATTGCGCAGCACCTGGCCGGCCTGCACGCCCATGTCGGTGATCTGCAGCGACAGGCTGACCTCGTTGCCGCCGCCGTCGCGGTCAGCATCCAGGCTTTCGGTGGAAGACACGACGATGGCCTTGGCCTGCAGCGTGACCTGCGCGCCGGCCCGCAGCGCCTTAGTCAGGCCCAGCTTCTCGCAGGCCTCATCGTCCAGATACAGGCGCAGGCCGTAGCCGTAGCGCTCCATGGGCATCGGGCAACACAGGTCGCCGGCTTCCGTCTCGCCCTTGAGGTTAACCATCTTCATCACGCTGCTCCGGTATAGCCACTGAAGGCCCGCATCACATCGTTGGCCGCATTTCCTGCGCCCTGCCCTGTCGGCACGCCGCCGAGCTTCTGCATGGCGCTGGCAGCCTGCTCGGCCTGCGCTGTCTGCTGGGCCGCGGCTTGCTGCTGCGCGCGCTGCTGGCGCACCAGAGCCACCTTGTCGTTTGCCACCACCATGCGCGGGTCGACTCCAAGCATGTCGGCGTACTCGTCGGCCCAGTGGTCGGCGTCGAACTTGTCCAGCACATCCGGCTTGAACGCCGCGATCTGGCCGAGGTTGGCCACGTACCGGTCGATGCCGTTGGTGGCAATGGCGCGCTGCGCCTGGGCCAGCATCGAGACGAACTCGACGTTCAGGTCCACGCCCTGCATCTCAGGCGGTGGAGTCGGGACGATGCCGGCGGCCACCATCTTTGCAAAGGTGCACTCCACCAGCGGGTCCAGCAGCTCGTTGTGCAAGCGCTCCAGCACCGGCCCGAGCATCATCATCTTTTCCTCGTTGCGCCGGGCCACCTCGTAGGCGGTCATCTTCCCGTCCGACTCCGAGATCATCATGAACAGGTCGGTGTAGAAGGCGCTGTTGATGCGCTGGCGCACGTCCTGGATGTCGGTGAGCAGGTAGTCCAGCCGCAGGTTCACATCGAACATCGTGCGGATGCCGGCCTGCGGGCTGTTGTTGTCGTAGAACGTCACCCCACCCGGCAGCGCGTCCACGTCGCGGTTCTTCAGGCTGGTGGGCACCTGCAGCGGCGGCTTGGTCTGGTAGTCGATGACCTGGCCCTTGCGCAGCTGCTGGTGCTGCAGCTGGCGCACATCGCCCAGCGCGTCCATGGCGGGACTGGTGCCGTAGATGTCGCCGCCCTGCGTGGCCCAGCGCGCAGCCAGCGCCGGGAAGCTCTTGAATCCGCCTTCGCGCAGCCGCTTGTCGCCATCGGCGCCAAGCTCCATGTAGACCGACCGCCAGGCCATGTTTCGGGCGTCCTTCATGCGCGGGTCGCGGTCATCGCGCGGCTCGATGGCATGAACCAGCGTGACCCATGAATCGAGCGTGCCGCGGTCGAACAGGTTCTGCACCGTCGTGCTGCAGTTCTCCCGGCCGAACTCCTTGACGATGGCGCCCACCGGCTTCTGGAACTCGCGGTAGAGCGTGTCGACGTCGCCGCGCCAGTTCGCCGCCACGCAGAACTCGCCAGTGGTCAGCGGGTGGTGGTGGATCACCGAGGTGTAGTCCTCGGTCACGATGCTGGCGAACGTGCCGAAGCTGCCCAGTTCCTCGTAGCCCTGGTGCAGCGCGCGGTAGGTGTTGGACTTGGCGAACACCTCCAGCATCAGCATCGTCACGTCCGACAGCCACTCGCGCACCGCCGTCTGCTTGTTCAGGTCGGCATGCGGCGTCGTCAGGCGGAACCACGGCCGGGCCGGGCTGGTCATGCCGCCCATCAGCCCGGCGCCCAGGATGCGCAGGCTTCGCGTTGCCGTGCTGTCGTAGATCGACTGGTGGCGCTTCTGGCCGCGGTTGCGGTCCTGCACGAAGAACCGGCCATAGCGCGGCAGCAGCGTGGTGCTGATGTCCTGCCAGTGGCTCCACCAGGATGCACGCTCGGACTTGAGCATGCCCCAGCGGGTCAGCAGATCGCTGCGAGCGACCGGCGGATTGACGGGCTGAGCCATCAGCCCCCCAGCAGGGTGCTTTTGCCGAGCAGCAGCGAGGACGGATCGACGCCGGCCGGGCTGGTCAGCATCGTGCTGCCCGCGCCACCCGAGGCGGCCATCTTGTTGGCATCAGCCAGGGCAGAGCTGTTCGGGCGCTTCGGGTTGGCCGCGTTGAACTGCTGGTCAGCGGTCTCGCGCGCCTTGTCGGCCGCCTGGTGCTGGGCCTTTCGGGCCTGCTCCCCTTGGTAGACCGTAGCGGTTGCGGAGGCCGCTGCGAGCGCCAGCCCGATGGTGGTAGGTTCGCACATGACGCATCCCATTCGCTATGAATAGGGGTCATGCTCCCGCGCCCTGCTGCGCTCAGGTGCACCCGTGGCCCAGTCGCGCACGTCGTCCGGGTCAGCCACCTCGGGCACCGGGTGGGCGAACGTCAGCGCCAGCGCATCGCCATCATCCGGGCTGGCCTGGCCGCGCTGCTCCATGTGCTCCTTGCTCTCCAGGATGATCCGGTCGCTCTTGTCGAAGCTGTACTCGGGCGCCGTCAGGTCGGTGGCCAGTTCCTCCGACTTCTCCAGCGCGCCGATCTTCAGCCACTCCTTCGCGCGACCCCACATCTCGGCGCGCTTGTTGGCGTACTTCCGGTCGTCGTCGGGCTTGCCGCCGAAGTTGACCTCGATGGGGTCGTGGTTCAACCGGCGCAGGTTGTCCACCACGCCGCCGCCCACGCCGCCGCCGTCGACGAACAGCACGCAGCGCAGGCCCAGGCTGCGCAGATAGCCCGCATGCTCGGCCACCCGGCTGGCCAACTGGTTGGTGTCCAGCCCGCGGTACTTCTTCGGTGGGATCGACCGGCCATCTCTCCCCACCCGGGTGCGGATGACCGACTGCGCCGAGCCGAAACGGGCCACGTCCACACCCACCGCCGCAGTCAGGCCCCGGAAGCGCTCGACGCCGTACTCCCTGGCCATCGCCATGTCCACCAGGTCGCGCGGGATGAACTGCGCACTGCTGGCGCGCGGGAACACGCCCCGAACGCGAACCCGTACGAAGTCGCTGTCCTCGCCGTAGTCGTCCACCCACTTCTGCAAGGTCGCCTTGTTGGTGATGGCCACGCTGCGGCTGTCGATCTGCCGTGTGTTCCACCGGTGGCGGGACTTTCCGAATGCCTCCGCGAACGTGCCCGTGTTCCGCGTCGGGTTGCCGAACGCGAAGTGCATGGGCTCGCCGTCCGTCTTGCCGCCCTCGGCCACCTCCCAGATCTTGGCCGGGATGGCGCTGGCCTCGTCAAACAAGTACCACGGGGTTGAACTCGCCGCGTGCAGGCCGGCGAAGCTCTCGCTGTTTTCCTCGCGGCTGGTCTGAGCATCGACTCGCCACGACTCCGGGTGCTGGTTGTGAACCAGGCGCATGGCGCCCTTGCCGGTGGTGATCGTGAACCAGTGCTTGTTGACTGCCCTGCTCAACCACGCGGCGACACCCGCCCAGGTCTTGCTGGCAAGCTGTTCGCCCGTGTTGGCCGTCACCACGCCGCGGCTATGCGGCCGGGTGGACATGATCCACAGCACCAGCCAAGCCGCCATTGCTGACTTGCCGATACCGTGGCCGCTGCTCACCGCGTACTGGATCGGCTCTACCGCGCGCACGCCATCGAAGGCGCGGGCCTCAACGTCGCGGCCGATTGACTCCAGAAGCTCGCACGCCCAGGCGTCAGGCCCGAACTTGGCGCCGTACCGGCTGGCCCAGGGCTCTTGCAGTGGGACCAGCTGCAGGCTGCGGTCAGTGTCCCAAGGAAACGCATAGAGAACGAAGCCCAGCGGGTCGGCGTAGAAGCCGCCCATGTCCTCGGCCAGCATCTGGTCGAGGCTCATCGTTTGGCGCGGCTCCTGGCGGCCACGATGGCATCAGCCAGCGCTACGCTGCCAGATAGCTCCACGCGGTCAATGAACATCTTCAGGTGCCGCCCCAGCCGCTCCAGGTTGGCGCCCTTGTCGGCCAGCTTGTACTTGCGGATCACTGTCGTGCCGGCGTCCTGATCCCGCCCGCGCTCCGTCGCCGACTCGATGCCCACAATGGCCGCCGCCGTGTCGTCGTCCAGATCCTGCACCGGGATGGGCTCGCCATCGTCGCGGTGCAGCTTTCGCACGTCGAAGAACGCCAAGCGGGCCAGCTCTCGCACCACGCGCTCGACGGTGACCTCGTTGGCGCTGGCTGCTTTGCTGGTCAGTTCGGCCACCCTCGCCCTAACCTCGCCATTGGCCGCCAGCAGGGATGCCTTGCGCCAAACCGTCTCGTCCTTCCAGTTCACGGAGCGCGGGAACGCCTTGCGATGGGCGGCAGCCTGGGTCAGCCCCGACGCCAGTCCGGCCGCGAACTTCTCACGCTGCGGCGTTAGCATCGCTACCCTCCCTCACCGGCCGCGCCGTCAGCCGCTTCACATCCGGGCTCGCCACCCGCTGCACCACCTTCCAGTCGGTCGGCAACTGGCTGCGCTTGCGCCCCAGGCAGATGTTCCGCGCCTGCGACTTGCTCACCTCGAACTTCTCAGCCAGCGCGTCGTAGGTCCACACCGCGGCGTTCAGCGCCCGCAGCGTGAGCATCAGTTCAACGTCGCGGTCGGTCAGTTTGGCCTGCGGGTGCGACTGCCCCACCCTGCGGCCGATCTCATTGATCGCAATCAGCATCGCGGTCCTCCTTGAAATGTTCGGGGTACTGCCAGCGCAGCCGGGCAATGCAGCGCTCGATGGCTTCGATCCGGCTGCGGTCGTCTGGCCCGGCCACCGGCGTGCGGGCTGCGCGCTGCAATTCCTCGCGGGCGTGCTGCGGCAGCAGGCTGGTTTTGCTCATCGACCGGCCTCCCACAGTGCTTTCATCGTCCGCCGAAGCCTGTCCGCCTCATCCTTACCCCGCCGCTTCTCGACCGCCTCCAGCCAGGCCCGGCGGTCGGCCAGGGTCGGCAGCGCGGCGATGGCGCGGGCTTCACACTCGTGCCTGTAGGCCTCGCTGGCACTGTCCGCCTGGGTGCCGTCGATCAGCGTGACGATCACGGCAGCACCTGCGACACGCGCCACGTCACGCCGGCCAGATCGAAGCGCATGCCGACGCGGGCCTCCACAAGCATGGGCAGGCAGCCCTGGCGCGCGGGGTCGTACTGCAGGCGCAAGGGGGACCAGTTCCCACGGCCTACGCGGCGCAGGATGAGCATCACGCGGCTTGCCCCTGCAGCCAATGCGCCAGAAGGACCGCTTCGGCGCGGTTGTGGTCCTTGACCCGCTTCAGCTCGCCCGCCAGCGTCGGATACAGCACGCGGGCCCGCTCCAGGCTGGCGCCCTTCTCCGTCCGCAGCAGCCCGAAGTGGCGCTTCCACGTTGCCGGCTGCACCGTGCTGACCGTCAGCTTGGCGATGTCGGCCACGGCCTCCACGATGCCGCGGCTGCGCATCAGGCTACCCTGGCTGTGCATGGTGTTGCCGTGGGTGCCGCCGTTGCCCATTGGGCGCGGCCGCACATCCTCGAACACCAGCAGCGCCGGCTCACCGGGCGGCACGAATTGCCGAATGGCCGCCAGCAGGGCGCGGCCGCACAGGCGCCGGCTCTTGCCGTCAGGCACGGTCGGCAGGTCGATCACCCGGGCGGTGCCGAAACTGTCCACTGCAGCCAGCGCGCCGGTCAGGCCAATGTCGATGGCGAGGGCGATGGTCACAGGCCGCCCCCGAAGTTGAACACGCTTGATCCACTCACGCCCGGACGCTGGTGCAAGTGCTTGCGCTGCGCGATCTTGCTGGCCGTGGCGATGTGAATGCCGAACTCGGCGGCCACCTCGCGCTGCAGGCTCCCGGAGTCCAGCCGCTCGACCACCAGGCGCACGACGTCGGCGCTCACCGCCTGCGAGGCCGCATTGCGCCGGCTGATTGCCGCGATCCGTGCATGGCCTCTGCGGTGCCCGCTGGCCGACATCCACGCGCCCTCTTCCGCCTTGGTGCCCGCCATCAGGTGCGCCGGCGCGCAGCAATCGTCCTGGCAGCAGGTGCGCCACACCACCTGGTCGTCGCGCAGCTCACGCCCGGACAGCAGCCACGCGGCGCGGCTGGCCGAGGTCGAGTACTTCGCAGGCCTCAGAACGCCGGGCGGGACGTGCAGCCGGGCCGTTCGCTTCGATCCATGGTGCCCGTTGTCGGACATGGCCAGCGCCCAGCGCCAGCAGCCGGTGATGCTGTCGATGCGGCACCGGTCCTTGATGTCGGCCAGGGTGCGCACGCCGTCATTGCGCTTGCGGCGGGTGTCGGTCATGCCTGGGCTCCTTCGGTGGTCGCCAAATGCGCGCGCGCGCTGTCCGGGCACATGCCGATGCGCCGCGCCGCCTTCACGTCGCCATGCTCGAGCGCCCGGATGGCGTCGTCGGCCCACTGGCGGCGCAGGTTGCTGGCGTTCGGGTCGTTGGCCACACGCCGGGCCATGGCCAGCGTCATCTCGCGTTGCTCTTCGGTCACAGGGTCTCCTGCTGCAGCGCGTAGGGCTCGATGGCGCTCACGCGGTCGTCGGCAAAGCGGAAGCTGGCGTCGTCGAACCAGAGCTTGATGCGGCCCTCCCAGCTCCCGTTGCGCTGCTTCTCCACGCACACCAGCGCGTCGGGCGCGGCGCCGGCGTCGACGTCCTGCGGGTTCGCCTCCAGCTTCGCCTTCTTCGCCTTGTTGGCCCAGACCATCACGACGTTGTGCGCCTGGTCGCTGATGGCGGCCGAGCCGCGAAGGTCATACTTCGTCGGCGGCTTCGTCTCGTCCACCGGCTTGCGGCAGTGCGCCACCAGGTGCAGGTGAAGGCCCGTCTCCTGGGCCAGGCGCACCAGGTCGGTCATGAACTGCTTTTGCTCGTCCAGGCTCTCCTCGCTGGCGCAGACCATCATCATCGAGTCGATGAAGACGTGCTGGCCCTTCAGCTCGTCGGCGAAGTAGCGGCACACCGCCAAGCACGTCGCCGGGGTGATCCGGCCGATGTGATCGAACAGCCAGAGCCGGCCATCCGTCCAGCGGCTGAAGGCGTCCAGCGATGCCGCGGCCGGCTTGGCCACCGCGAAGCACTGCCGGGCCATGCGCGCCAGCGACCGGGCAGGCGCCATCTCGAAGCTGGCCAGCAGGGTGCGCTCGCGCTGCACGCACAGGTCGAGCGCCACCTGGCCGGTGAACATCGACTTCCGGTGCCCGTTGTACCCGGACCAGACCGTGACCTCGCCGGGGCGGAACTCGATCAGCCCGCGCAGCTTGGTGCTGAACATCGCCGGGTATTCGTGGGCGCCGGCTGGCGGCGTGAAGTGTCCGCGCAGCTGCTCGGCGTAGAGCGAGGCGCGGCGGACCTTGATCTTGACTTCGGTCTCGCGCAGGTAGGCCGCGAAGTCGATGTCGTCGGGGATAAGTTCAGCCATGGGCTGCCTCCAGGGTGTCGGTGAAGCACTCGACGGTGCGGGATTCGTCCGGGCTGCAGACGGCAGCCATGACGCGGGAAGCCTCGGCATCGCGGCAGGCATCGGCAATGGCCTGCACCCGGTCTGCGTCCGTGCCCTGCACCAGGACATCGAGGCCGATCAGGCAGCGCAGGTCCAGCAGTCCGGGCTGGTCGGTGGGCTCGATCTGCAGGTGGGCCATGCCGGGCGTCAGGCTCGGCCAGTCGCGCCAGCAGCGCAGGCTGTCGTGGTCGGTGTCGACCCAGACGAAAGCCGGGCGGTGGCCGCGGCGACGGAAGGCGATCAGCTGGTCAGCGCCGCGCATCAGTGGGCTCCTGCGAAGGGGTCGTCGCCACTGCTGGCGCCGTTGCGGCTGGGGCCGAAATCCACGGCCTTGCGCACCCAGTTCCGCCACGTCGCCTGCCAGTCGGCTTTCGATGCATCCGCCCCGGTCTTGGCCGCCCAGTGGTCCCGGAACCGCGCCAGTTCAGCCTCTACCCTGGGCCCTGAAAGCCCCTGCTGAGAGGCAAAGGCCACCCCGGTTTCCCCTGGGGTCCAATCGGCTGGGAGGCGGGTGCCGCGCTTTGCGGCGCCCCCATGAGGTAGCTCTGCTACTGAATGGTTACTGGTTACTGGAGACTGGGGACGGGCGCGCGGTGCATTGCCTTCGCTATGCGTTCGCATTGCGTCGGCAGATGCGTTCGCATTGCCTTCGCTATGCGTTTCGGTCTTCGACCACCGTGCGTCAGCGCTGCGTTTCGCCTTCGCCTGCTTGTCCTTGAACCGTGCGATTTCACGGTCACAGCGGGTCTGCGAGTGCGATCCATCGGCCAGGATGAAGAACTCGCCGAGCACGGCCTGCAGGGCCTCGCGCTCGTCCTTGGACCTGGCGCCGACCAGGCGGGCTACCTCGCTGGCCGGGATGGCGCCTTCGCGGGTGTAGTACACGTCCATCAGCCGGGTGTAGACCCCATGCTCAAGCAAGGACAGGTGCGCCGTGTCCTTCAGGTAGTCGCCGATGTGGCGTTCGTAGTAGTTAATGGCCGCCTCCGCTGATGTGCAGGCGCTGCTTCGCGGCCATGTGTGCGGCGTGCGCCGCCTCAACCGTCTCGAAGTAGCCGAGATGGTGCCGCTTGCCGTTCGCCATGATCTTGGCCTGCCAGCGCTTGTGCTGCTTGTTCCATGTGGCGCCCAGGAACCCGTGCGAACTGTCGCGATGGGCGATGCGCCGGTTCTGTGAGTTGCCGGCGCGATCAACGACGCGAAGGTTGTCCAGCCGGTTGTCAGACGGGTTGCCGTTTATGTGGTCAACCTCTCCATCGGGCCAGGCGCCATAGGAAAGGAACCATGCAAGCCGGTGGGCGCGCACTGACTGGCGCCCAAGCTTCAGCACAACATAGCCGGAACGGGTCAGGCTCCCGGCCGGCGCGCCGCGCGTGCACCCGGGCCTCGAAACCGCCCAGCGAAATGCGCCTGTGGTTGCGTCGTAGGTGATGGTGCCGTAGTAGTTCACGCCACCACCCACCCGAATGCCGCCACAGCGGCGCCCACCACCAAGCCGAACCCGGCGCCGACAACGGCGGCCAGCAGCAGTACGGCGCTGATAGCCCCCAGCAGCCCGAATGATTCCCCACCCTCAATCCAGGCGGCGGCGATCAGCTCAAGGAGGATGTCTTTCACGCCCGCGCCTCCCCGACCCGCCGCGGCATCGCGTCCTCACTGCGCGGCCTCACCAGCCCCATGCGCACCAGCTCGTCGGTGATGGCATCGATCCGCGCCGGGCGCATGTGCGCCGGCCAGTTCTGCAGGTCCACCAGGGCATTGCGCTGGCTCGCGGGGAACAGCTGCGCCACAGGCAGCTTGCAGGCGTTGACGATCATCACCAGGCCTCTCCAGTCAAGGGGTTGACGCCCGGCCGGCTCGTGCTGAAGCCGCCGGTCAGCAGCTCGCCCGCGCCCACGCTGTACCGCGGCGCCGGCGTAGGCGCTACGGTGACGCGCGCCCGGCTGTAGTCGATGGGCGCATCACACAGCGGCTTGGCGACCTTCGAGTCACCGGCCGTGTAGCGCAGCAGGTCAGGCGGGCCGCTCTTCTTGCTCAGCGCCTTGCCGCGGGTCAGCGCCTTGCCGCGGGTCAGCGCCGGCTTCTCGCGCGGCGTCGTCGTGTTGACGTTCTCGCCAGACACCGGCGCCAGCTCCCACTCGGAGGCCTCGGCGGCACTGCCGAACCAGCGCAGCCGCATGCCGGCGCGCTTGGCGCGGTAGATCATCCCGGCATCGACCATGTGCAGCATCGGCGGGGCGACGTCGCGTGCGGTCATGCCCAGCGCGTCCTGAATCTCCTGGCTGCTGGCGCCACCGGGCCGGCGCACCAGCTCACGGATCAGCTCGCGCTTCGGCGTGGGCTTGGGTGCCACCTTGGGGATGGGCTCGGACAGCACGGTCGCCAGCTCGAGAAAGCTGATGTCGTGCTGACGCAGGAGGCGCACGCAGATGGCGATGGCGCCGGGCCGCGTGACCATCCCCTTCTTTCGGGTGCTGGCCGCGCATCCAGCGCTGTGCATTTGCCCATCAGCCGACGTGCGTACATCACACGCGGCCGGGCCTTGAATGTGGTGGGGCTGGCGCTCAAGCTTGGGCATGGCTGCTGCTTCCATCACCGACTCACGCCAGCACCGGGCGGGCCGGTGCATCGTTGGCGGCGCTGATGCCGCTCAGCAGCTGCTCGCAGCGCCAGGACTCGAAGGCGCCGCGCTCCAGCATCTGGCGCAGCCTGGAGGCCTCGGCCGGTGGGAACCGCCCCGGCATGCGGTACACGGTGCGCGCGGACTGGTAGAGCAGTTGCAGGCCGGACTGCACGGCGTGCAGGTGCGCGGCCACGGCGGTGGGGCTGATGGTGGTGAGCATGGGTCAAACCTCCTGCTTGTCGAACAACTCGCCAACCGGGTCGGGTGTCTTCGGCGGTGGCTGCCACATGCGCGGCGATGGGCCCTCGGACCACGCCTTGCGGCGGCTGGGGCATTCGATGTGGCTGCACTCCCAATCGAGCGCTTCGCGCAGGCGCTTCAGCTTTTCGGCGCTCTTTCCGCAGGTGTCGCAGGGCATGGGTCAGGCCTGCTCGGTGGGCTGGGGCGCCGGCACGGCTGGGGCGCCTTCGGTGCCGATCAGCTCGGGCCAGATGCGGTGCCAGTCGGTGGGGCGGAGGTGCCAGCGCCTGATGGCGCCTCCTGCTGCTGCCTCAATGGCTGCGCAGTGCTCCACCGGTGCCCCGCGACCTCGCCAATTCGAGACCGCCTGCGTGGACGCGCCAATTTGCTGGGCCAGCTTCGCCAGCCCGCCGCAGGCACGTGCTGCGTTGTCGATTGCATTGCTCATGCGCCGCAGTCTAAACGCTGTGTTTAGTTTGGTCAACGGAACGTGTCGGATGCACACACACAATGCGTGTATGCCTATCGTCTGGGATCGCGTCGACGCCGAACTTGCCCGCCGAGGGCTGACGTGGGCCGACCTCGGCCGGCGCATTGCGGCGACCGACCAGCGCATGAACAACTGGCGGCGCCGGGGTGTCCCGGCAAAGGAGCACAAGGCCATTGCGACCGCACTCGGCATGACCGTAGATCAACTACTCGCCGAGCACTGGATGCCCGAACATCCCCCCGTTGGGGGCGCTCATCTGGGTGGCGCACCCCCTTCGCTGGCGCACCAAATGAGCCACCCCAAGTCAATGATCGACCCCATAACAATCCCCTGGGAGTCGATCTTGTCTGAGCCTTTGCCGGCGCTGTTCCGGGCTGTCATCCCGGACGACGCAATGGGTGCGGAGTACCCTCGCGGGTGCACCGTGAACTTCTCCACTATCGAGGGCCCGCCGCGGGCGCGTGACCTGGTGCTAGTCAAGGACGCCGACGGAGGCGTCTACTTCCGCGAGTACCAGGTCGGTCGCGCGGGGCGCTGGCAGGCTGTGGCGCTGATGAGCGGCTACCAGGCGCTCGACAGCGAAGCCGATGGCCTGCAGGTGCTGGCGATCAGCATGGGGCGCTGGGGGAGACGCGGGTGAACTGCATAGGAGATCGAATGCCACGACTGATGGCCATGTGCCTGGCCGCTGCCATCCTGTCAGGTTGCGCCGCCAACCGCCGCCCGGCACCACCGGCACCTACGATGATGGCAACCTACACCCACGCCGACCATGCGGCGCACATCGGTGCCGGCCCCACGCGCATCGTCGGGCAGGCATTCCTACGCCAACGTGGCGGGGGTGTTGTCACCTGCGCCGGGGCGCTCGTGTTTGCATACCCCGACACCCCGTACTTCGATGGCCTGATGAACTACCTGCAGGCCGGCGGGAGCGCCCGTGACAGCGCGGTCAGCGAGCATGTGGCCGCCCTCGGCCGGGCCACACGGTGCGATGCCCGCGGCGACTTCATCTTGGACAACCTCCCGGCCGCCGACTGGATTGTCATGACTGAGGTGACATGGGTCGCCGGCAACTGGAACCAGGGCGGCACCTTGCGCAAGCTCGTATCCACGCGGGCCGCCCGCGAGGCAAAGGTGCTGCTGGGCGAAGAAAGCCTGAGGCGGTAGCCCACAACGCACAACACCCCAACAAGCCCGCCTCGTGCGGGCTTTTCTACGCCCGCGAACTAGGGGGCACTGAAGAAAGTTTAGGCGGAACTCAACAATCCGTTTGACTGTGCTAAACGCTTCGTTTAGGATTGACCCCATCGACACCCACCCACCAGGGAGCAACGATGGGCTACCTCCTCACCCCCGCACTCGCCGTCAGCCGCCGCGCCGCAGACCGCGAACCGCAAGCCGCGCCGCTGCCGCGCGCCGACCAGATCGTCGCCGAGGGCAGCCGCCGCCGGCTGGCGTATCGGCACACAAACCCGGCCGCCGACACCGCGATGGTGTACGGCGTGCAGATCGGTTACCTGCACGGGATGGTGCGCGAGCTGTGCAACGAAGCCGAGGCCCTGGCCGCCAAGCGCGATCCCGCGCTGCGCTACTCGCAGGTGTTCTGCGACGAGCTCGACTGCGACGTGCTGGTCGGCTTCGACTACACGCCGGGCGAGGACTCGAAGACCTGGGGGCCGCCCGAGAACTGCTACGAAGGTGCGCCCGAGGAACTGACCGTGTGCGAGGTCTGGCTGAACGGCGCCGACATTGCCGCCGTCTTGCTCGAGCGAGTGGCGCAGCAGTTGACCGACGCGGCGCTGGCCGCCGTGCACGACCAGCAGGAGCAGGCACGCGCTGAAGACGACGAAGCCCGCGCCGAGTCGCGGATGGCGTGGGCACTGTGATGCCCCGCCCCATCCGCTACGTCCTGCGCACGCTGTTCGCGCTGTGGCTGCTGTTCCTGCTGCTGATGGTCACCGCTTTCGGCGACCCGGAGGACCTGGCATGAAGCGCGCCACCGAATCCATGGCCGGCGCCGTGCTGGCTGTCGTCATCGGCATCGCCGCTTCGCTGCTGGTGGCGCACTGGGCCGCCTGCGAGCAGTACGAGGGCTTTTGCAGCATCGGGGCCGACAAGTGACCCGACCCGTGCCCTGCTCCACCCTGGCCCGCTGGTATCTGGCGCTGCGGCGCTGGTGGCGCGGCTGAACGATCGACGGGCCGCGATAGCCACCCAGGCACGCGGGGAAGCGGACAGGGCCGGCCCACCCATTCAACGACTGATAGGAGAACCGCATGAGCAACGCGCTCGCAATGATCCCGCTGAACGACATCCAGGTGATGGCTGACGCCATGGCCGGCTCTGGCCTATTTGGCATGAAGTCCTCGGTGCAGGCCATGGCCCTGATGCTGGTGGCGCAGTCCGAGGGCCAGCACCCGGCCACCATCGCCCAGGACTATGACGTCATCCAGGGCAAGGCGACCCGCAAGACCCACAGCGTTCTGGCCCGCTTCCAGGCCGCCGGTGGCCGCGTCGAGTGGCACGAGCTGACCGAGGCGAAAGCCGATGCCACTTTCACCCACCCGGCCGGCGGTTCGCTGCGCATGGTCTGGACCTTCGAGCAGGCGAAGAAGGCTGGGCTGACCGGGAAGGACAACTGGAAGAACTACCCCCGCGCCATGCTGCGCGCCCGGTGCATCGCCGAGGGTGTGCGCGCCGTCTACCCGGCCGCCATCGGCGGAATGATGGTTGCCGAAGAGGCGATGGACGCGACGGCCACTGCACCTTCCGCGCCTCCGGCCGTCAAGCACATGGGCGCCGCGGACGTGGTGCAGCCGCCTGCGCCGCCGACCTGGCCCGACGCCGCATTCGCCCAGCAGTTGCCCCGCTGGCAGAAGGCTGTCGAGGCGGGCCTGAAGACCGCTGCCGACATCGAGGCCCTGGCCACCAGCAAGGGCGCGTTGACCGCCGAGCAGATGGCCGCAATCCGGGCGCTGAAGCCGACGCCGGTCGAGACCGAGCCGGTCGACGCCGACACCGCCGCGTTCGCGGCCGACATGGAAGCTGCCGAAGGAGCCGCGTGATGAAGATCACCCCCCGCATCGTCTCGCACGCCCAAGGCAGCGAAGCCTGGCACCAGCACCGCGCGACCCACCTGAACGCATCCGAGCTGGCCGTTGCCATGGGCTTGTCGCCCTACCGCACCCGGGCTGAGATGGTGCGCGTCCGCGCCACCGGCATCGAGCCCGAGGTGGACGCGATGACCGCACGCCGCTTCCAGCAGGGCCACGACTTCGAGGCAATCGCCCGCGAGTGGGCCGAGGACATGCTGCAGGACACGCTTTACCCGAGCGTTCTGGCCGCTGACGTGGACGGCCTGCCGCTGTCTGCATCGCTGGACGGGCAGACGCTCGACGGTTCAGTGATCTTCGAGCACAAGACGGGCCGGGCCGACCTGCTGGCCAGCCTGGAGGCCGGCGTGATCCCCGAGCACTACCACCCGCAGCTGGAACAGGGCCTGTTGCTGTCGGGCGCCTCGCGCTGCCTGTTCATGGCCAGCAGCGGCGACCGCGAGGCGATGCGCTTCGCGTGGTACACGTCGCGGCCTGAACTTCGGGCGCAGATCGTGCCGACGTGGCGCCAGTTCCTGGCCGACGTGCAGGCCTACGTGCCCGGCACCGCCGCCGAGCCGGCCCAGGCCGAGCCCATGGAGTCCCTGCCCGCCGTCGCGGTGCGCCTGGATGGCGCCCTGACCGTGGCCGGCAACCTGCCCAGCTTCGCCCAGGCCCTGAAGGCATTCATCGCCAAGATGCCGGCCCGGCCCGCGAGCGATGCCGACTTCGCCACCACCGACGCCGCCTGCAAGGCGCTGAAGAAGGCTGAGGAAGCGCTCGATGCGGCCGAGGCCGGCGCCCTGGCCAGCATCACCGACGTGGAGGCGATGCGCCGCGCGGTGGCTGACTGCCGCAAGCTGGCCCGGGACACGCGCCTGGCCGCCGAGAAGCTGGTCGAGCGCCGCAAGATCGAGATCAAGGAACAGGCGGTGCGGGCCGCGCGCCGCGCCCTTGATGACCACATCGCCGCCCTGAATGCCGAGCTGGCCCCGATACGCCTGTTGCCGGTGGTGGCCGACTTCCCCGGCGCCATCAAGGGCCTGCGCAGCATCGCCAGCATGCAGGACGCGCTGGACACGACGCTGGCGAACGGCAAGATCGCGGCCGACGCGCAGGCGCGCAGCATCCGCAAGAACGTCGACCACTTCAAGGAGGTGGCGGCCGGGCTTGAATCCCTGTTTGCCGACCTGGGAACCATCGTGCACAAGGCGCCCGAGGACTTCCGCATGCTGGTGCAATCGCGTGTGCTGGCGCAGCAGGAGCGCGACCGCAAGGCCGAGGAAGCCCGCAAGGCGGCCGAGGCCCAGCGCATCGCCCAGGCCGAGCAGCGCGCCCGCGAGCAGGAGGCGGCGCGCATCGCTGAGCAGCAGCGGCAGCAGGCCGAGGCCGAGGCTGCAGCGCAGGCCCAGGCTGCCGCTGCGCTGGCCGCTGCTGCTGCGCCGGCAGTCGTCAAGGAATCCTTGACCGTTGCGCCTCCGCCAGTTGCCGCGGCGCAGATCGCACGCGCCGAGCCGGCCGCCAACGAGCCCGCCACCGTGAACATGGGCGCCCTGGCCGACACGCTGGGCTTCCCGCTGCGCGCCGACTTCATCGCGCAGACGCTGGGCATCCAGCCGGCCGGCCGCGACCGCGCCGCGGTGCTGTACCGGCCGAGCCAAGTGCCGCTGATCGTGGCCGCCCTGCAGCGCCACCTGGCGCGCGTGCTGGCCGGGCTGAGTGTGGCGGCTTGACATGGCAGTCGTCCGCGTCTTCGTGCTGTCGCATGAGCAGGCCCGCAAGGGCGCTGCCGAGTTCATGCGCGCCGCGCCTGATGGCTTGGTGGTGACGGTCAGCGAGCCGACCCGTACCAGCGCCATCAATGCCGCCCTGCACGCGAAGCTGGGCGAGATCGCCCGCACCCGCGAGTGGGCCGGCCGGCGCTGGGATGCCGAGACGTGGAAGCGCCTGTTGACCGCCGCATGGGGCCGCGCCACCGGCGAGCCGCTGCACATGCTGCCCGCGCTGGACGGCGCCGGCGTCGACATCGTGTGGCGCAAGACATCGGCCATGACGCAGCGCGAGATGCGCGAGCTGCTGGCCTTCATCGAAGCATGGGAGGCCGAGACGGCGCCCGAGGACGAGCAAGCATGAACACCGCCACTGACCCCAACAAGCCCGCCGCCACGCTCGAAGCCGATCCGATGACACAGCCCGACGCCCTGCACACCGCGCTGGCCGCGCTGCGCGAGCTGCACAGCGTGTGCGTCCTGATGGACCACCCCGACCAGATGAAGCGCCCGACCGAGGACGAGTACCAGGCCGCGATGGCTGGCGCTGTCCGGGTGCTGGGCCGGCACTGAACCCCTTCCCCACCACGCCAGAAAGGCACCCATGCTGTTCAACCTCCCCACCAACACCGAATGCGAGCTGACCACCTTCGTCGGCCGCACGCAGAAGAGCGGCCCCGACGACGTGCCGGCCGTCACCTTCCGCCTCAAGCTCTCCGGCGTCAGTAATGCCCTGCTGGACCTGTTCAGCAAGACCATCCGCCACACGATCTACAAGGCTGTCGAGGGCCAGGAGCAGCTGCCCGGCGTGGAAGACACGACGCCGTTGCTGCAGTCGAAGGACCTGGTGCACTGGGCGCCCGAGACGTGCCTCGAAGGCTGGCAGGTGTTCGTCGCCCGTGGCATCAGCGACGGCGGCGCGCTGCAGATGGGCACCTGCAAGATCGACAACTTCCGCTTCGATTTCTTCGAGGGCGGCCGCATGGACGTCGACTTCCGCGTCAGCACCGCCGACGTCGATGAAGAAGGCGCCGGCATGCTGTGGGGCCGCCAGAAGCGCAAGGTGTTCGTGATGATCAACGCGCCCGAGATGCCCGAGCCGGCCATTGACGGCAGCGTCGAGGCCTTCAAGCGCGACCACCCCGAGGCCGGCGAAGAGCCTGACGCGGGCGGCCTGTTCGCGGAGCAGCATGCGGGCGACTTCGGCGCGGCCGGCGACGGTGGCGACGGTGGCGACGGTGGCGACGAAGGCGGCGCCGACAGCGAGGGCGGCGAGACGGACAGCGGTGCGGCTGAGTTCGAGGCGGGCGCCGCTGCGGCCATCGAGAAGGCCACCGGCGGCCGGCGCGGGCGCAAGACGCGGGCGGTGGTGGAGTGATCGCCGTCGACCTGTTCGCAGGCGCTGGCGGCTTCAGCACCGGCGCCACCATGGCTGGCTGCACAGTGGCATGGGCCGCAAACCACTGGCCCACCGCCGTGGAGTGGCACACCGCCAACCACCCCGGCACGGTGCACGCCTGCCAGGACCTGCAGCAGGCCGACTTCCGAGACGCCCCGGCGCACGATCTGCTGCTGGCCAGCCCGGCATGCCAGGGCCACAGCCACGCCCGCGGCGCCGAGCGCCCGCACCACGACGCCCAGCGAGCTACCGCCTGGGCCGTGGTGACCTGCGCCGAGGTGCACCGCCCACCCATGGTGGTGGTCGAGAACGTGCCCGAGTTCGCCCGCTGGGCGCTGTGGCCGGCTTGGTGCGCGGCGATGAACGCCCTTGGCTATGCCCTGCAGCCGATGGTGCTGGACCTCGCCGACCACGGCGTGCCGCAGCACCGGCGCCGGCTGTTCGTGGTGGCCACGCGCAGCCGCTGCCCGGTGGAGCTGAAGCTGCCGCAGCGCCAGCACCGGCCGGCCGCCGACTGCATCGACTTCAGCGCCGGTAGCTGGTCACCCATCCACCGGCCGGGCCGCAGCACCCGCACCCTAGCGCGCATCGACGCTGGCCGCCGTGCGCTGGGTGATCGGTTCCTGGCGCCCTACTACGGCAGTGGCAGCGGCGAGACAGGCCGCAGCCTGCAGCGCCCCATCGGCACGCTGACGACCCGGGCACGCTGGGCGCTGATCGACGGCGACCGCATGCGCATGGTGCAGGCCACCGAGGGCCGGGCACTGATGGGCTTCCCGGAGGGTTACCGCCTTCCCGCCAACGAAGCGACCGCCTGGCACCTGATCGGCAACTCCGTGGGGCCGGTGCAGGTTGCCGACGTCATCAATGCACTGAGGGCTGCCGCATGACCCAGCTCGCCCTGCCCCTGCAGCCCCGGCGTACACCCGCGCGTCAGCTGCCCGCCATCGAGCGCCTGCGCGCCGTGCTGACGCGCCAGGGCATCGACTGGCGGTATCGGGCGACGCGCAACAGCATCCTGTTCCGCCCCATGTTCGGCCCGCACTTCGGCTGGCAGTTGATGTGCGGCCGGTACTGCTGCCAGGGCGCCGAGCTGGCATTCGAGCGCACCGACTACCGCGAGCTGGAGCCGGCGGCCGACCGGGAAGACCGCGAGGCCCGGCTGGCATTCCTGGCTGCGCGCCGCGCCCAGATCCACGAACTGTGGGGCTCGCCTTGAGCCGCCGCATCGCCAGGCCTGTTAAGCCAGAACCCGTACCCATCGTCTGGACGCGGGCCGATCCGGCTGCGCTCGCCAGCTTCGATCCCCGCACCAAGGTGTGCTCGATGAACTGCGGACCGAGCGCCACCGACCCACGCACCGCCGCCGAGCGAAAGCTGCTCTGCGATGAGTGCTACCTCTCTTCTAACCCGCCGGTCAGCCCGGCATCACCCAAGGAGCAACCCTTGAAGCTCGACACCCTCCCGGCCATCGGCCAGCCCCTCGATGCCGGCCTGTTCGCCGGCCTCACCACCAAGCCCGACGGCACCCACTGCGCCGTGGTGCTGCTGGCCGACAAGCCCGCCGAGGCCGTGACCTGGCAGCAGGCCATGGCCTGGGCCAAGAAGCTGGACGCCGAGCTGCCAGCCCGCCCCGTCTCGGCGCTGCTGTTCGCCAACCTCAAAGACCATTTCGAGCCTGCGTGGCACTGGACCTGCGAGTCCTATGACAGCTCGTATGCCTGGTTCCAGTACTCCTACGGCGGCTACCAGAACAACATCGACAAGAGCTATGCCGGCTGCGCCCGAGCCGTCCGCTTGATTCAGCTCACCGCTTGATCCTTCAATCCTTTCAACCCGACGGAGCACCGACCTGTGACCACCATCACCCTTGAATCCATCAAGACCGAGCACGAAAAGCTGGGCGCGATGATCGCCGCCCTGGAGGCCGCCGCGCCGAGGCTGCTGATCCTGCGAGAGGCGCAGATCGAGCTGCGCCAGGGCGAGCGCTACGCCGGCCTGGTGCTGGGCCCCGATGGCCTGGCCGCCCACCACCTGATCCTGCTGCCCGGCGAGGCCGAAGACGTCGCCTGGGCCGACGCCAAAGCCTGGGCCGAGAAGGCCGGCGGCGAGCTGCCGACCCGCCAGGAACAGGCGCTGCTGTACGCCAACCTCAAGAGCGAATTCCAGCCACGGTGGTACTGGTCCAGCCAGGCGCATGAGTCAGACAGCTCGTATGCCTGGTGCCAGGGCTCCGACAGCGGCTGCCAGGGCGACAACGACAAGAGCTATGCCGGCTGCGCCCGAGCCGTCCGCAGATTCGCCGCTTGATCCTTCGATCCTTTTGACTTGAGCCACCATGGCCCTGCACACCGACCTTCCGATCTACCGCACCGGCGTCCAGCTGCTTGCACTGGCCGTCAAGGTGCAAGAGCAGATGCCGCGCGGCGTCAAACGCTCGCTGGGTGACAAGATCAGCCAGCACTGCGTCGAGATGCTCGACCTGATGGCGCTGGCCAATGCCACCAAGCACGCCGAGCGTGCCGCCAACATAGCCGAGCTGATGAAGCATCTGCGCGCAGCCACCGTGCTGCTGCGGGTGAGCCACGACAGCCGCTACGTGTCGCACAAGCTCTGGGCTGACTCGGTGGCGCTGCTCGACAGCATCGGCAAGCAGGGCGGCGGCTGGATCAAGTCCGCCACGAACAGGGCGCCTGCAGCATGACGGTCAAGGCCCTCATGTCCGTGCGCAATTTGAATCTGGTCGCGCCGCTGGCCCACGAGGCCACCGCCATGCGCACCACGGAGACCGCTGCCGCTGCGCAGGCCCGGTCCGGCGCAGTTGCCCCGCTGATCGGCTACGGCCTTCGGCAGGGTGACGTAGATAGCGCGACAACAGCTCGTATGCCTGGAACCAGAACTCCAACAACGGCAACCAGAACAACAACGACAAGAGCTATGCCGGCCGCGCCCGAGCCGTCCGCAGATACAGACCTGTTCGAGAAGCTGGTGGCCGCCTTCGTCGACTGCCGGCGCCACAAGCGCAACAGCGCCAGCACCGTCGCGTTCGAGGCCCGCCTGGAACGCAACCTGTGCGAGTTGCATGACGAGCTGATCGGCGGCCACTACCAGCCCGGCCGCTCGATCTGCTTTGTCGTCACCCGGCCCAAGCCACGCGAGGTTTGGGCGGCTGACTTCCGCGACCGCATCGTGCACCACCTGCTGTACAACCACATCGCGCCGCGGTTTCATGCCGGCTTCACCTCCACCACCCTGGCCTGCTTGGCCTGCGCCGGGCTCTCGCCGCGGTCGACCATCGCGCGCAGCTCCTCATGCCTGTCCCGCGCCGCCTTCAGGCCGAGCGCTGGGTATCTGCCCAGCGTGACTTTCTCGCGCTTGCCGGCCAGGTGGTATTTGTAGCGCCAGACCTTTGAGCCGCCCGGCAGTATCTCCACCAGCAGGCCGCCGCCATCGGTCAACGAATACGCTTTCGCCTGGGGCTTGGCGTTGTCGATGGCGATGGGTTTGAGCGAGTAATTGACGTGACGCATGCCAGGGGCCATGAAGTGACCATGGCCCCATTATGGCCCCGCGCATGGCCCCGTTTTCGTCGGATGCAACGCAACACGATCAGACAGCAGACAACAAAAAGCCCCGTTCCTTCATAGGTAACGGGGCCTTGAATCAGACGCCGGGAGATACCCGGCTAGCCTGTCACATGTGGTCGATCATCATATAAATATCGGCTGGAAATATAGTATTTACGCGGGGTGTTGACATTCAGCTTCGACCCATGGCCCCATTCATGGCCCCGATTTCTACCGCCGAGTCTGCAACCGTTCTGCCGCCTCCACCAGCGCCGCAGCCAGTTCCAGCAGCGCACGCGCGCTCAGCGCGGCCTGGGCGGTGTGGCGCGGGTCCCGCAGGCTGAGGTGCGCGATCGACGCGCCGTCGTCGACGGTGACCGACACCCGGCCGGATTCGCCAGCCAGCTCCCAGCCGCTGGCGTGGGGGACGTGCTCAAGCGGGCGGAGCATCACGGCTGGCCTGCTCGGTCTTGCGCTGGCTGCTGGCGCTGCTGCCGAGCCAGAAGCCGCTGACGTTGCCCAGCACGGTGCCGGTCACCGCGCCGATGACCATGCTCTGCACCTCCGCGGAGAAGGGGCCTGTCAGCACGCGCCAGGTCACCCAGTACACCAGCGGCATCAGGGTGGCGGTGATCGCAAGGGTGTAGTGCGCGGCCGGTCGGGTCACGAATGCCCCCCGATGATCCAGGCCTTGACGGCAGCCAGGACCGCGCCGGGGCCGCCGAGCGTGTACAGCGCCACAAGCCCCATGATGAACAGCCCGGCCTTGCTGAACATCGCGCCGATGGTGCCAAGAAGCCACCCGCCCGCCCGCTGTTTGGCCTGAAGCTGGATCGCTGCGCTGGCCTGCTTCCACAGCTCGGGATTGCTGACGGCGCGCATGATCCCCTCCTCGATTGCCACACTGACCTGGGCGCACATGAGCTTGCGCATCGCCTCCAGTTCGTCGTCGTGGCGCGCGATCTGAGACGCCAGGTAGTCGTCGCGGGTCTCGGCCTGGTGTGGCATGGCGGCACCCATCAGGTGAGCGCCGCGGTCCATTTCCACACCCCGGCCGTGTACACGCCGACCTTGTTGGTCGAGGTGTCGTAGTAGAAGGGCACCCGGCCAGCCGGTGTGACTGCGGGCGTGCCTGGTACGCCGGCGCCGGACGGCATGTAGTGGAAGCCGTTGGTCATCGCCGCGGCGCCGGCCTTGCCGTACACGTTGCCGTCAATGTCGACCCTCAGGCCTTCGGTCATCGTGGCCAGGGTGCCGGCGCCGGCCGGTGCGCCTGCGGCCTTGGTGTAGACGTGGAACCCGCCGGTGTCGAACTTGCACGTGACCGCCACGTCGCTGATGGCCTTGTTGTCCGTCTGCGGGTTGTAGTTGTAGCCCAGGTGCGGATAGTCCAGCGAAGTCAGCGCCCCGATCATGAAGGGCACCGACGGGTTCACCGTGAACAGGTTGTTCACTTGCAGCGGGCTGCCGAAGAACGACGGGGCACCCTGTTGCGTCACGTAGATCGGGTAGTTGGCAACGCTGCCCTTGGTCTGCAGCGGGATGTAGATCCCGTAGTTGTAGTCCACCGTCCCGCCGCCCACCGGGTTGAAGCAGAACAGGCCGTAGTTGTTCGTCGCGTTGCCGCTGTTGAACGTCGGCGAGGACACGAAGTTGTAGACGTGCAGCAGCGAGCCGCCGCTGCGGCTGACGGTCGGCCTGGCCTGGAAGCCGGCGATGTGGTCATTCGTGCCGGCGCCGCTCGACGTGATCGCGGCGTCGAAGCTGGCGTAGCTGTTGGCCGTGCGCCCGAAGGTGGTCTGATCCCTGAACCCGTGGCCGTCCAGCACGCCGGCCGACAACGTGCGCGCCGCGCGGAACACCGCGTCGGGCGTGCCGGTGTCGTCGGTGTTCGTGCCCTCGAACCGCGGCGACTGGATGCGCACGTTCGCCACCACGTTGTCGCTGCCGTCGATGGCCAGGCCGCGGGCGATGTAGGCGGCCAGCGCCGCCGCCGTGCCGTCGCCGACCGCGGCCATCACCGGATTGCCGCTGCTATCGAACGCCAGGAACAACCCGGCGCGACTGGCTGCGGCCGGCAGCAGAGGAAGCCCACCGATCTCGGGCACGCGCAGGGCCTGTACAACGCCCACCACGCCAAGCTGCTGCAGCAGGATCGTCAGCCGATCCAGCGCCCCCTCGATGACCTTGGGAAAGAAGCCCCCGCCGTTCGTCAGCGACACCGGCTGCGTTGCCGGCACTGCGCTGGAGATGTTCAGCCGGTAGCCGATGGGGAGAACGGACGCCAGGTTGACGGTGCCGCCCGGAGAAACGTCCTGGTCGGCATTGAGGGTGACGCTGTAGCCGGACGACAGCACCAGCGTGCTGATGACGCCCACAGTGTCCGTGCTGGTCACCAGCAGGTCGCTGCCCTGGAAGACTTTGAAGGTGAACGGGTAGACGCTGACGGCACCCGTGCCGGTGTAGGGGCCGGCGGTCCGGGCTGAGGTGGCGATGGTCATGCGCTGCTGGCTCCTGATGGACTGCCGGCAGTCTCAGCCGCGGCGCCTATGTCAGGTGCACCGCTACCGCTGCTCCTGGAAGCCGAACACCAGTGCGGCCGGGTTCTGGGTCTTGCCCTCGTTCAGCGCCTTCGCACCCGTAACCGTGCGATTGATCTGCGCCGTGGGCAGGCCGAACACGCCGCCCAGCAGGTTCAGGAACGACTTTCGGAAGGCGTCATCAAACTCGCCCTGCTGCGCCTGCTTGGCGAACTGCACACTGTCGCCAACCACGCGCAGGCCGGCCGGGCCGCCATAGTCGCGCACATGGTCCTCCAGCCCTGCCACCGCCTTGCCGGCCGTGGAGAACTCGCGCACCAGGGCGAACAGGCCGATGAGGTAATCCAGCTGCGCGGCCAGCAGCTTCTTGATCGTCTTCTCCTCGTCGTCACCCGGGTCGCCCGGCGTCAGCGCATCCTTCAGCAGCACGCCCAGCACGGCCGGCACGGAGTACAGCAGCAGCATGTCGGCCGCCAGCTTGGCCCGGCCCTTGGTCGTATTCTCCGACGTGGCCGCCT
>Ga0213919_1000135_pt1 | contig 39327 bp, 60 predicted proteins | sample McNCre317MG_FD_161056 | JGI IMG/M metagenome (GOLD analysis project Ga0213919, IMG submission 161056) | Freshwater microbial communities from McNutts Creek, Athens, Georgia, United States - 3-17 MG | ecosystem: Environmental > Aquatic > Freshwater > Creek | place: USA: Georgia | collected...
GGCATAACGTCCGCTTTCTTACCCATAATAACGCCGACATATAGAACGATACCGATCAAAATGATTCCAAGAAATGCTATTGCGACTATATACAAGTGCTTCACTCGAATTGATTGATCCATAGAATTTTATTGTATCACGGTTTCTTTTGAAAGTTTACCCCAACACTTGCGCGAAGAATTCCACGGCTTTGTTCCACCTTCCTGATAGATTTCAACGGCAACTTCAGTGTTCACCTTTGGATCTTTCAGTTTTTCCATTGGTACATCATGGACTGAATTTACCTGAAATAGTCCGCCGTCATGGCTTTTGTTTCGGTTTTTGTTTTCAGCTTTCGGGTTGTGTCTACTCTCGCAAAAAGAAATGCGTGTCAAAAGAATCTTTTGTTCAGTGGTAAGCTCGTATTTTGAAAGCTCGTTCCACACCAACTGAATATTTTCTGGTTTATATGATTTGTCGTAATTGGTAAATTGTTGAACTAGCGCTTTTCGTGTAAGCGTTTCGATTCGTTCGGTTTCCTTTTGTTTCCTTGCATTCTCTCGATTCGCGACAAGTGTCGGATTCGTGAAGTAATAACCCGTTGTTAGTAAACAAATTATTGCAATGATGATCTTGTGCTTTTTCATAATAGTGCGCTGTCTCATGCGCCGTAGCTTTCAATGCTTCAATAACTGAATTCTGTAGAATGTCACGTTCAACATTATAACATTGATAAACTGGAAAAGTGAAGCTTTTCATGTAATCAAACACATGTTTTTACCTGTCAAAAATATAAAAAAGCCTTTGTTATAAGGCTTTTTTAATGTAACTATGAAATGATTATTCCGATGTTTGTAATTCCTGCGTATTGTGCAAGACATGAAACATAGATATTCTTTAGTGAATCAACATTTTCAAGCTGTAGGTTTGCCTGAAATTGTGAAGGGAATGGTTGACCACCGAAAGTATTCATCAAATACTGTGTACCATAGATCATATGTGACCACATCATAGGTTGATTGTGTTGACCATTGAAGAATGAATCAATCGCAAGAACATCTTCACCATAGTTTACGATCTCGACTTTTGTCGGGTTGCGGAACTTTGCGCTTATTTCTTTGTCGATTTCTTCAGCTGTTTTTATAATACCAACATTTTGATATTGCATTAGCAAATAATTTTTTACTACTTCATAAAGGCAGTAGATACCGCTGTCGATTTTTAATTCTGATGCTTGTGGTGTGATGATTGCCATATGAAGCTATTTTACCATATAAAAAAACCGACACAAGCCAGTTTTTTTATACGCCCAGTATACCCGTAGTGATACATCATTCGCGAAGCAACCAGTACGCTACTTTTTGACCACGCTCATTATAAGTTTGAAAAACTTTCTACCTGAACCGAATGTCATTTGCGCTAGTGACAAGAATGCTGTGAATGCTTGAATCATTCCAACAACGTCGTTTTGTGCAACTTCAATGTTCTTTTGTTTCATAACCTGAATTATGATTGGAACAAAAGCCATAAGCATACCTTCAACGGTAGCACTGATCTGCGAACTGTCCGCACTTGATGCTAGTAATGGCGCAACGTTTCTAGTTGCCTTGATAACTTTTGGTTTTGGTTTGGTTTTTTCCATACTCTTATATTTTAGCACATAGAATCGTTATGCAAAGAAGCTTTTGTTGTCGAAGCTGTCTTCACTGGATAACCCCAAAATGTACCTTGTGGCTTTGAAGGATCAATATCAACGTGAACAAAGTTCGCAGTGAATGAAATCCCGATTCGTTTGAATCCAACTTGCAAACAAGCAGAAACGATCTTGAAGATATCCGCACCAGTTGACGCTTGAATGTCTACTGCATAGCCCTTTGTATGCGCAGAATCCTTTACACCGCCAACCATTTCATTGCGTTCAGCACTTCTGAAGCCAGAATTGATCTTGAATGGTATTCCTGCAATGTCGCGAGCCTTGTCGAGCATATCGACTAGTTCTGGTTGCAAGTCCCCGATTGTTCCTGATTCTCCTGTCTTTTCGGTAGCTTTGAAGTGTTTCCACCCCGCACGTGCGATGTTGATCATGATGTTTGGAACGTCCGCGATTGCAATTGCATCGTACAAATATTTTGCTGTAAATTCTGACCACAAGAATGAACCGTCGCCGTTATTTCCCCAGTCCTTTGACCATGAATTGCGATAGTAGAATTCAGTGTCGCCGTTTGCCTTGTCCTTATACCCGAACAATGCAACGTAGTGACCGCCGTTTGTATCACCTGCCTTGATTGTTTTGCTTGTGATAGTCCCGCACTTCATCGCAATACAGATCACACCGTTTGAATGAATAGCTTGTTTCAAGCCGTCCTGTGTGATTTGCGCGAATGCGTAGCCACCGCCTTTGTACATACTAGCAACCTTTTTAGCTGTAGCCGATACTTTTATTTTTACATATTCAGCGTGTGGAAGATCCGTGTCATTTGGAACATCTGAATCAACTGCGCAACCAGTGTCCGAAGTGACGATCTTTGCCACTACACGGGGCTGTGTGCCTTCTGTAGTGATACCGTCAATTGCCTTTGCTAGTGCGTACATGTAACGTGGTGAAAGCAAGGTTTTCTGTTTTGTTTCTTTGAAGTTCAAGTACATCAATTGAGTTGCGAAAGCATGTCCGACACATGCGCCGAGTGCCTTTTGATTCAAAACTGGAATCATTGAAATATCAGTTTTGTAACTTTTTGGAAGATCACTTTTGACTGCAAGAGTTGCAACGTCCGCAAGCTTGATGTCACGCTTGTCGGTATCGCTTTTAATAGCACCAGTGAAATATTTTTTCATAATTATTTATCGTCTTGAATATCCTTTAATGTGTTTAATAATTTTTTTGGTACGATGTACCCTGCCTTGCCCACGTTTTCGATGATTGAAATTCCTTCAGTCACCGCGATGAACACTGCGATTGTGTCCGCGATAGGTAGTGCATGATTCATTGTAACTTCAAGCAGTGAACCTGTCACTATTAACAACCCGTACATCACGGATTTAACCGCACTTTTGAATCCCTTGCGTGAAGTGATTTCTTTTCCTGCCATTTTAGTTGCGATGATTGCTGTTATAAAATCAATAACGATAAGAAGTCCGATTGCAAGCAACATGATCTGTTCAACTCCACTGAATGAAACCTGAAGAATAATGAATCCGATTGAAGCAACGCATTTACCAAAAAACCCGCCAACTAGCGCATTGCATGTTTCTTTTGAGTATTGAAACAGATCTGTTGCTTTTTCCATATATTGATTATAACAAATTACTATTTATAAACAACAAAAAAAACACGCTTTGGGATTTGACTCCCTGCGTGCTTTTTTGCGCTCCCCTTTTCTTCCCTTTCGAGCCTCCATGTCGAGCAAGTACATTATGTACTATTTGATTTATTTTTGCAAGCGACGGTACTGCGCACCACTGAAAGGGTTTCCGTTTACATCGAGATAATCACCTGCAACAACTGCTTTGAATCCAACCTGTGTGTTTGTTCCAGTTGGTGTGAATTTTAGTTCACCGTCGAACTGGAATTCAAGTCCTGCAACTACTGGAATAGCTGAATACTGACTGTTCGGATCGTTTGTTGGTGTCGATAGATTTTCAGAATTATCAATGTTTAGATCTATTGTTGTTGATGATTTTGCAATTCCAACATAAACGCTGTTATCAGTTTTATAAGGAAGAAGTCCACTTTCACTGATATAGTATTTGTTGCCAGTAACAAGATTAGTGAACCCGTCAACAAGTCCTGAAACCTGAACAGAACCATATGTTCCGTTATTTATTAAAAGCTTGTTAAAACCTGCGAACTTTCTTCGCCCTGCATCAGTTGTGAAATCCGCAATTGATATAGTCGGCGATATGCTATAGGTTTTGAAGTAGTTTACTTTTAGTGTTGTTTGGAACCCTTGACTATGAATAAGTCCAAAAGCATTTTGACAACCCTTCCCGTTTTGTACTCCGCGTGTGTAACTACACACACCGAATCCGTTTGATGAAGGGTATCTTGATAGAAACATATTCTTCGGGAAGTAGCTAGGTCGTAGTGGTGAAGGTAAGTAGTACCAACATGTGAAACCGTTTGCACCGTATTGCATAAGTGGGCAATTGAACAACTGTGATCCCCCGCCGTCTGTTGCTTGAACAGTGTTATATATTCTTTTTCCGTCTGTCATTAGAACACCAGTATACGCAAAACTAGTAGGATCAATTCCCCAGTCTGCAAAAGTATTAACTCGCACCCATACTCCATTTGACTGACGTTTATATGTTCGTGGTTGATCTTCACCATATCCACCCGATAAAGATTTTTGAACCATTATGAATGGTGTATTTTCAAGGAATGACACACTTGAAAAACGTGTCATGTCATAATCATACGAAGGGTTGTTTTGACCTAGATCAATTGTTTCAAGAGATCCGAAACTTCCAGTTACAGTGTCTAGTCTTTTGAATAAGACTGTGTTATTTGGATATGGCGATCCTGTAGATCTTCGTGAACAGATTACACCTGCATACTTTCCGCCAATACAACCAATTGAAGCACCGATTCCGTGAAGCGCGCTTGCAAAATCACTATCGATATCATGTGGCGTTCCGAGTGCATTTGTCCAAGTTCCGTTCGTTGTTGAAGTTCCTATTACTGTAGCCTTATAGTTTCCTGCATTATTTGTGTTTTGAAAAACAACATAATACTTTCCATTGATGAATTCTGAATCCATTGATTGTTCAAAACTGTTTTGGTTAGTCTTCACTTTCCATGTCACATCAGTCCAAGCTACAACTTCAGAACTAACAACAAGACCGCCAGCACTTGCTTGTGCCATGCGATGATACATTTTACCGTCGGTAACTCCCATGTTTTTTGCATACGCAAAGAAGAATCGTCCTGTTTCTTCATCACAACCCATTGTCCAGTTGCGGTTATTTTGATCCATTACTGCGATACCTGTTGAAACGCGTGCGCTCCATGAAGCAGTACTGTTCTGAACCTTTCTTGAATAGTGAATAACACCGTTTACTAAAAAGAAAACCCAGTCATACCCGAATAGTGTATAAATTCCTGATCGAGTGTTTGAACGACCAGTCGGAAGTGTGTTTCCACCTGTTAATGTTGTAACGGTTTCACCAAGTGAGTTTCCTGAAAGTGTTTCATCTGTTACATATTCGGCAGTTCTGTTGACTGCTACTGGCGAAAGTACGGGAATATCTTGACTGGCAAGTTCAGAAATGAAATCACCTGAAGTTGAAGAATTGTTATATACGATAGCACCACCTTCAACGTCAATAGCCGATGAAAGTTTAACCTTCGCGACAACATTGTTGATATTAGAATCAGTAATCGAAGTAGCGCCACTAGGTACGGTGATATCAGCTATACGCAAGAATGTGAATCCTGCACCGATAGCTGTTTGAATAGCTACATCTGATAGTGCGCTTGCACCTGAACCTTGAATCAATTCAATTGTAGCAACGTTTGTTTTCAGTGTGTTTGGCACTGCTGTAGTATCAGCTTTCACAATGATCGCATCAACGCGATTAGCACCTGAAACGTTCGGCGCAATAGTCTTTGAATCAGTTGAAGGATTTTCTGCAATGATCTTCCATGCTTGCCCGCCTGTGCAAAGTCAAGAAGGACGTTTCCGCTCGTAATATCTACCGCCATTGAAGGCACGGTTTTTTGAACAACTGCGAATTTACGATTCCCGCTGTTGTCGGCGAAGTACCCTGATTGCAAAACAATATCTTGAAACCAAGATATTTCTTTGTCGGTATATTCCGCATTTGGTGAATTGATGAATTGTGTTTTTAACATACTACAAGTGATTGTTTAGTGAATTGATTTGTTTTTCGTGACGTTTGATTATGTCCAACAAGTCTGTTTGTTTCTTGTTGACCCTGATCCTGATCGCTTTTTCGCTCCCCGCATAGTCGACTTGCTTTTCGAGAACTTGAAAGACTGTATCAACATCAATAATCCTATTATATAATTTTATTCCCAAAATGTCACCAACGTCGAAATTGTCTTCGACACTAGGCGCAAGTGTGAATTCTGGTGAATATTCGCTTTCTGATAGTTCTGAAGCAAGTTGATCCGCAAGTGCCGAATTATCAAGCGCCCTGTAGCTCTTGTTTCGCTCGATACGACCATATTTGCCGATTAGTGCCGAATCATCAGTTGAAAGATTTGAAGACCCCACACGACCGTATGCGACCGTTGTGACGGCATCGCTCTTATCAGTAACCGAGAACGCCGACAAGTTCGACAATTGAATAATACGGGTGTCATAGCGCAATATCACGTCATTCGATAGGTTTTGACCAACTAGCGGGCGCACTGATAGTTCCTTCGTTTCATGATTGAACACGAATTGATTTGAATTACCACTGACCATGTCATCAAGTATGCTGTAGATATCATCACCGTTTGTGGTACGGTTTACGTTTCCAGTACCCGCAAGATCACCAGTTCGAATCAAAGTATCTTCAACCGAATTCGCTTTGTCGATCATCTGCTGTACGCAGTCATTCAATGTGCCGTTTAGTGTGCCGTTAAAATCAGAAACGCGCACCTTCAGTATTCCAAGAAGCCCGACAACTTTCACTTGAATAGTTTCAAGACCGATATCTACCTGTGAAATGAATCCATTGAATCGAACCTTGCTGTTTTCTGTAAACTCCACGCGATTGAATGCACGCAAAGATTCCTGTGTGATTTTTAGATTATCCACACGCACAATAAAAGACATTGAACCGATTCCGTTCAACTCCTTTGTGTATGACAAGGCTTCGAAATCAGTCAAAAAAAGCGATGTTATACCGATATTATTGTGATCACTGATTTTAATTATCATATGTTTGTGAATACTGAACTTCGAATACTGCTGTCGGCATTAGCAATGTTGAATAAGGGTTTTCATCTGAAGTATAAAGCAATTCATTGATTGCCACCGTTAGTGAAACGAATGAACTTCCTGAAGCGATTGATCCTGATATATCAGCACCGCTTGAATTCTTGATTGTGCCGTTTATCCCGTCAATTTCGATGTAGTCGTTTTCGTCTGCAAGCGAAACGTTCAACTTCATGTATTGACCAGTCGTTAGGTTTTGAATTTTTGGATTATTGATCACCTGCTGTGCTTCACCATATAGGCGAATAATTGTTGGTGAATCAATCGTACTGGCTGTGTTGTCTACCGATAGAACGTTTGTATATACTCCACCCCAAGACAATGGCAAAAGTACTGGAAGGATTATTCCGCCCGATGTTTTATATCCGCGAGTACCTGAAGCGCTGTAATACACACCACCGTCATTTGAATAAACGTAAGGTGTCTTTGTCTTCAATGAAATGAAAAACGTCATTGTTGTTCGATCCTGCACTGCTCGATCAAAAGAAATGTCACTTGTGATTTTTGCTTCAACAACTTTTTCAACGCCGTCATCATCAGTCCATTCGATTGTGACGTAGCCGTCGTTTGTTTCAGTTGGTTGCGCTGGCAATGAAAATACTCGTTGCATTTTAGCCTTCATCTGTTCAAGCTTCTGGTGTGTTTCTGCCGAGATCAATCCTTGAAGTGTGATTGATAAACGTCCATAGTAACTGTAAAAATCCCATACACCAACTTGACCGTTGCGGGCGATTTCATTGTTCTTGATCGACTTTGTGAATGTCGGGTATTTCTGCAATGCGTAAAAATTCAACGGATCTACATAAGCGCCAGCCTGTGAACCTTCGTTGATTGTGATTGATTCACCGTTCTTGTTAGTGATTTTGAAGTCGTAGCCTATCATATTTGCTATTATATCATTACGAACAAAAAAAGCACACAAAACGTGTGCTTTTAATGGTTTATATTGTGTCTAGTCGATACGCTAGTCGTTGCGCTACTTCATCATAATCAGTTGAACTTCCACCGTTCGCACTGATATTGATATTGTTGTTTTGCACACGTCCGCTTCTGATTCCTTCGAGCTGTGACACTAGGCTAGGCATGTTACGCACCATGCTTGCATTCAATACATATTCACCGCTGTGAACGTCACCACCTTGCGATCCTACGAATCCACCGTCGTGGAACTGTGGCTTTTTAGCACCTGCGGAAACGCTTCCAAGTTGTGATTGCAATGAAATAAGGTTTCGAAGTGAGTTCGCCATTTCGCCATACTTTGCAATTGCATTGTTCGCGAAGGCATCAACTGTCGCTTGTTGAATCTTTGATTGATCCTGCAAGAATGCTGTCATGTCCGCTTCATATTCCTTTTGCTTGTCGTACTTTGTTTTAATGATCAGAACTTCTTGAAGTGTTTGTTCAGTTAGTTTCAATAGCTTCGCTTTTCCTTCTTCTTCGATTCGTGTGAATTCGTCAAGGCTTGCGATTCGTTTCGTTTCTGCAAGTTGCTGTTCGAAAGTCTTTTGTGTTGCAAGCTGTTTATCAAGTCCGAGTGTTGCGGGATCAATCCCTGCATCTGCAAACTTCTTTTTTATTGCGTCAATGGTTTCTTGTGAACGCTTTTCATATCCTACGCGAGCATCAACGATCTTTTGATATTCCGCAAGTTGCTTCGTATCTTCCGCAGTTCGATCAGTCTTCTTGTTGATTTCGTCAATCTTCGATTGTGCATCAACTACCGTTTGTGCAAGCTTTTGATTTGTTTCGGCTGTTGTTGAAACAACTGTTTCACTGAATTTCTGAAGTGCATCAGTGAGATTTTTTCCGATTTCAGTCGTTGCCTTCTGTGCTTGCTGTTGAACGTCAAGCAACTTCCCTGCAAGTCCTTCAAACTTCTTTTTTGCCTCATCTGTTTGTCCACCAGTTGAAGCAATATTGTTTCCAAGATCTGATACTGCTTTGCTTGTTTTTGATATCTTATTGAACTGATCGTCACTAACTGGCTCGAATCCAACACCATTAACCGCATCAATACTTTCCAAAATTGAAGAAGAAGCAGTACTGATACCTTGTCCCATTTTTTTGAATCTTTCACCAGTATATTCTGCTGTTGATTTTGTATAGGCGAAATCTGGGTGTGTAAATGTATCAATACTTTTAGCCAAATCTTTAAAACCTTCTTTGAAACGTCCATGGATTATATCTGACATTCCACTTCCAAAAAGTTTTACTGATTTAGTAACAGTTAAAAAACCATCAACAAGTGGTGAAACCGCTGTAGCAAGTAAATTCAACAATGATTCTCCTATATTTTTTGAAAGCCTAACAATAAAAAGTCCAATCTTTATAAAAGATACAACTGAAGCAGTAACCTTATATATTGCTTCTGAAGTTTTGTTGAACGTTTCTGGCGAACCTGCGAATTGACCAAGTAGTCTTCCAAATTCTCCTTGAATAAGTCGAACTGATTGCGTAAGTGTTCCACCGATATTTGCTTGCAAGTTTTCAAAACGTGCTTGCAATATACGCTGTGTGTTAGCAAGTCCTTTCGATGTTCGATCAAAGTCGCCTGTTGCATCAGTAACTTGTTTAGTTATCAATGCTTGTGTTGCAAGTAAACGTTGATTATCAGTCAGTACGTTTGAGCCTACTTTGATACCCATGTTTAACAACTCTTGTTTCAACTTTGTTTCGTTGATCATGATGTTATATGCACGCAGTGGCTCTGACTGTCCTGCATATCCTGAACGAAGTGCATTCAATGCATCTTCTGGTTTTGTGTTGAAGAACGATGCAAGATCCGAAGCAAGCTGTACTTGTTTTACTGAAAAGTTTGCAACTTCATCTGCTGAAAGACCTGCCGATTTTGCGAACAATGCGAATGAACTTGCACCATCAAGCGCCGCTCTTTTTGATAGACCTATCGCATACGCTCCATCTGCAAATTTGAATATTTCTTTCGCCGCATCACCAAAGATCACCGCAGTCTTTGACATTGATTCATTAAGATCACTTGAAGCTTGAACAGAAGACTTGAAAAACTCTAACACTGCACGTCCTGCTTTCTGCGCAAGATCATAAAGTGCCAAGTTGATAGCAACTGAAAACTTTTGGAAAATACTTTGCTTTTTCGAAGCTTTGTCCATTGAATCTTGATATTCTTCAATTGATATTTTCCCTTTCTGTAGATTTTCAGTAAGCTTCTTTTGTTCACTGCTTAAACTACTAAAAGTTTTTAATGCTTTTTGTTGACCTGCAATAGAATCTAACCCTGCATTATAATCAGAAAGTGTGATCTTCCCTTGCATGAATTGCTTCGAAAGATCTTGCTGTTGCATTTTTAACTTTTCAAGCGAAGTGTCGGCTTTGTTCGCGCTCGTTGAAATAGTATCAATCTGTGTGTTAGCAGATCGAATGTTGGTATTAAAACTACCGTCGAGCTTCGCGCCGATTTCGTAGATTAGTTGTGATACTGTGTTTTGCATAGGCTATATTATTTCTTGAAAAGGCTTCGGAAACTGTCGACAATATCCTTGTTTCTTGTCCTTTCATCTTTCATCATTGTATCATAAGTACCTTCTTTGTACTCGCCCGATTTCTCGAGAATGTACACCATTTCCCTACTATACTTGATGAATTTGTCGATACGCATTTCGCGAATGTCGTTGTATGGTACGCCGAACCTGCACATTTGTAAGATCGAGCGTTGAAGATCAACTAATCCGCTTGCTGTTTTTTTTCGTCACCACCTTTTTGTTCTTTTTGCTGTAAATACCTGTTTGATTGAAAGTATCCCGCGATTGTCATGATGTCGTTTTGTGTAAGATTGTCCTGAAGAAATTCAATAGTTGTGTCGGGTTGATAGCGCTTGAATAGTACGAAACATATTGCAAGCATCTTTTCGAACACATAACGCAATTGAGCTGACCCGTCTTCACGAATCAGCTCTTCTTGCGCCTTCTCGACTTCTTCGTGAAGTTCCAGTATTTCTTCAGTCTCGCCCACTGATAGTTCAATAGGGATTTTGAATTCTTTCCACTTTCCGTCCACCATTACTTCAACCGTGTGATACGAATCAAGTCCTTTCAACTTTAATCGTCCCATATTGTTTTTAGTAATTAGTCGGGTAATAAGGCTAGATAGTTTGTTGGAAATCTTCGATTGAGATCACTTCACCTTCTAGTTCAAGGGGCATTTCTGCAACGTTGTCTTCAGTGTCACCCGCTACGTTGAATGTAGTTGGCGCAATGTTTACAACTCCCTTCATGTTCACAACGAATTGATCGTTGTTTTCGTTCACGTTAGTCAAACGCATGAATACACCTGACTTGATACCTGTTGCATTGAATGTAACAAGTTTTTTAGTCGCTGGCGTATAGTCGTAAGTAACGGCTACAGTTTGCGCTGTAGTAGTACCAGTCAAGAAAACGATTGTCCACTTGCTTGCTACCTTCACTAGTTCGTAATCAGTACCCGCAACCATTGCTCCGTCAACTGATCCAACAACTGAAACGATAGTCGGCGCGTTGCCGTTAGCGTTCTGTCCGTTTAGCTCGATTGATGCGTTTAATGAAAAACCTGAAGCGATAGTTTGAAGGTGTCCTGATACAAGAGTACCTGCAACGTTTGAAGTAACGATTTGACCACCGTTCATCAATGCAAGGTTTGTACAGTTGATTTCGCAACTGTTTCCTTTGAGTGCGAAAACGTTTCCTTTCTTATACTTCTTGATATCTGGAACGTTGTCGAATGACAAGTTTACTGTTTCAGATTTTGATTCAAGAGACAAGTCGCGAAGCGCTCCGATGTCAACCCATGAAAGCCCGTCGTTGCTTAATTCGCATTTGAACGAACCTGCTCGAACTGCACTTTCATTTTGAATTTGTGTTTGTGCCATATAATTTTACTGTAAGTAAATTAGCTTATAAAGCCTTGAAACGATAGTCTTTTTCGCGGGTTACTCGTTGAATGAATTCTTCAGTTACTTCCACTATAGAACCTTTGTCATAATATGTTCCATAGATAAAAGCACCGATCATCACTTCAACGTTGAAAGGTGATGACATTTCTTTCTTTTTGGTTTTTTGACCTGAAGATTTCTTTGCCATATTCGTATTATATCACCTTGATATTATATGCGCTATACCGTGATTTCTTTTTGAGACTTCACGCGAACAGTTACCGCAAAAAGGTAATACTTTGATAGTTCATCGAATGGCATTTCAGTGATCTGATCAACCGTTGTAGATACTGGATCGCCTACGCCCGCGAATACTTTGCTTTGGAATAGTGAAGCAACCTGATTCACTAGGTTGTTTGCATCATCATAAGTTCGAGCAACGCAAGTCAATTGGTAATATCCAACTGTCATGTTGTACACAACTGGCTTTCTGATCAAGTTGTAGATCACGAAAACGTCTGGATTCTTTGTGTCGGGTAATCTTTGAGGGTAAACGTTCGTATTACCTGCCACGGTTAGTGCGGGAATATTCGCTTGAAGTTGTTGAAAAATAAATTCAGTCATAGATTGATTATAGCATTTTTTTAGATCTTGCCGAGATCACGAAGCCCTTCAAGAAGTATCTTCAAGTTTTCTGGCATAGCCTTTGCTACACCATTACGCATGAACGGGCGGGGTTGCATTCGTATTGTTCCGAATTCAACATGCACCGCATAATCTTTGTTTGCGATTACTTGACCCGACAAAAAGCCAGTACGTTTTACGCGTATTGACTGGCGAAGTTGACCCGTTTTAATTGGTGGCTTTGGAAAATTGGTGAATTCTAGCACAACGTCCTTTTGCGTGTTGAATAGAATCTTGTCCATGATCCCGTTAGAACTGCCAAGCTTCTTGTTGATAGTTTCAACAAGCTTTTGTTCGAGTTGCTCCGCTTTTGCGCCACTGATTTGCTTGCGTACTATTGGCATATAGATTATGCGTTGATTACTTCTTCGGCACTGACTTCAACATGATGCGCGATAGTCATACCGTCGAACGGATCAACACTTTTAACTTGAAACCTTCTTCCGTCGACTTGTATTTCGTCCTGCAATAGGATATCAACACCAACTTCGAAAAAGAAAAGGTGGCTTCCGACTGTGGTTTTGTAAGTTCCCGCTACAACGCTTGATTGCGCTTGTTTTGCATACCGTGTCGGGTATGTTGCATTAGTCGCCCACGAATCAACAACGCCACCTGAAGGCGTTCTAGTTTCCGTCTTGCGAAGAATCGTCGCTGTTTTGTTGAGTTTGTTTGTAAACATATGCGGGGTTTGTTGTTTTAGCCTTTGCTAGTTCGATTGAAAAAAGTTTGATACTCATATTATCCAATTGTTACTGACTTATATTTCTGAAGCATGTCGACCGACTTGCCGAATTGCTTTTCGATATCTGCGCCATTCTCCGACATGTAAGTGACTGAATACGCTCCGATAGTTTCTGACTGGATATCATCTGACTGGAATTTCTTTTCGATGTCGTTGATCACGTCGATCACCATTTTTTCGCAAGCGAATCGAACATCTGAAGGGATAGTATCATTCGCTGTTTTAATTCCCGAGTTGTCATATTCATACACATAGCGACCGCGTACGGCTTCGATTGTGACCCCTGCGAACGTTTCAACGAACGAACCACTGCGAAGCTTGATATATTGCGTCTCGTGGCGATTTAGGGGGTAAAAAACGGCTTCCTGACTGATATTCACGTCGTTCATTTTCAGTGAAGTGGTGTCCGTCTTTACGATGAAGTGTGGCAACATCAATGTGTTGTCCCTTTTGCTATCAAAGTACATAACGTACGGAGCAACGTCGTTGCTTTCTGCCATTTTATAGCCGACAATACCGTCAATAAATAGGCTTGCGCTTTCGATAAGACGATCAATAACCGCAGCTGGTACGGCTGTTGTGTATAAAGTGGCAAGGCTTTGATAAGTTGTATACATATGTCGTCATTATACACAAAAAAACGTGCAACTGCACGCTTTCTTGTTTGAAACTATTTTGTTTCTGTTGGAACTTTTTTTTCGTCGTCACCTTCTTTGGTGTCGCCTTCAACTTTGTCGCCGTCCTTTGTTTCGTCGCCGTCTTCATCAGTCTTTTGATCTGAATCGTCCTTTGTTTCGTCATCAGTTGGCTTGTTGCCTTTCTTCATAACGACGATGTTCATTTCGTTTTGAAGTCGTTCGTTGAAGCGGTTTTGCTTGCTGACTTTGTCGAATGATTCCTTGTCCTTGTACGCTTTTTCAAGTGCTTCAAGGCTAGGATACCATTTCGAGCATGTTACAAGTCCTTCAGTAACAATTGCAACGATTGCGAAACTCATTTCTTTTGTTCGAATAACGTCGCCCTTTTTGAATAGTTTGTTCATAATAATTTTGAATGCTATGTTGATAACATTTACATATTACAACAATTACTAGTGAAGGTCTACTATTTCAAAGTTCGGGTTGTTGTCGATTTCGTCCTTTTGGAATTTAACTCCCAAGCCTGATTCGTAAAGATACTTTTTCACAATGTCGTGAATGGTAGTGTTATTATCAACTGTCAACCATTCTGCGCATATGTACAAGCCGTCCTTGTCTTCAAAAATTGGCGCGTACTTGTTCGAATGTACAAGATCATGAATCCATTTTCCTGCATTCGATGTTCCACCACCGCCACCGCCCTGATAGTTTGGATTCAATAGTGAGTAGTTTAGATTTACTTGACCATAGTCACCCATTGGATCAACGTTTTGAATAGTCATGTACATTCCAACACATGAAGTGATTTGCATCACGTCGCTTTCACGATATAGCAAAGAGTGTCCAAGTCCCATGCTTCCACCGTTTGCCATTTCAACTGATAGCGTAACGTCGGTATCATATCCGTTTCGATTCTGTTGTGAAATAAAAGGAATGATTGAACTACCTGCGACAAGTGGATCAATATCAACATAATCAACGCGCATCATTGTATCTTCCTTCAACGCTGGCATTGTGTTGTTTTGCAAGTATAACGTGTGTTGTTCTTCGAAGTTCACGATCTTCAGTGTTTGCGATTGAATGAACTCTTGTTCGGTTAGTGCGGGGTTGTAGTCGTAAACAATTCTACCGATTCGCAAAGTCCAGTTTCCAAGATTTCCTGCTGTTCCAAGAAGTGAAATTGAATTGATTTCGTCGAGCTTGTCGGGCGCAATGTAATGCGTTTCTGTTCCTGCTGGCACTGTTCGTTGCCATGATGTAACGTTTCCGTTGATTTTACCGTTCACGATCATCTTTGCGCCTGAAACGTTATCAAGTACAAGCTGAATTACATGATTTGGCTCGTTTCCAACTGGAATGGCGCCAAGTGAAACGTTCATGAATTCTGTTGTATCACCGTTTCCATTCTTTGCCCAAAATACTGGCAAGTAATCTATTGGCGCGGGCGATGCGGTATTCAATGCGATGTTGTGATCCAAAAAGATACCAGTCAATACCTGATTCACGTTTCCACCATAATTATTTAGTTTTATTGAATAGATACTTCCATACTCTTTTGTTGAAACACTAGAAACATTTCCATTGGTGAAATCGAGCGCAACCGTTTCGCTTTGTGGTGAACCGTTAATATCTGCACCGTTGATAATAAGTTTTACTGGAGAATTAGGATCATAGTTTCCACTATTCTTGTATTCAAAGTGAACCTTCGTTGGAAAGTCCATGCTTGTATATGGACTAAAATCAATCGCGAAGTTTGATCCTGTGCTTATGTAGTAATAATCCTGCATGACAATGCGACGTGCTGTCATTGGATATGGTTTGTTTGGAATGGTATTCATACCGTTTCATTTTATCACACAAACAAAAAACCCGCATTTCTGCGGGTTTCCTGTAAGGCTACAATGGTTATGGCATTGTAATATCTGTGATTGCTGTCGAGATAGTTCCTTGAACGAATGCACCAACTTCGTTAGTTTTAACATACGCACTCATACGCTGTGTAAGGCGTACGGCAACGATGTCGCGCTTGAAGTCGTCTTCGTTTTGTGTAGCAAGTGCGATACTAATTCCGCGACGAATTGGTGTGTGGAAACGGTTGAAGTCTCCCAAAACGAATTCATCTGCATTAACTAGATCGTTCTCAACTACAACAACATTCTTGATTGACATACCGTCTGCGGTACTGAATGGTGGAAGAATGTATTGTCCGTTTGCATCTTTGGTAAGATCAAGCTTCGCTACATCTGTCGAATTCAATACGACAAAGTTTGGTGTGTACTGCTTTTTACTAGCCTTGCGAACTTGCAAGATAGCAACGCGAATAACATCAAAAATGTTAGGGTTTTGAACCTGTGCGTTCATTCCAACGGTAGTAGCGTTGAAAGTAGGCGCGATTGACAAGATACCTGCAATTTCGGTTGTACCGTTTCCTGAAATAAGGAGACGATCAATTTCGATTTCGAGATCACGTCGTAGCTCATTCTGTACGAATGAAGCAAGCTGTGGAAGGTCTTCCAAAACTTCGTTAGACATTTTTCCTGTCACACCGATTTTCTTAACAGTAGCACTGAATACACCGAATTCGTAATCCTTTTCTGGGATCAACGCAAGTTCCACTGTAGTTGCTGGCGCTCCTGTTTCGTTCAATACTTCAACCCATGAAACTGTCGCCGAAGTGGTAGTTTCCATTGGTGTAAGATTGATGATGCGTACTGGCTCTTTTGCAAGAGGTGTAACGCCTGCTTGACGATCTTCTTCTGGAAGTTCACCAGTCAAAGAGTTCAATTCTGAAAGAGTTTTGACGTGGAATTCATAACCCTTTTGTTCGGTTTTCAAAGATTTGATTTCCGCAACAACTTCTTCGGTTGCTACTGGCTCAAATTTTGTTTTCCCGTTCTTCCCTGAAATTTCTTTCATGAAAGGACTTGCAACTGCTCCTTGTTTTCCAAGTGCCTTTGCCATTTCCGCACCTGCACTTTGTCCAAGTGCTTTTACGAAAGCTTCTGAAGTGAATCCTGATTCTGCAACCGCTTTGACTACAGTGTCACGAATACTTTTTGCAAGCTCTGAAGGAGATTCAACGTCAGTAAATTCTACCGCGTCATCTTTTGCAACGATCATGTTGCCTTCAGTATCTTTCAAGAAAGTACCTGTTTCATCACAAGCATACTTCACGCCTTCGTATAGTTTGAATAGATTTTTCATACTATAAAAATTGTATTAAAAGTTTTTAATAAAGTTGTTGGAAGTCCAGTCAATCAGTTGCCCGATAGCATGGAGTGGTTTTGTATATCTTCCCCTTAATAGTCACAATATATCACAAAAGAAAAAACACTACAAGCGGGAAGCTGTAGTGTTCGATCTTTATTTCGACAACATTCGTATCGCTACCGATAGATTAGTCAAGTACTTTCGCTTTCTCTGTTCTTCTGGAGTAGGCTCGTGAATGACCTCTGTTGGAACAACTTCTGCTTCGCCCTTGTCGTTGTCGACAACTTCTGGCGCTTCTTCAGTTGGTGTTGTTGGTGTTTCAGCTTCTTCGGTTGCGGTTGGTTGTTCTTCGTCAAGTAATTCTTCAGAAAGTTCTTTCAAAAGAATAAGGTTTTCGCGAACGTCTTTTGTGATAGCTTCTTTGTCGAGCTTGATCACTTCTGAAACGTTGATACCTTTTGACTTCGCAAGTGCGAGCTGATTTGCGGGAATAGATACACAAGAAAGTTCGAGCAATTCAGAATCGTATAGTACGAAAGTATTTTCAACCATGTCACCGCGCTGTGGAATGAATCCGATTGATACGGCGTTCATGAATCCGCCTTTGTAAAGATTGAAATATGTCTTTGCAAGTTCGTATTCGTTGACTGCGAACTGCGCACGTCCGATAAGCGCACGCTTTCCGTCAATGATTTCTTCCCATATGTCGGTAATTTTACCGATAGGGGCTTCATCATGTTTGTGTTGCGCGAGCAATACTGGATTGTTCATGAAATTCTTATAATTGACCGTTGCGATGTCAACCATTTCACCGTGGCGATCTGGCACTTCAATAGTCATCACAAAATCAATCGTGAAATTCTTTTCATTGACTGAATTTGCTTTCTGCTTTGCGAAAAATACTTTCTTGTTCATACGTTTGATTATAACATTATATTTTTACAAGTACCACTATTTCAAAGTAGGGGTAATCACGCAACGGCAGTTTATCGACTTTTCTGCGGGGTACATTTCACCGTTTGGGAATGATGAACTTTTATCTACCACAACCCCGTCATTGATTTGGTGTTCTGGTCGAACTTTTGAATCTTTCGCCGATACCCACATCTTGCCAGTGACGACATCTGATTGATTGAATGATTGCTGAAGTCCGATATTTGAAACAACGGTCGCTTCAGTTTGTGCGATTGTAGTCGCTCGAACCTTGCTCATATCAAGGAATGTTTGCTTCAGTCTTTTGACCATTGCATCACGTCCTTTTCCTTCGTCGAGAGTTGTTTGAATAAGCTCTTGAATGGTTTTGTATGTAGTCTTGTTGATAGAATCCGCGAATAGTGAAGCGCGTGCTTCAAGCATTGCAATTGATTGCGCATCTAGGGTGTAGTTGTTCGCTTTTACATGAACCATTTTCACCGCTGTTGATCCGACATTACCTGATCGAAGCGCCATGTTTGGGAATACTGTCATTGCTGACTTTACTGAACGTTTTGTTTCGTCTTCAAGGTTGAAAACCATTGATGCTGATATTGCTTGATCTTCTGTTAGTCCTTCGAGCTTTGAAACAACACGCTTGCCCTGATGAATAAAGAATGCTGACATTTCGTTCATCATTTCCTGTTCATTCTTGCGTTGCACTCGATGAACTTCGTTCACATACGCGCCCTTGATTACTGGATCAGTGAATAGATTTAATTCGTTGCGTGCCTTTGTCACTACTTGCGTTTTTTTTTGATGATCTGCAATTACTGAATCAACGATTCCGTCGATTGCCTTTTCGTATGCTTGTAGTTTCTTGTAAAGATACATGCGCCCTTTGAATACGTTCTTGTCGATAGTCTTGCCAGTTGTTGCAAGTGGATCTGGTACAACCGTTGCTACTTGCTGAAGTGTTTGTGTTCCGATTGTGCGATAAAGATTGTCACCACCTTCGATTGGATCATATCCCATTTTGGCGCGTACTTCGTTTACAGTGATGAAACGATCAACGCCCTTGTCGAGTTCTTCAAGCAACATCTTGCGGTCTTCAGTCACAAATGATTCATGTTTCAAGATTAGTACTTCGCTATAGTTTGGCGCAATGAATCGTTCTGTCAATCCTTCTGAAGCAAGCACCTGAAGTGGTTGAATTGTGAAGTTGATGAATTGCTTGTATCCCGCTTCTGCGTTTGCAAGATTCACGTCGTCGGTTGTGTACATTGATTTCGGGATACCCATTGCCATTGCAATGTCATCGCGTGAGAACTTCATGTTCTCGATCAACTGCATGTCTGTTGCGCTCAAAGTAAGCTGTTGATATTTATAATCATCTGCACCACCCATGATCACGACACCGCCTGAAGCCTTGCTGTTCTTCACGCCAAGTTTTACTTTTTCCTTTGCTGTGTCTAGGTCTTCCTGTGAAGTGATTCCCTTGATGAAAAGAAGTCCGTCTGGTCGTCCGCCATTTCCAAGTACTGAATTTTGGATATCCATTGAACGACGTTCCGCAGTAACACGGTTGATGATTGGTGTTAGTACACCCGCCCCGCGCAATGCGTTTGTTGGATCTGGTTTCTTAATGTGAACCATGTCTTGCATTGTCAATTCTTCACCTTTTCCGTTGACGTAGTGAATGTATGTGACAACTCCGTCCTTCACTTTCACTTCGACGGTATCTGGTCGAATGTTTATGATTCCCTTGATCTTGCCGTTATCGTCCTTGATAAGCTTCAAGAATGTTTCACCCATAAGCACCATGTTCACACCCATGATGAAGAAGAATTCTGTTTTCGTTTGGTAAGTGTTTGGCTTGTAAAGAATATCAAGCGCTTCGTGCATTTCAATTCGTTCAATTTCCCCCTTTGTGTTTAGTACCTTGAAAAGATCAAAATCAGTCGATGAAAAGACTGTTGCAATGCGGTTGGTAAGCGCGAAAACGTATAGTGATTTTTTGTAAGCACTGATTGAAGCGATGTCCGATGAACTCTCGCCGTCGATCATTGAAAAAAGTTTATCGTCGAGAACGTCCAAGCTTGTACCAACTGACCCTTGCGCGATCATGTCGAAATCTTTTACTTTCTCCCCAAGTAGGAATTTTACGAATTTGTTTAACATATGTTTTGCATTATAACCCTTTTTGTATTACTTCACAATGAAACTACGAGACAAGCAGTTTCCTGTTATTTCCGACTAGTCCGTCAATCACGTTCACACAACCGTCGCACGCATCGTCGTGTGGCTCTACGCCAAGCCCGATGATCTGTGTCAACAATTCTTCTGCACCCTGTTTAGGAAACAATACGATTCCGCTCTTGATATACGGCGCAACCATGTTCAAGCGGAACTTCTTATCCTGTGAACTGAATACGTTTACCGCATCAATACCGTTTTTCATGAATACCTGTGTTGCTACCCGTTGGAATTGGTTTCCTTCAACGAAGAATCGAACGGGGTTTCGTAGCCGTGCCTTCAATAAGCGGGCATTGCTGACAATTCCGTGGAAGTCTAAGCGCTCATTGACGAAGTTTGCAAGAATCAGAATTCGTTCTTCGCCGTATTCGTTTTGAACCACCATTGCGGGGATCATAGCCGTACAGTCCGCCGTTTGTTTTTCTGAAATAGCCAAGTCGACACCAACTCCCGAACGCAAGAACTTTTTCTGAAGCCATGATTCGTCATAGTACTGGATATCAGTTTCTTTGATGATCTGGTCTTCTTCATTCACGATCTTCAACAAGAACTCACGCGCCCAAATAACAAGCCCAAGCCCTGCACCTGAAAGCATGATTTCTTGTTTCTTCGCTTCGATTGATTCCCGTGTCGGGTACATTGCACGCCATGTGACATATCCGTTCGCATCAATAAGCGGGAAGCGTTTCACCTTCACGATATCCTTGCCGTTCTTTTCAAGGTTAGCAAGCAAGCAGTCTTTGTGAACTAGGTTTCCGATGATGATCACGCGTGTCAATCCGAGTTCTTCTGGCTTCATACCTGCCAAAACTTCCGCGAAGAACCATTGGCGGGTTTTCTTGCGTTGCTCCTGTGACTTTGTTGAATCAGTGTTTTCGATATCGTCGCCGACAATAAGATCTGGCTTGTGATCCTTCATGTTGTCATCAGTAAACTTCATACCGCGGATATTCTGCCCGCGTGAACGTGCAACAATGAAACCATCACAAAGATTCAACTGTTCTTCTGACCACTTGTGCGACATTTCAACCGATTTCTTTTTCACTAGAATCCCGAAGTCTTCTTGAAGCTCCTTACTCGATTCAATCATCTTTCGAATGTTCGCAAGGTTACGCTTTGCATCTGAATCAGTAGCCCCGATCATTACCGCCAACTTGTGTCGCTTTGTTACGATAGCCCACAACACGAATGCTTCGACAATGGTCGACTTCGCACTACCACGGAAACCAAGAATCGCTATGAACTTCTGAAGTGATTCAAGGTCGTTGAAAAGTTCTTCATGGAACGAAGCCATTTGAAGCACGAACTTCCCGCGCAAGTAGATCTGGCAAAAAGCCGAAAAGCTATCCATTGAAAAAGCCAAGCGGAAGTATTTCGCTGGTTGTGTTTCCTGCTTGCCGTCTTTGGTGATCATTATTCCACCGAATAGGCAAAGGTCGATTTCTTTTTCAGTGAGTACTTTCATAGTTCGTTCGTGTGTTGCTAGTTATATATTATTACTTTTACTTTTACTTTTATATTACCTTTATTTTACTATTACCTTTACTGACATGTGTGACACATGTGAAGCACATGTGTTTAATTACTCATAAAGTCTATAAAAATAAGGATTTTATGTTTCAAAAAAGTCCGAAATGATTTCTTTTTCTTCATCATTAGTTTCTGGTAAAAAATCAACATGTTCTTCGCTAGGAATGTAGTCATCTGGCGCTGAAACTGGTGTCGTAGCTTCGACATCAATCACGTTGGCATCAAGGTCGCCGACATATTCACCCTGCTTTTTATCAACGATAAAGTTCGCACCACCGTTGCGAATTTCTTCACGAATTTCAAGGATCTTCTTCAATTTCTCGTCTTCTGATTCATCATCATCGAGCGAAAGATTGACCTGCTGTTTAGCTTTTCCAATAGCCTGTGTTAGTGCTAGTTCCATGAATGCGAATGCTTGCCGTGGTGATAGTGAATCATCAAGTGCATAATCGAACACGCGTTTTACTACCGCCTGAAGTTTTGACATTTCAATTGGTTGACCGTTTTCATCAAATTCAATATGCAAGCGTTGTGCTTCTTCAAGAAACCAACGTCGCATTTGTTTTGAGTTTGCAAGATTCTTCGGTCTTCCTTTTGGATTACCACATACACCGCTTTTGAACGGAATTAGGTTTGCAGTGTTATCAACCTTCTTTTTCCCTTCTCTGTTTTTGTCACTGTTTTTCATACTGTTATAGTTTATCATGAAAACGAAAAAAGCCACATAGCGTTAGCAATGTGACTTAATTCTTCCCGATTCGTTCGACTGACTAACGCCATTCAATCTACTACGGGCATGTAATTCTTGCGAACTACAACTTTGTTAGTATATACCTGTGAAAGTTTTATGTCAACAAATTATCTGCGAACCCTTGCTTGATCAATTCTTCTGATCCGAGTATGTAGTGATTATCAGTCAACATCTTCTTTTTGATATCCTTCATTTTCGTGTATTTCTTGTACAAGCCTTCACACTTATTTCGCCAAAACTTGTCATATTCGAAGTTGTTTTCGCTCATTTGCATATTGTGCGAATAAGCCCAATTACTGCCCGAATGTACCAAGTGTACCGCATATTCAGAAACATAGCGCTTTGACCCCGTTATGGCGATTAGACTGCCCGCAGAACAAGCCATTGAAGTAACATAGGTTATCACTTCAATACCTTTCGCTTTCGCACGTTCTATTTGCGAAATTAGATCAAAACAGTAATTCACATACCCACCATATGACGATATGAATATTTCGATCTTCTTGGTTTGTAAAGATTCAACTTTCTTCACTTCTTCGATAAAAGGAAGTATGATTTCTTTTGGAAAATTCTCATCTACAGTATCGAATATGTAGAACTTTCCGTCCTGAAATGTGTTTTGTGAAACTCTTGATTTTTCAACCATAAAAATTACTTTTTACCTGATAAACGCTTTTGAATTTCGACATCTTCGAGCGTACTCATAATAGCCATAACTGCCCCGCGATCATCATCTGACTTCTTCGTTCTGGTTTCACCCTGATATTCATAATCCCTGAATAGCCTGTGTTTGTAAGCGAACGCCGTCAACATTGAATCACTGATTCGCTTCTTTTCCTTTCGGTATAGCTTTGTAAGCGTATCAATCGCGTTCATTGTTTCGATATACCGTTCGACTGTTGCCGTGAAGTAGATCTTTTTGTACTTGCGATTGATAAATAGATCCTGATTTTCGGCTGTTGTTCCGTACCGCATGATTATATGCGCGACGATAGTCATTTCATCTGATTTATACGAAACATCATATTCTTGAACCTTTTCCGTATCTTGCATTAGTTCATCGAAGTTCAAGTGATGTTTGAAGCATAGCTTCTTCAGGATATTGATTGCGTTTTCTTTTTCGCCATCAAATCCGCGCTTTGCAATAGCAACAATTTTCCCGACTAGTCTTTCGTCCATAAGCCTGAAAAGTTTATGCTTGTATACTCCGATTCGAATCCTTCAAGTAGTGTGAATACTTTTTCCGCAACTGAAGCATCTTTGTATTCGATTTCTTCGTACTCGAACACTGCACCTTCAGTGATTAGCGCCTTGATCCAGTAGATCACATCATCTTTGTTTACCTGATACGCATCAGTCGACATGATAGCCTTGCCGTGATCGCATTCGCGAACATATGAATCTAGTTTTGAAATAACCTTTGTTGATTCGATAGCGCAGTCCATGAAGTCGAATCCGAATTCTTCACAATACAAATACTTTGCATGTCCGTGACTTTTTGCGCAATAAATATAATAATATTCATCTGAAATAAGTCGGTAGATACGCCATGTAATAGGTTTTTGCGCCTTCTTTTCACGTTTGATCATTTTCCCAACGTCGGGAATATGGTCGAAATTGTCTTCTTCTCCGAATAAATTGACCATATTATTTTTCGTATTCAGCCTTATAACGCCACAACGCCAGTCCGATTGCTTCGATTGCGACTAGTAACCCGAGCAATAGGAAGATCACGAACCCTTCTGTTGAAAATGGATTCTCGAAAACAAGAATATTCACACCGTACAAAATAGATACGAGAATATAACAAAGTTTTGGAAAAATGAAGAACAACATTCGTGCTTTTTTTAGTAAAATTTGCCATGGTAAGTCATTATTGAATTTCACATCTTCTTCTTTTTCAAGAGTTGCACGCATTACCATTGCACTACCCTTCACGATTCTGAATGCAAAATCAGCCAGTATGTACTTATCAAGTAGCCTGATTTGAATCAATTGCGCACCCGATGTTTGCGAATAGCCGATTCTGATTGTGAATAATCGCCCTATAGTTTTTTGAAAGAACCCGACTTTGCTTTTAGTCATAGTCATTTTTATTATTATTCAGTGAAGCGACTGCTTTCCTGATTTCTTCTGATGATAATTGTTCTTGATACCGTTTATTTTTTGAATTGCGCAATTCCATAATGACATTCTTCATCTTGTGCAATTGCTCCTTCACTTCGGTATCGTTGCGCCTGTAGCCTTTCAAGCGGGCATATATACGCTTTTCAATGTCGAACCTTCCTGAAGCATGGAACTTGAAGAATAGCACGCCGTTTTCGAGTACATCGCAGTGATCAACAAGGAATGTCCACACTGCATCTTTGTAAGGCTCGATTGCGTTTCTTTTCAGTACGTTTTCAATAATAGGATTTGTTGCATCAACGATGTTGCCAGCGTAAACGTCCACAACCCTATCAAACGCCCTGATCAGCGCATCTTCTTTGGTTTCACCTGCGTGAAGGCTTTTCACTTCCTGAATATACGCCTTGCGAAGTTGGCTTTCATATCCAACGCCCGACATAGCCTATTTATCAGCCGAAACTGACATCATAAGTGCTATTACCCACGCGATGAATGTCCACCCAAGGAAAATGTTCAGAATCATTATTGCTGTTCTGTTCACTTTCTTTTTGTGGAACGCGATGATTGTTGGCAAAAAATATAAACCGATTGCCATTAGTACATACGTTAAAATCATAATTGTTTTTGTTGTAGAAATTCTGCTACCTTATTTTTATAGTATTGTATCTTTTCTTGATACCACAATGAATCGACTTTCATTGTTTCCTTTGATCGAACCTTGATTGCTTTGATTCGTTCTTCGCCTATCTTGTCGACAAGTGCGAATTCGAAGTCGCGCATCATTAGTTTTTGATCAATCCTTCCATTACACCCGTTGCATTGCGCGTGGCAATTGTCTTCATCGAAACGTGTCGCAAGTAGCGAACGTGACATGAAGTGACCGTTGTTGATTCCACGCATTCCGCTTTTCCAAAAGTGGCGCGCTCCGCAAATGATGCAACTACAATACCCGTAGTGATCAGAATCGCGAAGGCGAATATATTCGGAAAAAACTTCATCAAGCTTTTCTTTTAATTTTTGTTGATCGCTTTTTGCCATACGGGTATTACTTAAACATTATACTACTTTTTGAAATAACTTTCATGTTCTGGATTGTCCATGATAGCCCTGAAGAATCCACGCTTCACAACACTTTGCAAGTTCTGAAGTTTTTCTTCAGTTAGTACGAAGTCGACGTGAAAGTCTGCTTTGTACTCCTTGCCTTTGAATGTTGTTGAAAAAATGATGTCGTATTCAATAGGGTTGTTTTGCTCGTCCAATTGAATATTTTCGAGACTATAACGGATTTTGATTCGTGGTTTTTTCATATGGTTTAGTACAGATTATACCAGCGTGGCGCATTGCGATGCAACCTTTTGGCATTTTGATATCCTTTGTTTGATTGATAATAATCGCGAGCATTACCATGTACAGAAATAATGCGATCACGAACTTTGCATTGTTATTCATATATAACGGGGATCTTAATTTCTTTTAATAATTCGACTAGTTTTGAAGATTCGCACAAGTGCCAAGCTTCGATTTTGTTGTTGCTGTTCCAACTATTCCGCAGTGTGTGCATACACCCACCCTGCGAATAGCCATAGTATACATGACCGATCTTTGGAACTGCTTCACAACCTGTCTTCACTAGAATGACGATTGCATAGGGCGCGGGGATCATATGATTCGTTTGATTGCATTTCCTTTGATAATATTTACACGATCAACGGCTTCATCAATAGTTTCTTCGACTGAAAAATATTTAATGAAACACTTTTCTGTTTGACCTTTTCTGTGAACACGATCTTCGGCTTGCCAGTTTTTCCCAACGCTCCAGTTCTTGTCGATGATAAAGATCAAGCTTGAATTCTGAAGATTTAACCCTTCAGCGCCAGCGTTTATGTTTGCCGTGAAGAATTGAACTTCTTTTCGTTTGAACTTTCCGTCACCGTCTTCCTGCTTCAGTGTCGAGAATGACAACCCGCGTTCTTTTAATCCCTTGTTGATGAATTCGATTGTTGCAATATATTCAGTGAATATGATTGCTTGCTGTTCCCCGACTTCTTCAATCATTTCAAGTAAGTATTCTGCCTTCATCATACTTGTTGCCTGTCGTAGTTTTACAACCTGCACCATGTCTTTGTTGCGAATTACTGACCTGATTTCCTTTGGTGTCTTTTCACCAAGTTCGATGCACTTCTGAACGTAGTCCGCGAATGCTGTTGCATAGCGCCTTTTTTGTTCATCAGTCATTTCAATTTTAACCGTTTTGACAATTTTTTCTGGTAGATCGAGTACTTCGCTTTTTTTCACAATATCAACATCTGAAAGTATTCTGCTTCGAAGTTCTTCAAGATTCGCCGCACCTTTTGCAACCCATATCATACGGCGTGCGCGTGGAACATATTCAAGGTGTCCTTTGCAGAACTTTTTCTGGTATTCAGTTTTTCTTAATACCTGCGTGATTTTTGCATTGACCGCAAGAAGTTGATTCCATAGATCAGCGGGGCGATTAGTAACTGGCGTACCAGTCAACAACGTCACAACCTGCATGTTTTTTGATATCTCTATTACCCCCGCGCTTCGTTGTGTGTCCCCTTTGATACAGTGTGATTCATCAACGATCATGCGTTTGTACGCTTCGCAAATAGGATCTTTGAACTTCTTCGCTAGATCGTACGATATGATCAACCACTTTTTACCTTGAACGATGTCTTTTCCTTTTTTAATGATCTGAATATCGTCCGCACTTTCACCCATTACTGAAACAAGTTCTTGAAGGTAATTGTTTTTTGTCTTTGTTGGACAAACGACAACCGCCCCGAATTCCTTGTGCATTGATATTGATGTCACGGATTTACCCGTTCCCATTTCGTGCGCAAGAATCACTGAACGTTCACTGAACTGTTCAACTGCTCTTTTTTGGTGGCTCATTAGTTCGATCATATCATTCCTTTGTTTTTATATTGTTGCATTAGCTCATTTGTTGCACGAACTGTGGCAACATCTCGACCGTACTTTTCGACTAACTCATTGAAGTGATCACTATTCGGGAATATGTACATTTGATTTGCACCTGTTCCGAATACCACTTCTTCAACATCGTTCAGCCATTCAGTGAATTGCTTCGTTGTTCTGAATGATGTCAATGAATTTACCTGATCCGTTTGATGTCCTGTGTGATCGTATAGGACGAAACCAACTGCACGTTTTATGTCGTCGGTTGCATCTTCAAGCAATTCCTTTGGAATCTTTGCGTGCCAGTAGTCGTGTTTTTGTCGTGCATAGTATGGCACAACTGCACCCCTGAAAAAGAAATTCATCTTTTCTAGTGCCTTATTTACTATTTTGAAAGTAATTTCCACCGTTCGATATTCGCCCGCTTCTTCGCCATTCAATTGATTGATGTGATTTTCTGCAAGGGTTATGAACTGATTTTCCGCAACCACCGTCATTTCATCGAATACTTGTTTCGGGTTTGAATCTCGATCAAGGTACTTCAACAATTTAACAGAATCTTTTGTAATCATAGATTATTTTGAACTAGCTTTCGCGGAACGACCGCGGGGTTTTTTCTTTATCACTGGAACGTTTTTCAATTCTTCCTTCACAAGAAGTCCTTTGTACCAAGCATCTGCCTTTTCAAAATTATTTATAACATCTCTTTGGAAGTGTCTCATGTCACTTCCATTTTGTAGTGATTCAAAAAAAGCAATACCGTGATACAAAATGAATTTTATTGTGTCGATATCGTTTCTTGAAAATCTTCCTTTTGGTGGTACTCCGTAAGCTTGAACTGTAGCAAGAAGATATTTCTTCCTATCCATGTGCTTTGTTTTGCGAAGTAATGTTTTTAAAAAGTTGATTTCAGTCATAGGCTAGAAGGGTATGTCCGCAGGATCAATATCTTCATCTGGATATTCAATGACATCGTAGCCTGATTGTTCCGACTGTGGTTTTGAATAGTCCTGACTGTAAGCACTTTCTTCTTGTGGCGCACTTTGGCGATCATTCTTTGAACCGACGAACTGGAATGAATCCATTACAACTTCAGTTCGATATCGCTTCTTGCCGTCTTCGCCGTCCCAACTGCGTGTTTTCATTCGCCCTTCGATGTAGATTGGTGAACCTTTACCGAACCACTTGTGAACGGTTTCAGCAGTTTTTCCATAGGCGACTACGTTGTGGAATTCTGATTCTTCTTGCTTTTGCCCGTCCTTATCCTTCCATACACGATTCGTTGCGATTGAAAAGTTTGCGACGTGCATTCCGCTAGGAAGTGCTTTCAATTCGATTACGTTTGTGATGTGACCTGCAACGGTTGCTTTGTTGATATTCATAGATTAGTAAGTTTTTACTGTTATGTTTTCCGATAATTTTACGACTGATTTTGGTTGGTTGATTTGTGGAACTTGCGTTCCGCGCAATAGCTTTGGTTTGATTCCATTGTTCTTGCAAAATTTTCTGCGATCTTTTCGATTCATCTTTTGAAGAAAGTCGATTGTAAGTTCGCGTGTTTTCTTGTTTTCGTCCATATGACTATAGTCCCATGAAGTAATTTTCAAGCGCTTTTTGTTTTTCGTAAGTGTCCAAAATAGCGGGCATGATTTCTTCGATTATTTGTTCGACTTCTGATCTTGTAACTGTGATGATAAGGTAGTTGTTTTCTGGTATCGCGGGATCGTATACGAAGAAGTCTAGTTCTTCGGCTGTGTCGATCACAAGGAAGGCATCAACACATTGCCAGTAATAACCAGTATCAAGGCGTTTGATCTTATCAATCCCGTATTGATGTTGTTCACAATGGAACTCATACTTTTCAGTCAACGGGTTTTTGATAAACATTCCGAGTTCTTCAACATATGAAGCAAAGACTTTCGATGTAGGGTGTTTCATTTCAAGCACCTTTCTGATCAATGTTTTGTCTTTGTTGTATATGATACCGTCTGGTGAATATCCGAACTGCGGAAGCTTTGTGTTTGAAACTCCACCGCAAGTGACGGCTTGTTCGCCTGTGACTTCGTTGTACTTGATCAATCCGCTTTCTTCCTGAACAGTTCCCCAAGTCATAGGGTTTGAATCATGATCAACTGCGACTTGTTTTTCAACGAATGCGAATATCTTTTCCCTGAATCCTGAACCGCGAACCTTTGGTGTGTATTCTTCGAACTTCGAACCTGTGATCAATGGATTGCGCCATTCTTCCCACTCGTTCGAACGCTGTTCGAATTGGTGAATAATTAGGTGATCCATACTAGGCTTTGATTTCTTCTGCGTTCACATCAATGACGGGTTGTGTGGTTGGTTGTGTTGGTGGTACTTCTGGCGCAACTGGATCTTTTGGCGCTTCTGGTGGTGTTGGATCTTTCGGTTTGTTGGCTTCTTCGAACTTCGCCTTCATTTCGTTTTTTGCTTCCTGAATTTTCTCATTGTGCATCAACTCTTTGCCGATCTTCCCGAAGAATTCGCGAAGTTCTTCACCGCTGTTTGTTGCCTTGATTCGTTCGATTGTGATTTGAACTAGATCTGGTTTAACGTCCTGAATCTTTTCAGTGAAGTTTTTTGTTTCAACAATTCGTGAACCTTCTTCTTCAACGTACATGTTCGCCATTTCTTCTGGACAAGCCTTTCGAAGCGCGTGCATTTCTGCAACCTTTGCGATCATTGTTCGTGGTTTCTTATCCCACATTGATTCAGTATATTTTCCGTCCCAAGTTTTGCCCGCCTGATAGTATTCATCGAAGTAAACTTCAGCGATATACTCCCCGACTGTTCCACTTGATAGCTGTCTTTTGATTGTCATTGAACATGATTCAATCTTTTCGCCATTCATTTTATATGAAGGCTCTGAAACGTAGCATACACCTGAACGCATTCCGATCTTGCGAGCGTAACCGATTGAAGTCATAAGTGAATATGAATGAACCTTCCCACGATATAGCACTGCATAAATATCCTTTTGCATGAAGTTTTGTAAGTTGAACCCTGTCATATAGGCTTCAACAATAGCTTGCTTCATTAGTTCTTCCGAGAAATCTTTGAACACTGATTTCAAAAGTGATGCTTTGACTTCTGGTGTTGCGATTTCGCGCAAGCCTTCAGTGATAGCGTTTGAAGAATTACTTCTTTGTAAAACGGGTTTGTTTTCCATACATGTGAATAAATTTTAATAGTTCAGCACCCGATACGATGTAGCGTGGTTTTTTTTCCCCGCCGACATTTGTTGCTTCAAGGCGACCTTCTCGAATATAACGAAGTATCATTTGCTTTTGTGCGTTGAAACTTTCACCGCCGAATGCGACTAGGTTTTCTTTTGCAATGTCATTAACACTGTAGTGTTTGCTGGCTATGATCATAATTTTTTAATAATAAATTGATAATGTTTCGACATATGTATACTATACTATATTTTCAAAAAGTAAAGTGTAAAGAATATCTATACAAGATGGCTTCTGTTCGTCAAGACTCTTGTTGATCTTCCATTTGAAGTTGATTACAGTCCCACATAGTTGATCATTGAAGTGAACATGATCATCTTTTATGTAGCACATGAACATTGTTTTGTTTGAATCAATTCCCCTGAATGTATAGGCTACTAGTTCGGTTACTTGTTCAAGCCTGATTTGATTGTTCACCTGATCACCTTTGATATTCCTGTATAGGTTAGTAATTGCATCGACCTTTGAAACGAATATTTTCGCTTCAGAACTGATTGCATTATCGTTTTGAATAGATTTGTTCATGTAGTTTGCAAAGTTTCTTAATATCAGTTGGTAATTTGTTGAAGTTCTTTATTCCATACGCCTTCATTCGAAATGGTAGTGAATACGATTCGATTGCTTCGGGGTACATGAATGAAGCATCACTTGCACGGGCGCACCCCTTGTGCGATAGCCACACATGGAATGATTCGCCGTTAAACTCGTAACTGACAAGCATTGGCTTGTTGTAGATTACTTCAGCAAGATACATTTTGACGATTGCCATGCGAATACCGAATTCGCGCTTTTGATTTCCTGCTAGTGATGTTTCACGATTCTTGATGATTCGTTCTGAAAGCTGTTTTCGATATTCAGCTTTTGTGATTTTGTTTGTTTTCATGGATTGATTCTTAAAATTCTTTTTAATAAAACGACCTGATTTATCTTTTCGCCTGTCTTTTCTTCGTGCTTCCAACATAGATATCCGCCAAGTGTCATGAAGAACTGCCATAGCATGATAGGAATCTGGAAGTACATTCCCCAACTTAAAAACATGATTAGCGAAACAATGTCACGACCCCACCCGATCAAATAAACTTTGATATCTTTTTTTGATAGGAACAGTTGAACCATTGTGTTTGCTATAATGATGAATAAAACGTATACCGTGTTTACTGAAATGAAGTTCAGTATTTCTTTTGATTGCATGTGGTGATTATATTATTTCGTTTTGATAAGCATGTTCACCGTAAAATTCTTTTGATTTTTCATTATACCAAAGTGCGGCTTCTTTTTCCGTTGCGAATGTTTTTGTGTGTACATTCCCTTCGTACTGAATTTCTGCACGCCATGGCTTTATTGGTTGGTAGAACCCATTTCCATTTTTTTTGCGTGACATTCTTCTTTGACAAGAAACTCCTTTGTATAGCGATGTTGGCGTTAAACCACCATTTCCGACCGATCTTTTCCTATTGGTGTGTAGGGTAGTCGGTATATTGATAATTTTTAGATTACTTTTTTGAAGATTTAAATTGTTTTTGTCTATGTAAAGTACTTCTTTTTTGAAATGCTCACCTTTTTCGTTTTTTGTAGTGAGTAAGAATCTCCACATTTCGATGTAAACAGTTTTACCGTTTTGTTTTGGTAGCCTTGTTATAACTCCACCTATTGCGGGATACCAACTAAAACGATTCAAAAAGTCAAAATCTTCATCATCGACTATAGCAAACTTTCCTTGTGTCAATTGTATTTGTTTCATGATTATCTTTCAATTAGTTCAATTTCGAACGTGTCCTGAATTTTCATCACAACACTTCCGAATGCGGGCGATTTTCCCTTTTTCCCTAGTCCGCTCTCGAAGTTTATGCGACCATTAGGAACAAAGAACTTGCCCCCCCCCGCGATACTATGGAATCTTTTTGTTGTAATAAATTCGATAGGAAAAAGAATGTAGATTTCATTTTTCGCTATCTGGTACGTTTGCCACGCCTTCAAAAGGAAGTCATGCTTCATTGTGAATGGTGGGTTGATCCATATGCGCCCGTACTGTGTCCAGTCTTTTGAAAGCCCGTCGGTTTCGATAGTATCAAAGTTTAATACTCCGAATTCTTCCGCTTTCTCTTTTGTTGTGGCTGGATCATAGTCGAACTTTCCGAACTTTTCAACGAACGCTTTCGGCGTGTAATACTCGTTATCTTTTGTGAATTGTACTTGTGATTTTGCCATATACTATCCTTGTTCATAAGTTGCTTTTATAACATTGAATTCATCATCGACAAGGAATTCATAGCGCATATAGTTCCCTTCTGGATTACATTCCGAGTGGTTATATTCTGCGCCCCAAACTATAATCATGCACCCACTTGCGAGAAGCTCGCAGTCGTCTTTTTGGATTTCAAAGAATATACCTGTTTCGCTAGAATTATGATCCAAGAATGCACGCATTAGCTTGATTGATTCTTTTTGACCGTCGGTTTTGTCTTCAGTTTCTTCAAGAAGATCAATCGAAGTATCAAGGCAAACTTCTTCTTCCCAAAGTTCGAGCCAGTCGACATATTTGTCTATTGTCCACATTGATTTTGTCCACATAAATTATTCGTTAGTTACTGTTGAACCACAACAAGGACACTGGCGCATTTTCAAGGCTTTCAAGTAATTCTTGATATTGATTGCCGTTGCTTCTGCATCACTATTCTTTTGAAGTTTTTTTGGTTTACCGTTCACCGTGACGACTAGTGAACCAGTGGTGTGATACCAGTCGAAGAAAACATTTCCGTATTCTTCGTTTGATAATCTGAATTGATACTCGTTCATGACTTTCACGTCTAGCCCGTAGCCTTCGCGGAACATTTGCATTGTTTCTTTGTGCATATTTTATTCTTTTGCTTCAGTTCGCAAGAAGTGAACCTTTTCAATATTATCCGAAATAATAGTCAACCCGACCAAGCTGTCGCTTTCTATTTCATTGATTCCCGATGCTTCGATCGCATCGCCGACATTCATACCGCTACGCAACCCGTCTAGTATCTTTTGTTTTATTTCTTGCGGGATTGCATCAATTTTGGCGCGTAGTTCCGCTTGAAAGTCGCGAAGCTTTTTCCCACAACTAGGGCATTTATATAGATCAGTTGCGTGAAAGTGTTTGCACATTTCTTTCTTGCTCATACCTAACAGTTTTTATTGATAAATTTTTGAACGTCCGACAACATTTCTTCGACTTGTTTTTGAACCTTTGAACCGTATTCGGTTGATAGCTTCATGTAAACGATTGAATCAATCGCACCTTTTAGATCTCCACTGTTTGCAAACTCCTTCAGCTTTTCAACGTCGGGCGCTTGTTCTAGTTTCAAAAGTCTTTCAGCTTCTTCCTTGTCCGCTTCCGCTTTCTTGCGAGCTTCTTCCGCGATTCGTTCTTGTTCAAGGCGATCTTTTTCGCGCTGTTCATTTTCGATTCGTTCGCGTTCGATACGTTCTGCTTCAGCTTTTTTGCGTAAGTCTTCCGCTTCAGTTTCCGCCTTGATTCGAGCTTCTTCAGCAACGCGAGCCTTTTCACGTTCATCAGCAAGTTCTTTTTGGCGTTCCTTTTCGGCTTCAGCTTCCTTCTTCTTGCGTTCTTCAGCTTCAGCTTTTTCCTGCTCGATTCTTTTTTCTTCGGCGATTCGCTCTTGCTCGATTCGATCAGCTTCTTCACGTTCACGCTTTTCAAATAGTTCTTTTGAATCCCTGAAAAGTTTCTGGAACAATTCTTCTGGCATTTCTGCTAGGTTGTAGAACTGCGGATCAACTCCGTATTGTTGAAGTGAAATTGAACGTTCAGCAACAACCGCTTTGATTCGCTCGATTTCTTTATTTTCTGCGAATTTTTCTTGTTGCATCAAGTGTTCTTCGAGCGGAACAACTAGGTACTTGACCATGTTTAGCAGTCCGTCGATAAAACGTCCTTGACGTAGTACACCCGCTTTCATGTCCTTGTGAACCTTTTCTGAATTAGTTCGAACGTTTTTCAGAATCAATCTGATTTCGCGCGCGCGTTTCATGCTTTGCTTTTCTGAAACGTCGTTGATCTTGATTGATTTTGCTTCGTTCTCAATCAGTGATATTTCTTGAAGAAACGATTGAAAGTGATCATACATTTTCATTGCTTCTGTTTTTTCGATCCCTGATTCTTGAATAATAACTTCAAGGTTTTTATTTTCCGTCATAATTTGTTAGTGTCTCAATTTCTTTATGCGCGATTTCGATTCGCTTTGAATAACATTTGTCTAGTGATTCGTGCTTCATTGCATCTGAACTTCTTGATTCTACAATGCGAACAAGCTCCCTATCATTGCAGAATGTATCGACTTTGATTTCTTCTGGTGTGTGTGTTACTGCGAACACAAAACTTGTGAAATGATACGCAAGTAGTGCAGTTACAATTCCAACGATTACGACTAGCACCGACAATTTTATTATGCGCTTTGTCCTTCTTCTTTTTGAAATGTTTCTGTGTGGTCTTGATATCACACCTTGAATAAATAAACTCGATCTACTTTCCTGATATCTTTCGTGCTTGCTCATAGAATATCTTGATAAATTCATCGACTACCGATTCATCGTTTCCGCCGATGTGCCATTCGTATTCGCCGACATGCGAATCGAATGAATAATAATCGTACACCGTACAGATCTTCCCCGAAGGAAGGATCATGCACCATTCGACATTCGTTTTGTCGTTGGTGTCGTATTCTGGCGTTCCTAAAATCTCCACTAGCTTTTTGTAGGTAGCATGAAACGAGCCTTTTCGGCTTGTTCCTGATGCTTCCGTGAATGGTACACGCTTGATCATATTAGTCCATTGCGCACCATGTGTGCATTTTCATACCGACTGAATCAAACATTCGAACCAAGTCCCACATGTTTGTATCTTCATTTATTTCACCATTTGCGACACTGTTTTCGTAAAGTTTCTTTGCCATTTTGTAGCTTCGAATATTTCTGTTGTGTGCGCGTGGCTCATTATTCGGATCTGTTAGATCGTGAATGACTATGCTTTTTGCTTCGTCACTGAATCTGATTGAAAATTTGTTATTCATACCTTGAAAGATTGCTAGTAGTAAAGTTGTGAAGTCGGGTTACTTTCACATAAATTAGTATATACCCGTTTTTCAAAAAGTAAAGTGTAAAGAATCTATAACTGTGGATAACTCAAAACAAAAAAGCACCAGTGATGATGCTCTTTTGCCGTAACCCGTTATTACTACCCTTTGCAAGGCTTCCACTATAATATCATTTTTTATGAAGTATTACAATGAACCGAACTTTTTGATATAACATTTTTTGCAGAATAGTGGCATTTGTTTTTGTTCCTTCGGTTGATCTTCTTCAATCCTGCCGTATGCGTGGCTTTCACATAGCCCGCACTTGCACTTCGCGCAGATTTCCGTTTCATGTTTCAATATTTTCTTCTGGCATTCGTTGCAATTAGTCATATGCGTTTATTCGGTTGTTGGTACTAGCTCGAATAGTTGAAGATCTCCTTTTGGAAACCGCATGATTCCACATCGTGAAAATCCTGCCTTATATAAAACGTTCCACATTGGAACATTGCTTCGAAGTGTTTCAGTGTACAAATACATTCCGCACTTCTTTGCATTCTGTGCGATCCTTTTCATGACATACGTTGCGATACCATTCCCGCGGAATTCTTTTTCGATTTCAAAGTCCTGAATCTGAAAACATTTTTCACGCCCGAATGAATCATCGTTGTAAAGAATAAAAGATCCTATGTCCCCGTCATAGTCTACCTTTGAAAACTCGACATATACCATGTTCACATCTTCCTTCCGAACCATGATTTGAAAACGTAGCCCCTTTATTCCTTCAACTAGGCTTCTTGCTTTCTTGATATTACTGAACGCCTTCGCATCATTTTTATCGAAATTAGAATCTTCTGGTTGATGAATAAAACTTATAGTTATTTTTGATTCTCTCATAATTAGTTTAATAGATTTTTACCTGCACGATCCGCAAGTGTTGCTTGTAATGATTGAAGTTGATCGTTTTTAACTCGCCCAATAAGGCTTTGCTTTTTTTCTTTTTCAAGTCGTTGCACGGCTTCGTGTTGCAATACGCTGTATTCGTCGAATTCTTCAACTACCTTGTGATTGTCGGGATATTCAACACGTTCTGATTCCACCTTTTCACCAGTCGCAGAAAGCGTTGTGATGTATGCAGTGGTTTTCTTATACGGCGCGATTGCAAGGAACTTCGCCCCTTCGTAGAATCCGCCATTGATTTGAACTGTTGATCCTTTTTCCTTCGCGTATATCACCTTTTGAAGCTGTTCGTTTTTGATTATGAATGATTCGTTTTCCCCGTAGCCATACTTTACCTTGAAGAAAAAGTTTGATTGTAGATTGACCATATAGCTACATGATTATTTTGCTTTTGTTATTCGACAACTGCGCTTTTTTAACCTGTGCTATCCAACGAACAATTTTCCTTTGCAATTCATTCGGCGTGTACGCAGTCGGTATGTAGTGAAGCTTTTCTGAATTCACGTCGATGTTATTCGTGTACGGTAGCATTTCAACAATTTGCATTATGCTTTCGAACCCGTGTTCTTCGATAAGGCTTGCAACTGCCTTTCTTTGCGTAGTGTTCGCGTAGTAGCGCTTGTTGATAGGATCAACGGCTTCAAACGCCTTGATTACCGCCCCGATCTGGTTGTTCAGTGTCATTGTGCCACTATCTACGGTTTCGGGCTGTATTGGCGATTCTGTGGCTTCTGGAGCGATGTTTGAAGTGTCTTTCGATTCACTTTTCGCCTTCTTTGCCTTTTTCTTCGCTTTTGGCTCGTTGATGTCTTCTGAAACGGCTATTTCTGGCTTTTCTGGTGGTTTAGTTTCCTGCGCCTGATCTTTTCCTTGTTCGCTAGTATTATTATTATTTACGTTATATTTACTATTACTTTTTATATTACTATTACGCAGTGTGTCGCACATGCGTTGCACATGTGCAATGTATTCTTGAATGTCTTCTGGTAATAGTTCAATAATTTCATTAGGAAGCATTTGAATTTCACGCTTGATAAACTTCCATGTGTCACCACCTTTCGAAGGTTTTACATATGAATTTTCGGTAATGATGATGTAGCCTAGAACGATAGTGATCAACTTCTTTTCCTGAAGCTCTTGAAATGCTTCATTGATTTCTTCGGTCGTCATTAACGTATAGGCGCGGATCATTTGCATGTTCTTTTTTAGAACTGGCAATGTGTCACGGTCGGGGCTTGTAAGAATGTGGAAGTACAAAAATCTTGATTCGCGATTTAATTCGGATATAACTTCGTCCTTCCAAAAGTCGGTTTTGATAAGTGCTGTTTTCATGTTTTAACGGGTAGGTTTTGAACATAATGCACGTTGTGGGAATTGTCGTAACCACTTCATGCACTATGTTCAAAAGACAATTTTTGTTTGCGATTCGACAACCGCGAAATTAGTATCGCACATGTGTGACCACTTGTGCAAGTGTACAAAAAAAGAAGGCTCGCGAAACGATGTTCGAAAGCCTTCAGTGTGTGATTAAAAAAATCAAATTCTTGTTTTTTTATTATGTTTTTTATTACAGTTTTGACAACAACGTTTAATCGTTGTTTTCCGATTTTTGCCTTTGCGGGCAGTGGTGGTGTGTGATGTTTTGCGCGAACACCAACGGCAGAATACTTTGAAGATACCCATGATTTGAAAAATTAAAAAGTGATTTAACGATTTACGATTTCAAGCATTGAATTGTGATATACCGAAAGCCAGTAGTTGAACATGTGAACCCAAGTTCCATGTTTTGTGTCGTTTACTGAACAAAGGTTGTTTTCCTTTCTGTAGCGTTCAGCTTGTGCCTTCATGCTTTCTGCATGACCTTGCACCAGTTTTTCTGGTAGCATTGGTACTCTTGCAAAGTACATGTGATGTAAGTGCATAAGTTCGCGAACGAACTTTTCATCTGGTTTCATCATCAAGTGATTTGTTTTACACCTGAAGGAACGAATGACTTTCGCCGAAACGTCAAGCGTTTGGTGAATCAAGTCATGCTCGTATTGTGTTACAAGCAGAATGTTTTCTTGAAAGTTCATTCCCCCGATTGAAACGGGAACAATGTGATGACCGAACTGTTGTTGTGCCATGACTGTAAAATTTTGATTGTGAAAAGGACTATTCCAAGTACATTATAGAACTATAGAAAACAAAATGCACGGATTAGCGTGCATTGATTATACTTTCACAATATTCAAGTTTTTCTGGTTGCGTTTTCATTTGAAGATTCACACATCGCTTGTATAGCATGACCTGCGCATCAGTTATAACGTCCGCTTTCTTCCCCATAATAACGCCGACATATAGAACGATACCGATCAAAATGATTCCAAGAAATGCTATTGCGACTATATACAAGTGCTTCACTCGAATTGATTGATCCATAGAATTTTATTGTATCACGGTTTCT
>Ga0213919_1000136_pt1 | contig 38969 bp, 38 predicted proteins | sample McNCre317MG_FD_161056 | JGI IMG/M metagenome (GOLD analysis project Ga0213919, IMG submission 161056) | Freshwater microbial communities from McNutts Creek, Athens, Georgia, United States - 3-17 MG | ecosystem: Environmental > Aquatic > Freshwater > Creek | place: USA: Georgia | collected...
ATATAATCCTCGATTGCGGCGTTCAAAGCCTTCAGTTTCTTCAGAAGCTCACTCTTTTCCATGAAAAGACCTCTCTTATTCAAGCTGAAAGTAGGTTTGAGGCTTACCGCACAGCCTTCAGCTGTGTAGCACTGCCAAATATTTGTACTTGAACCACGCCAGACTCTGGAATGTCCATCGCATCGTCTCCGGGCTTGATAATCAAGGCCCTTACCTCGCCAGACTTGCCGTATAACAGCGCTGGAGTAGGCACGGTGACATTGAATGGCAGAGGAACGGAGCCTTTATCGCATACTCTATCCATGACAACGAAGAAAGGACACATTACGATGTGCCATTCTTGGTAATTTCGCTCGTCCCACTGCCCAGTAAGGACAGTGAGGAGGTCGATGATAGGCGTAGTCTTGCCGACAAGTCCAGAATACATCAGATTACCGCCGTGGTTGGCGTAACACGCTGGCTACACGCAGTAAGTTCGAGCGAAGTCGGGTGAGAATACGTCACTTTCAGTACGCACAAGCGATTGTAACCCAGAACTGGGAACCTTACGCGGTGATTGTACTGGCCAGTCTTGCCCATCTTGGCATGGCGAACGTGACCAAAAGTCATCCCACCGTTGCTTGACACTTCCAAGAGCAAGTCCGGCTGCAGTTTGTAGTCAGCCCATGTACCGACGTTGCATTCGATGGACAGTTCATTGAAGATAAACGGCTTTTCATCGTTCACTATTACGGCACCTTGTCTGTGACGTATCATCGGAAGCCTTGCGACATGTCCATCGACTTGCCTCATGCCGTAATCCTCGTACCAGTATTCATCGGAATGGCGATACAGACAACCGTCATTGCAGCATACAAGGAATTCGCCCTTGAACCACAGCATTGCAGAGGCTCTCCACTGCGTTTCCTCGCCGCTGTCCAAGACACGGCTTACTCGCTGGTGCCACTGCTTCGTCTCGGTGTCGTAAACCCATGTTTCCTTGACCGTGTTGAGCTGTAGTACATAGAAGTTGTGGCTACCTTGTGCGTAAGCGAATGCATAGGCAGAGTCACCAGTCTCTTGCAATAGCTTTTCGTCAAGCCAATCCTCGCTGATCTTGGTGTACTGCTGGCCGGAGACCATGAGCACACCCTTTGCATAGGACTCGCCAGAACCAAGGTAGTACAGATTACTACCACAGATTGCAATGGAGTTCGGAGCCTGAATACCGTTCGATGCATTGGTCGTGTAGGACTGTCTCTGCCAAGTCGAATCCTCGCCAGAACCGCGCTGCCAGATCTCGATGGTCTTGTATCCGAACAAGTAAAGGTTAGGGCCGATGGCGGCGATTGCCCTTATGTTGTCCGAACTCGACTCTGCGTTGAAGAACTGCTGTACACCGTAGCTATCAAGGAACATCCATTCGAACGAATCTACAGTGTCCTTCAAGATCTTGTACGGATTAGACGGATCATAGACTGGCACACGCTTGCCATCCACGACTTGCGTCATGAACACTTCTCGCGTGTCGCTGTTCAACGGATAAGGAATCGAATAATACAGGAAGCCGCTGGTTCGGTCATTGATAACAACGGAGCCACCAACGACAGCCACATGGCTGGGATTGATCTGGCCACCGTCACCAGTGACACGCTCAGGCAAGGTAATGCGTATAAGGTCTCCGCCTTCCAGCAAGTGGTAAGCCCAGAGATTGGAACCGTCCGCAATCAATAGGTAAGGATTGATTCCACCAGTCTCGGCGAAGTGGACACGGTTGGAACCGCTTGCCACGTTGCCTATCCTTGTGCAGTTGCCAATCCAGTCCAAGCGATACACGACATTGCCGTACACGACGAAGGCGTTTTCTTGCTGGTTCTGGCTCGTCAGACCGATGCTGGCCACGTATGCGCCACGGCAGCGAGCAGATCCGTGAACCTTGCGGATAAATTCAAGGCCAGGCAGTGAGGCTAGGTACTGGTTCTCGTTGTTCACATCAAGGAACATGTTGCAAGACCAGCTAGTACCCATCGTAGCCGGATGCTTGCCCTTGTTCGTGCCTGGGCTAATAAGGTAATTGCTGACAGTTGTTTTAGACATCGTTACATGCCCTCGCCATTCAAGCCGTTAAAGTACGAGTCACGCCAGTCCGTGCCGAGCCTATTCGTCTGGAGCATGCGCTGGGTGATATTGTTGCGCTTGATGAGAGACTTGGCCGCAATGAAGTCCGTGTTGCAATCGGCCTTCTTCTCCGGCGATAGCTCGAAGTAGTTGGCAAGGCGCAAGCACAGCCCAGACATGAGCACTTCATTGTAGAGGTCGCTCAAGTAGATCGTGTCGTTTAGGTTGTACGTAGGCAACTTGGAGTTGTACCATACCCTCACTTGGTTACGAGGGTCGCCGTCGAGGTGAAGATGTCCAACCACGCGCTGCTCAAGTCCGCTTGGCACGTCCTCGACCTGGGTATCGTACGTCCAAGACAGTGCGATCGTGTACGGATTCTTCTGTGCCATCTGGACATGGTTGGAATTGTTGAGCACGATGAAACGGTCTCCAATACGGCGAGCCACGGATTCGACCTTCTGAGGAGCTTCCATGTTCACAGTGACGTCGGTACGGATTTCACCAGCTTGCAACTTTCTGAAGTAGATGTCGCTTGCGCAAGGCACGTCAACCCATTCTTGAGCCATGGCGATATAGCCTTGGTTGTTGAGCTGCGTGATAAGACGGTTCAGCTCCTTGCAAGCCACGACGGGCATATTGCCGTCACCGTAGTCATCTGCGGATTCGTACGTGCCTACGGCCTCGCCAAGCCCAGTCATGCCAATGCTTTCGTAAGCGTCTTGAATTAGTTGGTTAACGGCTATCATAAAAACCTCTTTCTTTTCAAGCTGAAAGTAGGTCTGAACAAAGAAAGGCCAGCCTCAAGGCTGGCCCTTACTTAACCAGGAGATCAGTGATTAAGCTTCGATGTAGATCACCACAGCGTTGCGCGGTTCGTACAGAGAGGCAGCGTATGCCGAGTCAATACGGACGAGCTTGTTGAGGTTGGTGCCATCGCCGAAGATACGCATCTTCACGCTAGAGCCGCCCACGGTCGACACAGTTTCATCGTCAGAACCAGGGAGCTGGTCGAACTGATAAGTGTCGTATGCAAGCGCATCCTTAGCACGGACTTCGCAGACAACGTAGGTCTTGGAAGTGCCGAGAGCGTAGGTAGCGGTGAGGCTGGACGTACCAGTGGCAACCCATGCGTTCGGGTTGTTTGCAGCCTTGCCATCGAGAGTGATGCGGAGCGGGGAGATCGTAGCGGAAGTACCAGCACCGTTGGCGGACAGCACAACGATCTGAACCGGAACTTCGGTCTGGATGCCCGACGTATCAACAACCTTCAAGCCAGCCACGTTGAACACAGCGCCCTTGAACAAGTTAGTACCAGTGATGGTCGTAACTTCGTCGAAGCCGTCAGTAGCGGCAACTACGTTGTTCGTAAGAGTGATGGTAGCAGTAGCTGCAGAAGCCGGAGTCGTGATCTGCGGAAGATCCGGAGTTTCAACCCAGCCAGCAGTTGCATACTTACCGATGGCGTTTTCGCCATAGAGCTTCATGAACACACCGTCGTTGGTGATGAACTTGTTGGAAACGGCCTTGCTGGAGATTTCAGCTTCGACATCCGGATCAAGGAAGCCGACGAGGTCAGAGCTGAGAGCAAGCTTGCGGAGCTTTGCCGTAGCCTTGCCGAGCACACCGTAGTCAGCGCCGTCGAGAGTAGCTGAAGTCTTCGGAGCGACCACAGCCATGAGGGCCTTGAAGATTTCGTTGTTGACGATCTTCTTTTCCTGAGAACGTGCGAGAGTCGTAGCCCACGGGCCAGCGATTTCTTGCTGGAAGGATTCTACGTCGCCAAGGCGCTGCCACGGGCCGAGTTCGGCGCTGACATTGTCGTTGTCGAGGTAGACAGCCGTTTCGATTTCAGTGATGTCGGACGGGTCAGCAACCACGCCGTTTACCACTTTCGGCTTGCCTGGGATGTAAAGGTTGTAGGACTTACCATACTTCTTGCCAGCAAATTCCGACTGGGACATCTTGGACACAGAAGCCTTGGTGAAAACACGAGCGTCAGCCACGTTAGCGGCAATCAGCTTGACTTTCTTGTTGTTCGAAAAGGAGTTACTTACGTTAGCTCCAACCTGACCATAAACTGCCATAATAATTTCCTCCGCCACGCTGTTCAAGCGTTACAACATGCGTGACAAATTTTGACTCGTCTTGAGTCTGTTAAACTTGTTTGGATTTGCTCTGTGCGTTCAGAACTGTGTCACGCATGTCTGGCTGAGCCGCCAGTTGGCGAAGGAATCGGATTAGCTATGTCCTATTCATTCATACTTAAAGTAGGGAACAACAAAAAAGACCACCTAGTAGGTGGCCTTTCTTGACATTTTTCGACACTTATCGGTGACGTCTTACGAAGTCGATTAGACTGGCGTCATCGCCGTACATGTCCGGAGCAGTCCTTACGCTGCCGCCAGCACCGGGCTTGCCAAGGTTCGGAATCTTCGGGGCCGTGGGCTGGACTGGTTCAGCCTTGCGGCTGGACAGTTCCTTGGCCAGTTCATGGCACTCGATCACGGCATCCATAGGATTGGCCGCAAGTCTCATGATACGGACAAACGATTCCTTGCTCTGCAGCATTTCGTTGAGCACGGCTGGGCCGTTCGGATTGCTGAAGATGTAGTCACGCACAGCCGGAGCTTCGTCCAGCACATCGGCCAAGCCATTGGCAACGCCTTTCTGGACAGTCTTCTCGAACTCGGCGTATCCATCACCGAACGTCTGTTTGGCATTGGTGTTGAAGTAGTCTGCCATCTGCTTCTGCTGTTCAGCGACCTCGGCATCGGCCTGGGCCTTTGCATCGGCTTCTGCCTTGGCCTTGGCATTGTCAGCATCGATCTGGGCCATGCGCTGGTCAACGCCACGCTGGGTCAAGTAGCCGATGTACTCATCGTCGGTCTCGAAGTCGTTGCGTGTCTTGACTGGCTCTTCCTTGGCCACGGACTTCTTGATTTCATCAATCTGTGCCTGGAATTCCTTGCGCATTTCTTCGCGCTGGGCATCCATCTCAGCCTTGTGCTTTTCCTTCATCTTGCCAAGCTGTCTCTGGAAGGCATGTTCCGCTTTTTGCTCCTTGGTCAGTTTGGAAAGGTCTGGCTTGGGCTGCGGTTCGGCTGGCTTGTCTTCGGCTGGCTTCGGTTCTTCCTCGGTCGGCTTGTCTTCTTCCGGCTTGCTCCAGTCCTTCGGCGGTTCGTTAGACCATTCCTCGGACGGCTTGGTCTCTTCCGGCTTCGGCTCTTCGGACGGAGTCTCCACTGGAGTTTCTTCTTGCTGCGGCTTTTCTTCGACAACAGCTTCAGCAGCAGCTGGTGTTTCTTCCTTGAATTCGTTCATCAAGTCTTCTGCGTAACTCATGGATCTCTCCTAGTTTTGTCATTTTCAATTTCGTATGCGGAACCGATCTGGTTGCCGTAAAAGTCCGTCTCAATCACTGCGCCTTCGAGGTCAACGTCCTCATGTTGACGTTTCAGTGCATTGGCTTTCATGATCTGGTCACGTATGGCACTGCGGCCACATTTCTTGAGGTACACAAGAACCTCCTTGGGTCTGCGGCTGAGGTCTACCTTGTTCGAATAGTTCACGACGGCGAGCAATACCTCGCTCTGGAAATCCACGTCTTGACTGAACGTGCGCCAGAGCTTTCCAGCTCGCACGGCTTCGGCAATGCTCCACTGGCTGATACTGTACAGCAAGTGCCCAAGCATGTCATCGACAGCTGCGTCAATGTTGTCAGCACGTTTCATTATCAGTGCTTCCTTGAGTGCATCTGCATAATCGTCGCCTAGTCTGTTCTCTAGCATGTGCTAATCTCTTGAGCTTCTTGGTAAATTACTCTATTTGCAGTTTATCGCATGCCTCTTGCGTACGTGCGTAGAATTCGGCCTCACTGACCGTGTCCTTGAAGTAATGTTCATACACCCAAGCCACGTTACAGATGGGAGGACGCTGCTCGTATATCTGACACAAATTGTCATCGCCGAGGAACTTGCACGAACCGTCAGGCTTTGCATAGTTGGCCATACTAGGTACTTCACCAACATGTCTACAACATTCACCGCACTTTGCACAAACCCATCTTGCCATATTCGTCCTATTTTGCTATATTGTGGTTATTGGTGTTCCTAGCTTCAATTTGGTGGCTTTCAACACCCTCGGCACTTCACCGACATCATCCCATCAAACTCCTTGCGTAGAGCCTTATCTTGGCCATGTCCTTTTCCGTATGCTGCTGCATCACCGGGTCGTCCAGCTCATACTTGCTCAGGCATGTCAAAGCCAGTGCGTCTGCAATGTCGGTAGACATCTTCAATGCAGCTCGCAAGTCTTCCTTCTTGGTGAGCAGCAGTCTTCCTTGGTTGTTGTGGAGCCAGCCTATGGCACAGAGTTGTCGCTTCAGTTCCGGTGACAGATCGAAGCCGTCGCAGTAAAGACCGTGCTTGATATGCCACGCAAGGTTGAAGTACATCTCGGAACGGACATTGGCGTACTTGTCCTTGTTCAGTTCCGATGCAGCCCTTGCGAAGTTCACTTGTTCACATGGCAGCTCATACTTGAGAATGTTGTACTCATAGTCCGAAAATGCTGCGTCCATGTTGAGCTCGTCTATATGCAACGCCTTGTTGCTTTCACGAATGCGACGCACTGTCTCCTCATGGTCTATGCTGTTCAGCTTCCACATCTCTAGTATTTCATTGCCGCGCCTCTTGACAAAGGCAGTGGCGTCCCTTTCCACGCCTTCGGCGCAGTCGAGCCCAGCAATGACACGGCTGTCCGTGGTAGGGGCTGGCTGCTTGGGGAAATCGCCAAGGTGTACAATGGCTGAACCGCCGAGATCTGTGATGACCTCGCCGAGGATTTCGGAACGGTACATCACATCGTCTTGGATGTTGCTGACAATGAGCTTGAATTGTTCATCACTGATGAATGTGTTGTCGCGTGTAACGGCTCGGATGACTTCCCAGTCGCATTCCGGATCTGCGAACATGACATTCCATAGTGAGCCAGGGCGAGGCGTGGTTGCTCCGATGATGCGCGGGTTTGCAACCTTCGGGCCACGCATGACTGGGCCCCAGATCGCGAAGATATCCATATCACTAAGAAAGAGCTCGTCCAAAATCATGAGCTCCACATTGCTGTAACCACGGACGGCCTCCTTGGCCGCGTAAGTGCCGAAGTAGACGTGGGCATCGCCGAACGTCATCATCATTGGCGATTCACGCCATACGATCTTGTCATAGATGCCCCAGTCGTTGGCCATGGCCTTGATTTCTGCGAACAACGTGTCGTGCAGTGTATCGTAACGCTGCCCACCGAGCAAGACATTCTTGCCCTGAAGAAGCGTGAGCAAGGCCATGACAGCACAGATGTAGGATTTTCCGGCACCTCGACCGCACAAGAGCAAGGACTTCCTAGCCTTGCTCTTCATTAGCTTGATCTGATGCGGTAATAGCTTCAGATCTATCTTCATCCTAAACTCCTGAAATGGAGACTTCCAGCTTGGAGTCAACCTTGGCGTCGGACTTGACTTCCATCTTGGTCACGGCGTCTTCGGACTGGTCATGAGTAAGACCAACGATCTTGAGGCCAGTCTCAACCAACTTCATCAAGTCAGCGTCCTTGGTCTTGATAGCCTTTACGTACAAGTCACCGATCTTGGCATCTTGAATGGCAGCGTCAAGCAACTGTGCTCGCATTTGCTTACGCAGATTACGAGCACGTACAGACGCTTCTTGGGCCTGTTTGGCATTAAGCGGAGTAAAAACCTGTGCATTTGGCACACGTTTCTTTTTTCCGCCATTCGCATCGCTATCACACATGTCCGCCTCCCATCCGAATCATTACCAGCTCCTTCAGAATGCACTTCAATGTCGCGTCGATGTCGCCCTTGCTTATCCATGAGTAGAGTCTGGTGTATTCTTCATCCGCAGTCGGCTTCACTGGCTCGACCTTGACTGGCTCAGACTCGTACAAAGGGCGCACTGGTTCCTTGTCATACGGCGCGTCTGTTATCGCTGGCTCTTGTTTGACAGTCTTTTTGACATTCTTTGACATAAATCTCTCCGGTTATCAATCTCGAAAGTAGGGTTCTGCACCTACTTTTGTTACGCCAATCTTACGACGATTTCGCAAGACGTAGCCGAGAGAGGCCCGTCGATCTTGCTGATGATACGTGCTGCCAGTTCCTTGGATATGGGAGTCACGACCTTGTCTACGTAGTCTTCCAAGCCCATGATGTCGTGTACAAGCTCAGTAAGGCTGAACAGTTCCATGGCCCTGAAGGTGCTTGACTCCGTGACGCCTTGGTAGGTACAGACAACCTCGTAGTTCTGGCCCTTGGTCTTGTGTGCGAAATCGAGCATTTCCTCGGCAATGGCATAGCGGAGGTCATCTGCGGCGAATGCGTCGCTGTATTCCTGGTTACGCATTGCCATCATCTTTGCGATGTGCTTGAGAAGGATTGTGGCGTCGTTGCAGTTGTTGACGATGTCGAAAAAGGTATGTATGGTCTTCTGCATAGTTATCTCCTGATGCAGAAGAAATTACTTCAAAATGTACCCGACTTGTACCCAGCCGTCATCTAGGCCGCACCATTGCTATAAATGGTGTTGACTATTGTTATAACTAAGAGTTAATTTTTGCCGAAATTTCGCGAATTTCGCCAGTCATACTCCTCCAGAAGTGTTATATTTGTACCCAAACCAGCACCCAAGGAGTTGAAATGCTAAAAATATCGTACACCATCTGGGCAAAGCACGGCCAGAACCTGTACTGCCGTGTCCGTCAAGCGGGGCAGAAGCCTCTGGACATAAACCTACACACGACAGACATGGCCAAGGCCGAGGCTTTCGCCAAGCTGAGGCGAGCCGAACTTGAGCTGTACAACTCCTACCTACTGGCCGGAGAGGAGGTTCCGCCAGACGTCGCGGCGAAGTTACTACGAAGGGGCAGCCCCGCAATTGCACAGAAAGGCCCTTCCAAGGCCCTGCAGACGTTGAGGGTATGCTTGGATGGGTTCGAGCTAGATTTGCGCCGTAGGGGCCAGCGTGAGCGAACCATAGCCACGTACTGCAAGTCGGTCAAGCAGACCGTGCCTCTGGACTTGACCGTGGCGGACTTCACCAGGGCCAACGTACGTACATGGCTGGCGAAGCACGACAGGCTCAAGACGGCCACGCGCAAGTCCTACTCGGTCGCTACGAGGGAGTTCTGCAAGTACTTGATAAACGACCACGGCCTAGACCAGTCCGTACTGAACGACTGGCCCATGGTGAAGGTGCAGCAAGAGGAGAAGGGCTGGTGGAAGCTCCAGGAGATGTACCACATCATCGAGGCCATAGAGTGCCGCGACAAGGTCATGGAACAGCAGATGAAGACTTACTGCTGGGTCATGGCGACGTGCGGGTCGCGTCAAGGCGAGACATACGAGCTTCGGTGGTCGGACTTCCACGACGGGGTTCTGACATTCAGGGCCGAGACCACGAAGTCGAACCATACGAGAAGGGTTCCGCTCGACATGCGCGTGGCCAAGATGCTTCTGAGGTTGCCGAGGCACGGCCAGCGCATTTTCGACGCATTGCCGGACTCGCAAGCTGGGCGTTACGCCATACTCGCGAGGGCGGTAAAGCAGTGCAATGCCCCACACGGCGGCCTACATACGTTCAGACACAGCGCCAGCATGATACTGTACAGCAAGTGCTCGGACATCAAGGCCGTGTCGCAGATGCTCGGCCACAGTCCGGAGACGGCTCTGAAGTACTACCAGGCCAGCCGCCAGTCGGACGAGCTACGCTCCACCGTCGAGAGCGCGTTCGGTGACGAGAACATGATCCCTTCGGCCATGGACGAACTGATCAAGGCGGGGCTGATCTAGGTTATTCTGTTACTTTGTCTGGTTTTTGCCGCAGTTTTGCATTTTAGCGCCAGAAAAAAAGGAGTAGCAACTACTGCTGCTCCAATAAATAAAGGTATATATATAATATTTCTCTTTTGGTACTTTTCTCTTTGCTTTTTTGTTAGTTTGTATGGTTTTTGCCGCAAAACTGCAAAAACATGCCCTACCTAAAATGAGTAGCAGTAGTTACTACTGCCCCAATAAATAAAGTATTATATATATTTTCTCTTTGGTACTTTCTCTTTTGTTGTACCATACACTCACATACAAACTAAACAGGACTAGCGGTGCCAGTCCGATTTTTGATGGGTGTATGGTAGCTTGCAATTCAAATTTGGTGTTTTTATATTAAGGCCATCATCGAGGACGGCCCGTGCCGTGATTGGACGGTCGGAGTCGCCATGGAGACCTTAGTTCCGCTTTAGAGAAGAGTAAAGTAATTTACCGAACACAGAGATGGTGCGATCTGGCGCACGCTTCGGAAAAAGTATGCTGCCACCATTTCTACCAAGACTTTCAAATATCGCAAATACAGGTTGTGATCGACAATAGTCCGCAATGTAGGATTTTCCGAAGCATGCGGTGTCGGGTTGGGACCTGTATTCCCAAGAAAACCCGGCACCGCTTTTTTTGTGCCAAAGGAATGCCATGACCAAGTATGAAATGTTCAAGCCCTACCGTGAGCTCTTGCTGAAGGAGTTCAACAACGTCCTCGCCGCAGCATACAATGCCGAGGAGGAAGTCCTCAACGCCAACCAGTACTGGAAATCCAGCGACACGCTGAACCGTCTGCTGATCTCCATCCGCAGAAGCAAGCAGAGACTCGACCGCAAGTACGCCGAGATAAGCGAGGAAATCAGGAAGGCCGAGGCCAATGAGCCAAAGGCCGCCGAAGTCGACACGGCGCAGATGGACAGGTTCGAAAGGCGAGAGGAACTGATGAACCCAGACCCCTTCGATAAGGGCAACTGGAACAAGATTTAATTATGAAAGGAGATAGAATAGGATGGAAAACTTCGTACGTTTTTTCACCAAGAACTACAGCATCAACCAGAAAGGCGAGGTCGTCAAGTCCAACGGCCACCGCGTTTCGATCCACGACGTATTCAAGGCTTACCGCGATGCCCAGGAGAACGCTGGCAACGAGGTGAATCTCAAGGAAGGCGATGTCGCCCAGTACGTCTCGGACAACACGCCAGCCACGCCGCCGAAGCCAGTCTTCGACCTCCGCAGCTTCATCGAGAGCTACATCACCGAGTTCGCCAGCGACAAGAAGCCAGCCCAGCAGAAGTGGAAGATCGGCCCAGCATGGCGCACCATCGAGCGCATCACCAACGGAATCCCAACGCCTTCCGACCTCAGCGAGCTTCAGAACGCTGTACGCGCATACGCCATCGACCAGAGCCTCGGAAAGCAAGCCAAGATGGACGATATCCGCTGCATCCTCACCGACATGGCCGTGAACGCCAACGGAAAGCGCGTGGTCGCCATCGTGGAGAAGATCAAGCACGACCCGGAATCCCTCGGCATCGCCAAGGAAACGCTGAAGAAGCTCCACGACTTCTGGAAGATCAGCCAGAGCTTCGACGTGTTCTTCACCCTCGTCATGCACTGGATGTGGCAAGTCAAGCGCAAGCTCCTCGGTCGCGAGACCATCTGGGCGCTGTGGATCAACTTCTTCGGTGGCACGGCAATCGGCAAGACCAGCTTCCTCAACGCTCTCTCCGAGCCGTTCGATGACTTCGCGCTGTCCACGTCCATCAGCAAGCTCCTCGACGAGGAACGCCAGATGCTGAAGCTCACGGCTTCCTACATTATCAACCTCGACGAACTCTCCGTCAACAACCGCGAATCGCTCTATTCCGACAAGGAAGGGCAGCTTGGCCGTGACCAGCAAGCGACATTGAAGTCCTTGCTCACTCAGGTCAAGATGCAGACCCGCGTCATGGGCGGACAGCGCCAGACCACTCGTAGGCTCACATTCTCTTGCTGCTCCTCGGCAAACGAACACCTCTACGACATCATCTACGACGAGAAGACCATGCGCCGCTACTTCGAGTTCGACTGCGGCGTGGACAAGGTCGAGGACTTCTCCGCCATGGACGAGATCAAGACCCACATTCTCGACCTCTGGAAGGCCGTGGACGAAAGCCTCGAAGAAGGCTACTGGAACCCGAAGTGCCCGGTGTGGGAGGAAATAGCCTCCGAACAGGCCACGTACTATCCGACCAACACGACTACTGGCATGTGGATCGAGGACGCCCACGTCGTAGCTGGTACGAGGGAAGACCATGAGGACATGCAGGGCCTTTACGACGAGTACAAGGACTACTGCAAGGAACGCGGACACATGAACAAGTCCTACAAGAAGTGGTCTGTCGACATCGAGCACCTTATCCGTGGTTCCAAGCAAGCCAACCACATCTACATCAAGATCATGCCGGAGGCGTAATGCGTATCGCGGTAGACTGCGAATTCAGTTTCGACGCGGACAACGAGTTCTTCCTTGTCTGCGCCGCCGTCACCGAGGAAGGCGGCGAAACGCATACCTGGTGGTACGACGAGCTTGAAAAGCTTACGGAATACTTACTGTCGCACAAGGGCGACACCTTCGTAGCGCACAACGTCGAGACCGCCGAAGGCTACATGTTCCAGTCGCTTGGCTTGCGCCCTACCAAGTTCCGCTGGCACGACACGCTCATGATGAGCCGCGTGGTACACAACAAGTGCGCCGAGACCCACTTGAAGCACGGTCTTGCAGACTGCCTTGCGCGTGAGCACATCAAGAAGCTGGACAAGGATCAGAAGCACGAAGACCAGTCCTTGTGCATCTGGAAACAGGACTGCTCTTGGGAGGCGCACCTTGCCAAGCTCGAAGCCAGCAAGGATCACTTGCTTGAGTACTGCCTATCCGATACCGCGTACTTGCTGAAGCTCGACTCCGTTCTGGACAAGAGCATGGCCAAGCGGCTTAACCATGTGCTGGACAAGGCCAAGCCGCTTGAGGCGTCTCGTAGGTCGCACTACTTCGGGTTCCTCTCCGCCATCGCCTCGGAGATCTCATGGAACGGCATACCGCTGGATCGCGAGCGCGTGAAGAGGCTGCTCACCAATGCGCCGACTGCGATGTCCCATGCGCAGATGGCCTTCAACAGGCTGTACAAGGATTCATTCCGCGAGAGCAAGGGCAAGCTGACCAAGAACGTTGCGAAGTGTCGCGAGTACGCCGCAGAGGTCTACGGCGCGGATCCTCCGCTGACTAGCTCCGGACAGATCTCGCTCGCCTCGGCCAATACCAAGAACCACAAGGACTTGGATGACTTTCTCGGCGACTACTACAACCTCGACAAGAAATGCCGCGCCCTCGCCAGCTTCTCCAAGAAGTCACGCGAGAAGAACTGGCTAGGCATGTACTTGCCCAAGCGCGGAGTAGTAAGGCCGAGAATCAACATGCTCGGTACACAGACTGGCCGATGCGGCAGCAAGCCTTCCACTGGCTTCATCTACACTATGGGCAAGGCTTTCAGAGGGCTTATCAATCCGCCAGAGGGATATGTCATCGTCGAACTCGACTTCCATTCCGAGGAGATCGGATGCCAGGCATATCTGTCCGGTGACAAGACCATGGCTGAAATGTACGAAGGCCCAGACTACTACACTTCAATCGCACAGAGGCTTGACCCTACCGTAAAGGACAAGCATGACCCAAAGCGTAAGAAGTACAAGGTCATCTCGCTCATGTCCAACTACGGCTGCGGAGCTGCACACCTTGCCGAGATTGCTGGCATCCCTGAGTCGGAAGCTAGAGGTACACTCAAGGATCTCAAGGCGATGTTCAAGACGTACTGGAAGTATGTCGGAAAGTGCCTGGACAAGTGCGGAGAAGGTTCAAGCATCGCATTCTCCGACGGATTCCGTATCAAGAACGCCGGAGGCAAGGTCACAAGCCTTGGCAACTGGCCATTCCAAGGTGTCGGTGCGCTTATCCTCCGCAAGCTCCTCATAGAGCTGTACAAGGCAAATATCCGTGTCGTAGCTCCCATCCACGATGCCATCGCCTTCATGTGCAAGGAGTCGGAATGGAAGGATGTCTCGGACAAGGTCGCACAGATCATGCGTGACGTGTCCGAGGAATGCCTCGGTACGCTTGTCGATGTCGGAGACCCAGAAGTGACATACCATGACATCGTGAACTGCCACTCCGAATTCTCCACTCGCGAGCAGTACGCCTCCGAGGCACCGAACAAGTACCAAGAGGAATTCCAGACTTACATGATGCAAGGCGTACCGTCGGCCAACGATGCAGACTATAGTAATTTGTACGTTGATGAAGAATGGAAGGCTGCCAATGAGTAAGTTCCTTGAACACCTTGTCCTTGCCGCTGCCAGCTCCGCCTTCGCGTATTTCGCATGGTGGACATGGCACGACATCAAGCGCGAGAAGCGCCCGGAAGTCACAGAAGAAATGATCGACGATGCCTTCAACCAGATGCTCGAAGATCATTCGTTTGAACCTGATTAACTTGTCCGTAAAATATCACACAACTTATATGTTAAAAACTATTTACAAACTATGAGCGTGTGGGATAATGGACGATTCGGACACTTTAATCTAATTTACTAACCGTTAACAGAAATGCCAATAAAACTAAAGAGGTTAATCATGGCAGAAGCAACAAACAACGAATTCATGACCGCGAAGCCGTCCGAAGGCGGCGAATTTGAACTCCTCGAAACTGGTGCCTACTCCGGAGTCTGTGTGGGCCTTACCAAGCGAGAATTCAAGAAGTTTAAGAGCGAAGATACGGAACCCAAGTTCCAGTTCATCTTCCAAGTCGTTGATGGCGACACGAAGCATTACCTGCGTACCTTGCCGTACCGCAATGTCATCAACGAAAAGTCCAACCTTTTCCAGTTCCTCAATTCTTGGCTCGGCGTTAGCCTCGAAAAGGCATCCGATGGCATCGACCTCGGCAAGTGTGTCGGCCTCAAGGCCCAGATCGTCGTGGATGTTCAGGAACGTGACGGCAAGTCCTACAACGTCATTTCCAATGTCCTCAAGGCCAAGAAGAATGACCCAGTCCAGTTCGTCGCAGACGATGCTGCCCCAGCATTCTTGAACAAGGGCCCATTCATCTGCTCTCGCTGGATGGACGGTCTCAAGTTCGCCGAAGCCGAACAGTCCGCTGATTTCTCTGACGATGACCTCGTCAAGGAAGCCGAAGCAAAGAAGGGCTCGGCAATCAAGAAGGTCGACGGCAAGGACTTCATCGAGAATAAGGACGAAGATTCCGAACTCCCGTTCTAGCCAATTTGTCGACCGCCCAGACCGACTCGAAATAGACTGGGCCCTTGGATGGTTTTTTCTTTGTGGTTTAACCTGGGCTTGGCTCGCAAGGGCCAATCCTAGAAGGCGCAAGGGTTTGGTTTTAACGATCAATACACTGTTTTCCTTTGCTCCTTCTAGGGTTTCTGCCTTCGGTGTTCTTGATTTCTATTAAGTGATCATCCACATTTCCTTATAGATAAGCAATTCCTATAGATAAGTAACAAGCGGCTCCGTAAGGGGCCGCTTTCCCGTTTCCTAAAATTTACTTGTACATACCCCTGCCAGTCCTCGCATTTCCCGCTATATTGCGGCTCATGCTTAATACGAAAAGAATACGCGAAATACTGACACAGCACGACTTGAAACCTCACGAAGTCGATGACATTGCACGGTACTGCGAGACCGTGCAATACGAGATTACAGAGGATGAGGTTCAAGCATTGGCCTTGTTCTTCAAGTACCACTTGCGCTGATATTCCTTTATCTTTTGGCGATTCTGCGCACGGTACTCAGCCGCGTATGCCCTTGCACTCTCCTTGTGTCTCTGGTAGTAGGCTCGATTGTACTCGCGCTGTGCTTCCTTCTTGTCGTTGGTAGATTCGAAGCGTGGCCTGCCAGCCTTGGCATTGGCCTTCTTGAGCCGCTGTCGCGGTCGCTTGCAGATCAGGGCAATCTCAGACTCGCTGTAGTTGCGCTTGACAAAATCGTCATAGCTCAGCACGTCATGGACTCCGTACAAGAGACAGTCCTCGCAATACTGGTCGTATGCCTTGTGCGTTTCTTCGCGCAAGACCCTAGTCCTATCGCCTTGCCTTTCAAATTCGTTCCAGCGCCGCTTCTCGAACCTTTCAGAGTAATCGGAATCGGTCATTAGCCTTGCTACTTTGTGCGAAGCCAAGGAATCGAACAAGGTAAGCGAACCGTTCTCGGAGTTGACTACGGAGCCATTTCCGTCCAGATGGTTGTAGCGCTGTCTAATATCTTGTAGCCATTTATCCACAACATGCTGTGCAATGCTGTAGCAAGCTGAGCGAACGTTTAAGTAAAAGCTATAACGACGATTGTATTCGCTATTCTTGACCATGTCTCGAAGCCTATTGTACGTGGCGATCTGCACCATGGTTTCTAGGTCGGCCATGTCGCCGTAATCGTAAGAGAATAGCTTGAAGCTGGTCAGTTGTATAAGCGTGACTATTTTAATGACTCGCCAGCAGTTCTCCATCGGTGTCTGCTTTGGGTCAAGCAGAATCCTTTGCTTGCCTATGTTGCACCGTTCTGGCCAGTACACGGTCTGGCCATGGACTGTTCTTTTATACGGCATTATTGGGCCTCCATTCTGTGTGTACCTTGTTCACATTGCAGTGCAACGGATCGTCAGCCGAGTACGGAAATCCGTACCAGCTCTTGGACAAACTAACAGCCTTGCGTATGACCTCAGCCTTGAATGAGCTGTACGCGGCCATGTCGCGTAGCCACAGCTTCAAGAACAAGTTTGTGTCATAGAATGACAGTGACTGGCCATAGCCAAGACAGTCGTGCAGCCACCAACCAGCCCGCTCCTCGAACGTGCCAAGGTTAGGCACATACCAGTCAATAATTGCTGGGCCGCTGCGACCGTCGAACTGGAAACCAGGCTCTGTACGTGCTATAAGTGTACCGACATCGGTGACCGCGTGAATTTCCACTGGACGTATCAAGGAATAGCGACGCTGCTTATTCGGCTTTATGTCGAACAGCGTCGATGCCCCAGTGATACATCTGAAACTGTAGATCGCTTTCATCATACCAAGTCGAAGGCTATCTGGTTGATTCCAGTGCCCCATGTGTCAACGTAACGGTTCATGCACTGCTCGGATTCGAGGATACGGCCTTCCTTGAGCAAGAATTCCCAGCCCTGACCAACGACCTTGTTGTACGTGTCGCGATCCTTGAGCATGCGGAGCTTCTCGTCCAGCTGTTCCACTGTAGCGCCTTGCGGCACACGGCAGATTTCTGGAGTCTTCTCGTACGGAGAATCGGGGAACACGCTGCCAAGGAATGCAGAGCTACATACGGCTGCTTCCACATAACGTAAGTCGCTGCGGCAACGGTTGATCTCGTTGGGTACGAGAGGAGCGATGACCAAGTCTGGCCTGAGACGGCATACAAGGCCAGCATAGCGGTTAGGAGTCACCCAAGGCACTGACCGCACCTTGTCTTGAATGTCGTTCCATAGAGGAGTTGGGTTGCCCATCTGCGTGACACGCAAGTCACCTTCCTTGACATGCTTGATGACCCATTCCTTCCACTCTGCTGAACCGTAGTCGCCAAGTTCCTCGGCAACGTCCTCGCCCTTCTCGTTCTTGTGCGCCGGATGATAGTGCTGCGGACACTGCGTAAGGACGAGATGGAGCTGCTTCAAATCTTGCTGCAGCGGTGGACGGCGTTCGATGTTCCACTCGCCACGCGCAACCGCGTTCGGAATGACAACGACATTGCTTACGCCGTGCTTGAGGAACTTGTTCGCAAGGTACTGGTTCGTGGTAGTCACGACATCGCAGAGCTTCAAGGCTTCTACTGTCGACTGGTTATGCTTTTCGTCCCAAGTCTTGGTAGCAATAGCATCGAAGTCAGAGTCACCTTCCTTGATGCTGTCCTTGTCGTTGAAGCAGTTGTCATCGAAGTCGTTGATGATCTTGAAGTTGAACTTGGACTGAGCCGCCTTGAGCTGCTTTATCAGCTCCAAGCCTTGCCAGCCAGCACATGACTTGAGCACGATCGAGCGTGTGGCACCGAGGATACCAGGCTCCATCAATGGCGAAGGCACTTCGATACAGTGGAGGCCGATGCCTTCGAACCAGTTCAAGGTGAAGGCTGGCTTGGAAGCCCTGTAGTAACGGCAACCGCTGCCACCGCTTGTGACAACTTGTACGAAAGGCTTCTGTGGATTGAGATCTGCTTTCATTTATAGACTCCAGTTGAAAAATCGTTTGGCTGGCTCGTAGCACAGCAATAAGGACTTGATGTTGGTGACTTACACGGAGCATAGCTATGCCTAGTCGTGTATGACGGTTCCTCACGTTCGTATTCTTTGTATGCATTGCTTGCCATCTGACAAGCAAGCAGGGCTGCTGCAATTCCGCCACCTACCATTAGTGAAACTCCGATTGTTTAATGACGGGGAATGACACATGCTGTTTCCAGTACGCAAGAAACTTTGTACGGAATTCGTTGAACTCCGCCGGATTGAATGTGCCTTGTGAGTCATGCTTGCACTGGACATCGACTACTGCGACGTTGCGACCCATGGCAAGGCACTGCAGACAAGCGTCGACGTCGTAGCCGAAGCGCCAGTGGTATTCATGCGGTTCGTAAGCCTTGATGAATGCCTTGTCGAAGACCATGAAGCATCCGTCAACGGATACGAGGTCTGGTCTGTAACCAGGGCCGTCAAGCATAGGGTATTCGCCGCCCTTGCCGTCGCCTTGAATGATAGCGCCGACCGTTACGATGTTGCGCTGCGGTTGCCACCACTGCACTGAATCGAATAGGCATAGCGTACCTATGAGTCCAGCCACGCCTACGTTGTCTATACGCATGCGTTCGCACTGGGCTGGGATCAGCTCAGGCGTACGTACAATGAGGTCATCGTGGTGGAATACTGCGTAGTCGAAGTCGTAGTCCTTGAGCATGCCGATCTTGCTCGCCAAGGTCTGGTGAGTGTCATCGTTCTCTAGGTAGATTACGCCTTCCTTCGGTCTCTCCGGCTTCTTGATAACCGGAATAAATTCTTGTATCTTCATGCCATTGAAATTACTTCATTTCAACAACAGTTTATCAGTGCCCCCAAGTTCCATCATGAGGGTCGAAAAAGATGAAGCCGAGCGCGACAACTATGGCGATAAACAGCAAGGTCATTATTTCTTGAGATCCTTTATTGCGTCGACCAATGTGTTCAGCTGTACGTTAGTGACTGCCAGAGTCGAATTAAGCGTATTGATTTGCTTCTGCAGATCCTCGATAAGAACATCCCGATGCTGTGCGTTGTCCTTCAGGATCCCGATCTCCCAAGTGGCCTTCTGGACGGCGTCGTGAAGCTCAAGCGAGTCCTTGTCCCTAGTCGCCTTCGTTTCAGCACGATCTGCCTTCTGCTTGGATATATCTTGCCAGACCTTGACCAAACCAGCCAAGTTTGTAAGAAGAAGCACCAAGGCCCCGATAAGTGCAGCCCATAGTTCAGTTGTCATTATCGCCCCCATGCTGACATCATCATTCGCGTTCCGCTGATCCTATACACTTGGCTACCACCACCGATAAATTCGTAATTGATCTTCGGAGTATAGTTGTACAAGGATGGGCACGAACTCGGAAGAGCCGACCATGCGGACACGGCAGGGTCGACAGTCAATGCGGATACCGTTACTCGCGATGACCACGTTAGATTGGACAACGAGGCTTGACTAACGACTGAAGAACCAGTAAAGGTTCCACCCGTCGAATCGTTGGCTGTATAGCGAATGCACTCCGGCCAGTTTCCCTTTCCGTACAGCGAAAACTGTGCAGAGTACGCATAGTACTTTACCTCAGTAGGATACCATATCGTCCTAGTGGTAGTGCGCAGCTCAAAATCATCAGGGAAAAACCCATAGTCGCCAGTAAGGGCATAGTAAGTCAACGGCACGACTGCAGAATTGTAAGCAAGCGTAATCGGGTTGATTTCGGCACCAGAAGGGATGATGTGCGTATCAATCGTGGAACTGATGGCGGACTCTCCCGGCGGAGCATACTCGTCTACAGGTACTTCGACAAGCTCCCAGTCTCCGCTCATGGTTCCGCTGCGCCCATACATATCACCTAGTACGCGAGGCTGAAGCCGTGCAAAGAAGCTGGAGTATGCGTTATTTCTGGGGACGAAATAGCCGATACGGCCCATAATGTTTCCGCTAGTGTATGGATTTCCAGTAACGTATGCGCTATGTATGGTCTTTAACCAACCAGAATTGTAGATCAAAAACCTCTTGTAGCCAGATTGATCTCCTATGGTGCTTTCTGGGTCGCCTTGTATAGGCAGCGTTCTGTAGAAAGGCGCTTGCTCGACACCCCAATAGGCAGACAGACCAGACATCGGCGCAAAGTAGCTTGAACCATCGGCATAGGGAACCCATTCTGGGTAGCCGTATATAGTCTCGCCGTCGGTAGAATAGTTAAGCACACGCGATATTGATGCGGCCATCTGCTTGTCGTACTGACTTGCAGTAGACCATGTCAATGAGTACATGGCCAAGTTCGTGTCTGGAACCGGAACCACCTTAATGTAGTATCCGCCAGATTCGAACGCAGAATTTCCACTTCCAATAACCATATTAAATATACCCCGTTGCTGTAACTGTGTAGTGTGATTGCGAGAGATCTAAAGGGTTCCAGTCTGGGTAGCCTACGATGCCAACATTGAGGGTTACAGACTGGTTTTTCATCTGGTACGGATAGCCACTTGATAGAGTAACCCACTGTGTAAATGTCGAGGATCCCGCTACCGGAGCGGTGTATAGTGCTGAAGCGGATGCCGAAGCAGAAGCAGACACTGTGCCGAAGTTTCCAGATTGTTGAACAAGGCCAGATATGCGGTCACCTGGGTACAAATTACGACCGTCCCACCAACCTGGGTCTCCGCTTTGTACAAACTTACCAGACCATGGGCCATAATGATTAGCCGACAGATTGGAGTTGATGTTCCTCGAATACGACGCACCAGCCACGATATAAGAGCTCCTGTTTTCTCCAAGCCAGTCATAGGTTACAGCTGTCAAAATAAGCGAAGCCGTTCCGCTCTTGTCATACCTATTAGCACTTGCCGAATATTCAGCGGTGAAAGGAGCGCCGTATTGATTAAAGTCCCAACGGATTTCGACATCCCCAGTCATGATACCAGTGGCAGAGTAGAACTTGTTCAGCTCCTTAGCGCTTATAGAAGCAGACGAGATTAACCCAGTACTGCTTAATGCGCTGAATCCATTTAAACTGTATGTGGACAGGGCATACTTTCCTGTGATATTCGTAACGACAACCTTACAACCTATAGGTATAGAGAATGTCTTGTGTGTGGTTCCAGCCATCCATGATACTAGAGTATCACCACTATACCAGCTCACATTGTAGTAAGCGCCGTTATAAGGCGTTATGTCAAAAGTCGCCTTCGGTATAGACGGCCATACGGTCACGCCATTGCATATAACGGCTGCAACTGTATTTCCGTTGTAAAGGATGTCTTGCGCAGAACGTAAATCCATTATGCATTCCCCGTGACGATGTAGACAATATTAGTGCCAGTTGCCAGAGCGGACGCGGAAACGATCTGGATTCTCGGATCGAAGAACGCAGAGTTGTTCACTGAGGACACGGTTCCGCTTGGCCCAGCAGACAATGAGCTAGGCGCAAGATAGTTTGCGCTGTCAATGCTTACCACGATCGCATTAGCGACTTCAGAAGTAGACAGCGGAGAGGCAAACGCGATGTTGATGGTGTTTACACCCAACACGCTTGAATGCAGACCGTTACCAGTCATGGTCGAGTCAGTCTCTACACCAGTGAACAAGCCGCCGGATGCAGAAGCTGGCAAGAAATCGGACGAGGCAGATGCATCCATCTTGCTCGACAATGCGCTGTTGTAAGCATAGTCACCGCTAGGCTGGTATGCGGACATGCCAGACTTCTCTTGGTATTCAGACAAGTCTACTCCAGTGATAAATCCAGACGGATTAGATGTGGAGTAGAAGTCGGAAGACGCAGAAGCGTCCAGCTTGCTGCTCAGGGCAGAAGCGTCCGCATAATCACCACTGGGAGCGAATTGACCACTCGCAGACTCAGGGATGTAAGATGATAGCGAAGACTCATAGGCGTAATCCCCAGAAGGTGCGAACAAACTAGAAGACGAAGCGTCCAGTTTCGAAGAAAGCGAACTGTTGTATGCATAATCACCCGACGGAGCGAACATTCCGGATGCACTTTGTTCGATATAGGTTCCGGTAAGGCCAGAAACCGTCGAACTGATGCTCGAAATGTTGTTTGTAACTTCACTTGTAAATGAACTGTATGAGCTCTCGAAGACGTAATCGCCCGATGGAGCAAAGTTGCTAGATGCGGATGCGTCAAGCTTGCTGGAAAGGGCAGATTCCTTGGCGTAGTCGGTCAAATCCGACGTCGTGATGAACCCGGACGGGTTTGTAGCGCTGTAATAATCACCACTTGGTTGGTAGTCCCCGCTTGGCTGGAACATGCTGGAAGCCGTTGCGTCAAGCTTGGCCGACACGACTGCGGACATGGCTGAGCAGCACTCGTCCACTGCGGACTGGTCGGCCTTGCTGCTGACCATGGAAGACACGATAGAAGACACCACGGACGATTCGACGCCGCCAGCCAATGCACTGCCAGAAATGCCAGAGATGGCACCGCTGGGGTTGTATTCCAGACCGGAATAAGGTATGTACGCGCTCATGTTGGCGCTGTTGCCCAAGTCAAGTAATTCACCGATGCTGAGTATTTCTGGCATAATAAATCCTCTTTTCAATCCGAAAGTAGGTCTGGGACTTGCCCAGACCTACCTATCAGATGTATCTATGCCGTTAGACTGGCACTGGGTTCGCACCGTCCGTCCAGATGTCAGCCGTGGCAATGTACCACATGGTCGCGGACTCGCCCGGATTGATGTTTGCGGTGTTTCCGTGGAACGAGTCGGTCTTCACGTTTGCCGATGCTGCGGAACACAAGTTAACGAAGTCAAGACGAGCATCCGCCGTGAGCCCTGTCGGATAGATTTCCAAGTCGAACGTGTGTACAGCCGCGCCAGTTTCGTGAAACAGATAAGTGAAGTAATGCTGTTGCGGAACGGCGACGAAGGCACCAGCCTTGTTGATACCGTATGTGGCAGTGCCATTCGGTCTCGACTGGAAGCCGTACAGCGTCTGGTCTGGAAGGCCGCTCATCTTGACGGTACGTGCAGCCCAGTTTCCAGCGCCCTCGTTGTACTGCGATGCCGCTGTCACTTGATTGCCACCGAAGCCAGTAGACAACGAGTTGCCAGATTCAGACCAGTTGCCAGCAGAGTAGCTGTTCCAGCGCTGGATCGACGCCGTGTCCACCACTTCCGAAGAATAGTTCGGATAAGCGCCAACCGTGAATTTCAAGCTGGTGCTGTTCAGCTTTACCTCGGTGTTGTTTACCGCGTCCTCGAAGCGGTAACCGTCATCCTGAAGCGTGATTACGCTTGATGCACTGCCAGTCGTGTTGTAACCAGTCATGCGCATTCCGTACTCGTTGAACACAGTCTTGGCCTCTGGTCGGCTGTTGTCCTTGTCGTAGGAGCTGAACACAAGGTCACGGCTGGTGAGCGCGTAGAAGTAGTCGCTGTGCAATCCTTCGAACTTGCCGGAGCATGCGGTAACACCGAGAGGATAACCGCTGGTTCCGTTGCCACTAAGGCCGTAGTTGATGCTCAGACTGTCCAGCTTTCCGTTCCAGTAAGCGATGCTGGAATGGTTGATTACGGCTGAGTCGCCCGGCGTGTACAGGGTGATACTCGGATAGCGCAAGACGGAGGTGCCGTTGTAGTAGCCGACGTCTTGCCACATGCCGTTACCAGTGTCGCCCGTTCCCTGATAGCGGTGCGCGGAGAGCCAGTTGTCATCGTACATGTTGCTGCCGAAGTTGCCCACGCCACGGATGCCGCCAACAGAGAAGGAAGCAGACTCGTCGCCCCAGCCCGGAAGCGGAACGTCATAGGTGACTCCCTGAACGCCGTAATCCGCATAGGCCGTAGAACCGCCCATGTCCGCCCTCACGCGGAAGCCGGATGCCCTTGCCGTGGAGCTTACGTTGTTTCCATTGAGCTCAACAGCGGTAGACAAGACTTTGGTGGAGTATCCGCTGGACGTGAAGAAGGCGTTGTTGGAGCCGTACGATGCCGTCTTGTCAGATGCCGTCAACTGGATAGGGTCGGACGCGCCCAGCGGAGAGCCACTGGTTCCGTTTCCAGTGATGTTGTAGTTCGCCGATACGCCAGTGAACTTGCCGACGGAGCTTCCGTTGATGGAAGTGATGGCAGAGTCGGAGTCAGCCTTCACTGCACTGTAAGGCACGAAGGCGGACATGCCGGAAGCGTCTTGCTTGGCGTTCCACCGACGGATGGACGACATGTCCACCAGTTCAGAAGAACCGCTTGCGTTGAATGAAATGTACGGATCTGGACGGTTCTGGTCACTAACTGCAGCAACGATGCTGGTCTGGTTATAGCCAGAGCCGTAGCCGCCGTAGATTCCCAAGTAAGGCGAATCGACCGTGGTGGCCGTGATGACATTGCACTTGATGTACGAGCAGTCATGCGCAGAGAGCGACATGCTGCGTCCATCGAGCATGCTGTGAGAATACCAGCCACGATGGTTCTCGGTATCAAGAGCGGACGGCCATTCGTAACCTATCTTGGAATTGGTGAACGAATGCTCCGCAGTCCATGCGGAAGGAACCTCGAAGCGGATGCCTGAGTAAGCCAGCTTCATGGAGCTGACTGGATCCTCGGCGCTGCGCTGCGAAGTGAAATGCACTGGGTCGTTTAGACCGAGCAGCGATGCAGACGTGCCAAGACCAGACAAGTTGCCGTCATGGTACACCGTCGTAAGTGCCATCGGATTGCCTACACCAGAGCCGTCGATTGCTGTGATGAAGTTGGATCCGGCAGAGTACGAATAAGTGATCTTGGCTTGAGCCGAAATGTTGTCTCTTGCTTGCTTCTGCTCGGCAGTCGAGAAGGCTTGTGCCGTGCTTGCTAGGACTTTGTTAATTTGTTCGCTCATAAAAGCTCCTTAGTTCGACGCTATTCTGTTGATGCCATAAATTCTACGGACGGACATAGATGTTATCGATGTTACGTTCCCGTTATACAGCTGATACGCTTTTAGTAAATCCAGCGTATTTGCATTAGTGAACTTCCATAAAGAACTTCTGGTGACAAATTGGTTTGCCGTGCTACCGTTACCATTTAGATTTACAACAGACAACAAAATATTTTTGTTGGTAGTAGCAGTAATGTCCTCACTAAAGAATTCAGACACAATAGGTACAATACTGTATTCCACACTTGTCAGGTTATTGCCATAAGTCCACACTATCTTGATTCGTTCGAAGTTAGTATAAGCCTCCGACAAGGTACAAGAACTATTGCTTTCTGTGTTGCACAGCACGGTCTCGTCAGCCTCGGCCACTACACGGTTGTTATCAATGTCTTCTCTAAGACGTACACCAGTTCCAGCCACGACTGGAACCGCCGTGACAGGCCCTCTTACTGCTTGCGGATTGATTGCCATATTAAGTTCTCCTTATGCACTGATGCGGTTGATGCCGACGACCTTGTAGACTCTCAGGATATTATTGAAGGACTGCGGTGTAATTGTGGTAAGATTCGCCGAATAGATGTCTATAACATTCTTCAATGCCAGTGTTGTTCCAGAGGTGCCTATACCCCCAAGTACAAAGTGGCTAGAATTATCACACCCAACCAGACCACTAAAGCCATAGTAAATACCGTCTGGTTTACATTTGAATCTGATTCTACCAGGTGCTGATATAGAAGTGGAACCACCCTTCCACCCAACAGTGATTTCGATGTCTTCAAAATTTGTGGATGTTTCGCTTAGCACCACACTGGCAACAACTGTACCATCAGCCGTAAGGTCTTCAAACAGCACGGTCTCGTCCACGCTCACCGTCTTATGGACGTTGTCAATCTTGATGCCTTTCCCAGCCGTGTACACTTGGCCGACCGGGATTCCTACTAGCTGTCCAGCTACGCTATTGATTTCTGGCATATAAATTCCTCCTTACTGTGCCGAGGCCGTGCGGTTGATGCCGACAACACGTTGGATTGTGGACGGAGATACTGCTGTGTTAACGGAAGTACCCAGGTTGAATTGGTTGAATCTTTGGAATGACAATGCGCTGCCGTTAGCCGAAGGGAACACAAGTCCAACATTAAACCTTGCATAAGAGCCGTTTCCAGCAACACCTTGAATGTTAAGCGGAGCACCGTTTCCAGTATCTTCGGCTGACAATTTGATCATCTTGAAATCTTGTTGGTTGGTGTCCCCGTAGCCACCAGCATATATGCCGATTCTTTCAAAGTTGGACATAGATTCACTTAACTCAATAGTTGGCGAAGCACTAACCCATACCGATGGGCCATCCCACAAAACGGTCTCAATGGAGTTCAATAGGCTCACCCTCAGCGTATTTCCGTCCGGATTGTCGATGTGGATGCCAGGCCCAGCAACGATGTCAACTAGGTCGGGCTTGTCTTGAATGTACGACGGAGAAGCACTTGCCGACTCGCTCCAAGAAGCTTGAGCTTGTGCGGTCAGGAAGCCGGACTCGTTGGCAGTCGTGTAGTAGTTGCCGCTTACAGAGCTGACGGCACTTTCTGCGTAGGCAGAAGCGATGCCACTAACAGCCGCTTCGTCCATTCCGCCGAGAGCCGATCCGTCAATAGAGGAAATCTGGTCAGCAGTGTTATAACCGAACGTAGGAGTGTAAGCGGTAGTTAAGAACCCGCTTGGGTTGTCAATGCTGTAGAAAGAACTAGATGCAGAGCTGTCAAGCTTGCTAGACACGGCAGATTCAGCATAGGCAGATGCGATACCGCTTACGGCAGCCTCGTCCATTCCGCCCAGTGCAGAGCCGTTGATGGAACTGATCTGGTCAGCCGTGTTGTACGCAAAGGACAAAGTATCTTGCTTGCCCGACACTCCGCTCTCCACATACGAAGAAGCGATGGCCGATACGGCTGCACTGTCCGGCAATGCGGAGATCAGACGGCCAGTGCCGTCATAGTAGGCGCTGTTCGCCATCGATGCGTTTGCCGCGTTGCCAGCCCGTTCAGCACTGACAGGTGCGTCGTTAACAGATGTCACATAGGCCGTGCCAGCGTAGAGCTGTGTAGCCGTACTAGACACGACTTGGTAGGCCGAAGCAATGGCGGACACGTCCCCAGAATTGGTAGGGGCGTAGCCAGCCGAAGCCGCGCTGATTAAGTTACCCGAAACACTTGATAGAACGTAAGCCATTCTATACCTCCGCCCATCCAAGGGCCGAAACGTAGATGTAGTCGCCGCTAGGCTGGTAATCACCAGCTGGCTGGTATGCAGTCATGCCGCTAACTTCTTGGTACGCACTCATAGCAGATGCGTCTTGCTTGCCAGAGACTTGACCATCAACATAAGCGCTGTCCACAAAACCGCTCTCATTCGCGGTCGTGTAGTACCCAGACATGTCAGCCGTGAGCTGGTAAGGAGTAAGGTCGACACCAGTGATAAAACCGCTAGGGTTGGTTGCACTGTAATAGTCACCACTTGGCTGGAACTCGCTAGATGCGGATGCGTCAAGTTTCGCACTAACTGCGCTGTTGTAGGCATAGTCGCCAGACAACTGGTATGCACTCATGTCTGCCGTAAGCTGGTACGGAGTCAAGTCAACGCCAGTGATGAAGCCGCTTGGGTTCGCTGTCGTGTAGAACTCTGCCGAATTGTATGCCGTAGCATCAAGCTTACCGCTGACGGCACTGTCAACGTATGTTTCCGTCGCATATCCAGCCAACGACTGATGGGCAGTCAAGTAGCCAGACGGATTGCTGTCCATCGGATAGAACGAAGAGCTTTCGCTCTTGTCCATTTTTCCGCTTACCGCACTATCGACATACGATTCCGTGGCGTAACCAGCAAGGGACTGGTGCGAGGTCAAGAAGTCGCCGGAAACAGTGCTGAACGCCGTAGTGTCTAGTTTGCTAGAAACACTTGAGTCTACATAAGCCTCCGTTGCGTAGCCAGCCAGTGACTGGTGAGCCGTCAAGAATCCGGATGGGTTGGAAGTGGAATAGAAGTTGCTGGATGCAGACGCATCAAGCTTTGAAGACAAACTAGATTCGTGCGCGTATGCCGACATGTCAGCGGTCAGCTGGTACGGCGTAAGGTCGACACCAGTGATAAAACCAGACGGATTGCTGGACGGATAGAACAAGGAGCTGGCCGAGGCATCCATCTTGCTGGACAGATCCAGACTAGCGACATTCACGCCTATCACAGCGGAACTTCCGCTGTTGTAGGCCGTCATAGTGCTGTCTACGCACAAAGTACGGTGGTCGACACTGATCTGGTCATTGGTGTTATCGACGTTGACCGGGGCTATGCCGTTGTATTCGTGACCCTTGATTGCAGAGCCAGAGATACCAGTAATCTTGCTGCCGTCGCCTTCCAAGCCGCTGAACGGTAGGTAAGCGGACATGTCATCGGCGGATACATAGTTACCGCTCGGCTGGAACATGCCAGAAGCACTCTGCTCGATGTATTGCCCAGTAAGGCCAGACACCGTAGAAGAAATGCTGGAAATGTTATTCGTGACTTCGCTGCTGAAGGAGCTGTACGTACTGGTGTCCACGTAGCCAGACAAGCTGGAATTGTAGGCGTAATCACCGCTAGGCTGGAACACGCCGGAACTAGACCAGTCAATCTTGGAACTGATGGACGAGAATTCGCCACTCCATCCGCTGATAGAGCTGACTGCGGACTCCGCATAAGAGGACGCCACGGAGGACACGAAGGCACTGTCGATGGTTCCTGCCGCGATGGCGGAGCCAGAAATACCAGTAATCTGACTGTCTGCATTGTACTCGATTGCGGAATAGTCCACCTTCGAGGACAAGTTCATGTCGAAAGTCTGCTCCACCCATTGCTTGGTAGCGCAAGTGTCAGGCACGGCATTGATACCGCTGTAGATGCGGTGTACTTGAAGCTCGCAGTCCACTTGCTCGAAAGTGTTAACGCCTTCTATAAGCAGATACAGATAACCGTCAGCCTGAGCCTTGAAGTCGTAAGAAAATTCACAGAGACACGGGTCGTTGACGCTGTTGTCGATGTCGTAGTTACGGCGAACCAAGTCATGGTCAGTGCCGTCACTGAACTTCAGATTTGCAGACAAGGTTTCGTAGTTGATTCCAGAACCAGTCGGGTCGACCTTGATCGTGCAAGTGATGTGATAGAACTTGTCCTTGCCTACATGAAGGCCGTTGGCCGCGTAGACTTCCATAGTACCGTCGACGAATGTCGGGTACAGAACACCATTGGAAATGTCCTCGTCACTGCACTTGACCCACTCAAGGAACTCGTCGGAGTCGTTAGGCGCAATTCCAATGTCGAACGTGGTAACGCCAGCGTTGTCAAACTTGTCGATGTCAATGGATCCGTCACTGGACACAACCTCGTAGGTATTGCCGAGCAAGGATCCGCCACCGCCGCCGCACGGCGTCATCCTGCGGATAGTGAACTGGGACATGCCATACTGGTCTTGTACGTCGAGCCAGTAGGTCTGTGCAGCGTTTACGAACAGGCCAGCAGCACGGCCATTGTTGTCAAGGATGACTGGCTGGGACAGCTGCGAGCCGTTCTCATCATAAAGAGCAGCAAGGTCATCGGTTGACTCCAGATGCACGTAAAGGCGTCCAGCCACGTTAAGCTGGCCACCTTTAAGCTGGAATTGCTGCGTGGGGTCAAATAACCTCAAATACTTTACAGCCATCGGAAACCTCTTTCTTTCAAGCTGAAAGTAGGTCAGGACTACTCCGCTGAACTGATCGGGTTGACACCGAAGAACTGTGCAGACTCTCCCCATGAACCGACGAGCACCTCGAACATGTCGTTCGGAAGTGACTTGTCTGCGGCGCATAGAGGCATGTACCCGCTTATAGGGAAGTCCGCACACATGCCCCCGTTCTGGTTCGTGGCGAACAGAGCCTTGGCCCTGTACGGTGTGCAAACACTGAGGTTGCTAACGCTGTACACGCTGTTCTGTACTGTAGGCTCTGGAAGCGGTTCGAACGTCTCGTTAATGACGGCAGGGAGTACGAACACCTTGCAAGGTTCAACTCCGTTCTCGAAGTACATTGCGTTGGCTGTTCCTCCGGTGCCCCAGTTTCTGGCAACGACACGTGTCCCAGGAAGGTCGCCGTTCGTAGGTCTGCCGTGCTGTCTCGGACAGTTTCCGTCGTTTCCACGGTACTCGTACTTCGTCTCAAAGTAGTCAAGAGACCTGTCCGTTACGCTACCAGTGCCAGGAACGTATGTGGTCATACCCCTGAGGAATCTGTATGCAAGGCTTGGGCCAGACCAGAACGGACAAGTGATGCCTGGGACAGTCGTGTTGAATACGTTGTCGGTAATAGCAAGGCCAGTCATTGCACATTCATACACTTCTTCGAGGTGGTCGCTGACACTGTTATGCGCACCGATATGGATACAGCTCGAACCGTTGAAGCGGTTCTTGCGGAACTCCATGGACATCGTCCAAGTCATCCGATTGCCCTCGAAAATAGAGCACGGATACACGTAGATAGGCGTGTTGGCGATGTTGCACTCAAGGAAGATAGGATTGTCCGAACCAATGACACCGTCCGAAACCGTGCAGCGCCACATCACAAGCTGTTTTGTATGGTAGAGAGCGCTATCCAAGTCTGCACCGACACCGATGCGGTGTCCGTTCATGTTCAAGCTGGTATTGAGCCAGTTCAGCTGCACGTAGTAGGAATTGATGTCGCAGTTCAGAGCAAACGAACTGCCGTTGTCGTTCCAAGTCTGGCAAAGCACGGAGTTGACCGTGGCTACACAGTTCTTCGTAGTGACATTGATGTACTGGTGCTCAAGGTTCAAGTTCAAGCAGACAACGTTGCTCAGAGTGATGTTGTTGTCGAAGTGTGCCTCGGAAATGGTGGCATTGGAGATGCTCGTAAACGGCATTTCGGAGGTGATCGTTCCAACCGGACGGTTGTACAAGTCGATCGCCGTGAAGCCCCAAGCAGCTGCCCACAACAGATACACGTTCGCGTTCTGGAAGTTGGCAAGGTCGAGCACGTTGTTCGAACCAGTGTTCGCGTACTGGCGATATGCCGTGCTCTGTCCGATGTTGTAATTGGAATCGTTGAACCAGCGGTCGGTAAGAACCATGTCTTGGAAGATGCAGTACCAGTCCGTAGACAAGGCACGGTCATCGATGTTGCAGTGCGTTAGCAGCAAGCTGCCCGGTGCCGTCAACGTCATCGGTTTGCCACTGATTCTTGCATTAGCCACGCCAACCACGCCGTTGCCGAGACTGGTGTCAGTGAAGTGGTTTGTCCTGGACTGGTGAAGCTCTGCAGCGCCGCAGCTCCAGAACGACTTTACAGTACGGAACCAAGAAGATTCTGCATAGTCTTGATGCAAGAAGATGAAGTCGGCAACGTAGTCGTTGACGGGTTCAGAAATCTCGGCAGCGATACAGTTGAACTTGGCCTTGGTGAACTTTGCGCCTTGGTCGAAAGAAATCGTCTTCGTACAAGAGAGCGTACCCTCGCTGGTGTAAGTACCAGTAAGGAAGCGCGGCACTGGCGGCATGAAGATGCCGTGCGTACCTACAACTGGCAAGTAGGTCAAGAATGCGGACATGTTGCTTTCACGTCCTGCCTCGATGCCGTAGTAGTTACACGGCAGCTCGCGCATGTCCGAAAGCAAGAGCCAACGGCCATGGTCGCTGACAGTAGAAGCAATGATACAGCCTCCGTCAGCCTCTTCTGTACACTGGCTATCCCACATGTACATACGCGGCCCAGCATAGGTTGTGCCGTCGTAGCCGACAACGGTTACAAATTCGAGCGAGGGATCCGCTTCCTCAAGGCCAGAGATGTTCTGGACGATGGTGTCGTTCTTCGCAGTCGGCATGTTGAAGCCGAACTGGAAGTCGCTTATCTTCACGTACTGGCCGTTGTCGTACTTTTCGACTTCGACGTCGTAGATGGCGGCTTCCATAAAGACCGTGTTCTGCTGTTCACCAGCATTGTCGAGGATGACCGGGTTCGGCCCTTCCACGAAGTCGTTGCCAGTCAACAGGAAGGTGTCTGCAAGCGTGTCGGAGCCATGCAGATGGATCTTGAGACGGCCAGCTACGAGAGGCTTGCCTTCAAGGTCGAAGTATTGCTGTGGAGCCAAACTAATTTTCATTCTTCATTCCTCCGAACATTGCCTTGGCCATTTCGGTATTGGCCTTTACCTTGGCCGTATCGAGCTGGATGGCTTGCTTCTGCAAGTCCATGATGGCCTTCTCGTTTTCGATCGCAGCCTTGTCCGTGTCAAGGCCAGCATCAAGCTGAGCCTGAAGAATCATGTCTTCTTGCTTGTACTTATGATCCATCGCAGCCTTGGCAAACTGGGCGTTCAGATCGCGTTCGTTGTTGTCTTGGAACAGCTCGTAGCGCTTCAACTGTTCTTGCAGTTCTTGGATCTGCTGATCCTTCTGGCCGATGGCGCTCTTCATCTGTTCGATGACGTCTTGCTGCTGCATTTCCATCTGAGACGGGCCTGGGTTCATGTTAATGGAGCCGAACACGTTCTTGAGCACTGCGTTGTCTGGGTGAGTGAGGAAGATGCCGTTGACGAGGCTCATGCGCTTGTCCTCAGGAACCACGCTCATCAAGGTCATGAGTTCTTGGCGAGCCACTTGCAGCTCGATACCTTGTTCAGGGCCTTGGATGACTTCGAGCACGACCTTGCCCATGCCGAGCAACTGCATGACAGTCTCTCCGACGGACTTGAACGTGTCGCGAAGGTTCGCATAGAAATGTCGGATAGTACACTGGGTCTGGCGTTCGCCAGCGAGAACTTCTGTCGCCGTCTTCTGAGGGGTTTCGCCCATCATGAGACCCTTGGCGTCAACGCCAGTAATTGTAGACAGCAGTTCAAGATTGCTGCCGATGATTCCAGTAATGTCATCGAACTGGACACGGTTATCAACACGGGTAGGCGCGTTGTATTCAATCTTGTGGTCTGGTGAGAAACGGTTGTACAGCAAGAGCGGGTTCACGTTTCTGTTGAAGTTGCGGTAGCCGTCTGCATAGCCCTCGACTGCTTCCGGTTCGGTAATGAACGCCGACTTCGGAGCCTGAGCAAGCCTTTCGCAAAGCTGCGTGAAGGCATAGTTGATCAACTTCTGGATAGGCGCACCCTTGCGGACAAGACCTTGCCAGATCATCGTATCGTCAATCCATACGCGCTCGCCATACACTGGGAAGACCGGAATGCGGTCGATTTCAAGGGTGATAGGCTCGTCGATGAAGTCTTGGTTGAGCATGCGGTACACTTCGCACTTGTTTTCATGCATGCGGTAGTACGTGACGATGGCCATCGTGTCTGCGGAATGGTTGTCGGTCGTGTTCACCAAGGCACGGACACCCTTCTCTGGAGCCCATTCCTCGCCATACTTTGCACGAACCCATTCCTTTGATCTGTACTCGACGATTCCAGCCTCCATCGCGTCATGTCCATCCATTTCCACGGAATCTGGATCGTAATAGACATTCTCGACCTTCTCGATGTTGTACAAGGCTGGCACGTCCACGGCCTCTCCAGTCTGAGGATCCATGACTTGCTCGGAACCGATAGCCATGTAGGCAAGGCCGAACGCCGTGTCGTTGTACAAGGCGTCGAACGCTGCGCGAGCATTGGAACCAGCCTTGAGGAAGGCTTCGCAAGCCTGGTCGATTTCGTCGACGGGGCTGTAGAACTTGTACGGATAGCTCGCATACACGTTGACCGTGCTGTTGACGGAATTGCCAAGGATGTTTACAGTCTTCTTTAGGCGAGTACCGTCGATTACCTTCAGGTCATCGTCATCCCACTGGTTGCCGCTCAAAAAGTCGCGGTCAGCCTTAATACGGTCGATCTGCGTGCTGCGCTTTGCGTTGGCTCGGCTTTCGAATTTCTGCCAAGCTTCAATGGCTTGCTCGGTATTCAGCATGAAAAACCTCTCTATTTCAAGCTGAAAGTAGGGCTGGGACAAGAAAGGCCAGCACTGGGCTGGCCTTTGATTACTCTTCTTCGTCTTCCTTGGCCTTCTTCTTGAAAGCCTCGTCGATAATCTTCTGCGACTCGACATTCAGCTTCTTGTACCAAGGCTGTCTCTTGTAGGATTCCGTGTAGGACTTCTGAACAGATTCGCTGTCGTATACCTTGAACGGATTGGTTCCTACAACTGGTTCGACACGACTACCCGCTTCAGCAACGATTTGTCCACCGTAGTTGCCGAGGTTGTAAGCAAGTCTGTTGGCATCGATGTCGGCAACCTTTTCCGGGAAGAATTCACGGTACTTCGCCGCGTCTTCCTTTCCAAGAACCATGGTCGGCTTCCACAGCTTTCTACGCAAGCCCTTGAAGGCATCATCGGTCAGAACGAAAGACCATCCTCTGGGGTTATATCCAGTGATCTTGCCGTTCTCGATTTCGACAGCCTTCGGCATCTTTACGTTCGCATCATAGTAGTTGAGCAACTGCTTTGCGCTGTACTTGCCTTGAGCATCAGGGGCGACATCGAAGTATTCGGCAATCTGCGGAACCTTGATAGCCTTGGCATACTTGCCGCCGCTCGCGTCTGGTACAATGGTCTTGGATCCATCCAGGGTTCCCATCACATTCTTGGCCAAGTCCTTGTTGTACAAGTTGATAGCATCCTTCAAGTCTGCACGTTCGGTAGAGCCACCAACACGGGCACCCTTCCTAACGCCTCGCGCAAGGTCTTGTCCGAACTTGCTCGGAAGCTGCGATGCAGCTCCGCCAGCTCCAAGTGTCATTGCTGGGCGAGTTCCACCAGCCAGCAGGGCTAACACGGCTTGGCCGTAGTCCGCCTTCTGGTTAGTATCGGACAAGCGCTCCGTACCATACTGACGAGCAGCCTCTGCTGCGCCTTGCAATCCAGCGTTGATAGAACCCATCACAAACGAATTTGAAAGGGGCGGAATGAATCGGCCTAGCGAAAGAGACGGGGCAAGCGTCATTGCTAATGACGTAGCGGCGTCAAGCCTACGAAGATCTTTCAAGGTTTCTTCGTCGCCGCCTTGGCCAGTAAGGACTGCGTTCTCCGCTTCCTGAGTGCTGGACGGATAGAATAGCTTGTTGAGCCAGTAGTTAGCACCTTGCTGGCCTTCCTTCAATAGCTGTGCGCGGTCGAACTGTGTCTGGTAATCACGGACAAGGTTAAGGAACTCTTGGTAAGCGCCTGGGACATCCGTGTTGTAGCCGAGTGCCTTGGCCTTCTTCTTCAGTTCATTTGTGCCGAGGTTGTACCAGTCTTGGCCATCATAGGCAACGCCTTGCAACAGCGGGAGAATCTTGCTGGCTTCGTTAAGTCCTTCGTACTGGTCTGGAGCCTTGTATCCATTCGCACCTTCGAGCCAGCCAAGCAAGGAATCGGACGGAACATCTCTAAGGACAAATTCATAACCCTTCTCGAAGTTCTCCATTGGCTTCCATTTCATCAGCTGGTCGCGATACTTGTCATACAATTCCATACGCTCTTGGAGAGTGTACTTCTTTGTAGCGCGGTCTTGCTCTTCCTTTGCGTCAAGAGCCTTCTTGGCCGCTTGCGACATGATCTGGTAGTACTTGTCGGAATCGATCTTCTGTGCCATAACCACTCCTTAGTACTTTACGGTCTTGATCTTCTTGCCGCACTTGAATACAGCGGTACGGTTGCCCTTGCTGCCAAGCGTGGAACGGGTTACGGATACCTTCTGTCCGTTAGATGCCGTGAACTCGTAGGAACCCTTGTCATCGAGTTCGTACGTATTGATGTTCTTCGGATCAGTAGCCTCGGACAGAGCCGTCTCTTGCTTTGCCGCCAAAGCCTTGCCACGCGCTTGAAGGGTATCGATCTTTTCTTCTGAACGGGTAGCGTTGTACTCTTCCTTGTGTGCTTCACGCACTTCCCTCGGCAAGCTGTACCAGAATTCGTCAATGCGCTCTTGGTCGGCATTGGTGAGGCCGCTCTTCTTCGTGATGTTGTTTGCATTGGCAGCTCGAAGGTCGGATACAAAATTCTTGAAGTCTTGGAATGTCTTCGGCTGGTCGATCTGCGGAGCACCACTACGGAATTTCGAAAGCAACTGCTTGGCCTTCGGATTCTTGTTAATCTGGTACTGGATGAAGTTTAGCTTGTTCTGGAAACCCGGACGCTGGCTGTTGTCACCCATCATCATGGCGCTTTCAGTGTCGATAAACGAAGCGACCAAGTCCTCGGCAATCTTGTCCTCGGCAGTCTTTCCGCCGTTGGCAGCGGCAATCTGCTGTCTGGTCGTGATGCGGTTCTGATGAGCCATTGCAGAAGCGATGTCACCAGCGTTGGCACGGTTGGCAGCAAGGCGCATGTCGAGGTCGTCCATTGCTCGGCCAGCTTCGCCTTGGAGCTTCACGATCTCCATCTTCAGTTCTTGGATTCTGCTCTCGTTCTCAGCGTATTCAGCCTTGAGGTCTTCAATGGCTTGCATCCTTTCAGTGTAAGCCATACCTTGTCCGTAGTTGTTAGCACCCCACATGCGAGCACGTTCGGCACCACCAGCACCGCCTTGTCCGAAGCTCGGAGAAGCCGGATCGGCTGGCTGTGCTACAGCGTCCGGAGTACGGCTAGGGACATAGCCATTCATAGCGTTGGACGGGTTGGTATAGCCAACCATTCCATTAGCTGCAAGCTGTGCCACAGTCGGGCCAGCTCCGTTGCCATAAGCCATTGCGTACGTGTTGGACGGATTGGAAAGCGGTCGATAGCCTTCCATAGAAGCCCTAGCCTTGCGGCTCAATTCCTCGTCAAGTGTAGGTTGCCATTTCCATTCAAAGGCCATATTTAAACCTCTCTTATTTCACGCTGAAAGTAGGTCTGGGTTAGGCGAAGGCACCGTCGTAGTTCTTTCTGTTCCAGCTACCGAGCAGAGGATTGTTCACCTTGCGGCTAATGACTGGGTAGACGGCACGTCCGATGGAATCGGCCTTGAGCAATTCTTGCGCAGCCAGAGATGCTTCTTGAGTGTTAGGATACTGCTGGAACGTGTACCAAGTCGGCTTGCCCTTCCACTGCACCTGTATGCGAGCGTCCGGTGTCAAGCGTATGCCAGTAATGGCACTGGAAGATACCTTGAACGGCCTACGAGATTCGGACTCGTTCCAGAACTGCGGAAGACGCTTTTCGTCGGCAATGCCAAGCTCAATCGCTGCACGAAGCTCCTTCGGCTTCATGCCAGGGCGAATGTACTTCTTGATGGCGTCGTTATGCTCCTTGATGGTCTGCATACGGCCAGCTTCGTCGATGGTGTCGGAATAGCTCTTACCAAACTGGTTCATGTTCGCTGCACCAGGAATGTTGACAACTTGGTAGTTGTGGTAACGGTCTGGTGCGAACTCGGTTGGGTACTGCTTCGCCATGAAGGCATCTGCACCACCGGGCACACCAGGGGTGAAACTTGCACCAGAAGCGATAGACAGCAAGGACGGGCCACCTCTCATGGCTCCGCCCACGCCCATACCGAGGGCCAGCTGCAGCAACGCCTTGGCTATTTCGGTCTTAGAGGCCATACTAACCTCCTATCTGCGCCTTGATTTCCTCGTTGCGCTTTTCAAGACGTGCAATCTCTGCCTTGATTTCCAAGATCTTTGCCTTTGTGTTAGGATTTTCAAATTCCTTTAACATGTCGGCATATTCTTGGTTGGCCTTACGTTGTTCATAACCACGCACGGCTCCGCCCCAGTTGGCGGCGTCGTTACGGATAGTTTGCTGGTAATTGTTCGATCCGCCTTGAATCGGATTGATATTCACACCAGCCCAGTTGAAAGTGAAAGCCATATTACTTACCTCCACCGAACCAAGAAGCCAAGAACTGGCCACCAGCTCCACCAAGTCCAGCGAGCAAGTCCCAGCCGGATGTGCCTTGCTGGGCATTGGCAGCACCAGCGATAGCATTGGCCTGAGACTGTAGCACAGCATTGCGGTTTGCAATGCCAGCAGACATCGCATCGCCGAGTCCACCAGTATATGCTTCACGATCCCTGCCGTATGCATCGACTGCATACTGGTTTCGTGCATTCGTGGCATTGTAGTTGTTCCAGTTGTTCTGGGAATTTACGTTGTACTCATTGAGAGCCTGTTGACGGTCTTGCATGAGACGGTTGTACGCCTTTTCCCATTCCTCACTGGCCAGCGCTTGCTGCTTGGCCCCGACACGGTTAATGAAGTCTGAGGAAAATCTTGAACCAGAACCAGCCGCGCTGTTCTCGATGGCGGCCATGGCAGCGTCTACACGCTGGTTCGCCGCCGGATCCATGAAGCTGTTGACATCGCCGCCGTACGAGAAACCCTCGTTCTGATAGACTGGCGAGTTCAAGAAATTCTGCAGCGCAGTGTTGTAGTTCGCAGCACCTTGTCCGTACGTAGACGCGATAAGATTCTTGTAAGAGTTGATGTCAAGTTGGTTGGCGTTACTGGTATTTTCAGCAAGCCCCTTAATCTTGTCATACGCCTCTTGTGCGCGTTCAGCGTCAGACTTGTTGCCCATATAGCTACCGAGCGCACCAGCCGCAGCTAGACCACCCGCAATAATAGCTGGCCACATAAACTAATCCTCCTTGTCCTTCTTTTCGGACTTGTTAGGCTTGTCTTCGGCCTCGGACATGTCGACATTGTCGATATAATCCTCGATTGCGGCGTTCAAAGCCTTCAGTTTCTTCAGAAGCTCACTCTTTTCCATGAAAAGACCTCTCTTATTCAAGCTGAAAGTAGGTTTGAGGCTTACCGCACAGCCTTCAGCTGTGT
>Ga0213919_1000138_pt1 | contig 38802 bp, 65 predicted proteins | sample McNCre317MG_FD_161056 | JGI IMG/M metagenome (GOLD analysis project Ga0213919, IMG submission 161056) | Freshwater microbial communities from McNutts Creek, Athens, Georgia, United States - 3-17 MG | ecosystem: Environmental > Aquatic > Freshwater > Creek | place: USA: Georgia | collected...
GCAACCAAGCGGCATGGACGATCAACGGCGCAAACCAGACCGGTACGTCATTGGCTATTGGCGGCTTAACTGCAACCAACGTAATCAAAGCCGGTACGGTGTTCACTATCCCTACTGTTTTCAGGGTACACCCGTTAACGCTTGCACCTACAACCGAGTTGATGCAGTTCACCGTAACCGATGATTTTACTGCTGCAGGCACAACCGGCACGATCAATATCAGCCCCGGTATTTATTTTGCACCGCCAAACCAAAACGTAACCAATGCAGCCGCCAACGGCGCTACGGTTACTTTATTTGCAGCTGCAAGTTCATCAACTGCGTACAACCTAGCGTTCCACAAAGATGCGTTTACGGTTGCCACCGCGCCATTAGACTTGATTGCCGGGGCAGAAGGTTACAATGCTTCATTGCCAAACGGCTTAAACGTCAGGGTGATGACGTTCGGCAACGGCCTAACCGATGTCAATGCAACACGTATTGATATATTGGCAGGTTTTGCCGCACCGCGTCCTGAATGGGCTTCACGTATCGCCCAATAAGCGATACAGGCTTAGGCAGGCCATAAAACTGCTAGGGGCTGTCTCCCTCGTACCAGCCCCGATCCCTAATTATTTAAAATAGGCGGTAAAATGGCTGTATTCCGTGACAAATACAAAGTTAAGTTAGCTCAACCTTCAGCCGTTGGGGAAGATTTATACCTTTCCGCCACGCCAGAATTGCTAAGCAAAGGTTGGGTATCATCAGACAACGGCTTGACGTTTGACATAATGGTGTCAGAATCAGATCGGTGGTCAATCATGTCTGATTGTACCTACACGCAAGCCACCAACAAACTAAGCCGTGGTACGCTGATCAAGACGAGCGACCCGGCTAACCTTCCTATATCATTTACTGTCAATGCGATTGTAGAAAATGTCCTGACCGCAGAAAAAATGGCGGAATTTTTAACCCCGCTATCGGTTGATTATGTGACCGTCAAAGACTTTGGCGCAATAGGTGACGGCGTAACGGATGACACGGTTGCAATACAATCGGCAATCAACGCCATTGGCATTGCAGGTGGCGGAGAGGTACGTTTCGAAAGCAATACATACCTTGTTTCCAATGCTGCGCCCGGTGCGGCGAGTTGGGATAACATGGCTGCCTTGTTTATTTTGTACAACAACGTAAGGCTGGTAGGGTTAGGCAGTTCTACAAAAATAAAGCTCAAGGCGGCCAGCAATTGCCACGTCATAAAAATTGGCAGCCGTGTGACCAGCATCGTAGCGGTGACAGGTTGCGGCGTGTTGAACATGGAAATAGACGGCAACAGGTTAAACCAAACGTTGTCGCTCGAAACAGAAACGACTAACCATTGGCAAGGAATTGACGTATCGGACAATTGTAATTCGACCACCCTACGTGACTTATACATCCATGATTGTATGCACTATGCGATCGGTTTTCAGCGATCTGAGTTTATAAATTGTACAGTTGAAAATGTGGTTTTGGAAAACACCGGCGGTGATGCGCTAGACTGGAAGAATGACACCGGAAACAGTTATGGCAATATTTTGAGAAATGCCAGAGCCAAAAACTTTGGCCTTTCCACTTTTGTGACCAGCCCACAAGCCGGTTTCGATTTGAGGTCTGGGATTATCGCGTCTGAGCTGGCCGTACAGGGTATGACAGGCGCGGCGTTAAATGGTGGTTCTGGTATCCGGTTGCAGAATGGTACGCCGGGCGAAACACCAAAGCAACCGACTTCAGTAGATGGTTTCTTAGTGGTTGGCGATGGCGACAATACGCGGAATGGCGTTAGGGTAATTACCCGCTACGGTAAAATATCGAACGGGCGAGTCACTTCTGTTGGTGATGGCTTGTCGATGACTGACCCAGATTGTAAGCTGCGTGACATTGTTTTAGAAAGCAATAATGTAGGGGCTAGGTTTTGGCAAAACACTGGAGCAGGTGTCGAGGCGGATACGAATGTTATTGTTGGCTTAACTGTAAGGGGCAATGCACAAGCCGGGATCATTTGCGACTCTGTTGACGAATTAAATTTTATTGGCTGCGACGTACGCGGTGCTAACGGTATTGGTTACGATATAAGGGCAGGTTGCACAAATATCAGGATCATAGGCGGGTCATTAACCGGAAACACGACCAATTTGTCTGATGCGGGGTCGCAAACATTTATTCAAGGAGTTTCGGGTTTTTCAACCGCCAAGCAACTGACCGCATCCATTGCCATTGATTCGACAGGCACTAAATCAATCACCATAGCGCATGGCTTGCCTTACACGCCAAATATTTCCCATGTGCGGTTGCAACTAAAGCGCAATACCAATATTGGTGATTGGTCGGTCGGTTTCTTATGGGCAACATCATCGGATGCAACCAATATCAACGGGCAAATAAGGGTTTTAACTGCGTCCGCAACGGTCGGCGCTGTTGTCGATGTCGTGGCGATTATTGATAATTATAGGATTTTATAGCAATGGCATTAGTACCTTATCCGCCAATACCAGCCCCGGTCACCGCGACTTATGTCCCTGCTAACACGGTCAAGACAATAGACATAGTGAACACGGCATTTACTTTGGCTGGGCGTAAAGCAATCGGTAACCCGTTAGATGGTGAGGAGTTGGCTTGGGGCATGACATTACTAAAAGGAATGATAAACTCTTGGCAAGCAGACGGGCTGTTCATCCCCTTTGTAACAGAGGCAGTTGCTACAGTGTCAGGATCACCCGTGGCAATCGGTACAGGCCAAACAGTCAATGTACCTAGGCCGCGTTTTGTAAGGGACACGTCTTTTTTTAGGGTGACTAATGTCGATGTGCCTGTACACTGGTTAAATGAGAAAGAATTTAACCAATTACAAACAAAAACAATAAGCTCACAATATCCTTTGTATGGTTATTATGATGCGGCTATCCCGGTCGGTAAGCTTTACTTTTGGCCTGCCCCTCAAAATGTAGAATTGCATTTGATACTGGATGCTGAACTGCCTGCATTTTCTGATTTTAATATAACTGACTATGCCATTGATACAGGCTATTCAGAGGCTATTTATTTGACCTTGGCATGTAAGGCATGCTTGGGAATAAAAGAAATACCGGCTGATTTGGAACGCAATGCAAACAAGGCGGTAAGCAAGATCAGGAGGAACAATGGCAAAGTGCCGGTCGTTAACCTACCTTACCAAATAGGTAGCAAGCATAAAGCCTCTTGGGAAGATTTCTTGATTAGCTGATGAGACAAGAATATAACGTCAATATAACACAAGGGAAAGGCAGGTCGCTGAATGCGAACGCAGCCGAAAACCTCAACTGTTATGTGGAACAAACTTCGGACGGTCGTCAAACCATTGTTGGAAGGCCGGGGCATTCGTTAAAATTTGTCCTGCCAAACGCACCAGTAAGGGGGTGTTACAGCGATACAGGAACATCATACTGGGTGGCAGGTAATGGCGTTTATAAGGTGCTTCCTGATTTCACGGTACAACATTTAGGCAATATCGGGACGTACAACGGTAAAGTTAAATTTGCATCGAGCGGGATCGATTTGATGATCGTCGATGGTGTTTCAGGTTGGTCTATTTCTATTTCAAGCAGTGTTTTGACCCAGATAACTGACCCAGATTTCCCAAATAACCCCGTCAGTGTCGTATTTATTAACAATTACTTTGTCGTTACTGTCAAAGGGTTGCAACAGTTTTTTGTAAGCCAAGAGTTAAACATTGCTACGGCATGGAACGGGCTAGATTTCGCAACGGCAGAGGGTAACCCTGATGCTATCATGGCGGCTGAAATACTTAGCGGCGAATTGGTATTGATGGGATATAAGACGACGGAGTTATGGAGTTTCACAGGTAATTCTGACTTCCCGTTTCAACGTAATTCCAACGTCGTCATAGATCAGGGATGTATTGCCGCTAATTCCCCCGGAAAAGCCCTAGACTCGATTTATTGGCTAGGCGGTGACGACATAGGGCAAGGCATAGTGTGGCGGCTTAACGGTTACCAGCCAGAACGTGTGTCTACCCATGAGATAGAGCAAAAAATAGCATCCATGCCGTATATTGAAGATGCGTTCTCTGTCGTATACCAAATAGAAGGGCATGTATTCTATATACTCCAATTCCCTAGCGGTAATACCACGCTGGCTTACGATACAGTTACCGGCTTATGGCATACTTTGAGTTACAGAGACCCTATAACTGGCGAAAGCGACATATGGCGCGTTAGTTGCCATTGTTTCTCAGGGTCTCGGCATTTAGTCGGTGATACACAAAACGGGAACGTGTACGACATAAGGACAGACGTATATACCGATAACGGCGCACCCATAATCATGCAAGTGACCGGTACGGCCAACAAATTTGAACAAAAAGAATTGTTTTACACTGAATTTATTATCGACATGGAAACAGGTGTCGGTATTAATGCCAACGAACCGCCATTGATTGGCTTGCAATGGAGCAATGACGGTGGCCACACGTACGGCAATTGGCGCTATACGTCGATAGGCTCAATAGGGCAATACGGGGCAAGGGCTTACTTTTCGATGCTAGGGAAAGGCCGTAACCGTGTTTGGCGTATCAGGATAACAGAGCCTGTAAAGCGGGTTTTACTCGGTACTGTAATCAATGCACAGGCAGGGATTAGCTAATGTTTAAGTTCCGCTCACAATCAAAATTTGTAGACAAGGAAGGAAGGTTAACCCCCGAAGCATTTACTGCATTGCAACCAAGTACGAAAAATATTTTAACCTTTGTGGCGCAATCCTTTGTTTCCGAAGAACAAGCTATTATTTATTTGCCATCTAGCCAAACTATAAACTTTACCCGAAACGGGCAAACAGTGGTTATTACGTCAAACGTAATAACCTTAAATAACGGTGATGCTATTTCACTTGCAAGCCCACAAACAATTATTTTTATACCGTTATGAGAAATTTTATCAAAATAAACCATGCAATAAACATGGATACGGTAATCGAAGAAATAATATCCAATGACGCGTTATTTATGCCTATGCCAATAGAAACATTGGATCACAGGAATCCCGGCCACCCACACAGGGAATTACGCTGCATTACGTTACGGATGACCCCGTTTAAAGACGACATTTGCACTAATCACCAAAGCGCTGACGAAGCGGCAGACGAGCTTATTGCGTATGACCTAGATATATATAAATTATTCCCAGAATGTCGCCGTGCAGTTTATCGGGTAATGGAAGCTGTAAATGCTAGCCAGATAGGCCGAGTTTGTGTGGCAAGGTTAGACCAAGGGAAGCGTATCTATGGCCATTACGACCAAGGTGATTCGGCAAGGTATTATAAGCGGTATCATTTGATGATAAGCGGCAAAAAAGATAACTGGATAACTTGCGGTGAAGGCGCTGACGCTGAACATTTAGAAATGCTTACGGGTGAATGCTGGTCATTTAACCATGAATTATGGCATTCGTTCGCCAACCACAGCACAGAGCCGCGTATTTATTTGAACATGGATTTAAGGTGATATTATGATTATAGGGGCAGCAGGTGGGGCAATAGCGGCGGCAGGTATTAGCGCGGCTGCAACGGTAGGCACGTCATTGATGTCAGGTGATTCGGGGGCGGCAGGTGCTGCATCGGCACAAGCAGCAAACGATAAGCTTACTAGAGAGCAATTGCAGCTTGCAGGGCAGGCAAGGGACAGGGCAAACGCTTACCAAAGCCCATATTATAATCAAGGGTCACAGGGACAAAACAAGCTTGCCTATTTATTGGGGACTTCGAATATTGAAGAAACACCAAACGATACAAGCTACAACGCCTATCGGGCAATTATTACCCAACGCAACCAAGACGCAAAAACTGAGCTACAGCAGCATATGGCCTCACGGCCTAACCCGAAGAACAAAAAAGCCTTTGCTGCATGGAAAAAAACAAAAGACAGCATTATCCAGAAAAGGGACAACACGCAGGACATTCTCAAGAAAGGGACAACAGCAATACAGTTCCAGAAATGGCAAGAAAAGCAACCGGGGACAATTAAGCGAGAAATACCAAAAGATGCAAGTTACGGCTCTTTACTTGCGGATTTTGGCGAAAAATGGCAAGACCCTGAGTTTAAGTTTGAAGAAGATCCCGGCTACCAGTTCAGGAAAGAGCAAGGTAATCGCGAACTTGACAAGCGCCTATCCGCTATGGGATTGGCCTCGAGCGGGGCGGCATTAAAAGAAGGCTCACGGTTTAATCAAGGCTTGGCAGATCAGTCATACAATGATGCATTCAACCGTTTCCAAACAGAACGCGGTTTTGATTATGGCCGTTATCAAGACAGATTTAATCAATTCAATGCTGAAAAACTTAATAAATTCAACATGTTGACATCACAAGCACAATCAGGCCAACAAGCGGCTGGGCAAATGTCGCAAAATGAAAACATTTACGGCGGCAATGTGACAGGTGCAAAAGCCCAACAAAACCAAGATACCCAGCAAAATATTTACAACCGGACTTATGCAGATCAAGGACAGATTGCAGGTGTCGGTAATGCTATCGGTGGGCTGGTTAAAACAGGTGTTGATGCGTATGGCAAGTATCAAGGTGCAAAAAGTGTATCAACGCCAAAAAGTTTAAAGAAGTCTAAATTGTTGGGCAGGGGGTACTAATGGCAGTCGTTTATAATCCATCGTTACAAATGCTTGCAGGGCAAATGCCCGATATAACTGATTCTTACAATAAAAGTTATGAATATGGCAGGGATCAAGAGATTAAAAATCAAAAACTATCAGAAGCAAGGGCGCTGGCGGGTGATATTTCTGCCTATGACCCAAGCCAGCATGGTTCTCTGCCTGAGTATTTAAAAAGCAAAGGGCATATTAAAGAAGCGTACGATTACGGCAAAAAAGAGGCCGATATTGCCAAAACAAACGTTGAAATAAAAAAAGAGCAATACGATTCAATTTTAAAGGATTTTGAAATAGGCGGACAGGTAGCTCAAAGCTTATTGCAAGTCCCAGATGGCCAATTAAGCGCTGACTATGCCATTAAACACGTAACTAATTTAAGCAAACAAGGGGTATTAAGGCCGGAACAGGTTCAAGGGTTTCAGGCAAAAATACAACAAACAGGCGGAAATGAAATGGCTATCAGGAACGCCATGCAGCAATTGCAACAGCAAGCAATCAGCAGCAAGGATGCCTTAGTTAATCACATGAAAGAAAAAGACCAAGCAATTACCATGCGGGGTCAAGATATGGATTACAGTCTAGGAAAAGGAAACTTAAGCCTTAACCAAAATAAAGCCGATGTCGATACAGAATACAAGTCAAGAAGCCTTGATTTAGCACAAAGCAGAATAGATGCTGACCTAGCGTATAAGGCGGCAAACATTAACCTTGCCCGTGATAAGCTTGACGCAGAAGGGAAGAAAGCAGCCGCGAAAAAATTACCGACAATTAATCAGGGGGCTATTGATAGCATAGATACAGCAATGGAGTCATTAAAAAAGATAATAAACCACCCGGGAAGGGAAAGTGCTACAGGCGTAGGATCGGTGATTCCATCTTTTCCGGGAGGCGATGCGGCTGGTTTCGACGCTCGGCTAGAAACATTTAAAGCCCAAACATTTGTCCCAATGGTTGCACAACTAAAAGGAATGGGTGCTTTATCTGACGCAGAGGGCAAGAAATTGACCGCCGCTGTGGGTGCGCTTGATCCTAAGATGGGCGACGAGGAATTCAAGTCTAGCGCACTGGAAATAATGAAAGAATTGCAGCTTAAACGACAACGCGCTATGGGCGACAATTCCCCAAGAAACATGACAAGCAGCGGTTTTGATGACGCGCATTTGCAAGCGCAAGCGCAAAAACTTGGAAAAGACCCTGAAAAGATAAAAGCTTTCCTTGCTTGGAAAGCTGGGCAGGGTGGTTAAATGGCAAAAGTAGCCCCGGAGCAAGTTATTCAAGGGCTGCTGGACAGGGGGTACTCACCTGTTGCAGCCGCAGGAATTGCCGGAAACTTAGAACACGAGTCAGGCTTTGATACGTCCGTCCGAGAAAAATCACCCATGACAGAAAGCGCAAGGAAACAAGGTGGCGGGTTTGGCCTTGCCCAATGGACAAGTGCGGACAGGAAGAATGGCTTGTACAACATGGCTGCAATGAAAGGCGTTCCGGTAGATGACTTAGATTTGCAATTAGATTATTTGGACCACGAGCTAAAAAACACACATAAAAAAGCATTCAAAGCTTTGCAATCGGCAAGAAACCCACGTCAAGCCGCATTTGCGTTTAGCAGGCATTATGAAATTCCGAGCCGTAAATATGCGAACAATGCTAAGCGAATGGGTGCTGCTGAAAAGTTTTTTAACATGCTTAACCCAATTAGTACGGCTAATGCCGATGAAATGCAAGATATCGATCCGGCAGAATTTGCACAATGGGAACAATCGCAACAACAACCACAAAAACAAGCGGACATCGACCCTGAAGAATTTGCCGCTTGGGAAGCCAGCCAACAGAGCGCAGGACAAAAGGTTGGTGAAGTTATCACCGACATAGGTGGCGGTGTTCTCAAGGGCGCGTCTAATATCGGCAATACGATATTGAGTGCGGCAGATAGCTACAACGAACTGTTAGGGAACAAGTACGCATTATCAAGCCAAGAAACAACGGGCGCAGAACGTAGGAAACAAGCCACTGAAGGCTTAAAAAGCATGGGTGTCGATACCGATTCTGGCACATACAAAGCATCTGAATTAGGCGCTGAAATTGCCGGTACGGCTGGTACTGGTGGCTTGTTGGCGAAAGGCGCTGCAAAAGTCGCCCCCGCATTGGTTGAATCATTGGCAAGCTCAGGCATGGCTGGCGCTAATCTTACACAGAAAGCCGTTGGCGGCGCAATAACAGGCGCGGCTAGTGCTGGCTTGGTTGACCCAGAAACAGCAATTTATGGCGGCGTATTGGGCGCAGTTTTGCCACCTGTCTTAAATGTGGCTGGTAAGGCTGGGCAGTTGGTCGGAAAAGCGGTAAAAGGCAAGGACTTGATACCTAAAGCGACCAAGGAAGCAGGTGCAAAAGCCATTGAAAATGGATTTGTGATCCCCCCTTCACAAGTCAAGCCGACGCTATTGAATAGGTTAGTTGAAGGCACGGCTGGGAAGATCACAACCGCCCAAAACGCCAGTGCGGCTAACCAAGAAGTAAGTAACCGTCTGGCCATGAAAGCCATCGGCGCGGAATCATTGGGTGACGAAGGTATTGCGGCAGTCAGGAATTCGGCAAATAAGGCTTATGATGCGATTGGAAAGGCTGGCAAATTTACGGTAGACGACACATTCCATGCTGCTTTAGATAAGGCGGCATCGCGTACTTCTAAGTTTAAGGAAGATTTCCCGGGTCTGAAAAACAACGACGTAGACAGCCTGATCGATAGCTTGAAAGGTAAGGGCGAGTTTAGCGCAGATACGACTATAGAAGCCATCAAACGACTAAGGGTAGACGCAAGCGCAAATAAAATATCAATGGACGCGGCAAAAAAAGAGTTAGGGCGCGTCCAAGGCAAGGTGGCTGCATCACTGGAAGACTTGGTGGAGCGCAACCTAGAGAAATCAGGCAACAAAAAGTTATTGGAAGATTATCGGGTTGCGCGGCAAACCTTGGCCAAGGCGCACAGCATTGAAAAAGCCGTCGATAAATCGACTGGAAACATCAACGCCAATAAGCTCGTACAAGAGCTACAAAAAGGCAAGCCGTTGACTGGTGAGCTAAAGGATATAGCAGAGTTTGCCCAGGCGTTCCCGAAAGCCGCGCAAAACATTAGTAAGATGGGAAGCTTGCCGCAAACAAGCCCGTTAGACGTAGCCAGCGTAAGTACCTTGGCAATGATGGCCGGGCATCCCGGGTATATGGCTTTGCTTGCGCTTAGGCCGGCGGCAAGGAAGCTGGCATTATCAAAATTTATTCAATCCGGGCTAACAAAAAAATCCGTCGATGTAGCTGGTGATGTGCTGATACCTTACAAGAATAAACAAATATCCAAACTCTTGCCTAGTGCAGCAGTGCTTGCAGGAAGCCAAGCAGGAAGGCAATAAACACCAACGCAAAAGCCTTGTACAGGCGATAGGTTAAATATGACATCAAATTATTATAGGCTGAAAAAATGACCGGTGTAATCGCAGTTTTACCGACACATACGTTTTTTAACAATAACGGTACGCCTTGCGCCAATGGCCGTCTACATGTGATCGGGGCAAATACAAGCCCCCCTTCTGGTAACTTGCCATCATGGATAGACAAGGCCCAAACTATCGTGAACACTAACCCTATTATACTTGATGCTTTAGGGCAGTGTTCACTTTGGCTGGAAGCAGGGCAAGTTTATGATTTGCTCCTAAAGGATGACCCATTAGGGGCAAATACCGGTACTCCCGGATCTACTATACGCACCTATGAAGACGTTTCAGGTGCTTCTAGCGCATTGATTGCACCTACGCAATGGGTAGTTACAGGGTTAACCCCGTCCTTTGCTAATAGCCGTACATTTACCGTTGTTGGTGACCAAACATCTATATATAGTGTTGGGCGCAGGGTAAGGTCACTAAATACAGGTGGAATAAAGTACGGCACTATTATAGCCAGTGTTTATGGCGCTGTAACTACTGTAACATTGGGGTTTCAAAATAATACTGATGCTATTGACTCAGGGATTAGCGCGGTTGATGTAGGACTAGAAACAATCGTAAACACTGCATCACAAACAGGTGACGGCTCTATTATTGACATGTCCAGTTATTCTGGCGCAGATATAAGGTTGGCAATAGGGCAAACATGTGTGTACAACATTGCGTCAGTAACTTCATTACCATTAAGGATAGCTACGGGTGATAACCAAGCGTATACATTAGACATAACTTATCCTTATAGAGTGGGCGCATCGAACATAACAGCAAATTATTTGCAGCCTAACAATACGGTGGCTGGGGTTTTGTCGGTAATTTATTCAAATTTTTACAGTACAAACGTTATGAATGTTGCTACCCTTACAACTAACATATTTGCAATTGACGGGGGTAACGTTTGCTATAGGTCTCTTACCGACATTTGTACAAAAACTACAGGGAAGAACATGGTAAGCAGATATACTGGGCATGATGGTACATTTCAAACAAATGGGCAGGCGATAAACGTCTGGAACGATGCCGTTACTGTTTGGACAAGCTTAGGGACATTGCAGTTTAATGCTTCAACTACGGCAAGAGTACTGGTAAAGCGTGTAATTTAGTAAATTATGGAGGTGAAATTGAATTACCTGCAAAAATATCAGCAACAGCTAGGGCTTGTTCCAGACGGGATAATAGGCAATAAAACAGCACAAGCGTTTATGGATGATTTAGGCATAACTGACAAATTATTTTTTTCACATATGATGGGGCAGATTGCCCATGAGTCAGGGCTTTACAAAAATGCCCGTGAAAACCTAAATTATAGCGAAGCTGGATTATTAAACATCTTCAAAAAATATTTTTCTGGCAAAGCTGGCGATAAAAGTGCTGCTTTTTATGCGCGACAGCCTGAAAAAATAGCCAATTTGGTATATGCAAACCGCATGGGAAACGGTGATGAAGCTAGTGGGGACGGTTGGAAATATCGCGGCATCTTCGGGTTGCAACTGACGGGCAAAGATAACATATTGGCGTTTATCCGTTACCTTGGCCTTACTGATGACACTGACCCAGATAGCTTACTCGATAACCCTAAAAATTATTTTCTTTCAGCGTTGTTTTGGTTCAAAAAAAATGGAGTGGACAAGCTATGTACATCAACCAAAGAGAATTGCATAGTTACTGTTACAAGGCGTATAAACGGAGGTACAAATGGGCTTGCAGACCGTATCAAGCAAACAAAAATAATGTTTAAATCAGTCGGTATTGCATAATGTTATTTGTAAGTAAACAAAAGCATGATGCAGCCTTAAAAGAATTGGAAACATTGCGTGATTACAAAGAAAGGGCAGATAACTACGTCAATAAGCTTGTTCTGGAAATAGAAGCGCTTAAAGAGAGCAATTTATTGCTAGAACTTAAGCATAGGGCAGGGCAAAACGTTATCAATAACATTCGATCAATCTTAGAACCGGCAAATTTTAATGATCAGCAATGAGTTATCTTCACAAATATTTTTAAAGGCAGTCTGCATAATTGCCTTATTGATAGCATTTATCGGTGCTATTATTGTAATGAGCGCCATCTCATTAAAGTGGCTTTTTTTAACCCTTAACTAGGAAACATCATGGCTAAAATCAACACAGAAACATTTTATGACGTAACTTTTTTGCTTGGTACAGACCCCGGCAAAGTGGACGCTTCTACCCCTGCTACATTGGTTATTGACCCGTTAGTTACTGACGCGACCGTTACCCCAGTCGTTATTGCCGAAGGCGGTGCAAGTGCATCCTTTTCAGTAACCAAAACAAGCGTAGGTGATGTACCTTATACTCTCACTTTCGACAAAAACATTGCCGCCGGTACGCTTGATCTTGTGCATACTGGAGTCTTGCAGTTTGTTGAAGCAGTCGCTATCGGAGCTGACAGCGCGGTAGTAACCGAGCGAGTTTAACCAAATTCCAGTAGTTAAGTGATCCTTAACTACTGGTTTTCCAAATAAGGAGTATATATGGCTTTGATTAATGATTACCTTGCCAAGCTAGAAGCTGATTTAGTTGAGACGTTGGCATTAGTGGCAGGGGGTGAAGACAACCTTGATATACAGGCAGGAGAAAGTACGCTAACACCCGAAACGATAGCCAAGGAAACGGAGGTATTGCTTTACTTGAAAGCACGAAGGGACTGGCTTATAAATGCAATTTCAGGCTTGAAAGAAAATATTGAAATGGGATTTGATGAGATTCCGCCCTTTGATGTTAACCAGTCTGTAAAAGAAGAAATCGCTTTGAAGCAAGATCAAATGAAATTGTTTTCTGATTTATTGCGCCCGATAGTAATCGGAGCTGACAGCGCGGTAGTTACCGAAAGGGAAACGGTTATTCCTGAACCGACGGCAAAAAAGAAAAAATAATAGATATGGACAAGCTTGCAGACCCGACACTATGGGCAGCACAAGGCGGTTTGCTTGGACTTATCATATTTGGCGTGTTTATAGTGCTTGGCTTTGTATTGCTTGGCTTACAGAAAAAAATAGATACCATACCCTTGCAGATCGGTGATGCTAAGGCTGATATTATCCTGCAACAAGAGAAGATAAAATCTTGTGTTCTGAAAGCACTCTATGATTCTGGTGCTATACCTGATAGGCGTAAGCGTAATAAAATTGTTGAAAACGACCAAAGGGGGGCTTGATGATTTATTTTATTATGGCAGTTTTGGTTTTAATTATTGTTTACCTTAAGATTGCAATGCGCGATAAAAACAAGGAAATAGACCATATTTACAAGCGCATGAACAAGATCGAATACAAGCTAAAAATTATGCAAGACGAAGAGGCTGTAGACATGTTAAGCAGTAAGTGGCGCATGGACAAGAAAGTAGATTATTGGGTTGACGAAACTTGACATAAATAAGAAATACGACTCTTTCCGGTGTCGCCATGAGTTTAAAAAAGGCGGCTGGATAAAGTCAAAAGACCAAACAAATTGGCCTTGTACGCTATGCGGTAAGATATTTAAAATACAATTATTGCTTATTGAAATACTTTTACACGGAAAGCTTAAATGAATCATGAGAGCGAAAACATGTTTATATTGGCTACCTGTTTATTTGGCATGGTATGGATATTTTTTGCTTCGATTAACGACATGATGCTGCTGATCATGACCACTTTATCTATCGTCTCATTATTTTTTTTTATAAGGTTTAGATGAAATATTACAACCTCAAATTAACCGCATTAGTAGGTATATTGATTATCATTGCCGCCGTGGTGGCGTTTATTGGGTCTGGCAGTGATTCGGATAATTTCCCTAAGGTTGTCAAAGCTGTAATGATAGGCGTAGTTGCCGCAATTGGGACGGTTGCCGATGAAATACCACAAGAAGGAAACGATGAATAATTGCCTCAAATCCAACATCATCGTTCTGGCAATAACATTGCTTGGCGCTTCTTTGTTTGTTGATGGGACAGGTAAACAAATAACAACACTTCAATCCCAAAATAACGCCCTACAGCAAGCTTTTAACGAGATGCTTGCCAAGACAATAGATAATCATGAAAAAGCCACAGAAGCGCTTGAAATGGCTCAACGTGAAGTTACCGCAAAGCGCAATGAACTCGATATTTTAAAAAAAAGCCTCGAAGCAAAAGGCTGCAAATAGCAAAGAAATTACAACCTCATATTGCAAAGCATATGGGTAACCCCCCCCAAAAACTTTTCATGTTCTCGAAAGAGTCAATAAAAAAAGACGTATTCAGGAAGCATAATCGTTTGGTTATGGATCAAGTATGCCGTTGATTATTTATCACACTATCCTTTAAGTAAATTATTTTCTTAAAGGAAAACACCTGCCAGAATAATAGATTATCCGGTCAGGTTTCTATTTAGCGTTATACACCGCGTTTCCACTCGAAAAAGCAAAGTATTGCCGCACCATGCAATGCATACAAAAAACTAAATCCGTGGCTTCTTGTATAGCAATAAGATGCCTTGGCCATTAATAAGCCACGCGCCCATTTACTGCCGTTATAAGTAATCGCCTTAAGATATATGTGCATTTGGAATCCTCTTTTCAATCATTCCCCAAACCTGTTCACATTCCGGCCAATCATTTTCTACGAAAACACCTTGAACAATTTCTTTGCCTTCCAGTAATCGGTGGCGATTAATCTTTCTGCATAAATCATCAAGCAGGTTTTTTTCTTCGTCTGTCAAATAAGCAGCAATGTCTTTGTTTTTTAATACGGTGTATCTGTTTTCTCGTTGCATTTACGCATAACCCCTCATTCAAGCCGACGATTTACCGTCGGCGGTATTGTTTGGTGCACCCAAGGCGCGGCTTAATTCTGCGTTAGGCATCATATTCTTCAGTTTCCACAATATGTGCCCCGCAACAACGCGGCATTTCTTCTAATAAACACCAATAATCAGCCATATTCAGTTGGGTTCGAACTTTTACCCACGTCCCTTTTTTCATCTGCCTATAGAATTTGAATTGCCGTAGCCAAAAAATCATCGCTTTAAATAAGCCTAACAGTTCGCCCAACCAGACCCGCTTGAGCAATGCGGTGTTTCTTAATCTCAGTCATGCGGTCTGGTTAGCTTTGCGTTTGCAGCGCCACTAACCTATCTATGCCTATAGCTACCTCGAATACCACGCCATGCGGCCAGTCTTTACGCACAGAACAGCCAGCTACCTCAAGACCTCCTATGCGCCAATCAATTGTCCGCTCGCTATAGTGTGGCAATTCATCCGCATCTATTGCGCTTCCTCCATAAACTTTGGTAAGCACATCTAGTGCTTTTTCGATATACGGCGCTTTACTTCCGTGGCTGGCAAAAAGCTGAAATTCCATCTGGTAAAACTGAACCAGCCGCAGCTTGCTTGCCCTCATCGTGTCAGGCTTTTCTTCGTCTCGGAACGATAGGCCAACCTGCCACATACAAAACGGAAGGCGCTTCTTCATTTGCGCTTCTTGGTCAAAGCGCAGGCGCATCGCTTCAAAAGTCCCCGCCGTCGTTTCCGGTCGCAGGTAGCCGCGCCTGCCTGCGTCGATCAAATCGAACTTGGCTTCAATATGCCCTCTTAATTGCTCGGCTGGCGTCAATATCGGTGTCTCGGTTCGCTCCATCTGCACAGCAGGATTCAGCTCTCGCCATGTGTCCAAGAGCAAAACAGGAATCTCCCTCACCAAACACTCGCGGCGCAAAATTTCGCGCTCACTCCACAACACTGTTGCGTTTGAAAAACAATTTTTCATCTTATCGTCCCGTCGTAAATGGCTAACTACTACTTCAATATGAAGCTCCGCCTACCGGCTTCGCGCCGATGACGTTATACATCAAATTATAATATTCTGTAGTCACTATGAATGCTGTTCGTCTTGGCGTGGAAAAAATGCGACTCCGTTCTATCTTCATCAATGTAAAACTTAGTGTAACAAGGGTGAACGTGAAAGTACGCCCAACGCACAAAAAATAGCAATTGTAAAAATAGTTTCATTTATAACCCCTCATTCAAGCCGACGCATCACCGCCAGCGGTTTCGTTTGGCGCTGCATCAGCGCGGCTTAATTTTGCGTTATACAATTTTCCAGCCATACACGATTTCACCAAATTTAATTAATCCGTCTTTAGTTTCCGCACCTTCATCGGTTACGGACAAAATCTTTCGCCATCCGCTTGCTGTTTTTATTTGCTGCCCTGCTTTTATGTTTGTCCCAAGCTTAAATATCATTTCCAATCTCCAGCCGTCTACCCGGCACTCAAGGCGACGCCGTTAAGCATCGCGGTTTATATTAGCGCCAAAGTTCTGCGTTAGTCATCATGTTTGGTTGTTTCATCAAGCCGCCATGAAAACCACCAAGCTGCAAAAGAGAAGAACACAGCCTGCCAGTTGCCATGCTTAAATATCGCCCCTCCTAGGGTAATAACAAAGGCGGATGCCATTAAGTAATGGCTTAAACGTAACGGCTTGTATTTTACATACTTATATATTTTGCCGCCTAACAAGTCGCCCAAGTGGGACGCTCCAACAGTTTGTGGTGTTTCTTTAGTCATTATCATCGCCCCTTGGCTTTGCGTTGGCATGATAGATACAGGCCGGTCGTTACTCCGGCTATCAGCTCACACATCTAAGTATGCCTACTCAGAATTAGTCCCCATGCCTGGGAGTTGGCTGTTAATGGTGCTGATTGCTGCGGCGCTACAGCCAGCCGTTGCCACCCATCCAGCTACGGATAGTGAACCGCCCAATTTACGCCTGAGTGTCTACTTTCCACTCCGCTGTATCTATCATGCTTAACACGTCTCAAAATAGTCAAATCAAAAACTTATTTTTCTGCATCCTAGTCCTTTTCTTGCAATCTGGGCATTTTCCAGCAACAGCTCTCTTTGCCGTTGCCTTATGTAATTTATAATTTTTGCTCAACAGCTTTAATAAGCGCCTTCATGTTTAGTTCAGCATGGTATCTACCTTTACACTTAACAAGCGCAGTCGCAGCAGATTCAATGGATTCTAACCTGACCAGATTGGCACGTAATGCCGCCAGTTCTTCGGCCTGTGCGTCTAGCTTGGCTTGCATGGCTTCTAGCCTATTAGAAGCTTCGCTTAATACAATGTCTGCATCATGGTCGCATTCGGCGGGTATACGCATATAAAATTCGGAAATATTCCCATTGGAGCAATGTTCGGCTAATTCATTAAGGCGATTGCACAAAATATCAATTGGCACGGTTTTTGGGTCTTTATATTGATTGCTCATTCCTTTACCTCTAGTACAGAAGAAATGCCCAATTCTTTCTCACCAGTTAGAATATAGGTTGGCTCATAGTTAGAGTCATAGAGGCCAAATTGAAATGCTGTTAGCGCGTTATCTTTGTAAGTGGCTTTTGCAAACCCACGCAAAGCCGCCAGTTCTTCGGCTTGCGCGTCCAGCTTGACTTGCATGGATTCGGTAGCGGCTTCCCATCCGTCAAAAGCAACCTGCTTAGTAGATGCCTTTTGGTTGATTACTTGCGCGTATTTGCTTGCATAAAACCAATTGTCAAATTCGTCGACCATCACCCCCCCTGTAACTCGCTAGACCTGAAGTCCACATCCACGTTGTATTGCTGTTGTTGCTCTGGCGACATGCTTTTGTATATTGCCGTTAGAGATTCCATGCTGTCGGCGTTGGTGATCAGGTTAGGCCAGTCGGTTGTGTCGCTTGTTTTTGGCGTTAGCTTGGCTTTCAACACGTCCTTTAACGCAGCATGATCAGGCTTGACGTGAGTAGGCACTTTCTGCCACGCAGAAGCCAATTCTTGCGCTGTTTTTGCGGATTTTAATGTTTCAGCATAGTCCGTAGGTGTCTTTTTGGGCGTGTCTCTGTCAGTAGGCGGCTGTGCGTCTACTGTGTCATGCTCGGTAAGCTGCAAAGCTTGCAGCCACAGGTATCTGGTCAAATAGCTTTGTGCGCTACCGACAATCTGTATTGGTGACGCACCTTTTACCGTTGCATCGGCTACAGGCGAGCAGAAGCTAATCACAGATTCCGGCTTGTCGCAATCAACAATGTGGAGGGCGGCCTTTTCTTTGTCTCCAAAGTCAAGCACTGAACACAATCTCTGGTCTAGGAAAAGTTTCTGTGCAATAGGCATAAAATCCGACAATTCGTAGTATGAATAGCCTTGGAATTTGTTAAGACCACTTTTTTTCATAGGTATGGCCGCTAAATCTACCCTTACTTTTTGAAGCTTAGAATAGACGTTCATTTCAGTTCCCATTGCTCCCTCATATATTCTTCTGTTTCTTCGTAGGCTTCGCGGCCTTCGCGCTCGGCACGTTCGTACTCATCTGATTGGTATTCTTCTGTTTCGTCACTCATTTGATGCTAAGCCTCATACCGTCTATTTCCAAGTGCGCCCCGTCCAACAAGCCGTTTTCTTGGATAAATTTCTTGATTGCCGTTTTGTCGACTTCTTTTTTTATCCTTACAAGGCTGTCGGGAAGCAGATCAATATCGTCAATGATGACTCTAGGAGGGCATTTTGCCAACTTTACCGAAAATTCAGGGCATTCAATAGAATCTATGCCTGTTTTTATCATACTTGTAAGCAAATATTCTTTTAACCGTGCAACATGCGCCTCTTTGAATTTTCTCCTTTCTGCCATGCGTTGTTCAGCTAATTTAATAGCTTCGCATTCTGATTCTATTGACTGAAAATATCCTGCTACATTGAGCGCTTTAGAAGTAAAGTCGTCTTTAATCCCTGTGCTTTCTAATGTGTCAATAAATGTTTGCTCATCGCACCACTGCAAATTATCAAGTATCGTCAAGTATTCATTTGTTATGTCGTATAAAGGTCTGCTCATGACATTACCCCGCCAATTGGTAAATAATCGTGTTCGTCAACAATCCCATAATATTCGTCTAGCTCGACAACCGGTTCTTCGCACTCGTCCAATATCCTTTTTTGTTCGCGGTATATGTTGCCAAACGCTTCTTTTTCGCTTTCTCCGTAAACCAATCCTTTGCAGGTATAGGTAACGGTGTATTCATAAGTTTTGGCTTGCATGTTGCCCTTCCAAAATATTCAAAACTGCGTTTAATTCCAAGTCTGTTTCACGCATGTGCGACAAACGCCCACGCTCATAGCCAAGCTTGTATGCTTGTTTTATCAAGTCGTGATGGCCTTTATATTTGTCCCATATTTCGATAATTTCCGGCGTGGTAAGCTCGATCACGACACGTAACCTGCAAACACAATAGCCAAAACAATCACCTCAAACGCAAATGCCATCGCAATTAATGGTTCGATCCTTTCTTTTTTGATTGGAATTTTGCCCCAATCGTTTACTGCAAAATCTCGGTTGTAAACTGATTGGCGGATGGTTTTTCGCTTTTCGATAATCATGCTGCAACACCGTTTATATGAGCCATTCCCCATTTGTTTACCATGCTTAAAACATTGGCCTTAGAAGCTTCTATTTGTTCAGCTGTAAAACCTAATTTTTTGCATTTGTTAGTAGCGTAAATTATTGAATCGTTGACTGTTGGTGTCCACGCCATTGCTTCAAATGCGTAAAAAGAAAATTCTGATTTGTAGTTGTACATGTGTGTTTCCCCGGTGTGTTTTGGATGGTTAAAATATAGCACATTGCGAATTAATTACAATAGGTAAAAGCGATATGTTTATATTTATTTTCATCCCTACATACCATAAATCATATAATCTATTTTCTTTTAATGACTTAGATAAAACAAATATGAAAACACTTAAAATATTATTTTTAATTTTTCCGCTCACGGCTTCGGCTTTTTTTGAAAACCAGATCAATGTTACTGGGTTATCGACTGCAAATACGGCGGCGGCGGCATTAGCTAATAAGAACATTATCCAGAACGCTGTTAACCAAGGGCTTTCAATTAGCTCAACCGTAAATATTCTTAGCCAAAATGCGTATATTGATGCGGTGGCAGGTGCAAAGGGCATTGTTGTACCAGCAAATACTAAGATTAACTTAAACAAAACTACGCTTAAGGTTTACCCAAACGCTTCAAATTCTTATAGTATTTTTAGAGTTGAAAGCGTCAACAACGTGATTATCCAAGGCGACGCTACCAGCAAGCTAATTGGTGACCGTGATTTGCATGATTACAGTGTTGCGGGATTTTTCGGGTTTGGTATTTCAATAAAAAACTCGTCAACCGTCACACTATCCGGTTTTAACATTAGCGACATGATGGCGGATGGCGTTTATGTCGGTGGCGCGTCTAATTCGACTATTAGGTTACAGTATATGACGTTAGATCATAACCGTAGACAAGGCATGTCTGTTATTGCCGTTAATGGCATGGTAGTAACTGGCTGTACGTTTAGCAACACGGCAAGCGGTGACCCAGCGTTAGGGATTGATTTTGAGCCTAATTCTCCTACACAGTTAATTTATAACGTACAAGTTGCGAGTAATACCTTTGTTAATAACCAAGGCGGCGGCATGAAGGCTTATACTGCAAGTTATCTTGATGACAATTATTACAATGTATTGATTAACAACAATTCATTTAATGAAACAAACCCAGCAATAACCTTTTCTAATTCTAGGAACATTATTGCGAAGTTTAATACTATGACAGTTGCTCAGAATTGCGTGACAATGGTTGGTTCTACGAATAACCAAGTTTTTTCTAACACTTGCATACGTAAAACGCCGGGCAGTACGGCATTATACGCCCCCGTTATAGTCGGTCGCCCTAATACTGGTAATACGTTTATAAACAACACGTTGACAAGCTATTCCGGCGTTGTTAAACCAGCCAATACACCTGCAAGCCAAGTTTTGACTACAGGTAATATATTAAACTAACATCGCAAATAGCTATTGACATAGTGATTGCTATTAGCTATATTGAAATTATGAATTTAATACTTGAATATAGACGCAGTAAAAAAATTACCCAAAAAGTTTTGGCGAGCAAGATCGGCATAAGCCAATCTGTGCTATGCGATTATGAGTTAGGTAAAAAGATCCCATCAGTAAAAACCGCTAAAAAAATCGAACAAATCACAAAAATATGCGCCAAAAAAATTGTTTTTGGTGATACTTAAATCCTCCATGATGTTGTGTTCATTACTGCCCTCGTTCCAGAGGGCTTTTTTTTGCCTAAAATTTATTTTGACAAGGCAATATTTTTAGTTTAATGTAGCACATAAATAACACAGGAATAATAAATGAAAAGAGACGAGCAAGTGCATTTAAGGATACCTTATGAAGTTAAAGAGGATGCAAAAAAATACGCAGTCATAGACAACAGATCTTTATCCGGTTTTGTTGTCGAGGCGGTAAAACTGCGTATCGCGGCCATGAAAAAAGAACAATCAAAGGCCATTTGATATGGCGCGTTCTAGAAACATTAAGCCGGGGTTTTTCCAGAATGAGCAGCTTGGTGAACTATCTCCAATTGAACGGTTGGCATTTATTGGGATGTGGACAATAGCAGACTTTAATGGGTGCTTAGAATTCAGGCCAAAAAGGTTAAAAGTACAGCTAATGCCTTATGATGATTGTGATTTTGAAAATATCGCGATAAATCTAGATAAATCTGGATTAATACGGAATTATTCGGTACAAGGACAGAGGTATATCAAAATAATAAATTTTACACGGCATCAGAACCCCCATAAGAATGAAAGGAACGCTGGGAGCAATGTTCCAGACATAACGGACAATGAATCGCAAGTAATTGATTATAATGAACTCGCGATTAATACGGAACAAAGACGGAACAAAGACGGAACTAATCGTGCTGATTCCCTCTTACTGATTCCTGATTCCCTTAACCCTCTTACTGATTCCCTTAACCTGATTCCAGATATATCTTTTACTAACGTAAAAGATAGTGAATTAACTGTAAAAAAACAAAAAAGAAAATATGATGAAACTCCTTACGAGGAAATATTAAGGCTGTATGGGAAAATGCTGCCTGAGATGCAGCAACAATATTCTTGGACGGATAAGCGTAAAGCACAAGTACGTGCGTTGTGGGAAGACAAGGGCGAACTGCCAGAGATGGAAGATTGGGAAAAATACTTCAAATTCATTAGGTCAAGTAAATTTTTGATGGGGAAAGTTCCGCCGATAAATGGGCATAAGCAGTTTAAAGGGTCTTTGGAATGGATAACCAAAAGGACAAATTACATAAACATAACTGAGAGGAAATATCATGGTGAATAAAAAGCACGAACACGAACATAAAGCTTTGCCTGATTACCAAGATTTAACTATCGAGGGATATATCTGGAAATACTACATTGACGCATCGCAAGATCACGCCATGAAATATCCACGCGTCGTCTTGCAGCAGCTTGGATTTATGGGAGACAAAAAGCCTATTGAGTTCTGGATGTGGTTGATTGAACAGCCAAAGGACGGAGAATTTAAACAAAACAAGGGCAAGCGTCTTGTCTGGCCTTACGTGGACAGGCTGGCGATGTGTGCGGCAAAGTTCATACGGCTTTCAGACGAAGAACAAGGCTACATCCTGAAAGCAAGGAAACAAGACAAGCCGATCTGGTGGCGTGGCGACGATATGGAAAACTTTAGGAAGATAGCTAGGGAAACGTACCGATACAACCAACTGGACGACGCGAAAAGGGACGAATACCGCAGGTCAGCAATGGCTCAGGTTAGGCGGATGGTGGCGCATGGAAACCCTTGATGAAGCCTTTGCAAGGCAAGACCGAGAAGCCAAAGCCGCAAAGCTCGCCCAATGGCGTGAAATACAGGAACGCGCACCGAACATGGCTGAAGATTTTAAACAACTTCACGCCGCGTTCGGCAAGGTGGTATTGAAATCGGTGGAATTCAAATGAACACAGCCCCAACGAAAGAAGAGAGAAAGCACATGGATGCTGTTGCTAGGTTGGGATGTATTGTTTGCAGACAACCAGCACAGATACATCATTGCGGAACTCACATGGGTGGAGGACGTGACCATAAGAGGGTAATTCCTTTGTGCGTAATACACCATACAGGCGGTGGTCATGGCGTTGCTATACATGCCGGTAAAAAAACATGGCAGGAAAAATACGGGGCAGAAGAAGAACTGCTCGCAAAAGTAAATGTTTTACTTGATGTTAAGGTTTGAACGTGGAATTGCACTTGGGATTTTATATTTTTATGGCGATTCTGGCGAATTTAAGTGGGGTAGAATCCACGAAAATAAAAAATACGTCAGTTTGTGAATGGTAATTAATTAAACGTTGTTCTAGCGCTAAATTTTGGGCTTGTATGATAGATTTAGATTTTGACAGTTTCGTTGACGAATTGACCGAATGCGGATGGCGGCCAACCCATGACGAAGGCAACAAGAAACTGCGTAAGTTTTGGGAATTGCACCAGCCTGACGGCTACGATGCCAAGTGCATCAGGGTATTGCGCGCTGATGAGGTGGCAGAACGCTTCGATTGGGCGAAGTCAGGAGAATTGGCGCACAAGTACAAGCGCGACGTGAATTGGGTGGAAATGGGGATGGAGGCTTGCCGCAGGGCATCGGTAGACCCAAGCTATTTTATCCGTCGTTATCTGGAAAAAGAGGAAGGGATAGATAAGAACCCGTTGGTTGAACAGGCTTACCGTGATTTGAGGGATGGGGTGGTATGAAAAATGGCTGAAATCCTCGTCAAAAAATTTGGCGGCATGGTGTTTGGTGCGGATAAGACAAGCAAGGATGAACTGGCCACGTATGGAAATGGCCTTTACGTTTGCAAACTTACCAGACGTCCAACCGGTAAACCTACAGAAGAAATGCGTAGGGCAGGCCAAAACAGGACATTGTGGGCATGGCTGACAGATCTTGAACGCACAAAAGTAGAAAGCATGGCAGGGACAACTAAAGAACAGTGGCATGAGAAGCTCAAATTTGATTACCTTGCCCCGATTTACATCCGAGACGACCAAACTTACGCTGAAATGTTTACGGCGCTAGAAATAGTCTTAAATTCGCTAGGACGTGCTGTTTATGAAAACTTGTTGGCAGGAGTCATCAAGGAAACATCGACAACGAGGGCGACGGTGGCGCAATTTGCGGAATATTTGCGGTGCATCGAGCATTTTGCACATGGGAATGGGGTCGTTTTACGCACTGACCCGGCCATTTACAAACTTATTTTTGGGGAAAATTCTTGAAACTAACAAAAAACAAAGCACAAAGCATTTCTGAAGAATACAAGCTGGCCGGTTACTTGTCCCGACAAGAAGCGGCAAAGAAGCTTGGTAATACTAACCCAAGGGTGGCCGAAAAAAAACTTGGCGAGCCCGACAAGGTGATAAAAATAGGCGGCACGGTAATAAAAATGTACCATCAATCAAGAGTTGAAGCTTACCTTGCCAGATGTTGAGTCAAATAGAAAGAATGTGTTGACAAATGCAAATAATTTGATAGACTACTTGAAAGCTTGAAGATTAAGCAACCGGTGCGGCGGTAACCGCAAACCTGATTGGAGAATCGACAATGAAACAAGTTACTAGAATTGAAATGGCAAATGATAACGATATTTACTCTGTTTCGTTTGGAAAAGAAATAAGCATTATTACCGATGAAGAAGGCCGCTACATAGTTACTGATGACGGAAAAGAAGAAGGCGAATTATTCTGGTCATGGAGCTTTGATGAAGCAAAAGACTTTTTGCAAAAAGAAGCAGTAGATGAAAATTTGATCGTTAAAGGTTACGGCGTCAATTCATGTTTAAAATTTTGGCAATTGCCAGAAAAATTTAAATCTGAAATTTTTAAAATGGCGGTGGCTTAAGTTGGAAAAAAAGCACTATAACGTAGGTAATCGTTATGCAGCCAAAGGCGACCATAACGCAGATGCTTTTATCCACGCCAGATGCACAAAAAAAGACAAAGCGGCTTGGATTGCTAAAGCAAGCTCCGAAGGTATGAAGCTAACCACTTGGATTATAAAGACTATGAACGAAGAATTAACACGTGTGGAAAACGTACATTTAGGCGGATGGATAAATGCAAACGAAGTACAGCCTCCATTGATCGAAAATCTAGATCAATCGGCGAATGTATGGGGCTGGGACGGGTATAAAATAATGGTCGTTGCTCTTTTCGTTGATCCAGATGGCTGGTACTGGGCAAATGCTTATGGGAATGTATTTTGTGACGCTGAGTATGATGATGAATACGACATTAAATATTGGCAACCGATAGCAATCCCAACACCTCCTAATCATACGGAAAATGCCGGCGCTACTATCAGACAACCTATATCAATGCTTAACTCAAAGCTAATGGAAAAGACAGATGAAGACAATATTTGTTTCTGATCAGGTGCAAACTTGGATAGGAAATGTCTAGGACGTATGAATTAATATGCCTAGATTGCAAAAAACGACTCTGGGTAGGTCAGGGTGACTCTAAACGCAAATACCTGTACACGACTGAAAAACATTTAGAGAATTTGAACAATTTTTTGTTTTCTCATGAAAGGCACAAAATAAAATTTGGTGATGACGAATTTCTTGACACTTTCGATTACGAAGAAGTTGGAGATATTGAAGATGCATAACGCAAAGCTAACCGGGCGTGTACGATTATGGAATTGATGCATAATTCAGAACGTGCAGAATTGGAGGCGCTGCGCAAGGATGTAGAGACATTCCGATGGATGCTATCTCGCTTGAAGGCTTACGACATTGACGGCCCAGAGCTTGTGTTTTCGTGGCCTTATGGCGTTGATTTCAATTTTGGCGCTCCAATTGAAAGCATACACGCTGCAATGGATGAGGTACAGACTTTGGAGTCGTTGCATAACGCCAAATTAAGGCGACCGAAGGAAACCAATTGACAACGGGTGAATTATGGGAAATCAAGAACTTAAACAACCGCTAGAGTACGGCCAGAGTGTGCAGAGTTACGCCATGGAATATTCTGGGAATGTTGTTGAAATGGGCGACTTAGAAGAATCTGAAAGTGGTTTTCTAGTCGAGATACGACCGCAAGTTTTTATAAAAATTTGCGGATTTGCTAGGCACGACATAATGGCAATGCCTAATATTTTGTATAAAAAAGTGAAAATAACGATAGAAACTGTTGATCGCGTTGAATGAGAAATTATACATGAAACAATTACATATTGGAGCAAGCCCAATTACTAACCGTATATTTGCAGGACACCTACTTAAGGACGGGCGTTCATGGGGAGAAGGTAAACAGGATGTGACAGGCATTGCATGCTCCGCCGTGATTGATCACGTGATGGCTAGCGGCGGATCAGTCATGATTACGGATAACGGCGAACCGATATATGAAATAACGGTACGAGAACTGTGAAGAATAACGCAGACATGGAAGAGTGGGAAGATGTGTATGTTCCGACGCACCCCATCAAGGGAGGCCGCTGGGTATCCTGCGTGGCAGAGATTCGCTGCAACTCAACTGGAGAGGTACGCGAGCACGAAACGCACGAAATCATAATGGATGGCGACGAAGACCCGGGCGACTACATTTGGAGCGACGGCAATTATTCCTGCGACTGCAACCGCCGCCTGTTCTTTGCTCGCGCTGCTGGCCATGATGAGGACTGCGACAAAGATTGCAGCGATGGGCGCTACTCCGTCCGAGTGCGGAACAAGAAAAGCGGGCGCGTGTGGTACAGCGAATTTAATGTCTAACGCTGATTTAAAAGAAACAGCTGACGGTTAGCGTCGGCTTGAATAAGGGGGTTATACATTATGAAAATTTGGAAATGGGAAATTGAAGTAACTGACCATCAAGTGTTGACGCTACCCGCCATGGCGCAAATACTCGATGTGCAGATGCAGGGCGACAAGTGCTGTTTGTGGGCTTTATGCGACGAAAAAGCAGAGTATGAGCCACGCAAATTAGCAATTTATGGAACTGGCAACCCAATGCCTAATAACACTGGTGAATATATTGCCACTTTTCAAATGGCCGGTGGCGAACTTGTATTTCATGCTTTTGAATTTGACGTATAACGCTTAGTTAGGTGCATTCGGAGAGAGGAAACAACATGCAAAAAAAATGAGAGCAATGCCACTTGGCGGCCGATTGAAACAGCCCCAAAGGACGGACTTAGGTTTTTGGCCGTAGATCAGGACCGGGCGATGGGGGTCGTTTGGTGGAACAGCAAAGAGCAGATGTTTGAGGATTTGCAGTGCCTTATTGAGAACGACGGGGTGCTTACTCACTGGATGCCGCTACCGCCTGCACCTAACGCAGAACTAAGGCGCGCCGACGCTGGCGCTAATATAAACCGCGATTCTTAACGGCGTCGCCTTGAGTGCCGTGTTAGGTTTTAAAAAATGGCTGGCGAATTTTTACGTTTTTTGGCACAAAAAAGGTTGTGTTTTCATTGCCATGAGCCAATGAAACCAACACCTGTTAGAAAGAAAAGAAATGGGGATTACGATAAAGGATGGACGCGGGAACATATTGTTCCAAAAAGCAAGGGTGGAAGGAAAGGGGATAATATTGTTCTGGCTCACTACAAATGCAATCAAGAACGAGGCAATGTAGACCCGACACTTGAAATGATTGAACGGGCAAAAGTTATAAACGCCATTGCTTCGGAAATTTGACAATGGTGCATAACGCAAAATTAAGCCGCGCTGATGGAAGCTAAAAAGAACGCTGACGTTAAGCGCGTCGGCTTGAATGACCTGTTATACGGTGGCAACTGTCCAGTACCAAAATATATTGCAGTATGCCCAGAATGCGGAGACAAACTGCACGTTGATGCTATGGAATGGGAAACAGAATCTGGAGTGCCTACAACTGGTGGATTATATGTTTATTGTAAAAACAAAGAACAAGACAGCCATATGTATTGGCAATCCGATTGGCAAAGCATTATTAATGCGGCTGAGAAATGGTGTGGTGCAGTTGACGTATAACGCTTTAATTAACGCGGCCAGCACCGAGCCAAGCTGTGCCGCATTGCTAAATGGCTCGCGTTGAATGAGGGGTTATACCGATGGAAAGATTTAGCAATTTTACTAATAACCAAAGGCTTATAGAAGCCTATAAAAATGACTCACTATTTCATAGCGTAGTGACCGCCCATGAAATGAAAACCAGTTCTTATGTAGAAATGCTGGAGGATGCCGTTATTGCGCTTATTGAAAAGGCAAACACAGCGCATGATCTGAGCGTTAAATATGTTAGGCGTTATGGGCAGATTGAATGATGACGTATAACGCTAAATAGAAACCTGACCGGATAATCGATTATCCGGTCAGGTGTTATAAAAATACATAAATACATAAATACTTAATGAAAAATTTTGAACCTCACCCAATTTCTAGGCAATACCAAGTATGTAGCCAGTCACGAGAAAGCAAGTGGTTATCCCCATACCGGGACACGCATTACACGCTTACGCAATTGTGCCGAAAATACGACATTTGCAAGGAATCCATGATCAGCATCTTGCCACGGCCTGACTTGCGAAGCCCTTATGGAAACCGCACGAGGTTGTGGGAAAAAAAGGCCGTCATTAAATTTTTAGGGGAGGCAACCAAATGATAACCGATTGTTTTGTAAGCTTAAAAGAAAGTAGCGATATCGATTGGTTGCTTGAGCGATTTCCTCAAGCAGAACCGGACAAAATTGAGGCGTTCACTGAAAAGGTGGCAATCATTTGGGCGGACATGTCAGTCGATGAAGAAACGGCGCGAGAATCGGCTTTAAAGATTATTTTTGGGGGGGATGATGTTTGAGATATTGGTATTTATTTATATATTTGTCGGTATAGTCGTATTTAAGGAAAATTATGGCATGTGCGAAAAGTTTTGGGGTTCATTGCAAGCCGCTATTAGCTGGCCTTTTTTGTTTCTAGTTTTAATAATGTTTTTGTGTGTTGGTTGATCACAGTGACGTTTATATGGGGGATAAATGAAAACATTTGAAGAATGGTGGGTAAATGAAAGTGGATGGGACGATGGAGAACCTTTGTTAGCTGAGGGGTATTTAGCGCAATCAGCATGGAACGCAGCCACTGAAACCGCAAAGCCTAGATGGATTCCTGTAAGTGAGAGATTGCCCACTGAATTGCAGCCTTGTGTAGTAAAAGTTGATGGCAATAGTTGTCCACTTGTCCGTTTTTATTTGCCGGGAACTAAGAAATGGTTATCAGTTAACCAAATAAATGTAACTCACTGGATGGAGATACCAGAATGAAAACATTTAGGATGTCAAAGTGACAGAAACTAAGCCAAAGTACAATGAAAAGCTAAAATACAGCCATAAAGTAAGCGAACACGCCCACCAGTGCCATTATTTCAACTGGATACGGTACGCATATCAAAACAAACTAGCGTTTGCTATACCGAACGGTGGCAACAGGGACAAAATTACAGGTGCACTATTGAAACGTGAAGGTGTAACGCCAGGTATACCGGATATTATGATTGCCAGTGCAAACGGCAAATATCATGGGCTATTTATCGAGATGAAAAAAGAAGATGGAAGCTTAAGTCCAAGCCAGAAAGCCATTAAGGCAAAGCTTGAGAGCGAAGGGTATTGTGTCGAAGTCTGCAAAGGGTGGGAGCAGGCAGTAAAAATTACTCAGGAATATTTTAAATGACCGCTAAATCAAACAAAGAAAATGTAAAAGAGCAAGTAACTTTATCGGCTGGACTTGCCCCGCAACCAGAACAAGGGGAATTGTGCAATATCAATAACTCTGAAAACCCATTTTACATAGAGTGCAAAGGGAATGGCGACAAATTACAAATAGTAAGGGTTTATTTCCCAAAAAAATGCACGCGGGCGCAGATTGATAAAAGGCTGAATATGCTTGTTGACGCGGCTATTGAGCGCGGAATGATTGAAGTTGTTGATAATAAAATATAAAAATGGTATATAATCAACATAATATAATTAACAAATTACAGGGTATTTCATGGCGGTTGGTAGACCTACCCTTTACGATGAGAGTTATTGTGAAGGCGTTATAGATTTTATGGGGCAAGGGTATAGCTATACAGCATACGCAGGTCACATAAGGGTAAATCTCGATACGCTATACGAGTGGCAAAAAGTCCACCCAGAATTTTCCGAAGCTACAAAGATTGCAAAGAACGTAAGGTGCGCAACGCTTGAAAGGGAGCTGTTGGCAGAGGATGTATCGCCGCGTGTTACGGCTCGGATCTTTGCATTAAAGAACGCCGCACCGCATGAATGGGCAGACAAGAAAGACGATAACGAAGCCCTAAAGGATGCAATAACAGTCATTAAGCGCATCATTGTAGACAGTGGAACTGAACCTACAAACGCCGCGTAAATTTGCCCCCCTGCTTAATCAGTCCCGTTACAAAGGGATACATGGTGGCAGGGGATCAGGTAAGTCGCATTTCATGGCTGAAATGTTGATCGAGCGCTGCATGATGCAAAAGACTGACTGGGTATGCTTGCGTGAAGTTCAAAAGACCCTAGACCAGTCTGTCAAGAAATTACTGGAAATAAAGATCCAAGCTTACGGGCTAGGGCAATATTTCGAGATCCAACAAAACAAGATCAAAACCCCATATGGCGGGGTAATAATATTCCAAGGAATGCAAGACCACACGGCTGAATCGATCAAGTCTCTGGAAGGCTTTGACGGTGCATGGTTCGAAGAGGCGCAGACTTGTACCCTAAGAAGCCTTGATCTATTAAGGCCAACCATCCGAAAGGAACAATCAGAAATATGGTTTACTTGGAACCCAACCAATGAAACAGACCCGGTAGACCTATTCCTACGCAAAGACCCGCCGTCTGATGCAATAGTAATAGAGGCAAATTACCATGATAACCCTTGGCTTCCGGGCGTTCTTTATACCGAAATGCAATGGGACAAGCATAGGGATTTTGATAAGTATGAGCATATATGGCTTGGCAAGTACAATATTAACTCTAACAAGCGGGTATTCAAGAACTGGCGCGTGGAAGAGTTTGAAGCAGAGCCAGGGGAAGTATTCCGGCTTGGCGCTGACTGGGGATTTAGCATAGACCCGTCTGTACTGGTACGCTGTTTTATAAAGGGCAAGAATTTGTATGTAGACTATGAGGCTTACATGATAGGGTGTGAGATCATCAACCTGCCTGAATTGTTTTTGTCCGTCCCAGATGCCGAAAAGTGGCCTATTACTGCTGACTCAGCAAGGCCCGAGACTATCGCACACATGGTCAAGCACGGATTCCCAAAGATCAGGGCCGCCGTCAAGGGCGCTCGTAGCCTAGAAGAAGGGATCAATTTCTTGCAGACATTTGATATTATTGTCCATCCTCGATGCGTACATACCATTGACGAGCTTAAACTTTATAGCTACAAGGTAGACCCGCTTACCAATGACATACTGCCTATATTGGAAGACAAGGACAACCACGTTATAGATGCTTTAAGATATGCGTGTGAAGGCGCTCGAAGGATAAAGAAACAAGAACCTATCCCGATCAGCAAAAAACCAGTTTCAACCAATTGGATGGCTAGATAATGGATAAAAAGAACAAAGGCTTGTCAATCGTCGAATTAGCCCGTAAGCGTTATGCAATGGCCAAGGCTTACTATGCCCCTAGCCGTATGCTTAGCAAGGCCGACATCGATTTTGTTTATGGCGATCCAGATAATGCAGCCCAATACCCTGCAAAATTGCGTAGGGACGTATCGTTTGCCGACAATGCCAACCTGACCGTCAACATTACCGCCCAAACGTGTAAAAAGATTATAAATAACGTTAGGATGAACAGGCCACAAGGCAAGGTGATACCTGCCGATGGCGCAGCAGACCGAGAAGCCGCCGAAGTCATATCCAAGTGGTGCAGGTCAGTACAAAGCTATTCTAACGCCGATGATGCAAGCGACCATGCGTTTGAATGCATGATACATGGTGGCGAGGGATACTGGGAGATGATCGTAGAACCTGAATCTTACGACTCATTTAAACTAGTGCCACGCTTAGAGATGATCGACGACCAATTCAGCGTACTGATTGACCCTGCCGCAAGAAAGCTGGACAGGTCTGACGCGGAATGGGGCTTTATTGAGGAAGCAATAAGCTATGACAGGGCGGCACGTGAACACCCTAATATTGACCCAGTAGACTGGGATAAGGACGGCAATTGGGTAAGGGATGATACCGTTATCAGGTGCAAGTATTACTATTGTGACTATGTCGATGACGTACTTGAAATGTATGAGGACAACTCAACTGCTTTCCGTTCCGAAAACAGATCGGGCGGCCTTGCTGTCATAAACAGCCGTAAATCCCAACGCAAGGAATGGCACATATGCCTATTGCTTGGCGGTGAGGATAAGCCGGTTGATAAGCAATTGTGGTTAGGTACAATGCTGCCGATCATAAGCGTCTATGGTGATATGTACAAAGTAGACGGTATACCTTACTTTAAGGGGCAGGTTAGGGACATAAAGGACGTTAACCGCATTGTTAACTATTCGTTCTCATCTGCCGTAAAGAACATAGCCTTGCAGGGTGATGTACCTTGGACAGTTCCGGTTGAAGGCGTGGCTGGCTTGCCTGAATGGGATAACCCACAAGAAAATAACGGTTATTTGCGCTATAACTCTTACGATGAAGCTGGCAACCAAATACCACGGCCTGAGCGTAACGCCCCTGCCGTAACACCATCGGCACACATGGCATTGCTGCAAAAAGGTATTGAGCTTGCACAGGACATAACAGGACAGTTCAGCGTACCCGGACAACATTCGAAAGATACAAGCGGAATAGCGCTTGATCGAAAGAATGCCCAAAGCGAGCTGAGTACATTCCATTTTGTCGATAACCTGACCCGCGCAAAGCGGTATGAAATGGCCTTGTTGGTTGATATATTCCCCCATATTGTCGAAGCTGACGACATAATCAGGCTATTGAACGAAGACGGGACAGAAGAACTTGCCAAGGTACAGCCAGAAATGGAAGGCGCTTACCGTGGGCCAAACGACCAAACAGAAGACATTGAACATGTGATAAACCCTAAGGTTGGGAGATATGACGTAGCCGTGACCGTCGGCGCAAGTTACCAGACCAAGCGCCTTGAAGATGCAGACCGTATCATCGACATGACTAACAAAAACCCTAACTTATGGCAAACGCACGGGGATTTAATCGTAAAACAGCTTGATTTCCAAGACGCCGATTCATTTGTCGCTAGATTTAGGAAAACCATGCCACCGGGCACGATTGACGAAGAAGGCCAAGAGCCAATACCGCCACAAGCACAGTCACAAATGCAGCAAATGGATGCCCAAATACAGCAAATGGGGATGCAGCTTGAAAACGCACAGTTACAACTGCAACAAATGCAAGCAGAACTACAGCAAATCGAAGTTGAAAAGCAACGCTTGGACATCGAGAACAGGCAAGTCAAGAGCATGATGCAAATCAAGGAAGCAGAGCATAAGCTATCCGTATTGGCCAAACAGTCTATGCCACAAGAAAATGAGCCTAAAGAAAATGAAGCCAAAGAAGAAGATAACGAAGGCGATGAAATGAGCAAGGAAATAGATGAAATAGCCTATATGCTTGAAGAATCTGCCATCGAAACAAATAACCAGATTGCACAATTGATGCAAACTATTGAACAAGGCAATGCGTCAATGCTACAGGCACAATTAGCGCTTGCAGAGGCTATCAATCGGCCTAAAACGTCGAAAATATCGATACAAAAGGACGCTGGCGGTAATTATGTCGGTGAAAAAATAGAAACGTGAGGAGTATAATTAATGGCTAATTTAACAACCGTAACAGACAACAAGATTATGGACCATGTACACGGCAAGACCGCGTACACCATGCCACAATTGTTCATAGGCTTATCGTCAACCACACCAACAATAGCCGGTGCGTTTACCGAGCCTACTATAGGTACTGGCGGGTATGCGCGTATTGCGACAACTGGCGCAAGCTGGAACGCCGCAGCTGCTGGCGTGTCTGCAAACGCAGCCGCCTTGGCATTCCCTGCATCAACCGCCGCATGGTCATCAGGTGCAACCGCATTGACGCATATGTGTTACTTCGATAGCGCTACGGGGACGGCTGCATCTAACTTGGTCATGTTTGCGCCATTGGGTACGCCGGTTACTGTCAATGCGTCAGGGGTAACCATAAACTTCCCGATCGGGCAAATCTCCGATACACAGGCTTAAGTCATGGCGATTACAACTTTTTACATGCCGGAAACCATAACGCCAAATAGTGCTAAATGGGCTAGGCATTATTGGAAGTTATGTAGTAGGGCTGTAGAAAGAAAATTAGTTGATGTTTTTATTGAAAAACATCATGTATACCCAAAATGTATGGTTGGCGACAATAATATTACTGTTGAATTAACGGCTAAAGAGCATTATTTGGCTCATCAACTATTGGTTAAAATGTACCCTAATAATAACAAACTTGTGTTTGCTGCATTTTGCATGACCAATGGTAATTGCGGTAGAAATCCTAGGGTAAAAATGAGGGAATATTCGTGGCTAAAAAGAAAAAGGGCAGACGCTGCTAGGGATGCATTAAAAGGTAAGACAGGGAAGCCGCACACAGAAGAAACAAAAAACCGTATTAGAGACACATTGAAGAGAACAAGGCCAGGCGGGTATGTTAGAAGTGCTGAGGAAATTGAAAACATGAAAATTGGGTTAGCAAATTCTTTAAAGCAGAAAAATAAAATATGTTATAGCCCTTTAGGTACAAAACATTCAGAAGAAACGAGGTTAAAAATGAGTATTTCTCGGAAAAAATCAATCACGCCTGAGTATTGCAAAGCACAATCTGAAAGAATGAAGCGTATTTGGGCAGAAAGAAGTGCTGAGGCGGCATCATGTCCATAGTTTCTTGGGACGGCTATGTCGCAGCGCCAAAGCAACAGCTTTTATACAACAAGACCGGCACAGTAACGACTGTAGCCAATAACTGGTTTGCAAATCATACACTTGCAGGGAATCCCGGCGCTGGCGTGTTGGCGGCTACTGCAACCGTCACGACGGTGGCCGCATCTGCTGGCGTTGTGCCTACGGACACTTTGGCTGGTTGCCCGTTCATTGATGTAAAAACAGGCTCATATTACCTTAGCCGTATTAAATACTTAAACAGCGTAGCCTCACAAGTTTTGGTATTTGACCGGCTGTGGCACGTCAATATGTCAACCGCCACGCTAGGAACTGGCACTATAACTGCCCCTGCGTCATATGCCGGTAGATTACCCGCTGGGAGTTTCAACAATTTGCTTATCGTACTTGAAATAACCACGGCAATAGCAGCCAGTGCGGTAACCGTAAGCGTTACCTATACCAATCAATCTGGTACTGCTGGAAGGACAACCGGCGCAAGTGCTTCATTGTCTGGGTTTACCGTCAACCGATGGGTGTTTATGCCGCTCCAATCTGGGGACAGTGGGGTACAGCTAATACAAAATATTGTCGTCGGAGGTGTTGCCGCCGCTACTGGTGCGTTTAACATTGCTGTCATTCGCCCGTTATGGTTCGGAAACGTCGGCACGGCCAATACTGGCGGCACTGAAGGTTTTGACCAGACTGGCGCACCTGAAATATACTCCGATAGCTGTTTACAGGTCGCCACATTGCCGCTTAGTACGTCATCCGGCGCACCTACGATGATCCTAGAAGTTGCATCAGGCTAAATAATGTCAAAGTTCGGTAACTACCCGTTACTGTCAAATGGTAGATACCTATTTAAACTCGCTGGTAACTTCTCAAGCGCCTCCGAGTCGATCACTAACGACATATTCTTTGAAACTGTTAGCGGTACTGTATTAGATACCTCTGCCACATCAAGTTGGGTATGGTCAAACACTAGCGCCAATGCAGGCGTAAGCGCATTAACCAATACAACAGCAACAAGCTCTTGGCTATGGAGCAACACATCAGCCAACGATTCGGTAAGCGCCACAATAAACACGTCTGCCAGCAGCGCATGGACGTGGGCAAATACCTTGGCTAATGCTTCTGTACTTGCTACCGTCAATACATCCGCATCATCAAGTTGGGCATGGACAAATACACTAGCCAATGCGTCTGCATCAATAGCGGTTGACACCTCTGCCACAAGCACTTGGCTATGGGCAAATACAGCCGCTAACCCCACTATAGGGACATCATTAAACACCTCTGCAACAAGTTCATGGCTATGGCTAAATACAGCCGCAAATCCAAGCGTCGGGTTATCCTTAAACACTTCATCATCATCCAGTTGGATATGGGCTAATACGTTAGCCAATGCGTCCATATTGGCGACGGTAGGCACGTCTTCAAGCAGCAATTGGGTATGGTCAAATACCCTAGCCAACCCTTCCATAAGCAGCGGCATAAACACGGCTGCAACAAGTTCATGGCTATGGGCAAACACCAGCGCAAATGCAACACAAAGCAGTTCAACGTCTTCAAGCAGCAACTGGCTATGGTCAAATACGCTTGCCAATAATGACCCGGTAGCCAACCAAGATCAAACCAGTAGCGGCGGCTTAGCCCCAGAAGATTACGCATACAAGGTAAGGCATCAAAAAGCAAGGCAATTAAAAAATAAAAATGAAGTTAATCAAAGCCAAGCAATAGAAATAATCAAGCAAGTTGTTGAAAAGGCTGAAAACGACAGTAAAAACATAAAGGCCGCATTCAAAGGCGTAAAGGATGCACAAAAAGAATTATATTATGCAGAACAAAGGCTTATAAATTTCCTTGAAGCACAAGAAAAAGAATTGTTGGACGCGCAAGAATTGCAAATCATCAAGATAATTGCGGAGTTGTTATGAAACTCGACAATAAGGAAACAAAAGAATTACGAAGCGGCAGTTATCGGATAATAGATAAGACAGCACCGATGATTTATCAAAAAAATGATGACCATGCCATTGCCAATGGTTACATGGAAGCGTTAAGGCAAATGATGGATGATAATAGCAAAAATCCTGACTTAACCGTTTGATTTTATAGCTTGCAATAGTTAAAAATATAATATGTAATACGTTCTATATGATGTTTTTATATATAGCTACCCGTGGCTTTCATGGGGGTAACCGAGGTTACGATAATGAGTGAAGATAACGTTACTGCTGGCGAAACAGTAGGGGCTGAGGCCGAAGAATATACCGAAACCGATACCGGGACAGAAGAATCGGGCGGGGAAGAAACCCCGGAGAAGGTTTACACCAAAGCTGAACTGGACGCGATCTTAAAAGATACTGCCGAAAAGACCAGAAAAAGCACGGAACGTAAACTGCAAAGGCGCTACGAGCGCGAGATGGCTGCTAAAACAAGCCAGATAGACGATACACCTGAATTTAATCCCGACAGCGTCCCTAAAAAAGACGGTGAAACGGATGCGGCATGGATTGCACGGATTGCCCGTTTACAAGTACAGCACGAAAAGCTGGAAGCTGACAGGCAAGCGAAGCAAGTCGAAGCCGTAAAGGAATTTGAAAGCTTTCAAGAAAGTGTCGATGACTTTTACGAACGCGCCAATGCCATCCCTGAATTTGATGAATATGAATTTAGGGCGTATGTATCTGACTATAAATTGTCTGATGCATGGGCAGAAGCGTTGGTATCATCGGACAAAGGGGCGCAAATTGCTGCATGGTATGTTACTAACCCCAAAGAGTTTGAACGCTTGTCAAAGCTTGGTAAGTACCAACAGGTTACGGATATTGGCAAAGTTGAAGCACGTCTCGAAAAACAGGTTAAACAGGCCGCTAACCCTATGACTAAAGTCAAAGGTGGCGAGGTAACGTTAAACAGGCTGAAAGCTAATCCTGATTCTTTGAGCGATGATGAATATTATTCATTACGGAGGCAGGAAAGAGCCAAAGCCTATAAATAGGAAATACAATGGCTGATAATTTATTAACACATAAAATGATCGCCCGTGCATCGGCTGACATCCTCGAAGAAGAATCACCTTTTTTGATGAACGTCAACCGTGCGAGGCAAGCTGAGTTTGCAACAAATCAAGGCGGTTTTAATAAAGGTGATTACGTAGACGTAAAAATCCCGGGCACTAGTAAAGTGTTTGACGGTGAAACATTTGCCGAAGGCGGCGCGGCGGCTGACTACCAAGAGCGTTCTGTCAGGCTGCAATTGAACATCCGTAAGCACATGGCGCTTGATTTCACCATGAAACAAAGGGCTTTGGATATTACCGAGTATAAAGAGCGTATCTTGCGGCCTGTAATGCGGCAAATGTCCAGCTGGCTAGAGGGAGAGTTTATCCGCCGTGCTGTTATTGCAACATCGAACACTGTCGGTACGGCTGGGACAGTGCCAACAACCATGAAGACATACGCGCAAGCACGTGGGAAGATGCAAAAATTCTTGACCCCGAGCGGTGACAGGAGCTTGTTGATTTCGTCAGATGCCAACATCGAAATGGTTGACTCATCTAAGCAATTGTTCCACGCAAATGCCCAGATTGAGAAAAACTATTTAACCGGCGCTATGGGCGAAGCTCAAGGCTTCATGTGGTATGAGCATCAATCTATACCAACCATTACCCAAGGCAACCAAGCGGCATGGACGATCAACGGCGCAAACCAGACCGGTACGTCATTGGCTATTGGCGGCTTAACTGCAACCAACGTAATCAAAGCCGGTACGGTGTTCACTATCCCTACTGTTTTCAGGGT